>Ga0265798_10000214_pt1 | contig 106219 bp, 97 predicted proteins | sample P3T30metagenome_FD_192430 | JGI IMG/M metagenome (GOLD analysis project Ga0265798, IMG submission 192430) | Plant litter microbial communities from East Loma Ridge, Irvine, California - P3 T30 | ecosystem: Environmental > Terrestrial > Plant litter > Unclassified | place: USA: California... | reverse complement strand
GTTGCGACCGGACGACAAACCGCAACGCCACGAAAAACGGGCCTTTCGGCCCGTTTCTCACTCACGTTTCATATCGCTATTTGCCAGCACCCATTTCGGGTTGGCGCTGCAGCAGCACACGGGTGACACGGCGCTCTTCAACACCGACCACTTTGAGGTCCCAGCCCTGCCAGTGGAGGCTGTCGCCCATGGCAGGCAGACGATCCAGCAGGCTCATGACCAGCCCCGCCAGCGTCTGGTAATCGTCGGTGGCTTTGGCCTGGAAGCCGGTCCGCTCGCGGATCAGGCTCAGGTTCAACGCGCCCGAGACGATGAAGTCATCACCTTGCGCAACAATGTCCGGCCCTTCCACTTCGCTGGCATCAGGCAACTGGCCGGCAATCGATTCCAGAATGTCGGTCATGCTCAGCACACCGATGAAATCACCGAATTCGTTGACCACGAACGCGATGTGGGTCGATTCCTTGCGCATCTGTTCCAATGCATTAAGGATCGTAAAATTTTCGAGCAGGTTGATGGCCTTGCGCGACAGCAGTTTCAGGTCAGGCTCGTTACCGGACAGCAACTCCTTGAGCAGTTCCTTCTTGTGAACGAAGCCCAGCGGCTCATCAATGCCGCCCTCGCCGATCAACGGCAGGCGCGAATAGGACGAGTGCATCAGTTTCAGACGGATCTTGTCGGCGTCGTCGCTCAGGTCGATGTAATCGATCTCGGCGCGTGGCGTCATGACGGTACGGATCGGACGCTCTGCCAATTGCAATACGCCGCTGATCATCACCCGCTCGCGGCGGTCGAACACCGGCTCGGTGCTTTCGCCTTCCATCATGTCGATGATTTCTTCGTCGACATCACCCGACTCCAGCCGGCGACCACCCAACAGACGCATGACTGCATGGGCAGCACGTTCGCGACGTGGAAGATGACCATGGGCGGACTTCTTGCTGCGCTTGCGGGCGATCTGGTTGAAGACCTCAATCAGGATCGAGAAACCGATGGCCGCATACAGATAGCCTTTCGGAATGTGGAAGCCCAGGCCTTCAGCGGTCAGGCTGAAACCGATCATCATCAGGAAGCCCAGACACAGCATGATGACGGTCGGGCGACTGTTGACGAACTTGGTCAGCGGCTTGCTGGCGATCATCATCAGGCCGATGGAGAAGATCACCGCGATCATCATCACCGACAGATGCTCGACCATACCCACCGCAGTAATCACCGCGTCGAGCGAGAACACGGCATCAAGTACCACAATCTGCGCCACGATAGGCCAGAACAACGCGTAACCCGCATTGCCAGCCTTCTGGCTGACGTGCCCTTCGAGTCGTTCGTGCAGTTCCATGGTGGCCTTGAACAGCAGGAATACACCACCGAACAGCATGATCAGGTCACGGCCGGAGAACGTCTTGCCGAAGACCTCGAACAGAGGCTCGGTCAGCGTGACCATCCAGGAAATACTGGCCAGCAGGCCAAGGCGCATGATCAGCGCCAGCGAAAGACCAATCACACGTGCCTTGTCGCGCTGAGCGGGTGGAAGCTTGTCGGCCAGGATGGCAATGAACACCAGGTTATCGATACCCAGTACCAGTTCCAGAATGATCAGAGTCAGCAGGCCAAGCCAGGCCGTGGGGTCAGCAATCCATTCCATGGGATTTATTCAGCCTTCTGAACAGAATAGTGGGCGGGAGCGCCTGATGCGTTGAGCTGCGCACGGAGATTCAGCGCCGAATGCTGAGATGCATCAAGACAGGCTGAATAGCCTTGGGCAGGGGCAATACGCGAAAAAGGGGATGAAGCAAGGCTTGAATAAGGCTTTATGCCGCATGGGGTGCAGAGGAATGGCCAGCCTGATGCTGAGGAAGGAAAACGACTCGGAGGTTCCTGGAGGGTGTTCATACGGTCCTGAAATTTGATACGGGCGATGATCCTACAATACACAGATCAAATCCGCGCGCGGAATAAGTATTACAAGAGTTGACTGCTGTACCACTGCCCTGCTTCTCGTAAACCCTCCCGGGCGACGTTTTGTCGCACCCCAATCCGCGACCAGTTGTCTGACGACGCCCGATGTACGGTAGATGGCGCCGAGCAATTGTTTTAAAATGTTGCAATAACGTCACACCTGCGCAGGGCTAATCCCTGACGCCACCTGACAAGAATCATAAAAAGAAAGCCCGTCATAGACGGGCTTTTTTCGTTTTCAGCTTTTGCACGCCATGCGGCCAATGAATCGCACGCATGGCAACCAACCCGTTTTCTGACCTTTGAGGATCTTGCTTCATGTTGCGTATCGTTGTCGTTCATCTGTTCCAGTGGCTCAAGCGCCTGTCTTCCGGCCTGCTCTCCCGAGGATCGCAGTACAGCGAATCCCGTGATTTCACCCGTGAAAACGATGAAGGCCGCTGGACCTTCGTGTCCGTCGCTATCATTCTGACCTTGAGTCTGTATTGCCTCGCCGGTCTGGGCTACTACGCCAAGGTCAATGTGTGGGACGGCTTTACTCAGGAACAGAAAGCCAATATCGCGCAAGCGATGGTTGTCAGCTCGCAGAATCTGTAAGCGGCCAGCCTGCAATACCGGACGGGGAAGCTGAGGCTTCCCCGTTTGCGTTTCAGTGCTTGTCAGATGCTTAAGTTTCTGCGAGAAAGCTGCCCGCATACGCAAGGAGATATAGGGCAATGAACAACGAACTTCTCATAACCGATCTGCAGATTGGCGAAGGCAAGACCGTGGTCAAGGGCGCATTGATCACCACCCACTACACCGGCACCCTGTCCGACGGCACGGTGTTCGACTCTTCCCACGAGCGCGGCAAGCCTTTTCAGTGCGTGATCGGCACGGGGCGCGTGATCAAGGGCTGGGATCAAGGCCTGATGGGCATGAAAGTCGGAGGCCGTCGCACGCTGTTCGTTCCGGCTCACCTCGCCTACGGTGACCGGAAAATGGGCGCTCACATTCAGCCGGGATCCGACCTGAGCTTCGACATAGAACTGCTGGAAGTCCTGACACGCGACGATTGACCGTGCGGCCGGGCGTGCTGCGTGTTTATTCTCAGCATCCCGATCACACTTCGTTTGTCGGATTGCGCACACACGCAGAAAAAGCCATGCTCAGGGTATGGAATTCAACGACTTCTGACAGGACACCCCATGGCGCTCAACAAGTCGACCCAGGAGCTGAAAAAGCACCTCAAGGGCACGGCCACCAACCTCGAAACCACCGCAGATGAAATTCTCAAGCTCGCCTCTCAGATGAAAGAGGTCGATGTCACGGCCGTTCTGCAAATGGTCAATCGCCTTTACAGCGACGCCGACCAGCTCAAAGCTTATGCCGATGAGGTCAGGGCGAAGCGAATCGTCCGCGCCAAACTGCCTTGAATCGCTGACCCAAGTAGCCTGTTGATCCCGCAGTCCTAACGTTTCAGAGAGCCGTCGATGCCGTCAGCGTTCACTCATACCCGTGTTCGATACCTGGCGTTACAGAAACGGCGGACCGGGGTCGGCATGACTCTGGCCGCCAGTCTTTCGGTTCTGGCGGGCATGACGGACGCCATTGGCTTCATGGCAACGGGCGATTTTGTTTCCTTCATGAGCGGCAACACCACGCGACTGGCAGTGGCGCTAAGCGAAGGAGACATGGGCATGACCGCTCGCCTGACGCTGGCAATCGGCGTGTTCATTGCGGGCAACGCGCTGGGTATTGTCATCGCCCGGCTGGGCAATCGTCGTGCATTGCCGCTGTTGCTGGTTGTCGCGACGCTGTTGTGTGCAGCCGCTGCCTGGCCAATGGAGAAGAATCTGCTGGCGCTGGTCTGGGCGATTCTGGCGATGGGCATGCTCAACGCTGCCGTTGAGCAGGTAAACGGCCAGTCGGTGGGGCTGACCTACGTCACCGGTGCCCTGTCCCGCTTTGGACGTGGCCTGGGTCGCTGGTTGATGGGTGAGCGGAAGAATGGCTGGCAGGTTCAACTGATTCCCTGGTTCGGCATGTTCGTCGGCGCAGTGATCGGGGCCCTGATCGAACGTAAGCTCGGGCTGAACGCCCTACTGGTCAGCGCCAGCCTGTCGGCATTGCTGGGGCTCGCCTCGCTCGGCATCCCTCATGGGTGGCAGCGCCTGTACATGCCGCGGTGAAGCAAATAGGTTTACCATACGCGCCATTTTTCAGACCGACCCTGCCCCATGACTCCCGAAGCGCTCGCCATTCTGCAACAGCATCTGCTCAACGCCCTGAGCGACGTCCCGACTGAAACCCGCCGGTTATTTCACGGCCGCGGGCGCGTCTGGCCCGGGCTGGAGCACATCACTGTCGACTGGATGCAACGCGTGGTGCTCGTGTCGCTGTTCAAGGAGCCGCAGGAATCCGAGCTTGCCGCACTGAATCATCTGTTGCTGGCGCTGATCGAAACGCCTCAATGGCAACAGAGTCAGGCTCATACCTTGCTGCTGCAACACCGTTACCTGCCGCAGAGCACCACCCAGTGGCTGACGGGTGAGGAAGTGGATGAATGGGTCATCACTGAAAACGGTCTGCGCTACAAAGTCGATTTCGGCAAGAAGCAGAACAGCGGACTGTTTCTGGACATGCGCTACGGCCGCGAATGGGTGCAGGCTCAGGCCAGGGGCAAGCGCATCCTTAACCTGTTCGCCTACACCTGCGGCTTTTCAGTCGCAGCGATTGCCGGTGGCGCCGACCATGTGGTGAATCTGGACATGGCCCGCGCCGCGCTCAATCGAGGCCGCGAGAACCATCGCCTGAACGAACATGACCTGAGTCGCGTCACGTTTCTGGGCCACGACCTGTTCAAGTCCTGGGCCAAGGTCACGCGCTCCGGCCCTTATGATCTGATCATCATCGACCCGCCTTCTTTCCAGAAAGGCAGCTTCATGCTCGACAAGGATTACCAGCGTGTCCTGCGCCGCCTGCCGGAGTTGTTGGAGGAAGACGGTCTGGTGCTGGCCTGCATGAACGATCCGGCGGTAGGGCCTGAGTTTCTGATCGAACACACGGCCACCGAAGCACCCTGCCTGCGCTACGAGCAGCGTCTGGAGAACCCACCCGAGTTTCCCGATGCGCGTGTGGACGGCGGTTTGAAAGCACTGGTGTTCAAGGCCGAGGGGTTAAGCAGGTCAGGCTGGGCCTGACCGGCTTTCCAAGCTTGAGGAAGCGTGTCGGAATGATCAGGCACTCAGCCGTGAAATCACGTCGTTGAGCCCGGTCGACAGGCCTTTCAAGTCCTGACTCGCGCTCTGTGTGCGCTTGACGTTGTCCTGATTGGTCACCGCGATGGCGGTGATTTCTGTCAGGTTGCGCGAGATGTCTTCAGCCACCGACGTCTGCTCTTCCGCCGCCGTTGCGATCTGACGGTTCATGTCGCGAATGTTTTCCACGGCCACGGTGATTCGCCGCAGGGTTTCGCCAGCATGGGTGACCTGCTCCATGCTTTCCTCACTGCGCGCCTGACCACCCTGAATCGCCTGAACCGCGTCGGTGGCGCCCGTCTGCACCGACGTGATGATCTGATTGATCTCGGCAGTGGACACTGCAGTACGTTGCGCCAGGGTGCGAACCTCATCGGCAACCACTGCAAAACCGCGCCCGGCATCGCCCGCCCGTGCGGCCTCGATTGCCGCGTTCAACGCCAGCAGGTTGGTCTGTTCGGCAATGCCGCGAATCACTTCCAGCACCTTGCCAATGCGCCCGCTGTCCGTTTCCAGACGCTGGATGACACCGGCAGTGGACGTTATCTCGGAACTCATCCGGGTAATGGTCGCAATGGTCGATTGCATGACCTTTTCGCCTGTCTGTGCGTTTTGATCAGCCTCATCTGCCGCGCGAGCTGCGTCGGCCGCGTGTCGAGCCACTTCCTGAGCCGTCGCCGACATTTCGGTCATGGCGGTAGCGACCTGATCGGTGCGTTCGAACTGTTCGTGCGTGCCTTGGGCCATCAGCGCTGCAATGGCGTTCAGCTCACCACCCGCAGCATCAAGATCGCTGGTGCTGCGTTTCAGACGGCTGAACGTATCTGCCAGAAAATCACGCAGGGTGTTGGCGGCAATTGCCAGACGACCCAGTTCATCCTGACGGGTGACCTCGACGCGGTCGGCGAACTTGCCTTCGCTCAACTGAGCCACGTATTCAATGAGCATGCGAATCGGCGCAACGATGTTGCGGTTGACCATCCACAGTGCAAGCAGACCGACCAGCAGAGCCGAGGCCAGCATGACTGAGGTGCCCACCAGAATGGTGCGCGCAGCTTCATCGCTGATGATGATCGACTGGTCGGCACTGAGCTTATGCAGTTGGTCAACCAGAGTGGCCATTTGTTCGCTGGTCGGACGGTCCACGCCTTTGACGGCCAGATCACCCGCCGTGGCGTCACCTCCAGAGGCAATGAACGCATCGCGACCGGTGCGATAGGCCGATCCAAGTGTGCGGTGTTCCTGAACAAGCTTCTGAACCTGACCCTTGAGCGCGGCATCAATGCCTTTCAACTCGGCAAGCTTGCCCAGCGTGCTCTGAACCCGGCGCTCCTGCTCTTCAAACTGCGCCCAGTATTTGTCACGCTCGGCGGGCGTTTTGCCGCGCAGCAGTACGTTCTTCCACTCCTGGACCTGAACCTTGAACAGCAGATTGGCTTCGTCGATCATTTGCGAAGATTGAACGGGGCCGTCGAGCAGGCTGCGATACGCCTGGATGTTGTTGGAGAGGAAGCTGAAACAGGCCAGGGCGATGAGCAAGACCAGTGCGAGGCTACCGCCCAGCAAGGCAAGAATCTGAAGCTTCAGGGATTTGGACATGGGTTGCGTCTCTGGAGAAAAACGGACCTGCAAAGGCGTGCAGATAGAAGAACAGGCCACCTCCCTGTACAGCCGTTCGAGGGAATCGGCATGTATGGCCCCATGATATGACCATCGGCATATGTCAATTTTTCTTGAGTGACCCGTAACAAAACAGCTGTCGAGTTCCAGTGCGTCAATAAAGCGCCGTCAGGTGCTCATTCGAATCTGCCCCAGAACAGATTCAATGAACATCGGCTGCTACTCAGCCTGCCCGAACACCTGACTCGGACGCCTCAATGACGGATCGAACGGATTGATGCGCGCACTGATCGCCGTGGCCTCCCGCTTGAGCAATTCGACCACTGTCGTCAGCCGGTCCGGGCCCAGACGGTCAGAGATAGTGGCGACACTGAGCGCAGCGACTGCACGGCCGTTACGGTCCAGAATGGGTACCGCCAGCCCGGCCATTCCTGGCAATGCGCCGGTGTTGCGCGCGGCATAACCCAGACGCCTGACGTTCTCGACTTCAGAGCGCAGGAAGACCTCGTCGTACAGATGGAAATCCTTGAGTCTGGGCAGGTTGTAGGCGATCACTGTTTCGCGCTCGTCTTCGGGCAGAAACGCCAGAATGGCCAGGCTGCCCTGCCCCACGCCCAAGGCAACGCGCCCGCCGATGTCGCCGGTAAACGTGCGAATCGGGTACGGTCCTTCGCTGCGGTCCAGACAGATGGCATCAAAGCCGCTGCGCGCCAGCAGAAACAGCGAGTCACCCAGCGAGGCGGACAACCGAAGCAGGCTGGGCCTGACCAGATCCCGCAGGTTGCCGGTATTGCCTGCCTTCGCGGCCAGCGCGAAGAACTCGATGCTCAGCCGGTAGCGCTTGCTGAGTAGATCCTGCTCGACCATGCCCTCGTCCATCAGGCTGCGCAGCAAACGGTGAGTCGTGGGCTGGGACAGGCCAACGCGCTGCGCCAGTTGCGTCACCCGCTCACCGCCCTCATCACACTCACCCAGGCAACGCAGTACCGCGAACAATCTGGAAACGGCTCCAACACCCACATCCTTGTGTTCATGATTCCGATCAGTGGAATCTTTTATTCCAGTGCTCATATAGATTTTCACTCAGTGAATGAATATGAAAAAATATGTTGTTCAGTGAAATTCCTGATTGAGCGCATCCTAGCCTTCGTCCTACTCTCAGTCCACAGGGGCGATTTGAACAATCAACCGGTAGCCGACCCAGATCGAGCACCAACGTCCAATGCTGCAAAGGCTCACTTCGCATCTGCCCATGACAAAAGCGTGCTCCGGCGCGCGTGCATATAAGGTGGAAGCAGGCATGGCATTTCTGCAGCTCGAAGGTCTCTCCAAACGCTACGGCTCGATCAATGCCGTGGTTGCCACCGACCTGAACGTGGACAAGGGTGAATTCGTTTCGCTGCTGGGCCCGTCCGGTTGCGGCAAAACCACCACCCTGCAGATGATCGCCGGCTTTGTCGACGTCAGTGACGGACGCATCGTGCTCGACGGACGCGACATCACTCACGCCAAACCCAGCAGCCGTGGCCTGGGCGTGGTGTTTCAGAGTTACGCGCTCTTCCCGCACATGACGGTTGCCAACAACGTGGCGTTCGGCCTGCGCATGCGCAAGGTGCCAGCCGCCGAGATCCAAAGCCGAGTCGGTAAGGTGTTGAAACTGGTCCGTCTGGATCAGCACGCAGAACGCTATCCAAGAGAGTTATCCGGCGGTCAGCGTCAGCGTGTGGCATTGGCACGTGCGCTGGTGATCGAGCCACCGGTGCTGCTGCTCGATGAACCGCTGTCCAACCTCGACGCCAATCTGCGCGAAGAAATGCAATTCGAGATTCGTCGGATCCAGAATGAAGTGGGCATCACCACGCTGATGGTGACTCACGATCAGGCAGAAGCGTTGTCGATCAGCGACCGGGTGGTGGTCATGCAGGCCGGACGTATCACTCAGATCGATGAACCCTACACACTCTACGAGCATCCGCGTACGCGCTTCATCTCCGGCTTCGTCGGCAAGGCCAATATGTTGCAGGGTGATCTGGACGACAGCGGCGTGCCGCAGATACGTCAGTTGCCGGGCGAAGGTGCATTGACCCTCAGTCTGCGGCCGGAAAAGATCGATCTGGTCGCGCCTGGCTGTGGTCGTCTGTCGGGACGCATCGTCACCCGCTACTTTCTCGGCAGCCAATGGCTGTACAGCATTCAGACCGGCGTTGGCGAGTTGACCGTGGTGCGCCGCAACGACGGGCAGCCACCGCTCGAGCAAGGCGCAGCGGTCGGTCTGGACTGGTCCTCCGAACTGCTGCGCGTGCTGGACGCCGACGAGGTGCGCGCATGAGCCTGCTGACTCAAATGCGTCAGGGTCGGCGCGGCTATTGGCTGTCCGCCCCGGCGCTGGCCTTGTATATCGGCCTGCTGGTACTGCCGCTGGGCCTGACGCTGCTGTTGTCGTTCAACGTGTTCGACTATCAGGTGGGCGTCAAAAGCGACAGTTACACGCTGGATAACTATGGTGCGGTGCTGACCGACAGCTACTTCTACGAAATCTTTCTGCGCACCTTCTGGATCAGCGCGCTGGTCACTCTGCTCTGCGTGGTGATCGGCGTGCCCGAGGCTTACATCCTGAGTCGCATGGGCACGCCATGGCGTTCTATCTTTCTGATCCTGATTCTCACGCCGCTGCTGATTTCAGTGGTCGTGCGGGCCTTTGGCTGGAGCCTGCTGCTGGGTGCGGACGGGCTGATCAATCAGGGCATCCAGGCCCTGGGCGGACGTCCGGTCAAGCTTCTATACACGCCGTTCGCGGTGGTCATTGCGCTGGTGCACGTGATGCTGCCATTCATGATTATTCCGGTCTGGACCTCGCTGCAGAAGCTCGACACCACCGCAGAACAGGCGGCGCTGTCACTGGGCGCCAGTCAGGCGAAAGTCATGCGACTGATTGTGTTGCCGCAGGTCATGCCCGGTGTGCTTTCGGGATCGCTGATCGTTTTCGGTCTGGCTGCCAGTTCGTTCGCGATTCCCGGTCTGCTCGGCGGACGCCGCTTGAAGATGGTCGCCACGGTGATCTACGACCAATACCTGTCCGAGCTGAACTGGCCGATGGGTGCGACGCTGGCCGTGGCGCTGTTGCTGGTGAACCTGCTGGTGATGCTGTCGTGGAACCGCATGATCGAAGGCCGTTACAAGAAAACCCTGGGGGAATGATCCATGTCCAAGAACGGTCCTCTGGCCCTGTCGTTTCATGCGTTGGTCGTGGTGTTCATGATGGCGCCACTGGTGGTCGTCTGCCTGGTGGCGTTCACGCCGGAAAACACCCTGAGCCTGCCGACCACGGAGTTTTCTTTACGCTGGTTCAAGGCAGTATTCGAACGGGCCGACTTCATTGATTCGTTCTACAACAGCCTGATTCTGGCGTTTGTGTCGGCAACGCTGGCCACGCTGATAGCGGTACCTGCCGCACTGGCGATCACTCGGCACAGATTTCCGGGACGCAACTTTTTTAACGCCCTGTTTCTGTCGCCCATCATCATTCCGCATCTGGTGCTGGGTGTGGCGATGCTGCGCCTGTTTGCCCTGATGGGCGTCAACGGCAGCTTCACCTGGCTGATCTTCGCCCACGTGCTAGTCATCACGCCCTACGTGCTGCGCCTGGTACTGGCGGCTGCCATCGGCATTGATCGCAGCGCCGAACACGCCGCCGAATCGCTGGGTGCCAGTCGCTTCACGCTGTTTCGCCAGATCACCCTGCCGATGATTCTGCCCGGCGTTGCAGGTGGCTGGCTGCTGGCGTTCATCAACAGCTTCGACGAGGTGACGTTGTCGATCTTTGTCACTTCGCCCGCGACACAGACCCTGCCGGTGCGCATGTACGTGTACGCCACCGAATCCATCGACCCGATGATGGCTGCCGTATCGGCGCTGGTCATCGCCCTCACGGCCGCCACCATGATCCTGCTCGACCGGGTCTACGGACTCGACCGCGTGCTGGTCGGCAAACATTGATTCCGGGCCTGGAGCATGACGATGGCACTGCTTAAACGATTGGCCGAGCAAGACCGCCCGGCGCTGCCCTTCACCCTCGACGGGCAGCCGGCCAGCGGCCTGCTGGGCGACACGCTGCTGACTGCGCTGCTCACTGCCAGTGATCACTTGCGCGGCAGCGACTTCAGCGCCGAACCACGCGCAGGTTTCTGCATGATGGGCGCCTGCCAGGATTGCTGGGTACGCCTGGGTGACGGTCAGCGGGTACGCGCCTGCTCGACATTGCTGGAGGCTGGCCAGACGGTCATTCGTGAGCCCGGGCGGCGTCTTTCCGGGGAGCCACGCTCGTGAGCACTGAAAAAGTGGTGGTCATCGGCGCCGGTCCTGCAGGCATCCGGGCGGCGCAAACGTTACAGGCTCATGGCATCAAGCCTTGCCTGATCGACGAGGGGCTGCGCGGGGGCGGACAGATCTACCGTCGTCAACCCGAAAATTTCAAACGTTCGCCAAAAGCGCTCTACGGCTTTGAAGCACACAAGGCTGTCGCCGTGCACCAGACGCTGGATGCGCTGACGGACAGTATCGACTATCGGCCCCAAACGCTGGTCTGGAGCGCCGAACAGGGTCGACTCGACGTTCTTCAGAACGGGCTTTGCGGCCATGTCGATTACTCCCATCTGATCGTGGCCACAGGCGCGACCGATCGGGTCCTGCCTGTACCTGGCTGGACCCTGCCGGGCGTTTACAGCCTGGGCGCAGCGCAGATTGCCCTGAAATATCAGGGCTGCGCCATTGGTGAGCGGGTGGTGTTCTGCGGCAGCGGACCGTTGCTGTATCTGGTCGCCTACCAATATGCCAAGGCCGGTGCCAAGGTGTTGGCGGTGCTCGACAGCGCACCGTTCTCCGCGCAATGCCGCGCGCTTCCCGCGCTGCTTGGTCAGCCCGCAACCCTCGCCAAAGGGCTCTATTACCGCGCCTGGCTGATGGCGCACGGCATTGCAGTGCATCAAGGGGCGCACCTGAAGCGTGTCGAGGGACAGCAACGGATCAGCAGTGTGAGCTGGGAGCGCAACGGGCAGACCAGACGCCTGGAGTGCGACGCTGTCGCCTTCGCTCATGCCTTGCGCAGCGAGACGCAACTTGCCGACCTGTTGGGCTGCGCGTTCGACTGGAGCCCGCTGAACCGCGCCTGGCTACCGGTTCGCGACGATGCCGGGCGCAGCAGCGTGGAGCAGGTTTATCTGGCAGGCGACGGGACCGGGATCATGGGCGCCGACGCGGCCGAAATGGCCGGAGAACTGGCCGCGTTGAGCCTGTTGCTGGATTGTGGTCGCGACGTGGACGAGCATCGCATCGACCGGCTGAAAGCACAGCTCAAGCGCATCACGCGTTTTCGTCATGGGCTGGAAACCGCCTTCCCGTTCCCGGATGACTGGGCGGCCAACGTTCCCGATGAAACGCTGATCTGCCGCTGCGAGGAAGTGAGCGCAGGCGATATTCGCCGCACGGTGCAGGAAGGCCATTGGGAGATGAACCGCGTCAAGGCCATGTGCCGGGTCGGCATGGGACGCTGTCAGGGCCGCATGTGCGGTCTGGCGGCAGCAGAGCTGGTTGCTTGCGAGAGCGGTCGTCCGGTGCAGGAGGTGGGTCGTCTGCGCGGGCAATCGCCGATCAAGCCGATTCCGTTTGGTGTGGAGACACAGACATGAGCACGCTGATCGAAACCGATGCGTTGATCATCGGCGGCGGCATTGTCGGTGCTTCGGCGGCGCTGACACTGGCCCTGAAAGGCAAGCGCGTTGCCCTGCTCGATCGTGACTTTTGCGGCTCGCACTCCAGCGGCGTGAACTACGGCGGCGTTCGCCGTCAGGGTCGTCCGCTGTCACAGCTCCCGCTGTCACAACGCGCCCACCAGATCTGGGGCAATCTGCGTGAGCTGATCGGCATCGATGGCGAATATCAGCGCTCCGGGCATCTCAAGCTGGCCCGCTCCGACCAGGACATGGACGCGCTACGCGCCTATGCCCAGGCCAGTCAGGGTTTCGGACTGGATTTGCAGTTGCTGGATCGCGCCCAGCTTCGGGCGCGTTTTCCCTGGGCCGGTGATGTCGCGGTCGGCGCGTCGTTGTGCGCCGATGACGGACACGCCAACCCGCGTCTGGTATCGCCCGCCTTTGCCCGCGCCGCGCGTCTGGCCGGTGCTCAGGTCTTCGAGCAGGCCCAGGTGACGCAGGTCAATCACGACGGGCAGGCGTTCATCATCGAAACCGCCAACGGCCTGAAACTGCGCGCACCCTGGCTGCTCAATTGCGCGGGGGCCTGGGCCGGTCAGCTTGCCGCACAATTCAACGAGCCGGTCCCCATGTATTCAGGACACCCGGCCATGCTGGTCACCGAGCCGCTGCCCATGTTCATGGACGTCAGCACCGGCGTCGAAGGCGGCGGTATCTATGCACGTCAGGTAGCGCGAGGCAATTGCGTGCTGGGTGGCGGTCAGGGATTTGCACTGGATCCGGCGCGTGCGCGGCCGGGTCAGGCTGCTGTACTGGATATCCTGCGCAACGCCGTTGAACTGTATCCCCCGCTCAAGGGTGCTCAGGCCATTCGTACCTGGAGTGGCACCGAGGGCTATCTGCCGGATCGTGAGCCGGTGCTGGGTCCAAGCCTTGCCCAACCGGGCCTGTTGCATGGCTTCGGCTTTGCCGGGGCAGGTTTCCAGATCGGGCCTGCCGCGGGCGAAGCACTGGCTGAATGGGTCTGCGCCGGTCACTCGTCGATATCACTAGATGCCTTCTCAATCGGCCGGTTCCGGGCCGAACAGTCTCTATCCGTTGCCAATTCAACGCTCATCGTCTCACCCCGCTCTGCTCCCGAACCCGTTTCGAACGTCATCCCATTGCACAGAGGAAGGTCGCCTTTATGAACATCGCCAAACGTGTCGCCCTCACTGGTCTGTCTTGCCTGCCCCTGGCGGCCTTGCTAACGTCCATGCCCGCCAGCGCCGAAACCACGCTCTATCTGGGCATGAATGGCGGGACGATGGAGCGTCTTTACGCCGATCAAGTAATGCCCGCCTTCGAGAAAGCCAACAACGTGAAAGTGGTGATCGTGCCGGGCACCTCGGCGGATATTCTGGCCAAGGTTCAGGCCAGCAAGGACAACCCCCAGATGCACGTCATCTTTCTCGACGACGGCATCATGTACCGCGCCATTTCCATGGGTCTGTGCGACACCCTGCAGCCCAGCGCGGCGCTCAGCGACTTGCCGGACAAGGCGAAGATCAAGGAACAGGCCGCAGCGGTCAGCCTCGGCGTGACTGGCCTGGCGTACAACACGCGCATGTTCAAGGAGCAAGGCTGGGCTGCGCCGACCTCGTGGATGGACCTGGCGGACAAGCGCTTCAAGGACAAGGTGGTGTTTCAGTCGCTGGCTTCCTCGACCTTCGGCCTGCATGGCTTCCTGATGTTCAACCGCATTCAGGGCGGCAGTGAGAAGGATGTGGAGCCGGGCTTCAAGGCATGGCCAAAAACCGTCGGGCCGAACGTGCTGGAGTACATCGCCAGTTCGGCGAAGATTTCCGAGATGGTGCAGACCGACGAAGCCGCGCTGTTCCCGCTGACACCGACCCAGGTGACCGCCTTGAAAATCAAGGGCGTTCCGGTGGAGTACGCAGCGCCGAAGGAAGGCGGTGTGGTATTGAACGTGGCGGAATGCGCCATCGCCAACAACACCCAGCCGGAACTGGCTCAGAAACTCGCGGCTTATCTGCTGACTCCCGAAGCGCAGGCTCCGGCGCTGGAGTTCGGTGATCAGATCCCGTCCAACCCGAAAACCCCGACCACCGACAAGACCCGCACTCAAGTCGAGGCGATGAACAAGTACCTTGAGACGGCTGTGACCATCGACTGGGATCAGGTGAATCAGATTCGTCCGGAGTGGAATGCGCGCTGGAGTCGTAGTATCGAGCGGTAGTAATGACTGACGCAGAATGATGAGTCTGCCTCAACCCTGATCGTGCCCTTCACTCCGCGTGGGCATGCATCCCGTGACGCTCCGCGTCACAAATGGCACGGATTGCGGACTCAGTGAGCCAAGCGCATGACGTGGATAACGCTGGAGCTTGACCACGCATCTGCGCCACATTCGATACGGACGCGGAGCGTCCTGAGCGGCATTCCCACGCGGAGCGTAGGAACGATCAGCGTGATCTCAAGCACGCCGATCATGCCCATGCTTGTGCTCAGCGTTATACCTGAGTCTTGCTGCGACCACGGACTGTGGGTGGCGGCTTGCCGGCGATGCTTTTTCTGAAGCGATCTATCATTGACTGAACTGACGCCATCGCCGGCAAGCCGCCTCCCACGGGGTATGCATTCAGTCAGTCACTTTCGTTTTTGGCCCCCGTTTTGCGCGTCTTCCAGACTTATGTATAACGACGAGCGCAGAGGCGTAGGAGCGATCATTTCCCCCGTAAGAACACGGCAATGATCAGCGAAAAGCACGCTCATCCATCCGTGAACAAATTATTTCAACTTATTTCCCCTGAGTGCAGTCCCAAGGTTACGCCCTCTTTTCAAGGCGCTTTCACGGCGAACCTTCCATTATGAGTTTCATTGTCTGCATGAGCGTGCTCGGCGCGCTGTTGATGCTGTTGGCATTAACGTCTTCCTATTTGCGCTGGATGCCGGTCACCACCTCGGCGGTGTGCCTGGCGTTTGGCTTCGGCATTGGCCCGATGGGGCTCGGTGTTCTGGATCTGGACTTCAAGGAGTCCTACGAATGGCTGGAACGCCTCACCGAAGCCGCGGTGCTGTTTTCGTTGTTCAGCACCGGCATCAAACTGCGCCTGCCGTTGCGCGGCAAGGCCTGGCATTCGGCGTATTGGCTGGCGGGGCCTGTGATGCTGGCGTCCATTGCCGGTGTGTCCATCGCGGCCCATTACCTGTTCGGCCTGACGTGGGGGATCGCGTTGCTGCTGGGCGCGGTGCTGTCGCCGACCGACCCGGTGCTGGCCGGGATGGTGCAGGTCAATAATGCTCAGGACCAGGACCGGCTGCGCTTCGGGCTGTCCGGCGAGGCGGGACTGAACGATGGCACGGCGTTCCCGTTCGTGATCTTCGCGCTGCTGTACCTGAGCTCTGGCGAGAGCACGGCAGACTGGGTGCAACTGTGGTTCTTCAAGCACCTGATATGGGCCGTCCCTGCCGGCTTGCTGATTGGTTACGGCATGGGTCGTGGCGTCGGGCATTTGATGATTTTTCTGCGCATCAGAAATTCGGACAGCACTTCGTCGCCCAACGACTATCTGGCACTCGCCCTGATCGCGCTGTCTTACGTGGTCGCACAAAGCGTAAACGCCTTTGGCTTTCTCTCGGTGTTCGCGGCCGGGGTGGGCTTGCGTCAGGCAGAAGCGCGCATCACTCGCTCGGAGGTGCCTTCCGAACACGTCGCGCAACCCGTGCTCGGCCATATGACTGCTTCGCTTGAAAAAGGCACGGTGGCTGAAGCCGAGGAATTGAGCGACTCGCAACTGGCCGCTGGCGTCATGATGGGCGACATGCTGGCATTCGGCAGTCTCGTCGAGCGGGCCATGGAAGTGCTGCTGATCACACTGCTGGGCGCAGCGCTGGCCATTTACTGGGACTGGCGCGCAATCGGTCTGGGGCTGGCGCTGTTTTGCATCATCCGGCCTGTGAGTGTCTGGCTGCTGATCAGCAAACGCCTGCTCAATAAACGACAGAAAGCGCTGGTGGGCTGGTTCGGGATCCGCGGCATCGGCAGCCTGTATTACCTGTGTTTTGCCCTGTCCCATGGCCTTGCTGAAGATGTAGGCCATCTGGTGATCGGCATGACGCTGTCAGTCGTGGCGCTGAGCATTCTGGTACACGGCATCAGTATCCAGCCACTGCTGGAGCGCTACGAGCGCAGTTCCAAGGCCAGTATTGCCCCGGAATAAAGGACACGGGGGATGCCATAGATCAAGTCGATCAGGCCATTGGAACAAGCGATTGGACTGCGGCATTTCGACTCGGTAGCGTTGCTGGCATGAAGCCAGTTCAATAGCAGTGCAATAATCGGGACCTGTGGCTACTATGGGTCTGTACGGCACGCTCGAAAAATCAAACTCCTTCCATGCAGTGGCGTCCAAATCGGGCAGCCACTTCATTGATCGATCAAGTAAGAAGGTTAAATGTCAGAACCCGTCCTGATGGACCGCTTTGCCCGCAAAGTCGATTATCTGCGCATGTCGGTGACCGACCGGTGCGATTTCCGCTGCGTGTATTGCATGGCCGAAGAGATGACGTTTCTGCCTCGGCAACAGATCCTTTCGCTGGAAGAAATTCTTCAGGTGGCCGAGCGCTTTGTTGCGCTGGGAACGCGCAAGATTCGTCTGACCGGTGGAGAGCCGCTGGTACGCGCCGGTGTGGTGGGCCTGTGCGAGCGCATCGCTGCCCTGCCCGGCTTGCGCGAACTGTGCATGACCACCAATGGCTCGCAGCTCGACAAACTGGCCAAGCCGCTGTTCGACGCGGGCGTTACGCGTTTGAATATCAGCCTCGACAGCCTGGACCCGGCCCGCTTTCGTGAATTGACCCGGACTGGCGATCTGAACAAGGTCATCGCCGGTATCGACGCAGCCAACGCCGCCGGTTTCACCCACACCAAGCTCAACTGTGTAGTGATGCAGGGTCGCAACGATCATGAGGTCAACGATCTGTTGGCCTTCGCTATCGATCGCAATCTGGATGTGTCGTTCATCGAAGAAATGCCACTGGGTATTATCAGCGAGCACAGCCGCGCCGAGTCCTTTTGTTCCAGCGACCAGGTGCGTGAACGCATTGCCGAACGCTACACGCTGGTGCCTTCCACGGATTCGACGCAGGGCCCTTCACGCTACTGGCGACTGGCCGAGGCGCCGGGTATTCGTATAGGTTTCATTTCGCCGCACAGCCACAACTTCTGCGGCACCTGCAATCGCGTTCGCCTGACGGTGGAAGGTCGCCTGTTGCTGTGCCTGGGCAACGAGCACTCGGTTGACCTGAAGTCAGTGTTAAGAGCCAACCCGGGTCAGCCGCACAAGCTGGAAAAGGCAATCATCGATGCCATGCAGATCAAGCCGTGGAGCCACAACTTCACCCATGACGATGGTGTACAGGTGGTGCGCTTCATGAACATGACCGGCGGTTAACGCCGGTTCACGATTATTTCGGCATGTCCTGCTTGCGGAAAAACAGAGTAATCTGACCGACTTCCACGCCCAGCTTGGTCATGGATGAACGGTTGGCCATGGTCTGCTTGTCGATCAGGTACATCCAGTCATCCAGGCTCACGTCATATTCAGTGCCGTCCACCGGCAGTCTCAGCACGTAGCGCCAGTGAAAGCTGTTGCCGGACACCTCGCCGCTGGCAACCCCCACTACATCACCCGCCGTACCCGTCCAGCGCCCCGGCCCGTCCGGACGCAGGCGCCATTCGCGAACCTGCGTCGTGCCATCGCTGTAGCTGAACGCCTCATGCATCACCAGCACTTCGCCTTCACTGTGGCCATTGATGATCACGTGAAAGCGCTTGGTGACCTCACCCGAGCGTTTCTGAAACATGCCCCAGGCTTCTGTGCGACCGGTGAAATATTCACGAAGATCAAGCTTCGGCGTTTCCTGGCTGTATCGGGTAACCGGAACGCCGCCACAGCCCGCGAGGACTGAACCGAGGCACAACAACACTAACCATTTTCTGAGCATGAGCCCTCCATGAATTCTCAAGATTGCGCCTTGCCCAGCAAACGTTCCCGGAGTTCCGGATTGCGGGTTTTCGGGTCGAGCCAGATGTCGAAGAACGCTTTGGCGAACGCACTGTCGGGAACAACGTGCTGAAGCTTTTCGCCCACGTAGAAACGCGCCTCGCGTCCAGGTAGATAGACTCCGGTGATTTTCATGCCTGGCTGGACGTCGACAAATGCCTGACTCATCTGCTGCCGCCAGGCTTCCAATTGCTCGGCCGTGACAGACTTGCCGGAAATGCGCTTGATTTCATCGATGCTGGCGTCGACCAGATCTTGCCGGTCGATGTCGCGGTGGTAGGTCAGTTCAAGCGCCATGGGCGAATTGACTGTGAAAGGCGTGGCGGGACTCAGAAGTCTGGCGGTGTAGATCCGGAACCCGAACAGGGTGAGCTCACCGGAACCGACGACCTGAGCATTCGGCAGCGCTTCACGCCAACTGGCCTGAACACCGCTACTGAGCAGCAGCACCACGATCAATAACCATCTCGGCGCAACCATCGTCAGCCTCTTGCAGGACCGTTGGCAAGGACGCCAGCGGGTGAAGAAAGTCAGTAGAGTCAGCGGTGTGGTCTATACCGAAACCGGCAAAAACAGCGCCAAACACGCTGACTCGTGATAAAAATCTATACCAGTGACACCGCTTTGTACAACAATAAGACAAGATTTTTTTTCAGATTTGAAACAGGCAGTTAGCCGGGTTGGTACAAAGAAACCGCTGGAAACACCGGAAATTGGCAGGCTCCGCTGCTGCGACGTGTCTGGACCGTGAAAAAACGGGGAGGAAGCGATAAACGCAAAAAACCGACGACAATCGCGACCGGCAGCAACCACCTCGCAAGGAAGTTAGACACGGATTGGGGATGTACAACGTGGAGAAGAACACTCTTCAGTTGAACGAAATGTTCCCTGTCAAAGCGTCGTTAGTTAATTGGCTGATCAGTGACAAGTCCGCCACCCTGCCTGACAAGGAAGCGGACCTGTTCTTCAACTGGCAACGTTTATCGGTAAAACTTCCCGTTCGAAACTTCAATCGTTTCAGGCCACTCGACTGTGCGCCTGACGGCGGCTGTTCTGCCACTCGATCTTCAGCGCCTGCAGCGTGCTTTCCATGTAGGACCGGTCAGCGGCAGCCTTCTTGCCTACATAGCCCAGACCCCGGCGGAACATGCCCAGCGCGGCGCGCAGCTCTGGATGAGCGTCGCGGAACTCGTCTTCCTGAGTGTGCGGCGTCATGGGGTCCACATGAACTTCGCCGGAATCGGTAATCCATGCAATGTGGTTATCCAGCGTATCTTTGCGGGCGGCAAACAGACGAGCCAGTTCATCAATGTTCGGTTGATTGTTCATGTTCATGTTGATGCTCCTTCGCTCGTAAGCAGTTCAATGGTTGATACATCAAGTTCATGTGCCAGACGATTCATGCACGAAACACGATGGAGTGTTCGTCGAATACAGATCCAGCCCTCAAGGAATTGCAGGTAGCCTTGATGTAAAGCCGCTACATGGCAGCGTCATCGAAGAGAGAAGAAGTCGCGAAACCCAAAGGCCTGATGATCATCGAACGATCAACCACAAGCTTCATGAGAACGTTTCGCCAGCCTCTCGCCTGCTCATCAGGACGATCATGCCAGTTCAGCTTCATCAATCTGCCTTGTGGGCAGCCTACATCCGGGAACATCTCGACGGCTTGCCGAGCCTGTTCAATACATCTTTGCGGCGCTCCCGATCAGGGAGACAGCTGCATAATGCAAAAGGAAACCGGGATCGTCAATCATTATGTAGTGAATATTTTTACGCACTACATAATTGTCCGACAAGGCAAAAAAAAACGGCACAGTGACCGTATAGTCACTGTGCCGCCTGGAACCGCAGGTTATTTGGCGGTAAAAGCGCTGTAGCTGTTCATCAGGTTGCGGTAGTTCGGGATGCGCTGGGACAACAGGTTGGCCAGGCCTTCCATGTCGTTGCGCCAGTCGATCTGCAGCTCGCAGGCCACCGAGAACCAGTTGACCAGTTGTGCGCCGGCCGCGCTCATGCGTGCCCAGGCCGCTTTCTGAACGGTTTCGTTGAAGGTGCCGGACGCATCGGTCACCACAAACACTTCGAAGCCTTCAGCCAGCGCGCACAGCGTCGGGAACGCTACGCAGACGTCGGTCACGACACCGGCAATGATCAATTGCTTGCGGCCGGTCGCCTTGACCGCTGCGACGAAATCATCGTTATCCCAGGCGTTGATCTGGCCTGGACGCGGGATGTAAGGCGCGTCCGGGAACATTTCCTTCAGCTCAGGCACCAGCGGACCGTTCGGGCCGGATTCAAAGCTGGTGGTCAGGATGGTCGGCAGGCCGAAGAACTTGGCCAGATCGCCCAGTGCCAGTACGTTGTTCTTGAATTCGTTGGGCGAGAAATCCTGCACCAGCGAGATCAGACCGGTCTGATGATCGACCAGCAAAACGGCGGCGTCGTCTTTGTTCAAACGGTTGTAAGGGGTTGCGGTGCTCATGGTTGACTCCTTTAAGGTTGTCGCTAATGGCACGGGGCGCGACGGCCCCGTGCGTCCTGGGTAATCCGATCAGAAAGCGAAGCAGGAACAGCCGAAAGCGCCCCAGAAACCCTGGAAATCGCTGACCGGCGCATTGGAAAGTCGCGCGCGCTCATGGCTGTGGGAGTGCACGGCGCAAGGGCCGCTGCACTGATGCACCTGAGCGACCATCGGCGAAGTCGGACGCCAGTGGCCTGGAACCTTGGCCACCGGCGACCAGTCCGGCAGCACTGGCAGGGTTGGCGGCGCGAGGGTTTCGAAATCGCCGCTGCCGTATACGACCTTGCCGTCAACCACGGTCAGCACCGATTCGATCCACTTGATGGCTTCAGGCTCGACGCTGAAGTAGTCCGCAGAAAGCGCCACTACGTCGGCCAGTTGCCCGACCTTGATCTGGCCTTTCTTGCCCTGTTCCGACGAGAACCAGGCGCTGCCATGGGTAAACAGTTCCAGCGCCGTCTCGCGTGGCAGCCCTTCGGGGTAGAGCTCCAGACCGCCGACGGTGCGACCGCTGACCATCCAGTACAGCGAGGTCCACGGGTTGTAGCTGGACACTCGTGTGGCATCGGTGCCCGCGCCGACTGGCACGCCCTCGGACAGCATGCGCTTGATCGGCGGCGTCATTTCGGCAGCCTTGGCGCCGTAGCGCTCCACGAAATACTCCCCCTGAAACGCCATGCGGTCCTGAATCGCGATACCGCCGCCCAGCGCACGAACACGCTCGATGTTCTTCGGCGTGATGGTTTCGCAGTGGTCGAAGAACCACGGCAGGCCATTGAACGGAATGTCGCGGTTGACCTTCTCGAACACGTCCAGCATGCGGCTGATGGATTCGTCGTAGGTGGCGTGCAGACGGAACGGCCAGCGATGCTCGACCAGATGCCGGACCACAGGCTCCAGATCGCCTTCCATGCCAGGCGGCAGGTCCGGACGAGGTTCGAGGAAGTCTTCGAAGTCGGCAGCCGAGAAGGTCAGCATCTCCCCTGCCCCGTTGTGCCGCAGGAAGTCATCGCCCTGATGCAATTTCACGCTGCTGGTCCAGTTCTTGAAGTCGGCCAGCTCTTCCTTGGGCTTCTGGGTGAACAGGTTGTAGGCAATACGCACGGTCAGCTGTTTTTCACGCGCCAGTTGCTCGATCACTGCGTAGTCGTCGGGGTAGTTCTGGAAGCCGCCACCAGCGTCGATGGCGCTGGTCAGGCCCAGACGGTTGAGTTCACGCATGAACTGCCGCGTCGAGTTGACCTGATATTCCAGCGGCAGCTTCGGCCCCTTGGCCAGCGTCGAATACAGAATCATCGCGTTGGGCTTGGCCACGAGCATGCCGGTCGGATTGCCTTGCGAATCACGCACGATCTCGCCACCCGGCGGGTTCGGCGTGTCGCGGGTATAACCTGCAACGCGCAACGCAGCGCGGTTAAGCAACGCGCGGTCATACAAATGCAGAACGAACACCGGCGTATCGGGTGCAGCCTGGTTCAGTTCCTCAAGCGTCGGCATGCGTTTTTCGGCGAACTGGAATTCGTTCCAGCCACCCACTACACGCACCCATTGCGGCGTCGGCGTGCGATCAGCCTGGTCCTTGAGCATGCGCAGCGCGTCGACCACGGAGGGCACGCCTTCCCAACGCAGTTCGAGGTTGTAGTTAAGGCCGCCACGAATCAGGTGCAGGTGAGAGTCGTTGAGGCCCGGGATCACGGTTCGCTGCTTGAGGTCGATCACCTTTGTCGCACTGCCGCGCATGGCCATGACTTCAGCATCACTGCCCACCGCAACAAACCGGCCACCGCTGATCGCTACAGCACTGGCTTTGGGTTTTTCGCGGTCAACCGTATGGAATTGACCATTGAACAGAATCAGTTCGACATTCATCGCTACACCTTTGGCGGAAGATTGAGAGGCACCGGCGAGGCCGGAGAAAGACAGAGAAGGAAGAATTGCCGCAGCCGCGCTCAACAACGAGCCTTTGGCAATGAAACGGCGCCGTTGCAGATCGGTTTTGTCGTCTGTCATCGGATCACTTCCCTTGTGATTTTTTCGCGGACGCGTTGAGCCACGGCGCCATCAGACGGGTCGCGGCCGGCATCATCAGGTACACCACCAGCAGCACGATGGTGATGGTTACCAGCGCAGTGCTGACGAAGTAGCTGGACAGCCACGGTACGCGGGCAAAAATCGGTCCCCAGAACAGCGGCACGAACAGCGTCAGCGGCAGAATGACCATGAACGACACGCACGCCTGCTTCCAGCGCGGCGGCGGGCTGCCTTCTTCGGTAGTCGGGGTGAACCAGAATTCGTTATGCGGATTGACCAGCGTCTGGTCGCCATCGGCAAGCATCGGCTCGGCCTCCTGCACCAGCTTTTTCCGTTCATCGGAGTCCAGCCAGTCCTGCATGGCCTGCGTCGAATGAAAACGCAGCACGCTGGTGAACATCTGCAGTCCGCCTTCCTTGGCGCGGATCACATCGACGCCCAAGTGCCCTGGTTTGCCGCTGGCAATGGTCACGATGCGACGCAGCCAGCTCTCGTAGGCACTCTCCTGCCCGGTCTTGACCCGGTGCTTGATCACCAGGGTGACGACTTCATTGAAGACCGCACTGCCGACGACACGAGCTTCGGTATCAAGACGGATGGGTTCGGACATGGCCAGAGGCTCCAGAAACAGAAATTGAATTCGGATCCTGGCCAGTCGAATCTGTACGGCTCAGGATGTCGACGATACTGCCGTCAAACCAGCGTCAGAAATTGAACGTATGTGCTGTCTTTGTTTTTGCCTGCCTTACTGCGGCGTCTTGATGTCCAGCGGACCTGCCATGTACTCGGCAATACGCCCACGCAACCAGCGCTCGGCCGGGTCGTTGTCATGCACCCCGCTCCACACCATCGACAGCTCGGCGGGCACGATCGGAAACGGCGGCTCTTCAGCGCGCAACTGACAGCCTTCGATCAGCGCACACGCGGCGTAATCCGGCACCGTGGCGATCAACTCAGTACCGGCCAGCAACGCCCGCAACCCATTGAACTGGGGCACCGCCAGCACCACCTTGCGTGCGCGTCCGACACGAGCAAGGTCCAGATCGATATTGCCGCTCAGATCGCCGGAGAACGACACCATCGCGTGCTGCCGCTCGCAGTACTCGTCCAGCGTCAACGGCTCCGGTCGCGCGTCGCCCCGGATGACCTTGCAACCGATGTCCCGCAGCTTCTTGCGCTTGGCATTGGCCGGCAGATCGACGGTGTAACTGACCCCGACCGAAATCTCCCCAGAGGCTAGCAGCGCAGGCAGCAACAGGTAATTGGCCCGACGAATCACCACAATGATGCCTGGCGCCTCTTCCCGCAGACGCGACAACAGTGGCGGCAGCAAGCCAAACTCCGCGTCATCGGACAGGCCGATGCGGAACACGTCGTTACTGGTCGACGGGTCGAACTCCTTGGCCCGACTCACCGCCCCGGAAATGGTGTCCAGCGCCGGGCGTATCTCCTTGAGAATGTCCAGCGCCCGCACAGTCGGCTCCATCGCCCGCCCATTGCGCAGCAGCAACTGGTCATCAAACAGATCACGCAACCGCCCCAGCGCCGCACTCACGGCGGGCTGACCGATAAACAGCTTTTCCGCCACACGCGTCAGATTGCGCTCGAACATCAACGCTTCAAAAATCACCAGCAGATTGAGGTCGACGCGGCGCAGGTCGTTGCGATTCATGAGAAGGATTCCGTGGGCTGATGATCAAAGTGCCTGCGAGGCGAGGCTTTGACGTCAGTAGGCACGAATGTAGGGCGCGGGGATTGTATGGGTGTGCTGAGTGGCAGCTCGAGGATCAAATCGCCGTCCGCGTCTTATCGAACAACCTGCCCTCCTGAGGAGCATGATTTCGTGGGAGCGGACTTGTCCGCGAATAGCGCTACGGGCCTTTTCGCGGACAAGTCCGCTCCTACGGGCCGGTGTCGCCAAGGAGGTGATCACATTCCCTGAATGATTGGCGCAGTACCTGATCGGCGTCGACGGGTCATTTGCCTGACCAAAGGTGTCAGTAAAACGATGCTCGCGGGGTAACCTCAATAAACAACAAGGAGGGATCCCCCAATGATCAAATCAGTCGGCCCGACCGAGATCAAACCCACCCATCTCGCATCCTGCCACTGCGGAGCAATCGTATTGGAACTGGATTTGCCGGACGGCATTGTAGACCCCAGACGCTGCGACTGTTCGTTATGTCGACGGCGCGGGGCTATCGTGGCGACGGTGGCGGAAGATGGTATTCGCGTGATCCACGGCCAGAAGATGCTGAGGCTGTATCAGTTCAACAGCCGCACGGCCGAGCACTATTTCTGCGGCCGGTGCGGGGTTTATACGCACCATCGGCGACGCTCCAATCCGCATGAGTTTGGCTACAACGTCGCTTGCCTGGAGGGTGTAAACCCGTTCGATCTGGGACCGGTGCAGACCAGTGACGGAGTGAATCACCCCGCCGACCGGCCTGACGAGCCCCTGCCCTTGTGTGATTAACGCAGGTTGGTTTTGGCCAGTTCCAGCACTTCGCTGCCACGGCCGCTGAACACGGCGCGCATCATGTACAGGCTGAAGCCTTTGGCCTGGGCAAGTTTGATTTTTGGCGGGATGCCCAGCTCCTGCTTGGCGGTCACGACGTCGATCAGCACCGGGCCGGGATGGTCGAAGGCTTTACGCAAGGCACCGGGCAGTTCTTCGGCACTTTGCACGCGTATGCCCAGAATACCGGCACCCAGCGCCACACCGGCGAAGTTGGTTTCGTGGAAATCGGTGCCGTGGGGCACGTAGCCAGCGGCTTTCATTTCCATGTCGACGAAGCCCAGTGAGCTGTTGTTGAACACGACCATTTTGATCGGCAGGTTCAATTGACGAATGCTCAGCAGGTCGCCCATCAGCATGGACAGCCCACCGTCGCCGCACAGCGCCACAACCTGACGATCCGGGTGCTCGGCCTTGGCGCCCAGCGCCTGGGGCAGTGCGTTGGCCATGGAGCCGTGGTTGAACGAGCCCAACAGGCTGCGCTGGCCGTTCATGTGCAGGTAGCGCGCCGCCCACAGTGTCGGCGTGCCGACGTCAACGGTGAAGATAGCGTCAGCGTCGGCCTGTTCGTCGATCAGGCGCGTGAGGTACTGCGGGTGGATCGGCGTGTCGGCGGGTGTGGGCGTAGCCAGTTCGTCCAGTTCTTCGCGGGCTTTGGCGTAGTGCTTGAGGGCCTTGTCGAGGAAACGGCGGTCCGAGTGCGGCTTGAGTTTGGGCAGCAGCGCGTCGAGGGTTTCCCGCACACCGCCGGTCAGCCCCAGCGTTACCGGAGTGCGACGGCCGAGCTGGGTCGGGTCCAGGTCGATCTGGATGACGTTGGCTTTCTCGGGATAGAAGTTTCGGTACGGAAAGCTGCTGCCAAGTATTACCAGCGTGTCGCAGGACAGCATGGCGTGGTAGCCGGAGCTGAAGCCGATCAGGCCGGTCATGCCGACGTCGAACGGGTTGTCGTACTCGACATGCTGTTTGCCACGCAGGGCATGCACGATGGGCGCGCCGAGCTTTTCGGCCAGCGCAACGACCTGTTCGTGGGCACCCGCGCAGCCAGCGCCGCACAGCAGCGTCGTGGCCTTGGAGTCATTGAGCAGCTCGACCATGGCCTGCAGATCGTTTTCAGCCGGAACGACAGTCGGTGGCGTGGGTTCAACCCATTTGACCTGAACGTCGGGCGCTGCGCTCAGCGCCACGTCACCCGGCAACACGACCACCGCCACGCCCTTCTGGCTGATCGCGGCGCGCATCGCACGCTCCAGCACACGCGGGAATTGCTCCGGATTGCTGACCAGTTCGACGAAATGGCTGCACTCCTTGAATAACTCCTGCGGGTGGGTTTCCTGGAAATAGTCCAGGCCGATTTCCGAGGACGGGATGTGGGCAGCAATGGCAAGAACCGGGACGCGGTTGCGATGGCAGTCGTACAGGCCATTGATCAGGTGCAGGTTGCCGGGTCCGCAACTGCCCGCGCACACCGCCAGCTTGCCGCTGCTGGCAGCCTGGGCTCCGGCGGCGAAAGCGGCGACTTCTTCATGGCGGGTGTGCATCCAGCGGATCGAATCGGTGCGTTCCAGGCTGTCGGTCAGGCCGTTGAGGCTGTCACCGGAAACGCCCCAGATGTGAGAAACACCTGCCGCTGCGAGGGTTTGCGCGAGATGGTCGGCAATGGTCTTGGACATGCGGGGTTCCTTGTCGAGGCAAATAGGGTTCAGCTTCCGTACTGGAAGAAACTGCGCAGCGCTCTGCTACGCCTGTTGTGGTCGACCTGTTGCGTTCTCGACAGTTCCGGGAAACTGAGGGGTGTTCAGATTGGGCGCACCAGTGCCTTAGAAGCCAAGTGCCAGGCTCATTGGATGTGCAGTCTGTGACATTTGTGACGCGGAGCGTCACGGGAGGCATGCCCACGCAGAGCGATGGGCACGATCAGTTGAGGCACGGTCAGGCGTGCGGGTTGCCAGCAGGCTTGGTCGGTGCGGCGTATTGCGGTTTGAGCTTGCCGTCGTTGTCCAGCAGCCAGGCGTCGAGGATTTCGCGCACTACGGGACCTGCCACACGACCACCCGCCTCGCCGTTTTCGATGGTCACCGAGACGACGATTTTCGGATGCTCTGCCGGGGCGAAACCGACAAACAGGGCGTTGTCCCGGTTGCGTTCCAGGGTCTTGAGGCGGTTGTAACGCTCGCCCTGCTTGATCGCCACGACCTGCGCCGTGCCGCTCTTGCCCGCAATGCGGTATTGCGCACCCTTGGCCGCATCCCGCGCAATACCGCGCGGGTCGTGCATGACCATTTGCATGCCTTCGTTGACCTGCTCCCACTCACGCGGGTCGTGCAGCACGATGTTGGGCATCGGGTGCTCGTCCACCGGTGCCACATGGCCCACGTCCATCGCCAGGTGCGGACGGTGCCAGACGCCTTTGCTGGCGATCAGCGAGGTTGCCTGGGCCAGTTGCAACGGTGTGACCTGCATGTAGCCCTGGCCGATACCGAGAATCACGGTCTCGCCGGGGAACCAGGCCTGACGGCGTGTGGCGCGCTTCCATTCGCGAGACGGCATCAGGCCCGCCGACTCTTCGAACATGTCCAGCGAGACCTTCTGGCCGATACCGAACATGGTCATGTAGTCGTGCAGACGGTCGATGCCCAGCTTGTGTGCCAGCGTGTAGAAATAGGTGTCGTTGGACCGCATGATCGCCGTGTCCATATCTACCCAGCCGTCGCCGCTGTGGTTCCAGTTACGGTACTTGTGATCGAAGTCCGGCAGCTGGAAATAACCGGGGTCGAAGACCTTGGTGGAAGCATTGACCACGCCGCTGTCCAGCCCGGCAATCGCCACCTCCGGCTTGACCGTCGAGCCCGGTGCGTACAGACCACGCAGTACGCGGTTAAACAGCGGCCGGTCGATGGAATCCCGCAGTGCGGCGTACTGCTTGAAGCTGATACCCGTCACAAACAGGTTGGGGTCGAAACTGGGCTTGCTGACCATCGCCAGCACCTCGCCCGTCTCTGGGTCCAGCGCCACCACGGAACCACGACGATCACCCAGCGCTTTCTCGGCAGCCTCCTGCAGATGCACGTCAAGACTCAGGGTGATGTTCTTGCCCGGTACCGGATCAGTGTGTTTCAGAACGCGCAACACGCGGCCCTGGGCATTGGTTTCGACTTCTTCGTAGCCTACGTGGCCATGCAGTTCGGACTCGTAGAACCGCTCGATCCCGGTCTTGCCGATGGATTGCGTGCCGCGATACTCGTTGTCCAGTTGCGAGGCTTCTTTCTCGTTGATACGCCCGACGTAGCCGATGGAGTGAGCAAAGTGGTCACCCAGCGGATAGTGACGCACGAACTGCGCTGCTACATCGACGCCCGGCAGCAGGTACTGATTGACGGCCAGAATGGCAATCTGCTCTTCGGTCAGTTCGTATAGCAGCGTCGCAGGCTCGAACGGATGGCGAACCTGTTTCAGTTCCTTGTCGAACAGGATGCGGTCTTCATCGGGCAGTTCCAGCAAGGTCATCAGTTCATCGATGACCTTGTGCCAGTCACCGGCGCGCTCGCGGGTCAGGGTCAGGTTGAAGCTGGGGCGGTTGTCGGCCAGGACCTCGCCATTGCGGTCGTAAATCAGCCCGCGCTCGGGCGGGATCGGCAACACGTGCACCCGGTTGTTTTCGGAAATGGTCGAGTGGTATTCGAATTCGGTGACCTGCAGGAAATACATCCGCGCGATCAGGGAGCCAGCCAGTACGGCGACCAGTATGGCGCAGGCAATCAGGCGCTGATTGACCAGTCGCGTCTCTTTTTCATGGTCCTTTAAAGGAATCGGTTCGGGCATTTCTACAGCTTCTCGGTAAAAGTCACGGTACAACGGAACATGTAAATGAATGTTTCGGCGCGCACCATACCAAGAAGTAGTGATTGCAGGGGGCCGACCTGACTGTCACTGGATGAAATATCTGTCAGCGAAGCGTCACGCAGGCTCGGCTCGTGCGTGCGTATCGGCCCGTTCCGACGCAGCACGTGCCTGCATGATCCGTGGCAGATTCGTCTCGACCCAGACCGCCAGCGTCTCGACCTGCAACGCCACTTCCTCCCCCATCGCAGTCAGCCTGTACTCGACATGGGGTGGCACCACCGGCAGCGCCCTGCGATCGACAAACCCGTCGTGCTCCAGCTGTTGCAGGGTCTGCGCGAGCATCTTTTCGCTGACCCCGCCGATCTTGCGCCGCACTTCACTGAAACGATGCATGCCACCGCGCAGCACGATCAGCACCAGCACACCCCAACGGCCGCACACGTGGTTGAGGATGATGCGGGACGGACAGTCACTGGCCAGGACCCGCCCCTGACGGATTGTCGCCAACAGGGACTCGCCAGCACTGACTGCGGTTGAGGTATCTGAATCGCGCATGGCACTTACCTTTTCGTACGTACTTACGAAAGGTAAGCACTGTCGCTATGCTCGCCTTTCTTTCAAATCATTACAAGGACACGCGTCATGATCGTTGTCACTGCTGCCACCGGCCAATTGGGTCGTCTCGTCATTGAACAGTTGCTCGAAACCGTCCCTGCGAACCAAATCGTCGCAGCAGTGCGCAGCCCGGAAAAGGCCACTGACCTTGCGGCGCTGGGCGTGCATGTCCGCCACGGCGATTATTCGCAACCCGCGACGCTGGACAGTGCGTTCGCGGGCGCTGACAAAGTGCTGCTGATTTCCTCGAACGAAATCGGCCAGCGCTTCCCCCAGCACCGCGCCGCCATCGATGCTGCCAAAAAGGCCGGCGTCAAATTGCTCGCCTACACCAGCATTCTGCGTGCGGACACTTCTGCGCTGGGGCTGGCCGATGAACACGTTGAAACCGAAGCCTACCTGCGCGCCAGCGGCTTGCCGTTCACCCTGTTGCGCAATGGCTGGTACACCGAGAATTACGCCGCCTCCATCCCCGGCGCCCTGGCCCATGACGCCTTCATCGGCAGCGCGGAACAGGGCCGTATCAGCTCGGCCGCGCGCGTTGACTACGCTCAGGCCGCCGTGGCTGTGCTGACGTCTAAAGACGATCAGTCAGGGCGCGTTTACGAACTGGCGGGTGATGAGACCTACACCTTGTCCGAGTTCGCCGCCGAACTGTCAAAACAGAGCGGCAAGGACGTGCCTTACGTGAATCTTTCGCAGGCTGATTTCGAGGCGGCGTTGGTGAAGGCAGGTGTGCCGGAGGTCTACGCCCATCTGTTCGCCGACTCGGACACGGCAGCCGCCAAGGGCGCGCTGTTCGACGACACCCGCCAGTTGAGCCGCCTGATCGGCCGTCCGACCACGCCACTGTCCGCAACCATCGCCGACGCCCTGAAAAGCTGAGGCGGAAAACCTGATCGAATGATTTTCACCGCTGAGGGTCCCAGTCTTTACGAGGCATAAAGCCATCGCATTACGACAAAGACTGGGAGTCTTTACATGAAAAGCAAATCGTTGATCGCCTGCATGACTCTGCTCGGCTGCTTCTCGGTCGCCACCCTGCCCGTTCACGCTGCCGATGCGCCCGAGCCAAAAGTGGCCGAGTCCAAGGACAACACCCACGAACTTGAAATGGGTTCGCGCGTGCCCGAGAAGTACCGCCGCAGCGATTCCAGCATCAAGGACTGGAAAGCCAAGGGTCTGGAAGAGCCTGCCAAGGAAAGCGAGTGGGTACAGATCAACGACAAGTACGTGCGTTTCCAGAAGGTCAATGGACAGATCGTCGATATCGTACCGGTCAAGAAGTAAGCAGCAGGTGCACGGGAGCGGCCGCAGGTCGTTCCCGCTTCATCCGGTTCAATGGCCGTGCCCGGCCCAAATCAGCTACCCTCGGCACACGAGAACATCAAGCCGAAGGGACATCAGCATGACCACCCATCCTCTCAGCCCGTCTGACAGTACGCCGTTCTTCTGGCGTGACGAGCGCTTGCCGTTCATCGAAGCACGTTCGGTTCAGGACGGTCGCAAGGTGTGTTACGCACGTCATTCCCACGACATTTTCTCGATTGGCGCGATCACTCGCGGCCAAAGCACCTACCTGCACGAAAAAACCTCCCAGCGTGTGACTGCGGGCACCGTGGTGCTGATGAATCCGGGGGATGTGCATGCCTGCAATCCAATCGAGGATCAGCCGTGGTCATACCTGATGCTGTACGTCGACAGCGACTGGCTGGGTTCTGTCCAGGACGAACCCGGCGCGGCCTTTCGACCGCTGGTACCGACCCACAGTCGCGACCCCGCGCTGTTCGCCGCACTGACGGCGCTGTATGAAACCCTCATCGATACGCAGGCCGATACGCTGCAAAAGCACTGCACGGCCGTGTCATTCTTCGCCCTCATGCATAAAACGCTGGGCGGCGAAGCAACTGTCGTCGAGCCGCGTTCACCCAAAGTGACCCGCGCCGCCGAGTACATCAACGAGCACTTCACCAAGGCCATCAGGCTGTCCGATATCTGCGAAGCAGCCAACCTTTCGGCTTCCTACCTGATTCGTGCGTTCGAGCAGCGTTATCACATGACACCCCACGCCTACCTGCTTAATCGCCGCATTCAACACGCCCGAAACCGGTTGCGTGAAGGGCGACTGATCGCTGATGTGGCGCTGGAAACCGGCTTTGCCGATCAGGCGCACTTCCAGCGCGAGTTCAAAAAACACCTGGCTGCAACGCCCGGGCAGTACCGTTTCTGAGCCACCGGGTTCAGACCACCAGATACAGGGCACACCCCGCCAGCATCAATGCCATGAGCCGGTTGAACACCCGTACGTCTCTGGCACTGCGCAGGTAATGGCTCAAAAAGCTGCCCGCATAAGCCCAGCAGCCCAAAGACAGGTAACACACAACGAAATAGATCGCTGCAAACTGGCCGATCAATAATGCCTCGCCATTGGCGACGAACACGCCCATGCCCGCTATGGATGCCAGCCACGCCTTGGGGTTGAGCCACTGCATGATCGCTCCGTGCAGCATCGATGGAGCCTTCCCCGCCCCGGACACAGCCAGTTGGCCGTCGTCCATCGCCAGCCGCACAGCCATATACAGCAGAAACCCCACGCCCGCCCATTGAATGACCCGGGTCAGAAACGGCCATTCGCGCAAGGTTTCGTGCAGGCCGAAACCGATCAGCACCAGCAACAGGGTAAACCCCAGCGTCGCGCCCAGCACGTGGCGCATGCCGGACCAGAATCCATAATGTGCGCCGGCGCTCAGGGCAACGATATTCACCGGCCCCGGCGTGATGGACGACGCCAGCGCAAAGGCGGCCATGGAAATGAACAGGCTCATGAAAGCTCCTCGACCAGGATCAGAAAGACCAGGCCAAGGTAAGCCGACCGAAACACGGGCGTATTGAAGGAAATTACCCTCCTTGACGTTTTCAAACGTAACCCGTGCATAGAACAAAACGATTGCTTTTTTGACCGTGTGGACTACAAATGCGATGTCATCACTGTGTAATCAATTCTTATCTCACTGCGAGTCCGCTACATGTCCCGACCTCTTGCGCTCGTCCTTGCCTGCCTACTCTCTTCCACCGCGCATGCCGCCTGCCCGGCGACCACACCAGCTGATACGGGCCGATGGATCTATGAGAAACATCAGGACTTCTACATCAACGGCAAAGGCGCGCCGGACTATCTGTCCAAACCGCTGTTGGGCCTGTTGAAGCGGGACTGGACATGCCAGGGCCCCGGTGGGGATCAGTGCGCCATTACCGCCAATCCATGGACCGACGCGCAGGACGGCGACGTGCAGAAACCCATCGAATGGAAGCTGGTCTCCAGCGAAGACAAACAGGCCGTGGTCGAGATGACCTACTTGCTGGGCTACAAGGATGCGCCGCAACAGGCACCTGCGAGTCAGACGTCGCGCCTGCGACTGGTCAAGAACCCCAATGGCTGCTGGGCACTCGACGACCTGCAGGGCCCGCAGGAAGTCGCGCTGACGCAGACCTTGCAGGACTTCCCGTACGAAGGGGACTGATGGCTCTTGAAACAATAGGTCATTGTCTGTATCACAGTCTGCCGGATACCAAGAGCGAGCTACATGAATACCTTTGAGCAGTCGATTATTGAAGCGGCGCAGGATGCCACGCCCAATAACACTGATGCCGAACGCGAAGCCGCGAGGATTGCGGCGACACAAGCAGTGGCTGACATCATGTCCAGCATGAGCGGACTGAAACGCACCTTGGCGCTGGCAGAGCTGCTCGATTCCTATTCGGAGCAGGACGATGAGGACGAAGATTAGGTGCATCGATTTATTTATCGCCTGGCCTAAAGCAACCCGCCTTCAACGCCGATAGACTGTCAGCAGTTTGATAAACCCTCTTCAATCAGTGCGCTCGGATGCGACCTACAGGAATGCATTCGTGCACATCGAGCAGCTCAAAGACATTCAGGCTTATGTACAGCGCACCGCTGACGACCTTGAGCGCGTTTCGCGCAACATGTCCGGCCACCTCGCCTACCTGCAGAACAATTCACGGTCGAATGAGGCTCAGGCGGTCAGCGAGCAGATCCAGGGCCTGAAAGCGTCCGTCATGGACCTACGGGGCGTTTTCAGCTAGTCATCCCTTGCCTGAGACAGCGGTCGCGCCACCTCTTCCAGCGATTTGCGTTCGGCCGCCGCGCCCCAGATCGACTGCACGAACGCCGCCAACAGCATCAACCCCGCCCCGATCAGATAACCGATCAGCACATTGCTGCGGTCGTGCGTTTCGATCAGCTCACCAAATAATGTCGGCCCGATGATTCCGCCCAGTCCCGTGCCAAAGGCGTAGAACACGGCAATCGCCAGCGCGCGTATTTCCAGCGGGAAGGTTTCGGCGACGGTCAGGTACGCCGAGCTGGCGGCGGCCGATGCGAAGAAGAAAATCACTATCCAGGCGATGGCCTGCTGGGTGACGTCCAGCAGGCCCTGCTGAAACAGATAGCCGCTGATCGCCAGCAGGACGCCCGACAGTCCGTAGGTCAGGCTGATCATGATCCGCCGCCCGACCACATCGAACAGCCGCCCCAGCAACAATGGCCCACAGAAATTGCCCAGTGCCAGCGGCAGCACGTACCAGCCGACGCGCTCGGAGGGCACGTCATAGAAATCGGTGAGCACCAGCGCGTAGGTGAAGAAGATCGCGTTATAGAAAAACGCCTGAGCCGTGAGCAACGTCAGACCGACCAGCGAGCGCTGACGGAACGACACGAACAGCGTGTGGAAGATCTCGCCCAGTGGCGTATGGTCGCGGGCATGCAATCGCAACGGCTTGCCTTCGACGGCTGGCAACACATGTCCGCGGCGCTGCATATCGGCTTCGATCTGCTCGACGATCTTGCGTGCTTCCTCCGAGCGGCCATGAATCATCAGCCAGCGCGGACTCTCCGGCAGCCACAGGCGCATCAGCATGATGAACAGGCCGAGCACTGCACCGATGCCAAAGCACAGCCTCCAGCCCAGTTCGGCGCCGACCCACTGCGGGTCCAGTAACACGATGGAGCCGACGGCACCCAGTGCGGCGCCCAGCCAGAAGGTGCCATTGATGGTCAGGTCCACCCAGCCGCGATAGCGCGCCGGGGTGAACTCCTGAATGGTCGAGTTGATGGCGGTGTATTCACCGCCGATGCCCATGCCGGTCAAAAACCGAAACAGCATGAAGCTCCAGACACTGAACGAGAATGCCGTGGCGAAAGTGGCGCTGATATAAAGCGCCAATGTGATGAAGAACAGCTTGCGCCGCCCCAGACGGTCGGTCAGCCAGCCGAAGAACAACGCCCCCAATACCGCGCCGGCAATGTAGGCGGCGCCTGCCAGACCGATCTCGCTGTTGCTGAGGTTGAGTACCGGACTGGCCTTCAGCGCACCGGCGACCGAACCGGCGAGGGTCACTTCCAGGCCGTCAAGCAGCCAGGTGATGCCCAGCGCTATGACCAGCAGCGTGTGAAAACGCCCCCAGGGCAAGCGATCCAGTCGAGCGGGCAAGTCCGTCTCGAACACTTTGCCCTCTTCCGGCGTCTGGATCGTTGTCATGTCGGGATTCCTTCACGGCTGACCTGAATGTCAGGATTGAGAGCCGCACCCGAGACCCTAAGTTCAGCTGATCCAGAACCACAACAGCGTCAGGTTGGCGGCCGAAATCAGACCAAACAGGCCCCAGGCCGCGATCTGTACCAGCCGCCCGTTGACGAACGGGCCCATTAAACTTTTGTCACTCGTGAACCGGATAAGCGGCCACAGGGCAAAAGGCAGCTGCAGACTCAGCACCACCTGACTGAGCACCAGCATCTGCCCCACCGAGCTGTCACCCAGCCAGACCACACCGATCAGCGCGGGAATCAGGGCCAGCGCACGGGTGATCAGACGCCGCTGCCAGCAGGGAATCTTCGCCTGCAGAAAACCTTCGAGCACGACCTGTCCGGCGATGGTGCCGGTAAAGGTCGAGCTTTGCCCCGCTGCCAGCAACGCCACGCCGAACAGCACGCTGGCAATCGCGCCGCCCACCAGCGGATCAAGCAGGTGGTAGGCGTCCTGAATCTCGACCACGTCGGTATGGCCGGTCTTGTGGAAAGCGGCGGCAGCCAGAATCAGGATCGCAGCGTTAATGAGCAGTGCGAGGCTCAGCGAACCGATGGTGTCCAGGCGGGCGTAACGGATGGCGGTGGCCTTGCTCGCCAGATCAGAACCGTTGACGCGTGTCTGCACCACAGAGGAATGCAGGTACAGGTTATGTGGCATCACCGTCGCGCCAAGAATACCGATGGCAATGTACAGCGGCTCCTGGCTGCTCAGCACATCCCAGCTGGGTTTGAGGCCCGCCGCCACGTCCGGCCAGAACGGTTTGATCAGGATCAGCTCCACGGCAAAGCATGCGGCGATGGTCGCGATCAGCCCGAGTACAATGGCTTCGAGGCGACGAAAATTGGCGCCCTGCAAAGCGAGCACGATCAGCGTGTCGAAAGCCGTCAGGCCGACACCCACGGTGATCGATACGCCCAGCAGCAGATGAAACGCCAGCGCGGCCCCCAGCACCTCGGCCAGATCAGTGGCGATGATCGACAGCTCTGCCAACAGCCATTGCCCCTTGGCGACGTTGCGGCTGTAACGCGCCGCAGACAGTTGCGCCAGATCCCTACCGGTGGCAATGCCCAGACGCGAACACAGGTTTTGCAGCACCATGCCGGAAAGGCTCGCCAGCACCACCACAAATAGCAGCGAGTAGCCGAAGCGCGACCCTGCCTCAATGGCTGTGGCCCAATTGCCAGGGTCCATATAGCCGATCGATACCAGCAAGCCGGGGCCGATGAACAACATCATCTTGCGCAGTGGCGAAGCATTGGCCGGGATGGAGACACTGTCGGTGGTCGCCGACGGGCAAAACGGCGCTGTCGCCGTAGTAGGCAGTTTGTACGTCACGAGAATCCGGGAGGGCAAAAAATCGATGCGCCTATCCTAAGGTTTTGTTACACATCTTGATACATGAGTGCCCGGTAACGGTCGGTTCCCGTCGTTTCATATGCCGTTGATCATGCATTCCGGACCAAATCGGCCGCTGCGGGTTTGTAAAAAAATCTTTATCGCGCTTTCAGAAAAAATCGCAAATTTAAGATTTAAAGCAATAATTCGCCAAAAATGGCACTTAAATCGCTTTATTTCGCAAGTATTACCAAATGTAAAACCAGTACGATGACGGTCCCTATCCTGCCGGACGGTCCAACGATGGCCTCTTCCAACTCAAACAATAATACGCACGCCGACCCAGCTCGCGCCGCCCTCATCTCGGCCCGGATCGACCGATTGCCCGCCGTCGCCACCATCTGGAAACTGATTGCGCTGCTTTCCATAGGCGGATTCTTCGAGCTTTATGACCTGTTCCAGACGGCCTACATCAGCCCCGGTCTGATTCGCGAAGGTATCTTTGCCACCGGCAGCCAAGGGCTGTTCGGCTTCTCCGATCAGGCAGCCTTCGCTTCGGCGACCTTTCTCGGTCTATTCTTCGGTGCCAGTCTGGTCAGTCCAATCGCTGATCGTTTCGGCCGCCGCGCCATCTTCACCTGCGCGCTGATCTGGTACACCGTGGCGACTGTCATGATGGGCCTGCAGACCTCGGCAATGGGCGTGATCGGTATGCGCTTTCTGGTCGGCATCGGCCTGGGTGTTGAACTGGTCACTATTGATGCCTACCTGTCGGAACTGGTCCCCAAACGCATACGCAGTTCGGCCTTCGCGTTTGCCTTCTCGATTCAATTTCTGGCCGTGCCCAGTGTGGCGTTGATGTCGTGGTGGCTGGTGCCGCAGGATCCGCTCGGTTATGCCGGCTGGCGCTGGGTGGTGATCAGCAGTGCCGTGTTTGCACTGTTTATCTGGTGGCTGCGGTCTTCGCTGCCTGAGTCGCCGCGCTGGCTGGCCCAGCATGGGCGCTTCGTCGAAGCCGAACGGGTCGTGGATGATCTGGAAGCGCGCTGCCTGAAGGATCACAAACAGCCGCTGGATCAGCCTGAGCCGCAAACCGTTGCAGTCGAGGGCAAGAGTCGCTTCGCCGATATGTGGCAGCCGCCGTTCCGACGTCGCGCTTTGATGCTGATCGCCTTCCACATTTTCCAGGCCATCGGTTTCTTTGGTTTCGGCAACTGGCTGCCAGCGTTGTTATCGGGCCAGGGGGTAAGCGTGACCCACAGCCTGAGCTACGCCTTCGTGATTACGCTGGCGTATCCGCTGGGTCCGCTGCTGTTCGTGAAGTTCGCCAACCGATTTGAAAACAAATGGCAGATTGTGGGCTCGGCCCTGAGTTCGATGATCTTCGGCACGCTGTTCGCGTTTCAGACCAGTGCGGCAGGGCTGATCTTCTGCGGCATCATGATCACATTCAGCAATGCCTGGCTGAGTTTCAGTTATCACTCCTATCAGGGTGAGCTGTTTCCAACCAACATTCGTGCACGCGCCGTGGGCTTCTGCTACTCATTCAGTCGCCTGTCGACGGTTTTCAGCAGTCTGCTCATCGGGATATTTCTGGAGCATTTCGGCACACCGGGCGTTCTGGCGTTCATCGTCAGCAGCATGCTGATCGTGATCATCACCATCGGTGGTTTCGGCCCTCGTACCCGCAATCTGGCGCTGGAGAACATCGCCCATCGCTAGATCACGCAGACAGTGGGCTCAGGCCTGAGCCCACTCCACATCGGTCACGCCAAAGTGTTCTGCGTAGGGTTTGGAGACGCGGGGCACTTTCTCCAGACGGTATTTCGGGATACGCGCAAGACCAGCATCAACACTCGCGTAATGCCAGGCCTCAACGTTATCCATATGTTCGGTTCGTATATAGAAACTCTTGAAAGAGCCGTTCATTAGATAATCGATTCGATAGTGTTTGGGCAGTGCCATTGAAAGCCTGATCCTTTTTCAGTGGTGGCTTGAGTAACAGGTGACCCAAGTCATTATGAAAAAATTCAGTCTTTTTCAACGTTCAGCGACCAATAACACGCGTCACCGTATATCAGCGGATCCCCAATCGTTTCGAAAGCCGGTTGAGATTGGCGCGATCTACCGATAACTCGCGGGCAACTTCGGTCCATCGTCCCTGATGTCGATCCAATGCAGTGGCGATTAATGCACGTTGATAGGCATCCACTGCGGCCTTGAGCCCCTGCCCTTCGACTCCGGCGGCAACATCAAGGGCTGGCGGCAACAGCGGCAGGCTGTCGACGGCTTCATCCAGGCCGAGGGATTGAGGCTCGATGGTGAGAATACGCGGCCGCTGTGCATGGCCGGACAACGCCTTGAGCACGGCACGGCTGATCAGATGCTCAAGTTCTCTGACATTGCCGGGCCAGGCATGCGCCAGCAGCATCCGCTGCGCCTCGGGGTTCAGACGCAGGCTGCGCAAACCCATGCGCAGACGGTTCTCTTCAAGAAAGTATCCGGCCAGCAGCAACACGTCACGGCCGCGCTCGCGCAATGCCGGCACCTGCAACGGATACACGCTCAGGCGGTGATACAGATCGGCGCGAAACCGACCGGAGCGGACCTCTTCAGCCAGATTGCGGTTGGTGGCAGCGATAATGCGCACGTCCACACGATGTTCCTGATCCGAGCCGACCCGCTGCAACTGGCCGCTCTGCAGCACTCGCAACAGCTTGGATTGCACGGAAAGCGGCAACTCGCCGACTTCATCGAGAAACAGCGTGCCGCCATCGGCCAGTTCGAACTTGCCACTGCGCCCGTTGACCGCGCCCGAGAACGCACCTTTGACGTGTCCGAACAGCTCACTCTCGACCAGCGTTTCCGGGAGTGCCGCGCAGTTGAGGCTGATCAGCGGCTTGTGAGCCCTGGGAGAATGCAAGTGGATGGCCTCGGCCACCAGCTCCTTGCCGACGCCGGTTTCACCGGTCACCAGCACGGTGAGCGGGCTATTGGCGACCAGCTGGATTTCCTGCTGCAAGCGCTCCAGCACCTCACTCTGACCAATCAGTTCGCGAGGCGCTCGTCCCCCTGCAGCACGCTTGTAGACCTCGACCAATTGCCGCTGATCCTCGACCCCGCGCGACAGGTGCTGAATACGCTCGCTGGCCATGACCGTAGCGGCAGCCAGACTGGCAAACGCCTGCAGGTTATCCAGATCGACCTTGCCGAAGCTCGACGGGTCCAGAGAATCCAGCGTGATCAGCCCCCACGGCCGTTCCTGGAAGTGCAGCACGCAGCCAACGCAGTCGTGGACTTCCAGCGGGCCATGTCCCTCCACCAGACCGTCATAGGGGTCGGGCATCGGACAGTCATAGGAGAAGCGTACCGGCACCGGGCTTTCCAGCAGTGCTTTGAAACGAGGATGCTCTTCGACCCGAAAGCGGCGACCCAACGTGTCAGGGCTCAGGCCATCCACCGCCAGCGGAATCAGCACGCCCTCATCCAGCCGCAGCAGCGCGGCGGCATCGCAGTGCAACCACTGACGCAATGACTGCAACAAGCGTCGATACCGTTCCTCATCCGGCAGTTCACGGGACAGATCGGCAACCAGCGGCACCAGCGCACGCAGCAGTGGATGGGTCATCATGACTCCAGGACAGTGAAAGCGAAGGTGTCATTATGACCCGATTTGCTATCACCCCGACACCTGTCTCAACGGCCTTACATCCGTGCTCCCGATGCCGCCAGCGTCGTATCAAGAGTGAGACATATATTCCGTTCAATACCCCGCCGTCACAGGCGTTTATAGCGTTCACATAATGGGAACTGCCCGATGAAAGTGTAACTTCGATGAAACAATAGAGTCAGCGCTCTAATGGCTCAATAACACGGGCATTTTCTGACGTCATGACGACGGCAATAAATTCCATTGTGTTTAATTTTATTCAAGAGGCGATTGTCCGTTTTCGTTCCATAGTGCGCTCACTTTCACAGGAGCCACCGTCCATGTCGGGAATTCAGGGAAGAGTTCTGCAAACCCACCCACCGCTGGTGGTCGATCTGGATGGGACACTGCTGCGTTCAGACTTGCTGTTTGAAACCGCCATGGCATTCATCCGGCAACATCCACTACAGGTGTTCAAATTGTTGCTCTGGCTGTTACAGGGCAAAGCCTCCCTCAAGCGCGGGCTCGCGTTGGCCACCCGGCTCGACATCGCCCTGCTGCCTTATGACGCGGAGGTCATCGAGTACATTCAGGTGCAGCGCAACACAGGAAGACTGATCGTCCTCGCGACCGCTGCTCACGAAACACTGGCAACACGAATTGCCGGGCACCTCAATCTGTTCGATCAGGTGTGGGCGTCCGATGGCGAGACCAACCTGTCGGCCCATCGCAAGCGTGACCTGCTGATCGATCACTACGGTCAGAGCGGCTTCGACTACATCGGCAATTCCACGGACGATCTGTGCATCTGGGCGGCGGCGCGAAAAGCCATCGTTGCCAATCCGCACACTGGCGTACAGCGGCGGGCGCAGGCCCAGGGTAATGTCGATCAAGTGCTCAATGCGGGGGCAGCAAGCCTCAGGGACTGGCGCAAGGCGTTGCGCCTGCATCAATGGCTCAAGAACGCACTGATCTTCGTCCCGCTGCTGGCGGCCCATCAGATTCAGCAAACGCAGCAGGTGATCGATGGTCTGCTGGCGTTTCTGTTCTTCGGCCTCTGTGCGTCGAGCGTGTACGTGCTCAACGACCTGCTGGATCTGGCGGATGATCGGCACCATCGCAGCAAACGCAATCGCCCGTTTGCCAGCGGCCGTCTGCCCATCAAATCGGGGCTGATTGCCGTACCGACCTTATTGCTGCTGGCCTTCGGCGGTGCTGCGGCGTTCCTGCCGTGGCAGTTTTCGGCCGTGCTGGGCGCTTATTACCTGTTGACGCTGGTGTACTCGCTGTACCTGAAGCGGCACATGGCAGTGGACGTCATCGTGCTCGCGATGCTTTACACCACACGTATTCTCGCAGGCGCGGCAGCGTTCCATCTGCCACTGACGTTCTGGATTCTGGCGTTCTCCATGTTCCTGTTCCTGAGCCTGGCGCTGGTCAAGCGCTACGCTGAACTGCGGGAAGCACGGGTACGCGAGGTGGAAGGCAAGACTCGCGGTCGTGGTTACTACCCCGGCGACCTGGACATGATCGCTTCCCTCGGCGCTTCGTCCGGCAATCTCGCGGTGATGGTTCTGGCCCTGTACATCCACGAAGGCGCCACCGTCGCGCTCTATCAGCACCCGCATGTCATCTGGCTGGCGTGTCCGTTGCTGCTGTTCTGGATCACCCGCATCTGGATGCTCACCCATCGCGGACTGATGAACGATGACCCCGTGGTCTTCGCCATTCGCGACCGCATCAGCCAGGGGATCGGTGCGCTGTTCCTGCTCGTGTTCTGGATTGCCGCATGACCGTGCCTCTCTATCCGTGGGGTCGGTATCCCCAGGTCGCGCAGCAGGGCCACGCATGCACGTGGATCGACGACCTGCCACGGCACCTGACGGCCACACTGGACCGGCATGAAACCAGCCTCCCGTTTGGCAATGGCCGCAGCTACGGCGACAGCTGCCTGGCCAGCAGCGGCCATGTGCTGCACATGCATAGGCTGGACCGGTTCATCGCTGCCAACTGGAAAACCGGCATCGTACGCGTCGAAGCAGGCATGACCCTGGCTCAACTGCTCGCGGCGGCCATTGCGCACGGCTGGTTTCTGCCGGTCACACCGGGCACCCAGTTCGTTACCGTGGGCGGCGCGATTGCCAACGATGTGCACGGCAAGAACCACCATCTGCGCGGCACGTTCGGCTGCCATACCCTGCGCTTCGGCCTGCTGCGTCAGGGTGAGCAGGCGATGATCTGCTCGCCCGTGGAAAACCCGCTGTTGTATGCCGCCAGCATCGGCGGGCTGGGGCTGACCGGGGTGATTCACTGGGCAGATATTCAGCTGATGCCGATCCGCAACAGCCAGATCGACAGCACGGTGGTGCGTTTCGCCAATCTTGGCGAATTCTTCACCCTTTCTCGGGAACTCGACCATCGGCATGAATACAGCGTGGCCTGGGTCGATTGTCTGGCGCGGGGCAGCAACAGCGGGCGCGGCGTATACATCGTGGGCGACCATGCGCGCTTCGGTTCGCTCGAGGTCGAGCGGCGCAGCAAACTGAGCGTGCCGGTCACCCCGCCGCTGTCGCTGATCAATAACCTGTCGCTGCGCCTGTTCAATTCGCTGTACTGGCATGCCCACCCTGCCCGACCGACGCCGAAGCGCAGCGATTACGAGCCCTTTTTCTACCCGCTGGACCGCGTGCTGCACTGGAACCGGATCTATGGGCGCAGCGGCTTTCAGCAGTACCAGTGCGTGATCCCCGAACACTGTGCGCAGGACGCCATGCAGGCACTGCTCGATACCATCGCCGAGTCCGGCCAAGGCTCGTTTCTGGCGGTGCTCAAACGCTGCGGCGATATTGCCTCGCCGGGGTTGCTGTCGTTCCCGATGCCGGGCACCTCGCTGGCGCTGGATTTTCCGCAACACCGTGACCTTGCCGGCTCGCTGTTCCCGCGTCTGGACGCCATTGTCCATGACGCGGGCGGACGTCTGTATCCGGCCAAGGACGCCCACATGAACGGGAGCGATTTCCGCCAGGCCTACCCGGCCTGGGAGCGACTGGAAGCCCTGCGCGACCCATCCCTGATGTCCCGCTTCTGGAAACGAGTCCTGCCATGAAACGAATTCTGATCATCGGAGCCACCTCGGCCATCGCCCATGCCTGCGCCCGTCTCTGGGCTGCGCAAGGCTGCGATTTCTTTCTGGTGGCACGCAGTGCCGACAGGCTGCAAGTCACGGCGGCCGATCTCGAGGGGCGCGGCGCCAGGACCGTCACCCTGCACGAAATGGATGCCACGCATTTTTCAGAGCACCCGAGAATGCTCGCCGACTGCCTCAGGATGCTCGGCCAGATCGATGTGGTACTGATCGCCCATGGCACCCTGCCTGACCAGCGAGCCTGCGAGCAGGATGTCGGGCTGGCCCTGCAGGAGTTCATCACCAACAGCGCGTCGGTGATCGCGCTGTTGACCCTGCTTGCCCAGCATTTCGAGCTCCAGCGTTGCGGCACACTGGCGGTCATCTCGTCGGTCGCAGGTGAACGGGGCCGCCCTTCCAATTACCTGTATGGGGCGGCCAAGGCTGCGGTCTCGACCTTTTGCGACGGTCTGCAGGCGCGCCTGTTCAAGGTCGGCGTGCACGTGCTGACCATCAAGCCCGGTTTTGTCGATACGCCGATGACTCAGGGCCTGTCGTTGCCAGCGGCGTTGCTCGCGCAGCCGGAACAGGTCGCCGAACGGATCGTCAACGGTATCGCGCGCCAGTCCACCAGCCTGTATGCGCCCGGATTCTGGGCACTGATCATGCTGGTCATCCGCTCGATTCCGCAGCCGTTGTTCAAGAGGCTGAACCTGTGACGGCCGCGCCCTGGCTGTCCGGCTGGCGCTACCGGGCCGTGGTGCTGTCGGTCATCGGCTCGGCGCTGGGCTATCTGGCTTTTTGTCTGTGGGGCGGCTGGCACGAGGTGGCGCAGGCCGCAGCACGGGTTGGCGCGATGGGCATCGCCCTTGCTCTGTTGATGTCAGCCGTCAATTACGGGCTGCGTTTCGTGCGCTGGCAGCTTTACCTTCGAGTGCTCGGCCATCCGCTGCCCTGGCGTCCCAGCCTCGGTGCCTATCTCGCCGGATTCGCCCTGACCACCACGCCGGGTAAAGCGGGAGAAGCGTTGCGCGGGGTGTTGCTCAAGCCGCTGGGCGTGCCCTACCCAAAGAGTTTTGCAGCGTTTGTCAGTGAGCGTCTGTCCGACCTGCTGGCGATTGCCCTGCTGACCCTGTTCGGCCTGTCCTGGTATCCGTCCGCGCAACCGATGATCGCGATGGGTCTGGTTCTGGTGCTACTGGGCTTGCTGGTCCTTTCGCAACGTCGCTTGCTGGAATGGCTGCGCGGGATGATTCCGGTAACAGCGACTCGATTGCCGACACTGTTCAGGCACCTGTTCGACGTGCTGCTGGCCGCTCGCCAATGCCATCGGCTGGATGTGTTGCTGGGTGCCAGCCTGCTCAGCCTGATCGCCTGGAGTGCCGAGGCGCTGGCGTTTCATTGGGTGCTCGGCTGGATGGGCGCAGAGATTCCACTGACCTTCGCGGTGTTCACTTATGCCCTGGCGATGCTCGCCGGTGCCCTGAGCTTCATGCCCGGCGGGCTGGGCGGTGCCGAGGCGGTGATGATCGGGCTGCTGATGTTCAAGGGCATGCCGGCTGCCGACGCGATTGCCGCCACCATCCTGATTCGTCTCGCGACCTTGTGGTTTGCAGTCGCGATTGGCGCGGTGATGCTGGGACGGTTCAGGGATTCGACAAGCTATAGCCGCTGAACAACGCCGTAGGAGGCCCCACCACGCCTTCGACGTAGCGCTGTCGCGCAGCAAACAAAGGACTACCCACTGCTCATCTCAAGGAGGAACCGCTCAATGAGTTCATTCAACGCCAGGCATTCAGTCGTCATACCGTTGCTGCTGCTATGCGCTGCGATCGCAGCCAGCCTCATCGCTTCCAGCGGCCCGATCCAGTGGATGGACAATGGTGTGTTTCTGGCGGATGCCACCACAGGCGAATATTTCAGTCAGTCACTCGGCCCGCTGGATCATCCGTTCTATCACTTCTTCAGCTCGATGTTTTACGCCCTGTTTGGCTCTCAGGTGCTCAGCCTGATGAACTCGCTGCTCCTGCTGCCGCTGGCGTGGATCATCTACCGACTGGCCATCAGCGTCGGTGCCACAGCCCGTCAGGCGCTGCTTGCGGCGACCGCCACGGTACTGGCCCACGCGGTGTTCTGGGTGTCGACCAAAGCCGAGGTGTATCTGCTGCACACACTGTTCGTGCTCTTGGCCTATGCCGTGCAGTTCAGCGCCCATCCGCGATGGACGCCGTTGAAGAAGTTGTTCGTCATCGGTGTCCTGACCGGCATAAGCGCTTCGATTCATCAACTGACCTTCATCGTGATGCTACCGCTCTATATCCAGCTGCTGATCCAGCACAAGGCGCGGGTGCTGATGACGGTGCCCGGATTCGCGCTCGGGTTCGCCACCGCCGCCGTGGCGGTGTTCAACGACCTGAATGCCGGATTGAGCCTGATCGATATCGCCCGCCGCTACCTGACAGGTGCCTCGACCACTATCGCCGGACCTGAGTGGGAAGGCAGCCTGTTTCGTTTCGACGACATGTGGCACGAGAAAAACTCGGTGGTGCTGCTGATGTTGTCGCTGATGGGTCCGCAGATCGCCGGACTGCTGTTGTTTCCCAGAGACAGCCGACTGCGCCTGCTGTGGAGCGCAGCTTTGCTGAATCTGATCTTCGCGATTTCCTACAATGTCACCGACCGTTTCACCTTCTTCCTGCCGGGAATCGCGATGTTGAGCGTTATCGGCATGATCCAGCTGCCTGCGCTGCTGCCTCGCAATCGTGCTGGCACTGCGCTGCTCAATGCGTCGGTGCTGACGTCGCCATTGGTGATCATGCTGGCCTGGTCGCTCTACGCCAGCGGCGTGGTCAATTTACCGACCCACAAAGAGAAACTGCCGTTTCGCGAGGACATTCATTACTTCATGGTGCCCTACCTGCCCGACCGGTCTGCCGAGCAGTTCGTGAACGCGTACGAGCAGTCCGTGCCGGAAGGCGCGCTGATCATCGCTGACTGGACGCCGATGGGCGCGATACGCTCCGGGCAGGCAGTCGGTTTGTTGCGCGGTCGCAGGCTGGCGATGTGCGGTGACAACATCGACATCCGCGCCTATCTGGGCAACCCGGGCGTCTATCTGGCGCGCCTGAGCTACTGCGGGATGATTGCGGACAATTACGCGCTGGAGGACAAGTCAGTGGGATTTGCGTTACACACCAAGTAACGCAAATCCCGTACTACCAAGTGAATCATGGCTGCCAGAGCGCCTGACCACCGCCGAGCTTGCGGTCGAGGAAACTGGCCGCGCTGATCAGCGCCAGATGACTCAGCGCCTGCGGGGTATTCCCGAGATGACGGGCGTGCGGGTCGAACTCTTCGGCGTACAGACCCAGCGGATTGGCGTAGCGCAGCAGTTGCTCGAACTCCAGGTGCGCCTGACCGACCCGCCCGGCGCGGGCCAGGCATTCGACGTACCAGAACGAACAGGCGACAAACGCGCCCTCTTCGCCTGCCAGGCCGTCGTCATGATCGTCGTCGTTGCGATAGCGGAACACCATGCCGTCACGCACCAGCGTGCGCTCGATGGCATCCAGTGTCGCCAGCCACTTGGGGTCGCTGGCCCCGACAAAACGCACCAGCGGCATCAACAGCATCGAGGCATCCAGATTGCGGCTGCCCTTGTGCTGCACGAAATGCCCCAGTTCGTCGTTCCAGAAGTTTTCCCAGATGTCGTCGTGAATCTGCTCGCGCACTTTGGTCCAGCGCTCGAAAGGCCCGGACAGCGAACGTTTGAACGCCAGGCGCAACGCCCGGTCCAGCGCCACCCAGCACATCAGCCGCGAATGCAGAAAGTGCTGATCGCCGCCGCGCATTTCCCAGATGCCCACGTCCCGGTCACTCCAGTGCTCGCAGACGTAGTCCACCTGACGCACCACGTGCTTCCAGCCATCATGGGAAATCGCGTCGCCGTACTTGTTGGCCAGATAAACGGCGTCCATCAGTTCGCCATAGATATCCAGCTGCGTCTGTTCGTAGGCTTCGTTGCCGATTCGCACGGGTAACGCGCCGCCGTAGCCGGTCAGGTGATCCAGGTGTTCCTCAGGCAGCTTATCGTGACCGTCCAGGGCATAAAGAATGCCCATCTTTTGCGTATTCTCGCAGCTGTCATCCAGCCGACCGCGCATCCAGCCCATGAAAGCGTTGGCTTCGTCGGTATAGCCCAGCCGCATGAAGGCATACACGGTGAAGGAAGCATCCCGGATCCAGGTGTAGCGGTAGTCCCAGTTACGCTCGCCGCCGGGGGTTTCCGGCAGGCCGAAGGTCGCTGCGGCGATGATGCCGCCGTGCTTGCGCGACGTCAGCAGCTTGAGTGCCAGCGCCGAGCGCATGACCATCTCGCGCCAGCGGCCCTTGTACTCGGACTGTCCCGCCCAGCGACGCCAGAACGCCAGGGTGTCGTCGAAATAGCGTGAACACTTGCCCGCCGCCACGTGCGGATCATCGACACCGCCGAGAATGAATTCGATGGTCTGGCCCTTTTCCATCTGGAACTCGGCGACCGCTGCGTCGTGTTCCACATGCAAAGGCGTCGCAGCAGACAGACGCATGCCGGGCTGGCCCTGGGCCTGAAAGCAGACGTCATTGCCGTCCTGATGCGCGGTGGTGTCGGCGCGGCTGTAATCCATACGCACCTTGCAGCGCATGCGGATCGTGGCCTTGCCGAAGCGCACCTGAACGCGCCGCACGATGCGCGGCAGGTCGTCCTGGTCCTCGCCGATGGGCATCAGATCAGTCACTTCCACGACAGCTTCTTCTGATATCCAGCGGGTCTGCAGCACGTTGGTGTCCGGCAGATAAATCTGCAGGCGCCGCGCATCGGGCAGGTCTGGCGCCAGCTGGAAGATGCCCGCGTCGTTGGTGTCCAGCAATGCGGTAAAGATTGAGGGGCTGTCGAAATCCGGCCAGCAGCAGAAATCGATGCTCCCGGTGTCGGCGATCAACGCAGCACTGCGCATGTCGCCAATGATGCCGTGGTTCTCGATCGCGTTCTGCGCCTCTTCTGGAAAGTCAGCCATTGCCGCGGAACTCCGGATAAAGGGTCATGCCGCCGTCGATGAACAGCGTCGTGCCATGCACGTAATCCGAAGCATCAGACGCCAGCCAGACCACCGCATTAGCCACGTCTTCCGGCTCGCCGATGCGGCCATAGGGAATCAGTTCGAGCATTTTCTTTTCCGCATCGCCCTGTCGCGCGTCGGCATTGATCGGGGTGCGGATGGCACCAGGTGCAATGCTGTTGACGCGAATCTTCTGCTCGCCCACTTCCTGGGCAATGCTGCGCATCAACAGATCGACGCCGCCCTTGGAGGCCGCGTAGTTGACGTGCCCCGCCCAGGGAATCAACTGGTGCACTGAACTCATGTGAATGATCTTGCCCATTGCCCGTGACACATCCTTGCGCATGCCCTGGCTGATGAACTGACGCACGGCAGCGCGGGCACAGAGAAACTGGCCGGTAAGGTTGACGTTGATGACCGTGTTCCAGTCCTCGAGCGTCATGTCGACAAACGAGGCGTCCTTTTGCAGACCTGAGTTGGCGAACAGGATGTCCAGCGCACCGAACTGCTCGATGGTCTGGGCAAACAGCCGCTCGACCTCGTCTTCCTTGGAAACATCGGCACCAATGGCGATTGCCTGCCCGCCCGCCGCACGAATTTCTTCCGCGAGCTTTTCAGCAGGTTCAGCCTTGGAGTGGTAATTGATCACGACCGCCGCCCCGGCATCTGCCAGAGCGCGGGCAGCCGCAGCGCCCAGACCGGAACTGGCGCCGGTGACGAGTGCGACTTGTTGCTTGAGAGAGATATGCATCGGTTTTCAGCCTCGAAGTAAGCACCCTAGATGCTGACTTGCGAGGCCGAAAGTTAGTTCATTACCGTTGCGCTTACGGCGCCGGGTTAGGTTGCGAAATATGTATGGCTTCGATCCCGGCAATCACCTCGTCCGACAGCGTGACATCGATGCTCGCCAGGTTGACAGCCAGTTGATCCAGCTTGGTAGCCCCGATGATGTTGCTGGTTACAAAAGGCCGGCTGGTGACATAGGCCAGTGCCATCTGCGAGGGGTCCAACCCGTGCTCGCGGGCCAATGCCACGTACTTGGCTGTTGCACTGACGGCCTGCGGGTTGTTGTAACGCTGGAAGCGCTCGAACAGCGTCAGACGGCCATCGGCCGGACGGGCGCCGTCCAGGTATTTGCCAGCCAGAACACCGAACGCCAGCGGCGAATACGCCAGCAGACCGATCTGCTCACGAATGGCGATTTCCGCCAGGCCCACTTCGAAGGTGCGGTTCAAAAGGTTGTAAGGGTTCTGAATCGACACGGCGCGAGGCAGGTCAAGCTTTTCAGCCAGATGCAGAAAACGCTGGGTGCCCCACGGGGTTTCGTTGGACAGGCCGAAATGACGAATCTTGCCCGCCTTGACCAGATCGCCCAGCACCGACAGGGTTTCTTCGATCTCGACCGACTGATCGTCAGGGTCGTGGGTGTAGCCCAGAACGCCGAAGAAGTTGGTCTTGCGGTCCGGCCAGTGCAACTGGTACAGGTCCAGATAATCGGTGTTCAGACGCTTGAGGCTGGCATCCAGCGCGGCGGTGATGTTGTGGCGGTCCAGACGCGGGTTGCCATCGCGGATATGGTCCATGCGGCCCGGCCCGGCAACCTTGCTGGCCAGCACCCAGTCGCTGCGGTCGCCGTACTTCTTGAGGTACTCGCCGATGATGCTTTCGGTTTTGGTGTAGGTTTCGCCACGCGGCGGCACCGGGTACATCTCGGCGGTGTCAAGGAAGTTGACGCCAGCCTCTTTGGCCATGCGAATCTGTTCGAATGCCTCTTCCTGCGTGTTCTGCTCGCCCCAGGTCATGGTGCCCAGGGTGATGGCGCTGACCGACAGGTCAGTCTTGCCCAATGAACGAAATTGCATTGATGACTCCATCCGGTTTCAGAAAAAAGCACACAGGGGTGCCATAAAAACGAGCCCTATAAAACGCCTGTCGATGATGCACTGCAAGGACTTTTGTCGCTTTTCATGACAGTCTTCATTTAGCGATAGCCCTGAGCCTGCAGGTCGAAAAGCGCGGCATAGCGGCCTTGCGCCTCGATCAGGCTGTCATGGCTGCCGCGTTCCAGGACCTTGCCGTGTTCCAGCACCACAATGTGTTCGGCGTTGCGCACGCTGGAGAAACGGTGGGAAATCAGCAGGGTCATGCGCCCCTTGGCGTACTCGCGGAAATGATCGAACACTGCCGCTTCCGCCCCGGCATCCAGCGCGGCCGTCGGCTCGTCGAGAATCAGAATGTCGGCGTCGCGGCGCATGTACGCACGTGACAGCGCAATCTTCTGCCATTGGCCGCCGGACAGCTCCTGGCCGCCCGCGAACCAGCGGCCCAATTGCGTTTCGTACCCCTTGTCGAGCTGTTCGATGAACTGTGCAGCCATGCCCTGCGCTGCGGCTTCGCGCCAGCGGCTTTCGTCATGAAACGCGTCAGTGTCACCGACGCCGAGGTTTTCGCCGACCAGAAACTGGTAGCGAATGAAGTCCTGAAAGATCACCCCGATACGGGTACGCAGCGCCTCTTCATCCCATTCCTGAAGGTCGCTGCCGTCGAGCAGAATGCGCCCGTGATCAGGCTTGTAGAGACGGGTCAGCAGCTTGATCAGCGTGGTCTTGCCGGAACCGTTTTCGCCGACCAGCGCCACGCTGCGGCCCGGCGCCAGATGCAGGTCAATGTGTTCAAGCGCAGGACGGCTGGTGCCGGGATAGGTGAAGCTCACGTCTTCGAAACGCAGGCCATCACCCGGCAAGGCGCCGTACGTCAGACTTCCGGCTGGCACGACGACCGGCTGGGCGAGGTAGACATACAGGTCCGCCAGATACAGACCATCTTCGTAGAGGCCACTGATCGCGCTGAGGCTGCTGCTGACGGCGGCCTGCCCCTGTTTGAACAACACCAGGTACATGGTCATCTGGCCGAGCGTGATACGGCCATGCACCGCATCGACCACCACCCAGGCGTAGGCCAGATAGAACGCGGCAGTGCCCAGCAAACCGAGTAAAAAACCCCAACCGTCGCGGCGAACGGTCAGGCGACGGTCTTCGGCGTACAGTCGCTCGAAGGTCTCGCGATAGCGCTTGAGCAGCAGCGGCGCGAACCCGAACAGCTTGACCTCCTTGATGTAGCCCTCGTGAGAAAGCAGCGTTTCGATGTAGTTCTGGCGGCGTGTTTCCGGAGCGCGGCGGGTGAACAGACGGAATGCATCCCCGGAAAAATGCGCCTCGGCAAAGAACACCGGCAATGCGCCGAGCACCAGAATTACCAGCGCCCAAGGTGAGAAATGCACCAGCAGCACGGCAAAGCTGATCAGCGAGATCAGGTTCTGCAGCAGGCCCAGCGATTTGGTGACCAGCGCCAGCGGTCTTGTCGAGGCCTCTCGCCGCACGCGCACCAGCTTGTCGTAGAACTCCGAGTCCTCGAACTGCATCAAAGACAGGGTCTGGGCCTTTTCCAGAATCAGGGTGTTGACCTTCTGCCCCAACAGCACTCTCAACAGCGCTTGCTGAACAGACAGGCCACGCTGGGCAGCGGCCAGCAATGCCAGCACGCCCGCCTCGAACAGCACGTAGCGCAATACTGGCCAGAGCGGCGCTTCGCCGGTGCTGGCATGCAATTGCATGGCGCTGACCACGGCATCCACAATGCGCTGACCCAGCCAGGCGGCCAGTGCGGGCAACAGACCGGCCACCAGCGTGGCAAGAATCAGGCCCAGCGACAGCCATCTGGAGGTGGTCCAGACCAGTTGCATCGCCCGAAAGGCCTGCTGCATGAACGACGAAAAACGCTTGAAAACGGGCATACGCAATAGAACTCTTGATACCGGACCAACCCCTGAAGGTCGGCCATCATACGGCCGCAAACGCAGGCTCGCTCAAAAACAGGAGGCTCACCGTGAACGATGCTTACAACCTGCAACGCTTTGTGGATGCCCAGCAACCGGTATTTGCACAGGTGCTGGCGGAACTTGGAGACGGGAAGAAACGCAGCCACTGGATGTGGTTCGTGTTTCCGCAGATCCGTGGCCTGGGTCGTAGCGACATGGCCCAGCGCTATGCCATCAGCAGCCTTGATGAAGCACGGGCCTATCTGAAACATCCTGTACTCGGCCCACGCCTTGAACAGTGTGCCCACCTCATCGCCCCACAGGTAGAACGTACAGCGCGACAAATATTCAGTTCGCCTGACGACCTGAAGCTGCATTCAAGCATGACCCTTTTCAGCCTCGCAGCGCCTGACCGGCCGGTGTTTCAGGAAGTACTGGATACGTTCTTTGATGGTGAGCCGGATGCGATGACGGTGAAGCTGGCAGGCGGTTGAATCGATTTTCACAGTACACATCTGACTGTGGGAGGCGTTACCACGTCTTCGACGCAGCGCTGTCGCGCAGCAAACACCGGACCGTGGGAGGCGGCTTGCCGGCGATGCTTTTTCTCAGTTGATCCGCCGGTGGCTGGTTTGACGCAATCGCCGGCAAGCCGCCTCCCACAGGTGTGCATTTGGCTTTGTTACATCCCTGCCGGAGCGCGCTGTACGCAGCGCTCACGTCGGTCATCCACACGCTCGGCGAACCAGGCGGTGGTCAGTTTGCGGGTGATCTTCGGGCTTTTGAGGGTGATGCCGGGCAGGATCGCACGGGGTAATGGCTTGCCGGCCGCTCTGTCGGCCATCGCAAACACTTTGCGGTAAAGATCGGTTTCTTCGAACTCAAAGGTGTCGCCCTGCTTGAGCTGGCTCCATATCTGCGACTTGTTCATCCCCAGCCGGTCTCCCAGCGTGCGCACCGCCAGCTCTGTCGAGCCCGGCGACGTGGAGTCGAAACGAATCAGGTCGCCGTCGAGCGCCAGATCGATGCCCGTCGCCTGACTCACCGCAGCCTGAAACGCAGCGTTGCGGCTCGCGTACCAACCAGCGTTGAAGTCAGCAAAGCGGTACAGGGTTTTGTCATAGCTCACGGGGTAGCCCAGCAAGTGCGCGATACCGAAGTACATGCCGCCGCGCCGGGTAAACACCTCGCGTCGGATGGTGCCATCGACCGTGTAGGGATAATCCTCAGAACGCTTCTCTGCAAAGGCAATGCTGACCTGCATCGGGCCACCGGTCTTGACCGGGTTGAAGTTGCCGAACAGCGCCTGCCCCAGCGGGACCATGCCGATGAAGTCATCGAAGATCGCGCTCAGCTCTTTCTCGGTGCGGGCCGCATCAAGACGCTTGCCGTAGGTCTTGCCATCGGGTGAGCGAACGCGCAGCGCGGTGGCGATCAAGGCATTCGGAATATGCAGACGCGCCGCACGCCGATCTATTTCGGCGCGTGCAATGCGCCCCATGTCAGGAACGGCAGGGTCGACCTGATAGGTGGACTCCTGCTCGGTCACAGCCAGTACTGAACAGACATTCTCGGTGGTCAGGGGGATTTTCTGCGCGGTGAAGGCCGCCTGGATGTCCGTGGCCCACGCCTGACGGTCGCTGACCGTGGTCGGCATCAGGCGCAGGATGCGCGCCCGCGCTTGATCAGGGCTCAGTTCGGGTTCCTGTGGGCGCTGCGTGCCGCACGCGGCCAGCAGCATCAATGCGACGCTCATCGTGAGCGATTTGAACAGACCTTGATTCAATCCTTGACCCCGCTACGTGTGCTCTTCTGAGTCCGGACTCAGTGTCCTGCGTCAGAACACTGACCAGTCGATCCTCGCACTGAGCTTTTCCAGCGCAGCCATACCGACAAGCGAATTGCCCGCTGCGTTCAATTCCGGGGACCACACACAGACCGAGAACCGCTCTGGCACAACGGCGACGATGCCGCCACCGACGCCGCTTTTGCCCGGCAGGCCGACCCGGTAGGCAAAGTTGCCCGCCTCGTCGTAAAGACCGCTGGTGGCCATGATCGAGTTCAGTTGCGTGGCCTGTCGAGCGCTCAGTATCTGCTCGCCGCTGTGAATGCAGAAACCCTGATTGGCGAGAAAACCGAAGGCGCGGGCCAGGTCGATGCAGCTCATGCTCAGGGCGCAATGATGGAAATAGCTGCGCAGCACGTCTTCAACATCACCATGAAAGTTGTCGAACGACTTCATCAGGTACGCCGCTGCCGCATTGCGCGACCGATGCTGGTATTCGGATTCGGCGACTTTGGAATCGGACGTGATCGAAGGGTTGCCGCACAGGCGCCGGACAAAGTCACGCATCGACAACGAGGGCGCCGCAAAGCGGGCCTGATTGATGTCGCAGATCACCAGCGCACCGGCATTGATGAACGGGTTGCGCGGCCTGCCCCGTTCGAACTCCAGCTGCACCAGCGAATTGAACGGCTGGCCGGAAGGCTCGTGGCCCAGACGCTGCCAGATGTCCTCGCCCGAATGGCCGATGGCCTGCACCAGACTGAACACCTTGGAAATGCTCTGGATCGAAAATCGCGTTTCAGCATCGCCTGCGCTGAACATCTGGCCGTCGTTGCCGTACACCGCGATGCCCAGTTGGTCGGGCCTGACGCCACCCAGCGCCGGAATGTAATCGGCCACTTTGCCCTGACCGATCAAGGGTCTCACTTCATCGAGGATTTCGTTCAGCAGGTCTTGCATCTAAGCGCCCCTTGTTTTGGGTGCGCACACTACACCAACAACAGGCGGCTGGCATCATCGCAAGGTGATATCCCGACTCTTCTCGAATGACTGCCGCTCCACCAGCTCTGCAACCTTGACGGCATGAGGAAAGATTTTCTTCTCGACGAACAGATCATCGACCTGCTGCAGGGCGTCGACGTCGCGATCCTCGATCGGTTCCAGTGCTTCGATGCCCCAGCTCTGCAATCGACGCGACACCGGCAGCGGAATGTCGTTGACCCTGGCAAAGACCTCGGCGTACTGATCGGTGTTGCTGCGTGCCCAGTCCAACGCCTTGGCCAGACGCTTGAGCACGTCGTTGATGGCCTGACGCCGGACGGGATCGGTCAGTACTTCGTCCGAGGCGGTGATGAAGGTCAGGCCGGTATTGATGCCCTCGCCGCTGAGCAATACGCGGGCACCCTGCTCTTCGGCAAACGCCTGATAGACGCCGAACGTTGCCCAGGCTTCGATCTTGCCCGCATTGAAAGCGGGCAGCGCGTCAGTCGGCATGACGAAACCGATGTTCACATCAGTTTCTTTGACACCGGCATTGGCCAGTGCCCGGATCAAAAGGTACTGAGAGATGCTGCCACGCGCCGAGGAGATCACCACGTTGCGCCCTTTCAGGTCGGCCACGGTCTGAATCGGGGAGTCCTTGGGCACCAGAATGGCAATGCTGCGCGCCTGGCTGCGACGTACCGCAACGATGCGTAACGGCGCGCCGCCCGTTGCCGCCGCCAACACCGGCGTGTCACCGGCAGGCGCCAGATCGACCGCTCCGGCGCGCAAGGCTTCGAACAAGGGAGCTGCGCCCTGAAAGTTGGCCCATTCGACCTGATAGGGCACGCCGTCGAAAGCCTTTGATGCCTCGACCACTGTGCGCAGTCCCTTCGCCTGATCGCCCAGCACCAGCTTTACCTTCGACCAGTCCACGGTTTCGTTGCTGGAAACCACTTGCCGGTCTTCATTACCGCAGCCGATCAGCGCACTGAATGCCAGCACGGCGGCGCAGCTTCTGACCCAATAGGTGAAACCCATTACTGTGCGTCCTTGTGCGGGTGATCCATCATTCAGGTCTTGTAGTCGGTGCCGGTGCGTTCCAGTTCACGGATCAGCGCGTTCCAGTGTCGCGACACACCCGGACCGTGCCCGTCCTTGATGACTTTGGCCTGCTCTTCCACCTTGGCAATGACCTCACGCGGCGGAATCACCAGTTCCGCATTGCCCGCCGACTGCGCGGCAATCTGGATATTGCAGGCGTACTCCAGATTGTGCAGTTGCTGAAAGGCGTGCTCGACACTGACGCCGCCGGTCAGCAGCCCGTGGTTGCGCAGGATCATCACGCTCTTGTCGCCAAGGTCCGCCACCAGCCGTTCGCGCTCGTCCAGATCCAGCGCGATGCCTTCATAACCGTGGTACGCCACCCGACCGGAAAAAGCGATGGCGTGCTGGGAAATAGGCAGCAGGCCGTCCTTTTGCGCCGACACCGCGATGCCGTCGCGGGTATGGGTGTGCAGCACAGCCTGCAAATCGTGACGCGCAGCGTGAATGGCGCTGTGGATCACGTAGCCTGCGTAATTGATGCCCAGCCCGGAAGGATCATCGACAACCGTCCCATCGATATCGACCTTGACCAGATTGGAGGCCGTGATCTCGTCGAACAGCAGGCCGAAGGGGTTGATCAGAAAGTGCTCGTCCGGCCCCGGCACGCGGGCGGAAAAGTGCGTGTAGATGTGATCGGTCCAGCGTTTGAGGGCTGCGAGCCGATAGGCCGCGGCAAGCTTGACCCGGACCTCCCACTCTTGCGGCGAAACCCTGTCCTGCACGCTGACGCCGGACGAAAATGCCGTGTCCGGCTGAATCGGCAATGCGCTGACTTTGCTCATGATGATGTCCCTGACTGTCCGAAGGCGATGAAGCAAGACTATGCGCCTAAGAAATCATTTAAAAAGCACATTTACTTATAAGCTAATTATAAAAAAGTAGAATATTAAAACTCGACGTTATGCTTACATCGGTGCTCGACGTTTCTGATCGCGTCAGAAACAGGACTACTTTCCGGCTTGCCGGACCGCATGGACGAGACCGAATGAGCAAAACGTTCAACCGAAGAAGTTTCCTGACGGCCAGCGCCGTGACCCTCGGCGCCACGACACTGGGCCTGACGCCCCGCCTGTTCGCGCAGGACCCACTGGCCGACCTGACCCTGCAGGTCGCGACCTACCGAGGCGGAGACGCCAATTTCAATGAAAACGCCGGCAACGACAAACGGCCTTACACGGTGCAGTTTTCCGAGTTTCCGGGCGGCAATCTCATTGTCGAAGCGATAGCCTCGGGCAGTATCGACCTTGGTTCGATGAGCGAGATACCGCCGATCTTTTCCATCCAGAGCCATCGCCAGCCCAGGCTGATCGCAGTGATGGAAGGCGACGTCAACAATCAAGTGTTTCTGATTCCCAAAGACTCACGCATCGAGTCGGTCGGAGAACTGCGAGGCAAGCGCGTCGGCTATGTCAAAGCCACCACGGCCCACTATTTCCTGATCAAGGCGCTCAAGGAACAGGGCCTGAGCATGGATGACGTCAAGGCCATTGCGCTCACGCCGCAGGACGGCTTCACCGCTTTTCAAAGCGGTCAGCTCGACGCCTGGGTGACCTACGGCACCTTCATCCAGCTCGCCAAATTTCGCAGCGGTGCGCGGGTGCTGAAAACCGCGCTGGGCTATTTGTCCGGCAACTACCTGCTGGCTGCCCGTCCTGCTGCACTGGCCGATCCGCTGCGTCGTCAGGCCATCACCGACTACCTCACGCGTCAGCGCCAGACGCTGGAATGGATCAACGAGCACCCTGAGGAATGGGCAGAGAAGTCCGGACAACTGCTGGGCATCGACAAGGCGGTGTTCGCCGATCAGATCGCCAGCCGCAGCCAACCATGGAAGCTCAGGGCGATTGATGATCAGGCCATCGCCTCGCAACAGAAAGTGGCTGATGTGTTTTTCGAAGCGGGGGTGCTGAACGAACGGATTGACGTATCGCCGCTGTGGGACCGGCACTTTCAGCTGGCATGAGTCGCCTGTTCAAGCGGCCTATCGTTATTCATTAACGTTATTTAAATAATATTTCTTATAGCGTTAATCTCGAAAAATATTCCTGTGACTGGAGCAGCACATGTCAACGATCGACAAACGAACCTCACGTCTCGCCACAGCCCTCGGCCTTGCGGCCACACTGAGTGCAGGTTCACTGCTGGCTCCGGCCACCGCGCAGGCCGAAGGGGAAATCCGCATCGCCGAACAGTTCGGGATTGTCTATCTGCTGCTCAACGTGGTGCGCGATCAACAGTTGATTGAAAAACATGGCAAGCAAGACGGCCTGGAGATCAAGGTCGACTGGACCCAATTGTCCGGCGGCTCGGCCGTCAACGATGCCCTGCTGTCCGGCTCTATCGACATTGCCGGTGCAGGCGTCGGCCCGCTGCTGACCATCTGGGACCGTACCCACGGTCGGCAGAACGTCAAAGCGGTCGCATCACTCGGCAACTTTCCGTATTACCTGGTGAGCAATAATCCCAAGGTGAAGACCATCGCCGACTTCACCGAAAAAGACCGAATCGCCGTGCCCGCCGTCAGCGTTTCGGTGCAGTCACGCTACCTGCAATATGCTGCGGCCAGACAGTGGGGCGACAAGGAGTTCGCGCGACTCGACAAATACACCATCAGCCTGCCGCACCCGGACGCCGCCGCCAGCCTGATTGCCGGTGGCACTGAGCTGACCGGACACTTCTCCAACCCGCCCTATCAGGATCAGGAGCTGCGCAACCCCAACGTGCACGTGGTGTTGAACACCTACGACTTGTTCGGCCCGAACTCACCGACCGTGCTGTTTGCCACCGAAAAATTCCGTAACGAGAACCCCAAGACCTACAAAGCGTTCATCGAGGCGCTGAGCGAAGCCGAGCAGTTCGTCCGCAAGGACATCGGTGCCGCTGCCGACACCTACATCCGCGTGACGAAATCGAAAATCGACCGGGCCGAGCTGCTCAAGATCATCGACCAGCCGGAACTCCAGTTCACCATCACCCCGAAAAACACCTATCCACTGGCCGAGTTCCTGTACCGCGTCGGCGCGATCAAGAACAGGCCGGCGTCATGGAAGGACTATTTCTTCCAGGATGAGAAGCCGTTACAGGGCAGTTGAGGACAGAAATAAACCTTGGCAGGTCATGAACCAGACACCTGAATTTCAGTCATATCAATGTGCCATTTTCGGCACCCGACAAGGAAATTCAGGTAATGGCTAGTCATTCTTTTTCATCGCGTTGGGGCTTTCGTTTCGCGGCGTTATTGATAAGCAGTCTGGCCTTTTCGCAGGCGCAAGCACTCGAATTCAACTCTGGTAGCGCGTCCAGTCAGGACAATCTGGCCGCGACCCATTACGAGGCGGTCAGTTCGGCTTACTCCGTACGCAGCACCAACGTCACCCTGAGTGATCTGCAGGCGCTGCTGAACGACTCCAAACAGAATGCGGCAAAGATTGAAAGTCTGAAACAGACCGTCGAGGCCCAGGCGCGCCTGATCGAGGAACTCAAGCGCAACAACAGCAGCCAGTCGCGCAGCAGCGACAGTGATGTTTCCGGCCTTAAAAGCAAGGTCGACGATCAGAGTCGCGCGCTCGCAGCGCTGCAGAGTCAGGTCAGTGACTTGAAGCGCAATTCCGGTTCCAGCGCCAGCAGCAGCGACCTTTCCAGCCTCAAAAACGATATCAGCAACACGCGAAGTGAACTCAATTCGCTGAAAGGCACGGTCAGCACCCTCAGCAACCGCGTCAAGTAACCACGTCTCATCCCGACAGGACACGAACGGGGCCGCGCTCCGTTCGTTTGAATCTCGAACCCTCTCCCCCCTCGTTCTGATGCGTTGAATCGTCAAGCATTCTGCTGCGTCGGGCGCTGCAAAATTTGTTCGTTCACGACGTGCCTGTATGGAAACAATTCTCATCAGAGATGTTATATTGTATCTATAACTATCAGGAAGTCTCACATGTCGTCTCGTAGAATTGCGTCTCTGGCAGGCTTGGCCATCGGGATGCTCGGCAATACCGGTTTTGCGGAAGAACAACAAAAAACCATCGAGCTGGAAAGCGTCAACGTCACCTCCGACTATCAATACGAAACGGCAACCAGCCCCGTACAGGGCTATCGCGCAACCCGCTCCGCCACCGCGACCAAGACCGACACCGCGATCAAGGACATCCCGCAATCGATCAGCGTGGTGCCTGCGTCGGTGCTGAAGGATCTGGGCAGCAACAGCGTCGATCGTGCGCTGGACTTCGCTGGCGGCGTGTCGAAGCAGAACAATTTTGGTGGTCTGACGCTCTACGAGTACAGCATTCGCGGCTTCACCACCTCCGAGTTCTACAAGGACGGTTTCAGCGCCAACCGTGGCTACCCCGCCACGCCCGACGCGGCGAACATCGAGCGTATCGAGGTCCTCAAGGGCCCCGCCGCCAGTCTGTATGGCCGTGGCGATCCGGGCGGTACCGTCAACATCGTCACCAAGAAGCCCCAGCGCGAAGCCTTCACTACCCTGCAGACCAGTGCTGGCAGCTGGGACCGTTATCGCACGGCGCTGGACGTCAACACGCCGCTGGACGAGGAAGGCAACCTGCTGTCGCGGGTCAATCTGGCAGTCGAAGACAACAACAGCTTTCGCGATCATGTCGAAAGCAAACGGGTGTTCGTTGCGCCCTCCTTCAGTTGGCAATTGAATCCTGACACCCACCTGCTGGTGGAAACCGAGTTCGTCCGCCACACGTCGACCTTCGACCGCGGCGTCGTTGCGCCCAACAACAAATGGAGCGGCGTGTCGCGTTCGACCTTTCTCGGCGAACCCGACGACGACATCGATAACGATAACAACATGGTCCAGTTCGCGCTGGATCATCAGCTCAATGACATCTGGTCGTTGCGCCTGGCCAGTCATTACAAACAGGGCGAGATGTCGGGTTACGCCAGTGAATCGCGTCCTCTGAACGCCGACGGCCGCACGGTCAACCGCCGCTATCGCGAGCGTGACAACAACTGGCACGACAGCATCACCCAGCTTGAACTACGTGGCCGGTTCGAGGGCATGGGCCTTGAGCACGAAGTGCTGATCGGCACCGAATACGAGAACTACCGCAAGAACGAGCGCGTCACCAACATCGCGCCGGTGGCGGGCACCAGCTATGCCATCGACCTTTACAACCCGGTCTACGGCCAGCCCAAACCCAACGGTGCCAGCTCAGGCACTGACTTCTTCGAACATGTCGAAAGCCGTGCGTTGAATCTGCAGGATCAGATCGTGTTCACCGACAAGCTGCGCGGGATGATCGGTGCGCGCTTTGAACATTTTGATCAGCAGATCGACGACTACACCACCAACCGGACGTCCGGCCAGCGGCACGACGCGTTCACTCAGCGTGCGGGGCTTCTGTATCAGCTCACGCCGCAGGTCGGTCTGTTCACCAACGTCTCGACCTCGTTCAAACCCAATAACGGGCTCGACGCATCAGGCAACACCTTCGACCCGGAAGAAGGCATCGGTTACGAAGCCGGTATCAAGAGCGAGCTGTTCGATGACCGCCTGAGCACCACGCTGTCAGCGTTTCACATCGAGAAGGAAAACGTGCTGGCCCTGGACCCGTCCACCGACACCAACCGTGCCGTGGGCAAAGCGCGCAGTCAGGGTTTCGACCTGCAATTCACCGGACAGGTGACCGAAGCGGTCCGCGTGATCGGTGCCTTCGCTTACATCGACGCCGAAGTCACCAAGGGTGACCGCACGATCCCGACCGGCAGCCGAATCCTCGGCGTGGCAAAGCACAGCGGCAGTCTGCTGGGCGTCTACGAATTCCAGGAAGGCGTGCTGCGTGGTTCGGACGTCGGCGCCGCCTACACCTATGTCGGCGACCGTTCCGGCGAGTCAGGCACCCGCTTCGAACTGCCTGCGTACCAGACCGTCGATTTGCTCGCCCACTACAAGGCCAGCGATAACGTGACCGTGGGGTTGAACCTCAACAATATTTTCGACGAAAAATATTATGAGCGCTCCTTCAGCAATTACTGGGTCGCACCAGGCGAGCCACGTAACTTCACGGTCAGTCTCACACTGAATCTCTGATCACTAAAACAACAAGGATGCATCATGCTTTCATCGAAACCGCTCGTGGCCCTGAGCCTGCTCAGCGCACTGTTCGCCGCTCAGGTCAGTGCCCATGGATTGTGGACCGAACAGCGTCGCGGCAACATCGAAGTGGTCTACGGCCACGGCGCCGAGGACAACGCGTTCAAGGCGCAGAAAGTCAGCGGCGCTTGGGCGTATGACCTTCAGGGCCGGATGATTCCGGTCACTGTGCAGCGTCTGGACGATCACGCGCGTCTGGTGCCGCTCAAGCCGCCCGCCGTGATGTCTGTCGCGCTGGACAACGGCATGTGGACCCACAACGCCGAGAAGAAATGGATCAACGAGGGACGCAGCAAGGTGCCCAACGGCACCGACTCGATCCACACCTTCAAGTACAGCGTTGCCATCTACGAAGAAGGCGCGAAACTGCCGACGTTCGAAAAGCTGAACTTCGTCATCGTGCCGCAGGCTGATCCGTTGAAGGTCGGCGTTGGCAAACCACTGCCGGTCAAGGTGCTGGTCGATGGCAAACCCGCTGCGGGCATCAAGCTGATCGGCGATTACCGCAGCGCGCCGGACGTGGTCAGCGCCGAGACCGATGCTCAGGGCATGGCCACTGTGGTGGTGCGTAACGAAGGCCTGAACATCATCGCAGCCGAAGTGACGCTACCGGTGAAGGACAACGCCGATATCGCCGAGCGTGGGCTGTTTACCTCGCTGACTTTCGTGGGTGAAGCGCATCACGATTGATGCCTGACACGCTGCGCTGATGCGCAGCGAACACAGGGTTGTGAAATGCCTTTTTGCGTCTGACACAGCGCTGTCTGGCAGCGAACAAAGACGGTGGGAGACGGCTTGCCAGCGATGCAGTCGACGCGGTGTATCAGGAAAATCGCGTCATCGTTCATCACCGGCAAGCCGCCTCCCACGGTCCGGTGTTTGCTGCGCGACAGCGCTACGTCGAAGACGTGGTGGCGCCTCCCACATTTGGCTCCGTATCACGGCGGCACTGACTTACAGATACTTCAACCACGTGATATCCCGACGACGCGCCTTGAGTGACGCGAACCAACGCACGGCGGGGAACAGCACCACTGCCAGCACAATGGACGTCAGCCAGACGCCCCACATGTGGTCGAAGCCGAAGTAGTTGCCCTGATTCTTGCCCCAGATCGCCAGTGCAATCAGGTACAGAATCTTCAGCACGTACAGGTGCAGCAGGTAGAAGAACATCGGTGCCGAACCCAGTACCACCAGCGGGCGCAGCCAGCCCTTTTCCTGACAGTGCTCGAAAGCGATCAGAATCAGCATGCCGATGCCCAGCGTCAGGCTGATGAACAGCAACGACGGCGGGTACTTGGTGATGTTCAGAAAGCTCATCACGGTCTGCAGTCCAGTCTCGCCCACGCTCCACGGCTTTTCACCGTAGCCGTTGATCAGGCGCAGCACCAGGAAGCCCTGCAGCGCACCCAGACCGCACATCCACAGTTTGGTGCGGCGTGACGCGGCGTCATAACCCGCAGAGAACCATGGGCCTGCGGCATAACCCAGCGCGATGATGCCGATCCACGGCAGCAACGGGTACGAGGTGCGCAAGCGCAGATTATCCGAGACGTCGATCCAGCCACGGTCATGCAGGATGGCCCAGGGAACGTGCATCGCCGACTCGACGCCGAAGTGCAGCGAATCCAGCAGGTTATGACCGGCAATGATCACCACGCCAATCACCACCAGCGCCCAGCGCGGCAGGTAGACCATCGCCGACAGCGCCACCATGCTCAGGCCGATGGCCCAGATCACCTGCAGGTAGATCACGGTCGGCGGGAACTGGAAGGTCCAGGCAAAGCTCACCAGCGTGAACTCGAGGGCGATCAGGAACAGGCCGCGCTTGAGCAGGAATGCCGATACGTCCGCCCGGCCGCTGTATTTCTCGCCATACAGGTAAGCCGAAAGCCCGGTCAGCAGGACAAACAACGGCGCACACAGATGGGCCAGCAGGCGGCTGAAAAACAGCTCGGGCTCGGTGCTTGCCACTTCCATCGGGTCCAGCACCTGACGGTGCAGAAAGACGGTTTCCCGCACGTGGTCCAGCAGCATGAAAAGAATGATCAGCCCGCGAAGAGCATCGATGGAACGCAGCCGGGAAGCCGGCGCACGGGTGGGATGAACAGCTGTCGTCATGAAGGGTCAAGGTCCGTGGGTGGGTGGGCAGTGTCGATTGTCCTGGCTGTTGCAGGCTTCCCGATCCAGAACGGGAAGCCCCTCGACCCTGTTTAAAACTCGTTCTGCAGTGCCTTGTAGCCGCGCACCAGATCGATGTTGGTGTGCGCCACGTCTTCGGAAAACTCCGAAGCCGAGATGCTCACTGGCGGGTATTGCGAAAGGTCGGTATTAGGCCCGATCCGGGTGGTGGACGGCACGTAAAAGTTTTCCGGCAGGTCGCGGCCGTCGACTACCGAGTTGTGGCGCACCACGCTGCCATTGCCGACCTGACAGTTGAACAGCACGCTGTTGAAGCCGATGAACACCCGGTCACCGACCTGACACGGCCCGTGCACGATGGAGCGGTGGGCAATCGAAGTGAACTCGCCGATGGTCACTGCCGCGCCGGATTTGGAATGGATCACCACGCCGTCCTGAATGTTGGAGTTGGCGCCGATCACGATGGGTTCCATGTCGCCTGTGGCATCGACTTCATCGGCGCGGATCACCGCATAGGGCCCGACGAAGACGTTGTCCTTGATGATGACCTTGCCGCAGATGATCGCGGTCTTGTCGATGTAGGCGGATTCGGCAATCACCGGCAAATGGCCGGACGGGTTTTTACGGATCACGGTGGCAAGCCTCAGGTCAGGTAGTTGGACGTTTGTGCAGCGGCATCGTGTGGGTGCAGGCTTTCAAAATGGCGCACGCTGACGCTGGAAGCGGCGTACAGGCCTTCCAGTGCCTGCTGGATCTTGCGCGCAGCGTCTTCGACGTACATCAGGTTCTGGCCGTTGAGCCGGGCGAATGCCTGCTCGTCGGCGCGCTTGACGGCCGTCTGGACCGGCGTCCCCAGGGCACGTTCGGTGGTGTCGATCAGCGCCATCAAACCAAGCTCGGTAGCGTGTTCCGGAATACGTACCTGAACCGTCGCTACGCTGCGCTGGCTGTGCGGCGTGGCGACCGAGCCGTTGGCGCGCAACCAGTTCGCGACCTGCATGGTGTCGACAAAGGTCTGGCGGTCGAAATGAGCGATGAACGCGCTTTCCAGCAACTGCCGCGACAGCGCCGCCGAGCACGGGCAGGTAGACGAATAGGTAATGCCCGCCGACAGATCCAGGCACAGGCGCCCCGCTTCCCAGATGCCTTCAAGGGTAACCGGATAGGATTTCCAGCCGCTGAGCCCTTCGGTGACCAGCGCAGGTCGGCGACACAGCAGGTTGAAATTCAGCCTGATGCGCGAGCGGGTGGAACGGCAACTGGCGTGGCTTTCCACCATGGCTTCGAGCAGGTCCGACAAGGACGCGACGTTGAGCTCACGCTCTTCGGCAAAGCGGTCGAGCAGGCGATACAGCCGCGACATGTGAATGCCTTTGACACTCGGGTCGGCCAGGTCAACGTGTAGGTCCACAAAGGCATGCACCGAATGGCTGACACCCTCTTCGCTCAAACGTATCGGCACTTCGATGGCTTGCATGCCGACCCAGTCGAGAGCGATCAGGGCCGAAGACGCTTCCGTCAGGGCAACATCAGGGAGAGAGTTGTTCATGTGAGTCGGTCGTCTCGTTGGCTGGCCTCGCCTGGAACGCGATGCCTGATGTCATGGGCCATCCATCAGCCCGCACAGATTCGTTACACTATAACATCATCAATACCAACAGCATCAACCGAACACGCGGTCCGCCCTGACCGCAACGGAAACACTCGCCGGAAAATCCGGCGACAGGTTTCAGGTCTTCATCAATTCCTCGATCAGAAAGTCCCGGAATGCCGACACGGCAGCAGGCAGGTTGCGCCCTGCCATGCTTTGCAGTTCGATGCGCCGCGCCTTCATGCCCTCGTCGCTGATCGGCAGGGAAACGAGCTGTTTTTCCTGCACGCGCTTGTCCAGGGTCATCTCGCTGGACAGACTGATGCCGCCCTCCTCACTCACAAAGCGCAGCAGCGCGCCGATGTAGTTGCTGGTCAGCACCGGATCGAACATCAGGCCCTGCACGCCGCAGCAGATGTCGAACAATTGTCGCAGCGTGGTATCGGTGTTGGTCAGGGCAATGGCGTAGGGCTGCAGCTCGGCCAGCGCCACTTCCTTGCGTGACGCCAGCGGATGGTTGGGGCTGACCACCGCACAGATCGCGCCGCTGTGCACGTGCTCGACCTTGATTTCATTCTGCGGCGTGAGACTGAACGTCAGGCACAGGTCCGCATCGCCCGAGCGCACCCGCTCGGTAGCCTGCGCGGGCGCGCAGACTTCCATGGAAAAGTGGATGCCTTCATAGATTTGCCGGAAACGGGCGATGCACTGGGGCAGAAAATCGAGGGCAAACCCTTCGGAACAGGCCAGCCGCACATGCCCCCGCTGCAACCCCTGCAGCTCGGTAATTTCCAGCACCACCTGCTCGGCTTCCAGCTGCGATTTGCGCGCGTAGGCCGCCAGCCGGGTACCCGCCTCGCTAAGCACCATCCCTCGCGCCTGACGCTCGAACAGCACGGCGTCCAGTTCGCGTTCCAGCTTGCTGATCTGTCGGCTGACCGCCGAGGACGCGACATTGAGCCGGGTTGAAGCCTCGCTGATCGAACCGCACCGCGCCACTTCCAGAAAGTAGCGCAGGGCCGTGGATTGAACGCCGTAGAGCTGCATCGCGACTCCTGTGTTGCCTTTTTGGCAATGAAAGGTTCGAAATATTGTACTTGTGGCATTGATACGCTTTGCCTAGAGTCGTGTCGAGGCCGTCGGCTAGACCAAAAGAAAATCATGGCCGCTCAAGACATACCCCTCTTCTCGCATTTGCGATCCCACTGCCCTTTGATCCAATCACTTTGCCTTAGGGAGACAACGGCATGGGCATCAAGGGTTTCGCTCGCAGCATTGCGCTGTTGGGCCTGTTCAGCAGCTTTTCCGCGTTCGCCGGCAAGGCCGACGACACACTGGTTTACGCCTCCGACAGCGAGCCGGAGAACATCAGCCCCTATCACAACGACTTGCGCGAAGGCGTGATCCTCGGTCGCCTGATCTGGGACAACCTGGTCTATCGCAACCCCGACAACGGTCAATACGAGCCAATGCTCGCCACCAGCTGGAAGCAGGTCGATGACACCACCATCGATTTTCAGCTGCGCGAAGGCGTGAAGTTCCACAACGGCGATCCGTTCACCGCCGACGACGTGGTGTTCACCCTCAACTACGTCGTGTCTCCCGAATCCAAAGTGGTCACCGTGCAGAACGTCGACTGGATCAAGAGCGCCGAAAAACTCGGTGACTACAGCGTCCGCCTGCACCTGAAAAAGCCCTTCCCGCCCGCACTGGAATACCTGTCCAACGCGGTGCCGATGTTTCCGAAAAAGTACTTCGAGCAGGTCGGGCTTGCAGGCTTCAGTCGCAAGCCTATCGGCACTGGCCCTTACAAGGTCATCGCCATCGCGACCGGCGAAGGCGTGAAGATGGACAAGAACCCTGACTACTTCAAGGACAGCCCGCAGGGCCAGCCAAAGATCAGCCACATCAACTTCCGGGTAATCGCCGACGCCGAAACACGACTCGCCGAATTGATGACCGGCGGCATCGACTGGACTTGGCGCGTTGCGCCGGATCAGGCCGAAAACCTAAAGGCCATGCCCAATCTGGTGGTCACCAGTGGCGCGACAATGCGCATCGGTTTTCTGATTCTCGATGCCCGCGGCACATCGACGGCCGACTCGCCCATGAAGCACTTGAAGGTGCGCCAGGCGATCAACCACGCCATCAACCGCGAAGGTCTGGCCTCGCAACTGGTGGGCGGCGAAAGCAAACCGCTGCAGGTAGCCTGCTATCCGGGCCAGTTCGGCTGCGACACCACGGCGGCCACGGTCTACAACTACGACCCGGCCAAGGCCAAGACGCTGTTGGCCGAAGCGGGTTACCCGAATGGTTTTGAGACCGAGATTTTCGCCTACCGCGACCGTGACTACGTCGAGGCGATTATCGGCAACCTGCGCGCCGTCGGCATCAACGCCAAGCTTCGCTACCTGAAATACGCCGCCCTGCGTGACCAGCAACGCGGCGGCAAGGTGCCGATGTCATTCCAGGCATGGGGGTCGTTCTCGATCCTCGACACGTCGGCCTCGGCAGGCACCTGGTTCAAGGGCAATCCAGACGACAACATCAAGGACCCGCAAGTCCAGGGCTGGCTGCAGACCGCCGACAATGCACTGGACCCGCAGGTGCGCAAGGACAACTACCGCAAGGCGTTGCAGCGCATCAGCGAACAGGCCTACTGGGCGCCGCTGTTCAACTACTCGATGAATTACGCCTACGTCTCGGACCTGAACTTCAAGCCGTACCCGGACGAGTTGCCGCGCTTCGTGTTGTCGAGCTGGAAGTAATGCCCTGAACGGGTGACCGCCCTCCGCGCGGCTCACCCCGTCATCCCATGGATACAAGGTCACGTGCCATGTCTGGATTTCTGCTGCGCCGCCTGGGCATTGCCCTGTGCGTCGCGATTACCGTCTCGGTGATCAGCTTTTCCCTGCTGCACCTGTCCGGTGATCTGGCCACCGCCATTGGCGGTCCGGAAGCCACCAGCGAGCAGATCGAACAGATCCGCGTGCAATACGGCCTCAACAAACCGCTGGTCACCCAGTACTTCGAGTGGCTGAGTGATGTGTTGCGCCTCGATCTGGGCGATTCGTTCTTCTTTCAGGAATCGGTCTACAACCTGATCGCGTCGCGCCTGTCGATCACCCTGGGGCTGGGTGCCATGGCGTTGAGCATCGCGCTGTTGATCGCCATTCCGCTGGGTGTGCTGGCGGCGGTGAAACGCGACACCTGGATCGACCGGCTCGCGCTGAGCATCGCTGTGCTGGGTCAGGCGATGCCGAGTTTCTGGTTCGCGCTGATGCTGATCGTGGTGTTCTCGGTGACGCTCAAATGGCTGCCGGTGTCGGGCAATTCAACCTGGGCGCATTTCGTGATGCCCGCCATTGCGCTGGGCTACTACGCCACGCCCGCCATCATGCGTCTGACCCGTGCCGGGATGCTCGATGTGCTCAATTCCGATTACATCCGTACCGCACGCGCCAAGGGCCTGCGCCCCGGCACAGTGCTGTTCAAGCATGCGCTGCGCAACGCGCTGATCCCGGTAGTGGCGCTGGCCGCCGTGGAATTCGGTTTCATGCTCGGCGGCTCGGTAGTCATCGAAACCGTGTTCTCGCTGCAAGGCATCGGTCAGCTGGCCTGGGACGCAATTGCCCGTGACGACTTCCCGGTGGTGCAGGCAGTGGTGCTGTTGATTGCCGTCATCTACATCGTCCTCACCCTGCTGGCCGATGTGCTCAACGCACTGCTCGACCCGCGCATCCGCGTGAAATAGGAGGTTCCATGAGCACAACCACCGCTTCGCCGCTGGTGATCAACGATTACCAGCCGCCCGCCAGAAGTGTCTTGCGCACGTTGCGCCTGAGCTTTGGCCATCGCGGCTTTGCCATCGGCGCCGTATTGCTGCTGATCATCGTGCTGGGCGCGCTGTTCGCACCGTGGCTCGCGCCGTACGACCCTTACACCCAGGACGTGATGCTGCGCATGAAACCGCCGGTGTGGATGGCCAACGGCACCTGGGACTACGTACTCGGCACCGACAAACTGGGCCGCGATTACCTGTCGCGGTTGCTGTACGGGGCACGCATTTCATTGTTCATCGGGTTCTCGGCGGCGCTGATTTCCGGCGTCATCGGCACCATCATGGGCCTGCTCGCCGGTTACTTCGGCGGCAAGGTGGACGCCGTCATCAGCTACCTGATCACCACGCGTCTGGCGATGCCGGTGGTCATGATCGCGCTGGCCTCCGCTTCGTTGATCGGCGGTTCGCTGAAGGTGGTGATCATCCTCCTCGGCTGCCTGTTGTGGGACCGCTTCGCCGTGGTGGTGCGTGCTGCCGTGCAGCAGATTCGAGACGCTGAATACGTGGCCTCGGCGCAAGCCCTCGGCTGCTCGACCCTGCGCATTCTGGCCAGTGAAATCCTGCCCAATCTGGTCGGTGCGCTGATCGTGGTCGCCACGCTGGAAATGGCCCACGCCATCCTGTTGGAGTCGGCGCTGTCGTTCCTCGGCGTCGGCGTGCAACCGCCGATTCCGTCCTGGGGCCTGATGATCGCCGAAGGCAAGCCGTACATGTTCTTTTCCCCATGGGTCATCGCCATTCCCGGTATCGCACTGATGGTGCTGGTACTGGGCATCAATCTGGTCGGCGATGGCCTGCGTGATCTGATCCTGCCCGACGGGCGCAACTGACAGAGGAGATTCGGACATGGCGCTGTTGCATGTTGAAAACCTGCGTGTCGACATCCCCCTGGGGCAGGACACGCTGCACGCGGTACGCGGTCTGGACTTTCAGGTCGAACGCGGGGAGATGTTATGCATCGTCGGCGAGTCGGGCTGCGGCAAATCCCTGACCTCGCTGGCGCTCATGGACCTGCTGCCTCGCAAGGCCCGGCGCACCGCAACCCGATTGAGTCTGGACGGCATCGACATGCTGGGCCAGAGCGAGCGGCAGATGTGCGACCTGCGCGGCAACCGCCTGGCGATGATCTTTCAGGAGCCCATGACCTCGCTCAACCCGGCCTACAGCATTGGCGATCAGCTCAGCGAAGTGCTGACCCGGCATCGCAAGGTGTCACGCAAGGAGGCCCTGCTGCGGGCTGCGCAGATGCTGGAAAAGGTCGGCATCAGCAACGCCGGGGAGCGCTTGCGCCAGTATCCGCATCAGCTTTCGGGCGGTCTGCGTCAGCGGGTGATCATCGCCATGGCGCTGATGTGCGAACCGGATGTGATCATCGCCGACGAACCCACCACGGCGCTGGACGTGACCATTCAGGCGCAGATCCTGCGGCTGATCCGCGACCTTCAGAAAGAACTGGGCCTGGCGGTGATCTTCATCACCCACGACCTGGGACTCGTGGCGCGCATCGCCGACCGCGTAGCGGTGATGTACGCCGGGCAGATCGTCGAAACCGCGCCGGCTGTCGAGCTGTTCGAAAACCCGCAGCATCCTTACACACGTGGCTTGCTGGCGAGCATTCCGATTCCGGGACGCACTCAACCGGGTCAGCCTTTGGGCTCGATTCCCGGTCTGGTGCCCAGCCTCGTTGGCGAGCAGCACGGTTGTGCGTTTCGCAACCGCTGCCCGCAGGCCATCCCAGCCTGCGCCGACGACGTTCCGGCCATCAACGGCCACGACCACATGACCCGCTGCCTGTTTGCGGCACCGGGCGCGGAACCGGTGTTTCATCGCGAGGGCGCACGGTCATGAATCAGGCACTGAAAACCGGCGTAAAAAAAGACATCGCCCTGGAGCTGTGTGACATCCGCCGCGAGTTCACCATCAGCCGGGGCTTCTTCAAACCGACCGCCACATTGAAAGCCGTCGATGGCGTATCGCTGCGCCTGATGCGCGGTGAAACCCTGGGGCTGGTCGGTGAGTCCGGCTGCGGCAAAAGTACCCTGGCGAAGATGCTGCTGGGTCTGCTGGCGCCCAGCAGCGGCGACGTGCTGGTCAATGGCAAGCATCTGGCGGGCACCGACCGCAAGGAGATGGCGCGGCGCATACAGCCGATCTTTCAGGACCCCTACTCTTCACTTAATCCACGCAAAACCCTGCGCGAGATCGTCACCCTGCCGCTGATCGTGCACGACATCGGCAGCAATGCAGAACGCCGCAAGCGCACCGAAGACATGATGGACGTGGTCGGCCTGCCCAAGCGGGTGATCGACAGTTACCCCAGCCAGTTGTCCGGCGGCCAGCGCCAGCGTGTAGCGATTGCGCGGGCGCTGGTGATGCGCCCCGATGTGCTGATCTGCGACGAACCTACTTCGGCGCTGGACGTGTCGGTTCAGGCGCAGATTCTCAATCTGTTGCAGGACCTCAAGCAGGAGTTCGGCCTGACCTACCTGCTGATCAGCCATAACCTGGCGGTCATCGAACATCTGGCCGACCGAGTGGCCGTGATGTACCTGGGCAAGATCGTCGAGGAGCGCACCCGCGAATCGCTGTTTGCCCGGCCCGGTCATCCCTACACCCAGGCGCTGCTGGACTCGGTGCTCACACCCGATCCGCATATGGGCATTCCCGAACTGGGTCTGCAGGGCGCCTTTCCCAACCCCATGTCGCCGCCGTCGGGCTGTGCGTTTCATCCACGCTGCCCAAGCTGCATGACGGTCTGCAAGAACCAGTACCCCGCTACCGACACGCTGGAAGGCGGAACCGTCCGTTGTCATTTGCGTGACACCCCGAAAACCCTGGAGCTGATTCCCTCATGACTAGCCGTTCGCACGCCATCGACAACGTCACCGAACAGTTCGACAACGGCGCGTTCTTCGCCCTGCTCGGCGAGAGCGTCGCGTACCCGACCCAGAGTCAGGAGCCGGAAAGCCTATCCGAGTTGTACCGCTACCTCACCGACTTTATCACGCCGCAGGTCGAGCGGCTGGGCTTCACGGCCAGCCTTCATGACAACCCGGTGGCCGGGCGCGGCCCGCTGCTGATTGCCACGCGGATCGAAGATCCGTCCCTGCCGACCCTGCTCAGTTACGGGCATGGCGACGTGGTGCGCGGCTACGATGCGCAATGGCAGCCGGGCCTGTCACCCTGGCAGGTGGTCGAGCGCGGCGAGCGCTGGTATGGACGGGGCACGGCAGACAACAAGGGCCAGCACCTGATCAACCTGACGGCGCTCGAGCAGACGCTCAAGGCGCGGGGCGGCAAGCTGGGTTTCAACGTCAAGCTGCTGCTGGAAATGGGCGAAGAAGACGGATCACCGGGGTTGAGCCTGTTTTGCCAGCAGCACGCAGAAGACCTGGCCGCCGACATTTTCATCGCCTCCGACGGACCACGTCTGGCGGCGGCAAGGCCGACGCTGTTTCTCGGCTCGCGTGGCGTCTTCAACTTCGAGCTCAGCGTGCACTTGCGCGACGGCGCGCATCATTCCGGCAATTGGGGCGGTCTGTTGGCCAACCCCGGCATCATTCTGGCCAACGCCATCGCCAGCCTCGTCGACGAGCACGGTCGGGTCAAAGTTGCGGGGCTGATGCCGACCGCCATTCCCGAGGCGGTGCGTACGGCACTGGCCGATATAGAAGTGGGCGGCGGGCCCGGCGATCCGGTCATTGATCCGCACTGGGGCGAGCCGGATCTTTCACTGAGCGAGAAAGTCTTCGGCTGGAACACGCTGGACGTTCTGGCCTTCAAGACCGGCAATCCTGATGCTCCGGTCCACGCCATTCCCGGCAAGGCCCATGCGCTGTGTCACATACGCTTCGTGGTTGACAGCGATTACACGACGTTCATTCCGGCCGTGCGGGCGCACCTGGATGCGCACGGCTTCACTCAGGTGGAGGTGAAGCAGACGCGCATGGACGTCATGCACGCCACGCGACTGTCACCGGACAGCCCGTGGGTCGGCTGGGCGCTGGAGTCATTGAGTAGAACCACCGGCAAGAAACCTGCGCTGCTGCCCAATCTGGGCGGTTCGCTGCCCAATGACGTGTTTGCCGAGGTGCTCGGTTTGCCGACGGTCTGGGTGCCCCATTCCTACCCGGCCTGCTCACAGCATGCACCCGATGAACATCTGCTGGCCCCGGTGGTGAAAGAAAGCCTGCAGATCATGGCCGGTCTATTCTGGGACCTGGGCAATGACGGCGCTCGTCTGGCCCGAGAACATCAGGCACAGGAAACAGGCCAATGAATCAGGCACAACTGAACGCAACACAATGGCTGTCCGGGCAATTCGACGCCATGGAGGCATTACTGCAACAACTGGTCGACATCGACTCCAACAGCTACGACAAGGCCGGTGTCGATGCTGTCGGCGACCTGCTTGCGGCGCAGCTGCAGGCCGACGGGATAGGCGTAGAGCGCATTGCAGTCGAGGGCTTTGGCGATGTGTTGCTGGCTGAACTGCCCGGTGGACCGGGCAAGCCGGTCCTGTTGTTGGGTCATCGCGACACGGTATTCCCCAAGGGCACCACCACGACCCGTGGTTACACGCGGGACGAGAAGCTGGCGTACGGGCCTGGCGTTGCCGACATGAAAGGCGGTCTGGTGCTGAACTGTTTCGCACTCAAGGCACTCAAGCGCGCCGGTCCGCTGCCGTTTCCGGTGCAGATTCTGTATACCGGCGACGAAGAGATCGGCTCAGGCAGTGCATGCGTGCACATCGAACGACACGCCAGAGCCGCCCGCGCCGTGCTCAATCCCGAGCCGGGCCGGGCCAGCGGCAATGTGGTCAGCGCCCGCAAAGGCGGCGCGACGCTGGTCATCGAAGTCAGCGGCCGGGCTGCGCACTCCGGCGTCAACCATGCCGACGGTGCCAGCGCCATTGAAGCGCTGGCGCACAAGGTGATCAAGCTGCATGCGCTGACCGACTACGCGGCGGGTATCACCACCAACGTCGGGTTGATGTCGGGCGGAACCTCCAGCAATACCGTGGCGCCGACCGCCACAGCCAGACTCGACGTGCGCTTTATCGAACTGCGTCAGTGGGACGACATACTCACGGCCATTCACGCCATCGTCGACGCAGAGGAACTGCCCGGCACCTCGGCCAGACTGCTGGAAGCCACGACCTTCCTGCCGATGGAAGCGCAGCACAGCACCGACCTGTTGCAGCGCTACCAGAGCGTCGCGGCGGAACTGGGCTTCAGCGTGGAAGGCGAATTCACCGGCGGCTGCGCCGACTCGGGCTTCACCGCAAGCCTGGGCATCCCTACCCTGTGCGGACTGGGTCCGGTGGGCGGCAAGGTGCATACAGACCGCGAATATCTGGAGCTCGACACCCTCGTGCCACGCGGTCAGGCGCTGGTAGCGACCATCGTGGGGTTGGCGGAATGATCGGGCGATTGTTCCCTCGCTCTGCGCTCATCGTTATGCACAAGACCGCCTCGACACTGATCGTGCCCATCGCTCCGAGTGGGCATGCATCCCGTGACGCTCCGCGTCACAAATGGCACAGATTGCGGATTAAGTGAGCCGGGCGCATGACGTGGATAACGCTGGAGCTTGGGCACGCATCTGCGTCACATTCCAGAGCGGACGCGGAGCGTCCTGAGAGGCGTTATGTTTGCCGAAAGGCTTGCGCGCCCACTCTGAGCGCGAGGGTAGAAACGATCAGTGTCATCTCTGGGCTGGCCCTATTATTTGAGGAAACCACATGCCTTTTTCATCCGACCTGCTGGAAAAATCTGCCACCGAATTGCGCACGCTTATAGGCAATCGACAGCTGTCGCCCGTCGAGCTGCTGAACGCCAGCATCGAACGCATTGAGACCCTAAACCCAAAGATCAACGCCTTCGCCGCGACCTGTTTCGAGCGGGCGCGGGAGGAAGCGGTGCAGGCCGAACAGGCCGTGATGCAAGGCAAGCGGCTGGGTTTGCTGCATGGTCTGCCGATCGGCATCAAGGACCTGGAAGAAACCGCAGGCGTCCTTACCACGTACGGCTCGCAACTGTTTCGCGACAATATTCCGCGTCAGGACAACCTGCTGGTGACGCGTCTGCGCAGCGCCGGGGCGATCATGATCGGCAAGACCAACGTCCCGGAACTGGGCGCAGGTGCCAACACCCGCAACGTGGTGTGGGGCGCAACCGGCAATCCTTTCAATCCCGACCTGAATGCAGGCGGCTCGTCCGGGGGTTCCGCCGCAGCGCTGGCCGTGGACATGGTGCCGTTGTGCAGCGGCTCGGACACCGGCGGTTCGTTGCGCATCCCCGCGGCGCTGTGTGGCATCGTCGGCCTGCGCCCCTCCCCCGGACTGGTGCCCAGCGAGCGCAAAAAGCTTGGCTGGACACCGCTCTCGGTAGTCGGGCCGATGGGACGCAACGTCGCCGATACGCTGCTGCAGCTGCGTGCCAGCGCCGGTCTGGCGCACTCCGACCCACTGAGCTATGCAGTGGCAGACAACGAGTTTGCGCCGCGCACTATCGACCTCAGCCAGTTGCGCGTCGGCTACAGCGAAGACTTCGGCACCTGCGCGGTGGACGAGCAGATTCGCGCAGTGTTCCGGGAAAAGATCGGCGCCCTGAAATCGCTGTTCAAATCCTGCGAGCCCATCGACCTGAACCTCGGCACTGCGCATCGCACCTTTGACGTCCTGCGCGCCGAGGCCTTCGTTGCCGGTTTGCAGGACGCCCACGACAAGGATCCCGACGCACTCGGCCCCAACACTCGCGCCAATTTCGACATGGGCGCGGCCATGTCGCTGCAGGATTGCGTAAAAGCGCATGCCGAGCAGAGTCGTCTGTTCCGCAGCTTTCAAAAGCAGTTCGAGCGTTACGACCTGATCCTTGCGCCGACCACGCCGGTGTCGCCGTTCCCGTGGAGCGAGCTGTACCTGCGTGAGGTCAACGGCGTGCAACTGGATAATTATTACCGCTGGTTGGCGCTCTGCTACACCATCACCCTGACCACCAATCCGGCACTGTCGCTGCCCTGCGGCACCGATCACAACGGCATGCCGTTCGGCCTGCAACTGATTGGCGGCTTCCGGGGCGATGCCGCACTGATGGCCTGCGCTCATGCACTGGAACAGGCCACCTCGGCAGATTCACGTGTGTGTCGCCCGCGTCCCGATCTGCAGAAACTGCTGGCATCGGCTGTCGATCTGAAACACATCGTGACCCATCCGCCGATCTACGAAGGCTCGCAGACGGTCAGGCCGGATATAGGGGCGATGTGATAGCCATTTGATGCGCAGCGGTGCATAGGTAAAGTTGCAACGCTGGTTCATACTGCGCGGCCATGTTCTCAAGGAGCCAGAGCCCGTGGCCGTTCTGCAAGCCATTCTGCCCGTTTTTCTACTGATCGTTCTCGGCTATGTGCTGGGCAAACGCAAGACTCTGACTGTCGAGAGCACCAAGGCCTTGAGCGTGCTGGCCTTCAAACTGTTTCTACCGATGGTGCTGTTCACCGGGATGGTCAAGGCACCGCTGCACGACGGCCTCGATCTGCAGGTGCTGGCGGCGTACTTCGTGCCTGCCCTGATCGTGTTTGTCTTGATCAATCTGGTCATGCACCGGTCTGGCAGCACCTCGACGCCCTTCGGCCTGACCGCCAGCTTCTCCAACAACATCCTGATCGGCATTCCGCTGGTGGTCGGTGTGTTCGGTGATCAAGGGCTGGTGTTGCTGTTCACGGTCATCGCGGTGCACAGCCTGACCCTGTTCACCTTCCAGAGCCTGTACGACAGCCTGGCCGGTGATCAACCATTCAACACCCGCTCGCTGTTCGCCAGCCTGGCCAACCCGTTGATCATCGGGCTGTTGCTGGGGATCGTGGTCAACCTGTCGGGCCTTGCGCTGCCCGAATGGGCCGATCATCTGACCACCTGGCTCGCCCAGGCTGCCCTGCCCTGCGCCTTGATCGTGCTGGGCTCCAACCTTTCCAGTTTCAAACTGACACCCAGCCCGCAGGCGCTGGGCATTACCGTCGGCAAGCTGTTCCTGATGCCGCTGCTGGTATTACTGGCGTGCATGCTGCTGGGTATCGAGGGGTTGTCGCGAGGCGTGCTGGTGCTGATGGCCGCAGGCCCTGCCGGGGTCAACGTGCTGGGCTTTGCCCGCAGCGTGCCGCATGTGCAGAAAACCAGTTCGGCGATCTGCCTGACCACAGTGCTGTCGGCCGCGACGCTGCCCTTGTGGATGTGGCTGGTGAGCTTGATCGGATAAGACCCGAGAGGCAGCCAATGCCTCTCGGGCCTGCCACACGTTACTGGGGCAACGCGTAGGCAATCACGTAATCGCCACGATCAGGCGATTGGCGGGCACCGCCGGCGGTGAGCAGAATGTACTGCCGGCCGGTCTTGGGTGACACGTAGGTCATAGGACCCGACTGGCTGCCCACTGGCAGACGGGCCTTCCAGATTTCGTTGCCGTTGCCGCTGTCGAAGGCGCGCAGGTAGAAATCCTGAGTACCCGCGAAGAACAGCAGACCCGACTGAGTGGACAACGAAGCGCCCAGGGTCGGCATGCCGATCGGAATCGGCAGACCCATGCGGATGCCCATCGGTCCGGTGTCCTTGACCGTGCCGACCGGCACCTGCCAGACCAGCTTTTTGGTCTTCAGGTCAATGGCCGACAGGGTGCCGAACGGCGGCGCCTGACACGGAATACCGACCGCCGACAGGAAGCGCTGACGCATGGCGCCAAACGGCGTGCCGGTCTGCGGCACAACGCCCATCTCGATGCCGCTGGCACCGGCAGCGATCTTGTCACGCGGGATCATGTAGTTGGCCAGACCCAGGCGCATGTCGTTGACGAACATGTAGCTGTTGGTCGGATCGACCGACACGCTGCCCCAGTTCATCCCGCCCAGCGAGCCCGGGAATTGCAGCGCGTGGTCCATGCCCGGCGGCGTGTAGACGCCTTCATGTCGCATGCCTTTGAAGGCAATCCGGCACATCAACTGGTCAAACGCCGTGGCGCCCCACATGTCGGACTCTTTCAGGGTCTGGTTGCCAATCGATGGCATGTCCACCGAGAACGGCTGGGTCGGCGAATAACGCTCACCCGGCACGCTGCCCTGCGGCACCGGACGCTCTTCGACACGGGAAATCGGCACGCCGGTTTCGCGGTTCAGCAGAAAGATCTCGCCCTGCTTGGTGACCTGCGCCAGCGCAGGCTGAGTGCCGCCCTTGCCGTCCGGGATGTCGTACAGCAGCGGCTGGGCCGGAATATCGAAGTCCCACAGATCATGGTGAGTCATCTGGAAATGCCAGCGCACCTGACCGGTCTTGACGTCTACAGCAACGACCGAGGACGACCACTTGTCATCCGCTTCGGTGCGCGTGCCACCGAAGAAGTCCGGCGTGGCGTTGCCGGTCGGCAGGTAGATCAGGCCCAGTTTTTCGTCGTAGGACATGGCTGACCAGACGTTTGGTGTGCCACGCGTGTAGGTCTCGCCTGCTGGCGGACGTTTGGTGGTATCGGGGTTGCCAGGATCCCAGGCCCATACCAGCTCACCGCTGTGCACATCGAAAGCGCGCACCACGCCGGGCGGTTCGCCCGTGGAGAAGTTGTCGGCGACACGACCGCCCACTACGACAACGTTGCCAGCGACCAGAGGTGTCGAGGTTTGCTGGTAATAGCCTTCCTTGACTTCACCCATATCGGTCTTCAGGTCAACCACACCCTGGGTGCCGAAGTCTGTGCAGGCCTCGCCGGTTCTGGCATCCAGCGCGATCAGGCGTGCATCGCCAGTCGGCAGGAAAATACGGCTGGCGCAGGCGGCAGGCTGAGCGCTCGCCTCGGCGGCAGGCGTTTTGAAGTAACCCAGACCACGGCAGCGCTGCCAGTTGGGCGCACTGCCCTTGGGGTCGAACTTCCAGCGCTGCTCACCGGTATCGGCATCCAACGCGAAAACCTTGCCGTAGGCGGTACAGGTGTAGACCGTGTCGCCGATCTGCAACGGCGTGTTCTGGTCTTCGGCACCTGCGCCGGTGCTCTGCGGAATATCGCCGGTGTGGAACGTCCAGGCGACCTGCAGCTTGTCGATGTTGCCTTTGTTGATCTGATCCAGCGCCGCGAAACGGTTGCCCGCCGGGGTGTTGCCCCAGTGCGCCCAGTCCTTCTGCTCGCTGCCCGGAGCGACCGGCACAACGTCCGGCACGCTGCTGGCGCTGACCACGTGAGTCGGCACGAACATGTAGCCGATGGTCGCCACGACGCCAATGGCCAGCACGCCTGCCAGACCATAGGCACCACGCCCTGCCTGAGCGCCGGAAGCGCGGACCAGAGTCGGGTAGATCAGCGCAACCACCAGACCGATCACGGCGAACGTCAGCACGCGTGAAACCAGCGGCCAGTAATGCAGCCCGGCATCCCAGACTGCCCAGATCGCAGTCAGAATCAGCGCCACGCCATAGATCAGCGCGCCTTTGGGTTTTCGCTTCGCAATCAACGCGCCGCTGATCAGCATCGCCAGGCCCATGAGCAGGAAGAACCAGCTCCCGCCCAACGCCACCAGATAACCGCCCCCGCCCGCCAGGCCAAGCCCGATCAATGCGATAAGCGCCCCCAATACGAGCAGCCCCACCCTGCTCCCCGCCCCTGTGTCTTGTTTACCAGTCATGTGTCGAACCTGTCGGATTTTTACAGCCGCGCAGAATGTACTAACCAGTTCATAATGACAAATTGTCGCAGGCTGTTTCGGCTTCAAAACCCGATTCTGAGCACATCAAAATTTGCCTGCACGCTTGGAACGGCGCGACATTGCTGTTGTGGGCGATCAGCGAACGGAATCGGACAGAGCGATTTATGGAGGGTCGATATCGGCCCCTCAGCCGATCAATAGCGCCACATCACTGAAACAGCGCGGTTGCGAAGCAAACACCGGACTGTGGGAGGCGCCACCACGTCTTCGACGTAGCGCTGTCGCGCAGCAAACTCAGTGGGAGCGGACTTGTCCGCGAAAAGGCCAGTACATCCGACGAATATTCATCGCCTGAAATACAGTATTCGCGGACAAACGGAACGCCGCCCGGTCCGTTCCCACAAAATCGCGTTTCTTCAGTAAGTTACAGGTAGTTTGATAAGAGGCGGCTTGCCGGCGATGCAGTCGACGCGGTATGTCGGGAAAATCGCGTGATCGTTCATCGCCGGCAAGCCGCCTCCCACGGTCAGGTGATTGCAACGAGACTGCGTAGTCTCAGGCAATGGATCACCAAACGTTCAAACCACCATTCCATCCCGCGCAATTAGCACGTTGTCCGGCAGTGGCCTCGGTTGCTCCATCAGCCAGGCGTCAAGAGTGTGGCCGATATGGGTCAGAACGGCTTTGACCGGTTTCAGGCGTTCGATGATATCCAGCGCCAGGGTCAGGTCGTTGTGGTTGCGCGGGGTCTGGGGTTGCGGGGGCATGGAGCAGTCGAGGATCAGGGCGTGCAGCGGCTGGCGTTGCAAGTAGTCGTGCGTGGCCTCGGGCAGGCCGACTGTGTCGGTCAGGTAGGCGATGCGTCGCCCGCCGCCCTCCAGCAGGTAACCCAATGTTGGCCGGGAATGCTGCAGCGGTAACGCAGTGACCTGCAACGCACCCAGGGCTCGGGTTTCGAAGGCTGCGAACGGCTGGCTGAAATCCAGAATGCCCGGGTGTTTGTACAGGTCCGCCAGGCCTTCCGGGTCCACCGGACCGTGCACCGGAATCACCAGACCCTGCCCCCAGCGCAGGTGCAGCAGACCCTGGGCGTGATCGGCGTGGTAGTGGGTCTGCAGAATGCCGCTCAGGCTGCGTGGCGGAAAACGCTCGGTGAGGTCGGTCAGACCGCTGTCGATCAGCCAGCGCTGATCGTCGAACTCGACCAGCGCACTGCAAGGCAGACGACGCAGCGTGTTGTCGCTCAGTGCCGCCAGACAGGCCGGGCACTGACAGCCATACACCGGCACTTGCCGGGCGTCGCCAGTGCCGAGCAGCGTCAGGCGCACGCCGGGTGTTTCTCCAGATAGCGAACCAGCGCAGCAACCGTCTGCTGCAGCTCGCCGGAGTTGTCCAGCGGATATACGCCAGGGTGGCTGGCCAGCAGATCACCGGCAAATTGCTGATTGCGGTCCAGTCGCGCCTCGATTTCCGGCAGGCTTTCCCGGCCTCTCGCCAGCAGACGCTGACGCAAGACGTCCTGATCTACCGTCAGCAGCACCGCCAGCAGATTGGGATAGCGGCGTTGCGAGCGCTCAAGGTGCGCCCGTGAACCGTTGATCAGCACGTCATGGCCCTCCAGCAGCCACTGGTCGATGACAATCGGGATGCCGTAATGCAAGCCGTTGGCCTGCCAGTTCAGCGCGAACGCGCCGTGCTCGCGCATGTGTTCGAACTGCTCGACGTCCACGGCCTGTGCCGCTTCGCCCACGGCCTCGGCGGAACGGGTGATAACCCGCCGCACCACGCGGCAGTTGCGTTCCGCCAGGGTGTCGCGAGCCGCGTCCATCAGGCTGTCCTTGCCTGAACCGGACGGCCCGATGAGATAGATCAACCTGCCTGCCATCAGAATACCCTCTTGCCTTGTCGCCAGACTTTATCGATAACCGGCAGATTGCCGTGACTGCGCGCCTGAATCAGGTCGGCACGCAGGCCAATACGAATTTCACCGCGATCAGCCAGCCCCGCCGCGAGTGCCGGTGTGCGGCTGACCATGTTCATAGCCTGAGGCAACCCACAGTCGTTGTCCTGTTCGGCCAGCATGAACGCCGATTGCAGAAGACTCGCCGGATAGTAGTCGCTGGAGAGAATATCCAGTAGTCCTTCTTTGGCCAGCGACGCGGCCGCCACGTTACCGGAGTGCGAGCCACCGCGCACGATGTTCGGTGCACCCATCAGTACGCTCATACCCAGACGCCGACAACCACGGGCTGCTTCCAGGGTGGTCGGAAACTCGGCGATGTTCATGCCGAAGCCCGCCGATTCCTCGACATGGGCCATGGTGGCGTCATCATGACTGGCGATGGACAACCCGCGCGCCAGGCACAGTTCGACAATCGCACGACGATATCGATCAGCGTATTCGATGGAGTTGGCCACTTGCTCGACGATGAAGCCGTCCATCTCCTGACTGCTCATGTGGTACTTGCCCATGTAGTACTCACGGTACTTGGATTCCAGCGCGAACTGACGCTGGCCGGGCGCGTGATCCATGACCGACACCAGTTTCACCAGCGGCTGATCCACCAGGTCACGGAACACGCTCAGCGTGTCCGGGTGACTGACTTCGCAGCGCAAATGCAACAGGTGCTCGGCGCGGGTCAGTCCTGCATCGCAGGCCGCCGCAATGGCAGCGAGCATCGAGGGCAGCTGTTGCATGCGCTTGCCCTTGGGGTTGATGTCGCCAATCGACAGCGCGTCGAACACCGTGGTGATGCCTGCGGCGACTATCTGCGCATCGTGGCTGATGACCGCCGAGGTTGACGGCCAGTCCACACCGGGACGCGGCGACAGGTGTTTTTCCAGGTTGTCGGTGTGCAGTTCGATCAGCCCCGGCAGCAGGTAATCACTCTGCAGGTCCTGTGCCTGACTCAACTGGCTGCGTCCCGAATCGACCTCGACGATCAGGCCATCGCGCACCACCACAGTTCCGGAAAACACCGCATCACCAGTGACTACACGGGCATTGGTGAATATCTGTTCGTTCAGCATTGCAGCAACTCCTTGGCGGTCAGGTCCACCGGGCTCATGTCCAGTTGACGGCTGGCCACCGATTCACGAGCGTCGCGGTCATGGAAAATGCCAATCAGCGCGGCGCCCTCACGTTTGGCTTCGTCGATCAGTTCCAGCACCACCTGACGATTGGCGTCATCCAGCGAAGCCGTCGGCTCGTCCAGCAACAGCACTGGCCAGGGCACCATGAAGGCGCGAGCGATGTTGATGCGTTGCTGCTCGCCACCGGAAAACGTACTGGGTGCCAGTGGCCACAGACGCGGCGCAATGTTCAGACGGGTGAGCAGCAACTCGGCTCGCGCCCTCGCCTGTTCGCGCGGCCAGCCACGTGCCAGCGCCGGTTCCATGACCACGTCCAGACTCGACACGCGAGGAATGACGCGCAGAAACTGACTCACATAGCCCAGCGTCCTGCGCCGCACTTCCAGCACCTGACGCGGCGTGGCGCCGACCAGCTCGGTCCACTCGCCATCGTGCTGCACGCGAATGCTGCCGGCGGCGGGCAGGTAGTTGCCGTACAGAGTGCGCAACAAAGTGCTCTTGCCCGTACCGGACGCCCCGCCCAACACCAGACACTCGCCGCTGCGCACCGAGAAATTCAGGCCACGCAGCACATTGAGCACCACGCCGTTGTGTTGATGCAGCGTGAAGTTTTTCGAGAGGTCACGGACCTCGATCAAGGTAGTCATCAGGCTCATCTCTCTGTGCGGATCATGGCTGCAGTACCGAGGAAACCAGCAGCTGTGAATACGGATGCTGCGGGTCATCGAGGATCTGATCGGTGAGCCCCGCCTCGACCACGTGCGAGCGACGCATCACCATCAGCCGGTCCGCCAGCAACCGGGCCACGGCCAGGTCGTGGGTGACGATCACCACCGCCAGGTCCAGCTCGCGTACCAGACCGCGCAACAGGTCCAGCAGACGCGCCTGCACCGAGACATCCAGGCCGCCGGTCGGCTCGTCCATGAACACCAGCCGCGGGCCGGAAACCAGATTGCGGGCGATCTGCAAGCGTTGCTGCATGCCGCCGGAAAAGGTGCGCGGCAGATCGTCGATACGCAGCGGATCGATTTCCACCTGACCGAGCCAGTCCAGCGCGGCACTGCGCAACTGCTGATAATTGCGTACGCCCTGGGCCATCAGACGCTCGCCGATGTTGGCCCCCGCCGACACGCCCATGCGCAGGCCGTCACGCGGATTCTGCTCGACGAAGCCCCATTCGGTGCGCAGCAAGGTGCGACGTTGCGCCTCGCTGGCGCTGTACAGATCGAGCCAGCTGCCGTCCTGGCCGCGATAGTCGATACGGCCACTCTCCGGCGCGGAGCGGCCGCTGAGCACTGACAACAACGTGGACTTGCCCGAGCCGGACTCGCCGACGATGCCCAATACCTCACCGGGATACAGGTCGAAACTGACGTTCTGACAGCCCTTCTCCGGCCCGTACAGCCGGGTCAGACCGCGAACCCTGAGCAGCGCTTCGTCCAGTTCAGGCCGTGGCGCGTTGGTCGGATTGACCGACATGGCACTGATCATCGGGCGTTCTCCTGCTGGCTGGCCCGCTGGGCGCAATAATCGGTATCGGAGCAGACAAAGCTCTGGGTGCCCGCGTCGTCGAGGATCAGTTCATCGAGAAAGGAATCATGGCTGCCGCAGATTGCGCAGCATTGCTCCCAGCTCTGGACTTCGAACGGATGGTCCTCGAAATCCAGACTTACCACGCGGGTAAAGGGAGGCACCGCGTACAGACGCTTCTCGCGCCCTGCGCCGAACAGCATCAGCGCCGGGCTCATGTCCAGCTTGGGGTTGTCGAATTTGGGAATCGGCGAAGGGTCCATCACATAGCGCTCATCGACCATCACCGGATAGGCATAGCTGGTCGCGATGTGGCCGAAGGTGGCGATGTCTTCGTAGAGCTTGACGTGCATCACCCCGTAATCGTCCAGCGCATGCATGGTCCGGGTCTCGGTTTCGGACGGCTCGATGAAGCGCAGCGGCTCGGGAATCGGCACCTGATATACCATGATCTGGTCAGCGTGCAGCGGGGTTTCCGGGATGCGGTGACGGGTCTGGATCACCGTCGCTTCGGGCGTGCGTTCGGTGGTGGCAACGCCTGCGGTGCGGGCGAAGAATCGCCGAATCGAGACCGCGTTGGTGGTATCGTCCGCGCCCTGGTCGATAACCTTGAGCACATCTTCTGCGCCCAGAATCGCGGCGGTCAGTTGCATGCCGCCTGTGCCCCAGCCATAAGGCAACGGCATCTCGCGACCACCGAACGGCACCTGATAACCGGGAATGGCGACGGCCTTGAGCAAGCCGCGGCGGATCATGCGTTTGGTCTGCTCGTCCAGATAAGCGAAGTTGTAGGCGGTGTCCCGCTCAACGGGCGGTTTGAGGCTGCTCATTGCTCGTTCTCCCCGGTCGCGGTGGGTTTGCGCAGTTTGCGGATCAGCTCCAGCTCAGACTGGAAGTCCACGTAATGCGGCAGCTTCAAGTGCGAAACGAAACCGGCCGCCTCTACGTTGTCGCAGTGGGCCAGCACGAACTCTTCCTGCTGGGCGGGCGAACGGATTTCTTCGTTGTACTCGTCGGCACGCAACGAGCGATCCACCAGCGCCATGCCCATCGCCTTGCGCTCGGCATTGCCGAAGGCCAGACCATAACCACGCGTGAACTGCGCAGGCACAGTGGCCGAGCCGACGAACTGATTGATCATTTCGCACTCGGTGATTTCGATGTCGCCGATAAGGATGGGAAAGCCCAGTTCCTCCGGCTCGATCCACACCTCCACTTCGCCGATGCGAATTTCGCCTGCGAACGGGTGGTTGCGGCCGTAGCCACGCTGGGTCGAGTACCCCAGCGCCAGCAGAAAACCCTCGTCGCCACGGGCCAAAGCCTGCAGGCGTTCGGCGCGGCTGGACGGATATTCCAGCGGCTCGCGGGTGATGTCGGCAATGGGCTCGTCATTGTCGACTTCTGGCTTCATCAGCCCTTCTTTCGCCAGCAAACCCAGCACCCGAGGGCACGGCTGCAAGGCAGCGTCAGGCGTTACGCTCGGGCCCGGATGCTCGCCTTCGGCCAGCAGCGTGAAATCCAGCAGACGGTGGGTGTAGTCGAAAGTCGGCCCCAGCAACTGTCCGCCGGGCACATCCTTGAACGTGGCGGAAAGACGACGATTGAGCTGCATGTTCGAGGTGTTGATGGGCAAACTGGCGCAAAAGCGCGTGAGCGTCGTGCGGTAGGCGCGCAGCAGGAAAATCGCTTCGACCAGATCGCCCGCCGATTGCTTGATCGCCAGCGCGGCCAATTGCTCGTCGTACAGCGAGCCTTCGGTCATGACCCGGGCGACAGCCAGCGGCAGTTGCTGACGGATCTGCTCGACATCGAGTTCAGCGACGGCGGTATCACCACGACGCCTGCTGGCCAGCAGGCGGTGGGCGTTATCGATGGCCTGTTCGCCACCTTTGACGGCGACATACATCAGGCACACTCCTGCACACGGGTGCTGCGTGGCAAGCCGAGCATCCGGCTGCCCGACAGAAAGAACACGTCGAGCCCGCGCGGGAAGTCGTTGCGCGCCGACCGTTCGGTCCAGAACTCCTTTTCCAGCGGCAAGGCCACGCGATTGCGGTGCTCGATGCCGGGGCCGCTCCAGTCCAGCGGGGTTCCGCCTTCAAGGTCTGACAACTGGATAAGCAGCGTGCAGGACTGATCCGGATAGCGGTCGTTACCCAGGTCGAATCCGGCCAGGTCCTGTGCCACCGAGGCATCGAGCAGCGCGAAGCGGGCGTTCTGCCGCTCGCTGACAATCGGGCAGCCGCAGTGAAAGGACAGGTTGGCGCGAATGGCTGGCGTGTCGAAAGCCGGAGCCAGCCAGACCGGCGTGTCCAGGTCCAGCAACGCCAGACACAGCGCGTGGGTGGCGCTGTCGAGTCCCGACAACGCGGGCGGCTGATGGGCAGCGTTCAAGGTCTGGGCAATGCCGGGGCCGGCCAGCGCCTTTAGAGCAGCGCGAAAACTGCGCTGAGCGTCGAGTACCGGGTCGGTGAAGGCAGGTTGCAAAAGGACGGCGTTCATCAGTCTTCTCCTCGGACCAGGGTAAAGAATTCCACTTTGGTCGCGGCGGTTTCTGCGTCTTTGGCGGCCTTGCGCCGGGCCTGTGCCTGGGCAAGGGGTTCGATCAGTTCAGCCAGCCACGATGCCTGCTGAGCGCCCTGCAAATGGGCGTCGGCCAGCGCGGCGAGTTCGGCGTGGTGTTTGTCGCGCCCGGCCAGGTAGCTGTAGCCGGTGCGCCCGTCCGCCAGGCGTACCACGCAGCGGGTCACGCTCATTTCACCCAGATTGAACGCCGCACCGGTGCCGCCCATGCGCCCGCGCACCAGCGTCATGCCGATTTCCGGCGCACGAATCATCTGGTAGTCAATGTCGCGCAAGGCGGCTTCATGGCGCTTCATGTGCTCGCGACTGTGCTCATCGACATGCGCCCGGGCGAGGACGCCCATCCAGTGCTGGCGGGCGGCGGTTTCAGGATCGGCTTGAGGGGATTGCTGAGACGATTGCATGGATAACCTCGGCATCAGGTGGTCACTTGATAGTGGAAGCGGTCGCTGCGGCTGGTGGAGCGGGACAGTTCCACCGGCTGGCCGGACCGGTCGCAGGAGACGGTCAACACCGTCAGCGCGGGCATATGGCGCGGCATCAACAAATGCGCCGCTTCTTCACGGGTCGGCAGTCGGGCGCCGATCAGGCTCTGTTTGCGGGTCAACGGCAGCTCGCGCTCGGCCAGGTATTGGCGCAGCGAGCCCCCGTTGTACTCAGCCAGCAGCTCGCGGTAGTCGGCGCTGAACCGATGCAGAATGAGGCTCACGGGTTGCCCGTCGAGTTTGCGCAGCGTGCGCAGTTCGATGATCGGAGCCAGCTCGTTCAGGCCCAGATGCATGGCGTCCTCGGCATTGGCCTGACAGTCACGGCGCAGCAACAGGATCGCCTCGACCCCGATGCCCTGCGCCGACAGTGACTGGCTGTAGGCACTGTCGGCCTGCATCGGGTAGATCAACGGACGTTCCAGCACCTGAGTGCCCTTGCCCTGCCGACGCAACACGCTGCCTTCGCGCAGCAGTTCATCGACAGCGCGGCGAACCGTGTGGCGATTGACGCTGAAACGTTCGGCCAGTTGAAACTCGGCAGGCAAATAGTCGCCGGGACGGTAAGTACCCAGCTCGGCGCGCAGCGTATCGGCCAGTTCGCGGTACAACGGCTCTGTTTGTCTAGACAACTGCATGGTCAAAAAAAGTGCCCATCGGGACACCCCTCTCCGGTCAGATGAATTGCTTGCGCAAGCGTTGCGACGCGATGTCGATCACACTGACGACGACGATGATCACCAGCAACACGGCGCTGGTCTGGACGAATGCAAAGGCACGGATGTTTTCCCAGAGAATCACCCCGATGCCGCCTGCACCGACCATGCCGACCACCGTTGCCGAGCGCACGTTGGACTCGAAACGGTATAGAGCGTAGGAGATCCACAGCGGCATGACTTGCGGGATTACCCCGTAGATGACTTCCTGCAATGCGCTGGCGCCGGTGGCCCGCACCCCTTCTACCGGGCCTGGATCAATGGCTTCCACGGCCTCGGCGAACAGTTTGGCCAGCACCCCCGTGGTGCTGATCCACAACGCCAGCACGCCCGCGAATGGCCCCAGGCCCACGGCGACCACGAACAGCATCGCGAACACCATTTCATTGATGGAGCGAAAGGCGTCCATGCAGCGGCGCAACGGCAAGTGAATCCACCATGGCGTGATGTTTTCGGAACACAGAATGCCGAGCGGGATGGAACAGACGATGGCCAGCACCGTGCCCCATAAGGCGATCTGAATCGTGACCACCATTTCCGTGAGGTAGCTGCGCCATTCGCGGAAATCCGGCGGGAAGAAGTCGGAAGCGAAAGTCGCCATGTTCCCCGAGTCACGAACCAGCGACAGCGGGTTCATTTCAGCGCCTTGCCAGGCCCAGGCCAGTGCGACCAGAAACAGCCCCCAGCCCAGGTAGCGAGGCCAGGTGCGCTTGCCCGCCACCTGGGTGTATGCAACGTGAGTGTTCATAGCAATCGATGTCCTGATGGCAGTTGCCGAAGCGCGAACGGGAGGTCCGCGCCCCGCTCGTTCAGCCAGCGGTGCTGGATGCCGTTTTCTGGTTCAGTTCGGTAATACGCTCCTGCAGCTTGCTCAGGCCGGCGTCGATTTCCTTCAGACGGGTTTCCTTTTCCTTGGCATCGAGCGTGGTGCTGGCCGCGACTTCAGTGCGTTGCTTGAACAGTTCAAGCTGGCGAATCGGCAGCAACTGGTCGTCACTGGACTTCAGGAATTTGCCCAGTTGCATGTTCTTGAGGACGGTCTTTTCTTCATCGGTATCGCCGTAGCTGGCGAAGAATTCGCGGATTTTTGCTTTGTTCTCGTCCGACAGCGCCTTGCTCCAGACCATTGGATCGGCCGGGATCAGTGGCGATTTCCAAATCACTTTCAGCTGCTCGACCTTGTCCGGCTGAGTGACAGCCAGACGGTCCCAGCTCTCGGTGTTGAACGTCGCCACGTCCAGCTGGCCCTTGGCAACGCTGAGCGCGTTGACCTCGTGGCTGGAGTTCAGCGTGCGCTTGAACGCGGTGGACGCATCGACATGGTTCTTGGCGAATACGTAATAGCCCGGCACCAGATAACCGGAGGTGGAGTTCGGGTCGCCGTTGCCGAAGGTGAGGGTCTTGGCGTTCTTGAGCATGTCTTCAACGGAGTTGATCGGGCTGTCCTTGCGCACGATCAGCAGGCTCCAGTAACCGGCCGCACCATTGGCTGCGGAGGTCTGAGCGAAGATCTCGCCATTGGAACGGTCAACCGCTTCCATGGCGGCCTTGTTGCCCAGCCAGGCCACGTCCACCTTGTTGAAACGCATGCCCTGAATCAGGCCCGCGTAGTCCGAGGCGAAGGTCGCGTTGACCTTGAGCCCGGTTTTCTTGCTCATGTCATCCAGAAAAGGCTGCCAGATGGTTTTGAGGTTCTGCGACGACTCCGTGGACATGATGCCGAAATTGATGACCTTCTCTTCCGCCTGGGCAGTGCCCATTGCGCAAGTGGCCAGCAAAGCGGCAGACGCGAGGACGCGACCGATACGGTTGAACATGAAAGCACTCCTGAGGTGAGGTTCGTGCAACAGCGGTTGATGTCAGAGGACTGACGCAAAAGTATTCAGACTTTGGCCAGCGCCAGACGCGCAGGCTTTTCGAGGCGAAGCTTTTTCCCGGTGCCGACCAGGCTGCTGCCCTGTTCGGCGCCGTAGAGATCGTCGAGGAAGGACGCGCTGAGGCCTTGCGCCTGGCCGTCGTAATGGATGCGCCCGCCTTTCAGCGCCACGGCCCGCGGGCAGTAGCGCATCGCGTAGTCGACCTGGTGCAGGGTCACGACAACGGTCTTGCCGTCGCGGCGGTTGATGTCGGCGAGGATTTCCATGACCCGCCGAGCGGATTCAGGGTCGAGCGAAGCGATGGGCTCATCAGCCAGGATGACTTCGGCGCGCTGGGTCAGCGCACGGGCGATGGCCACGCGCTGCTGCTGCCCACCGGAAAGGGTCGAGGCGCGCTGCGCGGCAAGATCCGCCAGACCGACACGCTCCAGAGACGCCATGGCGCGCTGCTTTTCTTCGGTATTGAACAGCGCGAGGTTGCCACGCCAGCGCGGCATGCGGCCGAGGCAGCCGAGCAACACGTTGTCGAGCACGCTGAGGCGATTGACCAGATTGAACTGCTGAAAGATGTAACCGATGTCGGCACGCAGACGGCGTACATGACGATTGAGACGACCCGAGGCCTGCACCTCGCGATCCAGCACCTTGACCTGACCACCGTTTTCCCGGTCACAGCACGCCAGCCCGGCCAGATGTCGCAACAGGGTGGACTTGCCCGAGCCGGACGCACCGATCAGCGCGACCATCTCGCCATGTTGTATAGACAACTCGAGGCCAACCAGAGCGCTTTTACGGGAAAAGCTCTTGTTCAGCCCTTCGACATGGATAGCTGGGTTCATGGTCTGTCTCTGTCTGCCCTACGACCCGGTGCAGGCCGTATTCGGTTATCAGCCAGACTGAACCGGACGTGTTGCAGAGACGTGAAGCGAGGATGACGAACCCGTAACAGTTTTGCGCAGGTTGCGTTGCAGGTGCGTCAATACCGACGCCGGGACGCGGAGCGTCACGACACTGATCGTGCCCATCGCTCCGCGTGGGCATGCCTCCCGTGACGCTCCGCGTCACAAATGGCACAGACTGCGGATTCAGTGAGCCGAGCGCATGACGTGGATAACGCTGGAGCTTGGGCTAGCATCTGCGCCACATTCAAGAGCGGACGCGGAGCGTCCTGAGCGGCATTCCCACGCGGAGCGCAGGAACGATCAGCGTGATCTCAAGCACACCGATCATGCCCACGCCTGTGCTCAGCGTTATACCCGAGTCTTGCTGCGACCACAGACTGTGGGAGGCGGCTTGCCGGCGATGCTTTTTCTGAAGCGACCTGTCAGTGACTGAACTGACGCCATCGCCGGCAAGCCGCCTCCCACGGGGTATGCATTCAGTCAGTCACTTTCGTTCTGGCCCCGTTTTGCGCGTCTTCCAGACTTATGTATAACGCTGAGCGCAGAGTGGGAACGATCGGTATAAGGCTAATGATCGTGCCCATCGCGTGGGCACGATCAGTGTTGAAGCGATAAGCGCAGGTCGTTGAGCGATCAGATACGGAAACTGCCCACCAGTTGTTGCAGGCGTGCAGCCTGCTCTTCCAGCGAGTTGCAGGCTTCCAGGGTCTGACGCAGGTTGTCGACACCGAGCTGGTTGAGCGTGTTGATGTGGGTGATGTCGACATTGATCGACTCCACCACCGAGGTCTGCTCTTCGGTCGCAGCCGCAACCGACTGGTTCATGCCGTTTATCTCGTCAATGCGGCGGGTCACGCTGCCCAGACGCTCGCCCGCACGGTTGGCGATGCCCACGCTGTCTTCACTCTGACGCTGGCTCTCGGTCATGTTGGTAACCGCTTCACGGGCACCGACCTGCAGTTCTTCGATCATTTTCTGGACCTGCTGAGCCGAGTCCTGAGTCCGGTGAGCCAGGTTGCGCACCTCGTCAGCGACCACCGCGAAACCACGACCGGCTTCACCGGCACGCGCCGCTTCGATGGCTGCGTTAAGCGCCAGCAGGTTGGTCTGCTGGGAAATGCTGGTGATCACCTCGAGAATCTGCCCGATGTTGGCAGTCTTGTCGTTCAGGCTTTCGATGTTCACGCACGACTCGCTGATCTTGCCGGACAGCTCGTTCATCGCCTTGATGGTCTGCTGCACGACGGCCTGACCGTCACCGGCCAGCTCACTCGCGTCACTGGACTGCTGCGATGTGCGCGCAGCGTTCTGCGCGATTTCCTGAGCGGCGGCACCCAGCTCGTTGATCGCGGCCGCCACGCTCTCGGTGCGGTTTGCCTGCTGATCGGAGTTGCTCATCGACGCGTTGGAGACTTTTACCACCTGCGTTGCGACCGAACCCAATTGAGCAGCGGTCGAGGCAACTTCACGAATCGACGCATGGATGCGCTCGACGAAGTGGTTGAACGATTGCGCCAGCGCGCCGAACTCGTCCTGCGAGGTGATCGCCAGTCGCTTGGTCAGGTCGCCCTCACCGTCAGCAATGTCACGCATCGCACGGCCCATCTGGTGCAGTGGCTGCATCAGCACACGGATCAACAGGCCCAGCAGCAGGATGATCACGACCACCACGACGACCATTGCCGTAATCGCGGAAGCGCGGAATTCGCTGAGCATCGAATAGGCAGCGTCCTGCTCCAGCACCAGTGCCACGTACCAGTTGGCCGTGGAAACGCCCTGCACCGGGGTGAACGAGATGATTTCCGGCGTGCTGCCGGAATCGATCTCTGTCACGCCTGTGGCGATCTTAGGCGTGTTGTTCGGGTAGGCTTCGCTGATGTTTTTCAGCACCAGCTTGCTGTCCGGGTGTACGAGAATCTTGCCTTCGGCGCTGACCAGAAACGCATAGCCATGGCCGTTGAAGTTCAACGAGTTGATGATCTTGCTGACGCTGTCCAGCGAGATGTCGGCACCGGCCACACCGGCCAACTGGTTCTGGATCTTGACCGGGGTCGCGATGGTCATGACCAGCTTGCCGGACGAAGCGGCAATGTAGGGTTCGGTCACGATGGTGCCTGTCGCGTTCTGCGCCGCCTTGTACCAGCCACGCGCGCGTGGGTCATAGTCAGCCGGACGAGTGGCGGACGGGTTGGAAAGCATTACACCTTCGGTGGTGCCGAAATAACCCAGTTGAAAGTTATCGCTGTACACCGAAAGCCCCACAGCACGCTGCAACTGCGGCAACGCCTTGCCGTCTATGGCGATCTGCTGGGACATGGACTGCAGCAACTGGATGCGGCTTTCCAGCCAGGTCTGAATGTTCTGCGTGGTCAGGGTGCCGAGTTGTTGCAGCTCGGACTGAACACTGGATTTCAGTGACTGACGTTGTCGATAGTCATTGACGACAATGAACACACTGAACGCGACAATCACAATCAAAGCGGCGGCCAAGAGGATTTTCTTGCTGAAACCCAGGCTTTTCATCATAGCGAGTACTTCCACGGCATAAACAATAAGGACGATTCAAAAAACGCCAGTCAACTTCAGAAACGGTGCCGCTTTTTCGAAAGGGCTTCTGGAACAGGAATCGGAACAGTCAAACAGCCCCTTGGTGGTATATCGGCCAGGCTTGAAGAGTCTTTTATTTTTATTTTCGAGCCGGGTGAGAAACCCTTCCCACAAATGACGGCAAAACGTGCAGAGCGCAAAAAACTGGCTATGGTCAAATCATCCCGTCGTCCAGAGGATGGTCCCGCTATGATGAGTATTGAAAAGCTGTTTGACGATTTACACAGTCTGCCGAGCATTCCCAAGGTGGCTCAGGACCTGATGCTGCAGTTCGACAACCCCTCCTCCAATCTGGAAAGCATCGCGCGCAATATCGAGAAGGATCCGGTGATTGCCGCCAAGGTCCTGCGTCTGGCCAATTCGGCGCGCTTTCGCGGCTCACGCGAATCGTCGAGCATCGAAGACGCCGCCATGCGTCTGGGCTTCAACACCCTGCGCACACTGGTGATGGCTTCGGCAGTGACCGGCGCGTTCAAGGCCGGGCCGAGTTTTGACCTCAAGGCGTTCTGGCTGAAAAGCTTCCAGGTGGCCGGAATCTGCCGGATGCTGGCCAAACAAAGCGGTACGGATGCGGAAATCGCCTTCACCTGTGGCGTGATGCACAACATCGGCGAGCTGTTGATCCAGACCGGCGCGCCAGAAGTGGCCGAACGTCTGAACAGCGCGACCAAGGCCGGAACGGCCGGACGTGCGGCCAATGAAACCGTGCAACTGGGCTTTGGCTACCCGGAAGTGGGCACCGAACTGGCCCGACGCTGGCAACTGCCAAAAGTGATTCAGGAGGCAATCGCGTATCAGGCCAAACCGATGCAAGCCCCCAATGACTCGCCGTTGCCGCGCATCGTCGCTCAGGCCATCGTGATTTCCGATGCACTGGAAGCCCACGGCGGCGCAACGCCTGAAGCACAGAAGGCTTCCGACGGACCAATCATGGAAGGCATCGACCTGGACGCCCTGTTCGCCGGACTGCCCGCAGTGCTGGAGGCCGACAAGGCGTTTGCACAGTTGTTGAGCTGATCGTTAACACGCTCCGCGCCCGCTCTCTGAAGATAAGTCATCTGACTATCCAACGAGCCAGCAGCACTGATGTGCTTTTTGTAGCGCGATAGCATGGACACCGCAGATCGCGACGTGGGTGAAGGCTGAGTCCTGGCGCTGATTCGGGGGGCAAGCGGCATGGATGCCGATTGAGCTGCACTGGGCCATGGATGGCCCATTTGCAGCGACCCCCGAATCAGTGTCAGGACGAAGGAACCCCGGCGAAGCCGGGGCCGGAACCGGAGCAAAAGGCTTTGCTTACTTTGGCCTCTCAAAGTAAGTCGCCGAGGGGCGAAAAGGTGACGTGAGGCATGCGCTCGGCTCACTGAGTCCGCAGTCTGTGCCACTTGGGACGCAGAGCGTCACGGGATGCGTGCCGACACGAAGTGTCGGCACGATCACAGGTCAACAAATGACTACTGAAGCGCCTCGACCAGCGCCTTGTTGAACGCAACCGGTTCTTCCATCTGCGGGGCATGGCCCATGCCTTTGAACTCCACCAGCTTGGCACCCGGAATCATCTCGGTGACCTGCTTGCCCAACACCTTGTACTCACCGATTTTGGCCTTCACGTCCGGCGGCGCGATGTCGCTGCCGATAGCAGTAGTATCTGCGTCACCAATCATCAACACAGTCGGCACCTGCAGTTTCGGGAACTCGTAGAACACCGGCTGAGTGAAAATCATGTCGTAGATCAGCGCCGAGTTCCAGGCAACGGCTTTCTGACCGGGTCCTTTGTTCAGCCCTGCCAGCATGTCGACCCACTTGTCGTACTCAGGCTTCCAGCGCCCGTCGTAATAGGTCTTCTGCTCGTAGGCACGAATGCCTTCGGCGGTGGTTTTCAGTTCCCGCTCATACCATTGATCCACCGTGCGGTAAGGCACGCCGAGTGCTTTCCAGTCTTCCAGACCAATCGGGTTGACCATGACCAGTTTCTCGGCCTGCTTCGGGTACATCAGCGCGTAACGCGTGGCCAGCATGCCGCCGGTCGAGTGACCCACGACCGACACCTTGTCGATGCCGAGCTTTTCCAGCAGCGCATGGGTGTTCATCGACAGCTGCTGAAAGCTGTACTGGTAATAGCCAGGCTTGGTCGAGGTGCAGAAACCGATCTGATCGGGAGCGATCACCCGATAACCTGCGCTGGTCAAACCCTTGATAGTGTCTTCCCAAGTGGCGGCACAGAAATTCTTGCCGTGCATCAGGACAGCAGTGCGGCCGTTGGCCTTGCCGGTGGGCGCGACATCCATATAACCCATCTCCAGCGCCTGGCCCTGAGACTGGAAGTCGAACTTCTTGAGTGGGTGGGGATAGGTGAAGCCTTCCAATTGCTGACCATAACTGGGCGTTTCAGCCAGCGCCGCACAAGGCAACGCCATCGAAATCAACAGACCGGCAATCTTTGCAGCCCGCATAGGGGGCACCTCCTTCAGGTGTGGGTCGGGAATGCCGGAAACGCTTGGCACAACGCGTTCCGGACCCGCAAGTAGACCCCAGAACCCACAACAGATTCGCCCTTTTCCTACCTGCAGAAACGTAAGAAGACGTTTCTGCGTTGCAAGGCAAAAGGCTGGACGCCCACTGCGGCGGTTCCCTAGACTGGCGCATGCTCTTGCAGGCGCCATCCGGATGAACATGTCTGATGCCAAGGAACCCAAATGAATCGCAATGAACTGCGCAAGGCCGATATCAACCTGATGGTGGTCTTCGAGACCCTGATGCAGGAGCGCAATGTGACTCGCGCGGCGGAAAAACTGTTCCTCGGCCAGCCGACCATCAGCGCGGCGCTCAACCGTCTGCGCGGCCTGCTCAACGACCCGCTGTTCATCCGCGTCGGCCATCGCATGGAGCCGACCGCCCGTGCCCATGAAATCCTCAAACATCTGACGCCTGCGCTGGATGCCATGTCCACAGCACTGAGTCTGACCACGGACTTCGATCCCTCGGTGAGCAAGATGACCTTTCGCATCGGCCTGTCCGACGATGTCGAATTCGGCCTGTTCCCCGCCATGCTCAAGGCGATCCGCAAGGAAGCGCCGGGGGTGGTGATCGTGGTCAAGCATGTCGACTACCTGAATATCTCCGAAGTCCTGATGTCGGGCGACATCACGGTCGGCGTGTGCCTGACCCGCGAGCTGCCCGCCAACGCCAAACGCAAGACGCTACGCAACGTTCAGCCACGTCTGGTGAGGGCCGACAAGCCGTCAGGCCCGATGTCGATGGATGAGTACTGTTCGCGGCCGCATGTGGTGGTGTCGCACGTCGCCAGCGTCAGCAGCTTCGCTGATGAGTGGCTGACCGCGCTGGGCCGCAAGCGTCAGGTGGTGTTGTCGGTGCCGCAGTTCACCACCCTGCCCGCACTGATGGCTGGCACCGATCTGATTTCGGGGCTGTCCGATTATGCGGCGAGTGCCATGAGCGCATTGGGATTGGTGTACGACGAGCCGCTGCCCTTCCCCACGCCGGGGCTGGACCTGTCGATGACGTGGCTGAGTGTGATGGACAACGACCCTGCCGAACGCTGGTTGCGCGGCAGGATCGAGGCATTCATGGGCGAGCGCCGGGAGGCACCCGCCCTGGCCGGCTGATCAGCCGAAACGACCGGTGATGTAGTCTTCGGTCTGGGTCTTGGAAGGCTTGGTGAAGATGGTGTCGGTGTCGCCGTGCTCAATCAGCTCACCCATGAACATGAACGCGGTGTAGTCCGAGCAACGTGCAGCCTGCTGCATGTTGTGGGTCACGATGATCACGGTGAACTGCTCTTTCAGCTCGGTGATCAACTGCTCGATACGACCGGTGGAGATCGGGTCAAGCGCAGACGTCGGTTCATCCAGCAGCAGCACCTGAGGGCGCAGCGCAATGGTACGTGCGATACACAGGCGCTGTTGCTGACCACCGGACAGACCGGTAGCGCTCTGTTTGAGCTTGTCCTTCACTTCATCCCAGAGCGCTGCACCACGCAGCGCCTGCTCGACGCGATCTTCCATTTCACGACGCGACAGTTTTTCATGGTGCTTGATGGCGTAGGCGATGTTGTCGTAGATCGACATCGGAAACGGCACCGGCTTCTGGAACACCATGCCGACATGGCTGCGCAGGCGGTTCATCGAGTAGCCCGGCGCCAGGATGTTTTCGCCATTGAGCAGCACTTCGCCGCGCGCTTCCTGTTTTGGGTACATCGCGTAAATACGGTTGAACACACGCAGCAGGGTCGATTTACCGCAACCCGACGGGCCGATGATCGCAGTGATGCGCTTCTCGGGAATGGTCATGTCGATGGACTTCAGCGACTTCTGGTTGTTGTAGAAAAACTCCAGACCGCGCACTTGAATCTTGGTCTTTTCGTTGGCCAGGGAAAGGTTGTTCATCAGGACGCCCTATTGCGCAGAAGAATTAAGCGAGAAAGCAGACTCAGTATCAGTACGAACAGCGTCATGACCAATGCACCGGCCCATGCCAGGGAGTGCCAGTCGTCGAACGGGCTCATTGCGTACTGGAACACCACCACCGGAACACTGGCGATTGGCTTGAGCAGATCGCTGCTCCAGAACTGGTTGCCGAATGCGGTGAACAGCAGCGGCGCGGTTTCGCCAGTGATACGTGCCAGTGCCAGCAATACGCCGGTCACGACACCTGCCTTGGCGGCGCGCAGAACGATCTGCAGGGTCAGTTTCCATTGAGGTACACCCAGCGCCAGCGCGGCTTCGCGCATGGTCGAGGGTTGCAGTTGCATCATTTCGTCGGTGGTACGCACCACCACTGGAATCACCAGCAGCGCCAGCGCCAGTGCACCGGCAATCGCCGAGAAGCCGACCTGATGGCCCGTTACTGCGTTGAGCGGCAGAACGACGACCGTGTACACGAACAGGCCCAGCACGATGGACGGTGCCGACAACAGGATGTCGTTGATGAAGCGCACCGCGTTGCCCAGTTTGGTGTAGCGCGCGAACTCGGCCAGCCAGATACCGGCCATCAGGCCGATCGGCGTACCGATGAGCAGGCCGATGCCGGACATCAGCACGCTGCCGTAGAAGGCGTTGGCCAGACCGCCTTCAGTGCCTGGCGGAGGCGTCATGCCAGTAAACAGTTGCAGGTTCAGGGCGTCGATGCCCTTGATGATGGTGGTCAGCAGAATCCAGACCAGCCACAACAGACCGAACGCCGTGGCACCACAGCTGAGCACCATGGCGATCTTGTTCTTGATATTGCGAACACGGTAAATGCGCTCGCTGCCTGCCAGGTCCTTACTCATAACCCCTCCTTACGCGACAGACGCGACAACATCAGACGTGCAAGGGCCAGCACGATGAAGGTGACCACAAACAACAGGAAGCCCAGAGCGATCAGCGCGGAACGGTGAATGTCGGTGTACGCCTCGTTGAATTCGTTGGCGATGACCGAAGCGATGGAACTGCTTGGCATCATCAGCGACGCCGAGAACTGGTGAGCGTTGCCCAGTACGAAGGTCACCGCCATGGTTTCACCCAGCGCGCGACCCAGGCCGAGGAACACACCGCCGACCACCGCAGAACGGGTGTAAGGCAGCACGATGTCCCAGACTACTTCCCAGGTCGTGCCGCCCAGCGCATAGGCCGACTCTTTGAGCGCGACAGGTACGGTGCGGAATACTTCCTGCATCACCGAGGTGATGAACGGGGTGATCATGATTGCCAGCACGATACCGGCCGTCAGCATGCCGATACCCAGAGGCGGGCCCTGGAACATCGGGCCGATCACCGGCAGCGCGCCCAGGTTTTCGGTGATCCAGGGTGACATGTGTTCAGCCATGAACGGCCCGAACACGAACAGCCCCCACATGCCGTAGATGATCGACGGAATGCCCGCCAACAGCTCGATGGCCGAGGCAATGGGCATCCGAAGCCACGGCGGCGCTACTTCGGTCAGGAAAATCGCAATGCCGAAACTCACCGGAACGGCGATCAGCAAAGCCAGAAAAGAGGTCACCAGGGTGCCGTAGATCGGAACCAGCGCGCCGAACTTGCCGGCGTTCACGTCCCATTCGGTACTGGTCAGAAAGCCAAACCCGAACGTCTGGAATGCCAGACTGCCACCCCAGAGGGTCGACAGGGCAATACAACCCAGCAAAGCAAGCACCAGCATCGCGGCGGCCTGCAATGAACGCTTGAACCACAGGTCGTGGCGATGATCCCGCTTGGCGCGCTTCTCGCCTTCGGTCTCGACAGCTTTGACGGCAGCGGACAGGTATTGGGTGTTTTCAGTCATGTTGAGTCCACTCGCAAGGAAAAGCCCCCGTCATCGGACCGATATCGCGGTCGATGACAGGGGTCGTACACGCTTGAATCACTTACTTGTGAATTCAGCTTTCCAGTAGTTTTCTACGCGATCGACCAGCGATTTCGGCAAGGCGACGTAATCCAGCTCTGCAGCCTGCTTCTGACCGTTTTCGAGAGACCACTTGAAGAAGTCGAAAGCCGCCTTGCTCTTCTCTGCGTTCTTGGCTTCCTTGTACATGATGATCCAGGTGGTGGCAGTGATCGGCCATGCCTCTTCGCCCGGCGCGTTGGTCATGATCAGACCGAAGTCCTTGGCGTTCGCCCAGTCAGCGGTGTCGGCAGCAGCAGCGAACGACTTGGCGGTCGGCGCAATGAACTTGCCGGCAGCGTTTTTCAGCTGGGTGTAGGACAGCTTGTTGGTTACAGCGTAGGAGTATTCAACGTAGCCGATCGAACCTTTGATCTGCTTCACGTAAGCCGAGACACCTTCGTTACCCTTGCCGCCCACGCCTGCTGGCCACTGCACGGTCGAACCGAACTTCAGCTTCTCGTTCCACTCAGAGCTGGCTTTGCTCAGGTAGTTGGTGAAGTTGTAAGTGGTGCCCGAGCCGTCCGAACGGTGAACGACAGTGATTGCGGTGTCAGGCAGTGTCACGCCCGGGTTCAGCGCAACGATGGCTGGGTCGTTCCACTTCTTGACCGTGCCCATGAAGATCTTGGCCAGGGTTTCGCCGTCAAGTTTCAGCTTGCCGCTTTCGATGCCTTCAACGTTGATGATCGGCACGATACCGCCGATGACGCTTGGGAACTGACCCAGGCCGGCAGCCTGCAGGTCTTCAGCGGACATAGGGGCGTCGGAAGCGCCGAAGTCAACGGTAGCAGCCTTGATCTGGGCAATACCGCCACCCGAACCGATCGACTGGTAGTTGATGCGGTTGTCGGCAGTTTTGCTGTAGTCCTGGGACCATTTGGAAATGACCGGGAAGACGAAACTCGAACCAGCGCCGGTAACATCAGTCGCATGGGCTACACCGCTCAGGCACAGCGAAGCGATCAGAAGCGACAAGCGTTTTTTAGTCAGCAGAATCACGGTAATACCTCAGTCCAGGAGATTGTGTGGTGGCCCACTTGAAGAGGCCCGAGGCGGATTTAAACGCTCAAATGTTTCTGTTTAATGACAATCCGTCGAACCACGTCGGATGAAGGCGCTTTTTATGGCCAATTTCCTACACGCGTTTTTTCCCGAGAATTCATCGGACCCAATGTTTTCGGGGCTCAAAGGGTCTGTTTCAACGGCTAGCCATGTGCCAGCCACCTCTAAATAGCTAAAAGCCATCACCGTTATAAAAGTGTAAAAAAATGTGCCTTTTTAGACCCTCAGGTTTTCCGGGCAGCAAATGCTTATAACCAGATCGCCTGAAAAACTGCGTCATCCACATCCTGATTACTGCTCCTTCCCCGCTCTTTGGAGGGCGATTGAAAAGCAACGTTATAGGGGTGGTATTAAATTCAGGCACGATCATTGTGCTACCGTTCGTCGGAATCGCTGGCACCTATGGCAAGTGGCCAATGACCAACGTGGGTATGTTAAAAATCTTAAAAAACGGAGTAAGCCTCATGATCAAGACCAAATTCGCTGCCCTGACTCTCGCTGGCCTGATGGCCGTTGCATCGGGCGCAGCCTTTGCTGAGACCTCGCCAACGCCTGCCAGCCCGGTCAACGACAACGCGACCAAGCTGCCGGGCACCAATTCGGCACCGGCCGATCGCAACTCGTCCAACACGAAGGGCACGCAGCAAGGTGAGCAGACCAACAAGTCGATGAACAATGGCTCTGGCACCATGACGCACGACAAGAATACCCACGGCACCCACGACAAGAGCGGCGTGACCGAGAAGCCGAAGGTCAACTGATCTGTGTGACGACGGTGGCGGGTCACTCCTGCCACTGGTCGGCCTTTGGGCACCTGCGTCGCCGATCATCACTCAATGCCTTTGGCAACAACACGAAGGACACTGACAGGAGGTTTACGAACATGAAACTTAAGACAGTTGGCGCATGGACACTTGCCGCAATCATGGGCAGCGTCAGTGCATTGGCCATGGCGGGCTCGACAGGGCCGACCAATCCGGACAGCAGCGGCCCGAAAGTACCGGGTACCGGGATGGAAAAGAATACTGACGGCACAACTCCAGGTACCCAAGGCACCAGCCCCGGAACCAAGGGCATGGACCCTCAGCCAGGCAACAACAGCGGCATGGACAAAAAGAATGATGCTGGCAAGGCTGGCATGGACACCGATGGTGACGATAAGGATGACGACGACAGCGCGCCGTGAGGCTGATCTGGATCGCGAAACTGTAAATGCAGCATAGCGCGGCGGCCTGCTTTAGCGCATTCAAGGACCGCCTCGCCCTTCCCTTCCGTCAGACCTGAATACAATCCGCCTGCGAAACGCCCTTCCCTTCTTCTGTCGCAACCTCGCAGTCCATCGTCCACTTCACATAGCAGACATGCACCGGCATTCCGTGCTCGGCACAAAAATCCAGCCAGCGCAGCTGGTTGTCCTGCAAGCGATCCCCAGGCCCTTTCACTTCGATCATCCGGTAGCCGCGCTGCTCGGGGAAAAACTGGATAAGATCCGGCATTCCTGTGCGATTGGCTTTGATGTCCTGCAGCAAACGACGAAACCAATGGCGCAAATGCTCGGCAGGCAGACAATCCAGCGCCTGATCCAGCAGGGCTGGCGTCAGCGAGCCCCAGAATACGAACGGCGATTGCAGGCCATGTTTGCCGAGGAAGTTCTCAAGGATGGTGGCGCGATACGCATCGGACTCGAGCTGGGCCAGGCAGGCATCGAACAGGTGCGCACGGCGCTGGTAGAAATCCGGGCTGTAGAGGTCGCTCGGGGCGCTGTGGAACGGATGGAAGAATGCGCCCGGCAAGGGTGAGAAAATCGCCGACCAGCACAACAGCCCGAACAGGGAATTGATCAGCGTATTCTCGACGTAGTGCACCTCGCCGCCTTCTTGCTGCAAGTGCTCGCGGATCAAGTATTCGACGCTGCAGCCAGGCAGCGGCGTGACGTGCACGTCCATGCGCTCGACCACCCTTGCCGCCCGACGACGTTCGGCTGCCAGGCCAAGCTTGCGCTGCAGGCGCGGCAACACACGCGCCAGATGCTGGACCTCAGCATCGTTCTCCGGAGCCAGTCGGGCCTGTTGCAGCAGCTCCATGGCCTCGGCGTATTGTTCGTGACGCTCCAGCACCCGAATCTGTCGCGAGCGGGCGCCGGGATAACTGGACTGCCGATAGACCGACAGCGCCAGCGGCCAATCCTGCAACCGCTCGGCCTGTTGACCGATGCGAAACAGCAGCTTGGCGCGGCGCATCTGCAGCCAGGGACTGCGACAGTGAATGGCAATGGCCTGCTCAGCCAGATCATGCAGGACAAGACTGGTTTCCAGCGCTTCGCGGCAGGCATGCAGTTGCAGGCACACATCAATGTCTTCCCGCGCCGTGATTGCCCGGGAATCGACAGAAAACTCGACCTTCTCGTAGCGATAGATACCCAGATCGGCGAGTACGAACTCCGACCACTCCTGATAAAGATTGCCGAAGTACAGCAGCCGCAGACGGTCGCACAGTGGCATGACCTTTAGCGAAAAAACCATGTCCTGCAATGAACCATGCCACTGATCAAGAGGTTGCGGCTCCGTGTAGATCGGTTGCAGTCGTTCGAACCACAGCTCCTTGCGTTCGGAACCCTTCACACCGTGCGCCTTGAAGCACTGGCTCAACTCGTCCTTGCGCAGCAACTGGAACAGCTCATCCAGACCCAGCGCAGGCCGGTCGTCCACCCAGCCCAGTTCCAGCAGCGGGCCCACGTTTTCGACAGGGTCACCTATTTCGTCGTAGCTCAGCTTGCTCGCCCGGAACAGGGCGCCCTTGCGCATGACCATTCTCACCAGCAAACCCTGCGTCGCCACCGGCAGCCCGGCAAACGCCTCGATGAACTGGCGCTCCGACTCGTCGAGCAGGTCGTCGTAACGCTGCGCGATCCAGTCCAGCACCTGGCGAAAGTTTTCCAGGTAATAAAACGGATTATCGAGAGGTGAGGTATTCAAGGCCAACGGTCACAGGTTCGATGAACAGACCGGGCAAGGATACTGGCTATCCGTACAGATAACAGCCCAAAAAGCCACTCTCTACCCGCAGGCCGATCAATGGCGCTCTTCATCCCGCTTGCGACCCGCCGTAGAATCAATGCGATTTGTCCACTAGCGGAGCGACGACAATGCAGGCACCTCTGGTTTACCTCGCAGGTTTCGACGTTTTTCGTCCAGACGCCATCGAGCATGGGCGTTACCTGAAAGCGCTGTGTACCGCACATGGTCTGGAAGGATTGTTTCCATTCGACAACGAAGTGCCTCCCGGCTTGTCGCCTCATGAAACCGCGCAACAGATCTATGCGATGAATGTGGCGATGATTCAGCGCTGCACTGCCGTGCTCGCCAACCTGAATGTGTTTCGAGGTCTGGAGCCGGATTCAGGTACGGCGTTCGAAGTGGGAATGGCGGTGGCGCTCGACAAACCGGTGTGGGCGTATTTCGAGCCTGTGGATTCGCTGCGGGATCTGGTGCCGCATGATGATCACGGATTCGACGACAACGGCTTTTCAGTGGAAGACTTCGCCCTGCCCCGCAACCTCATGCTCGCCTGCAGCTGGGCCGGGACCAGCTCTACAGTGGAGCTTGGGGCTGAAGCGCTGGCGTTGTATTTGAGCAAGCGGTGAAGGCAACGATCATGGCCTCTCGGATAATGATCGTGCCCATCGCTCTGCGCTAATCGTTCTACACAAATCATCTGGCTATCCGGAGAGACAGCGGCACTGATGCGCTTTTGTAGCGAGATCGCATGAACACCGCAGAACGCGACGTGGGTGAAGGCTGAGTCCTGGCGCTGATTCGGGGGGCAATCGGCATGGATGCCGATTGAGCTGCATTGGGCCCAGAGTGTGTAAAAACCGGAGGTAAACCTTTGCTATGATTTCTCAAGATTTCATCGCAAGGGTTGCCCATGAAGCGCTTCATACAAGGTGAACACCGAGGTCAAAGTACCTTGCTTCCCGAGA
>Ga0265798_10000212_pt1 | contig 106731 bp, 86 predicted proteins | sample P3T30metagenome_FD_192430 | JGI IMG/M metagenome (GOLD analysis project Ga0265798, IMG submission 192430) | Plant litter microbial communities from East Loma Ridge, Irvine, California - P3 T30 | ecosystem: Environmental > Terrestrial > Plant litter > Unclassified | place: USA: California... | reverse complement strand
GAGCGCCAGTGACGGATTCGATCACTGCGTCCAGCGCACGGCCAGCAGCAGCTTTCGGGATATCAGCAGATGCAGCGATAGCATCAATCAGTTCCGACTTGTTCACTCTAAGTCCCCTTATCTCTATATTGAGTATGTTTCTAAGTTTTAGGTGTTAAGCAAAACGAGCGCTGGAAGGCTTGCTGGTACTTGCTTTAAAGAGCCGCTTTATAACAAGGGCTCTAAAAAGCTGTCAAGGAAGCCTGTCCAGTCTTAATGCGTGCTAATTCTTTCCTTAGAGTCAGACTCGCGTTTTTCGTCCTTCGCAACCCTGTCCGGAGCCACATCGGGCAAGGGCTCCGGCGCGTATTGCAGCGCAATTTGCAGGACTTCGTCAATCCATTTAACGGGTTTGATTTGCAGATCCTGCTTGATGTTGTCAGGAATCTCCTTCAAATCACGCACGTTTTCTTCAGGAATGATGACCGTCTTGATACCACCACGGTGAGCAGCCAGAAGTTTTTCCTTCAAACCACCGATCGCCAGCACCTGCCCACGCAAGGTAATTTCACCAGTCATGGCCACGTCCGCACGCACCGGAATCTGGGTCAATGCAGACACCAGCGCCGTGCACATACCCACGCCCGCGCTCGGGCCGTCCTTCGGAGTGGCCCCTTCAGGCATGTGAATATGCGTGTCGTGTTTCTCGTGGAAGTCCGCTGAAATGCCCAGACTACGGGCCCTGCTGCGTACGACGGTCTGCGCGGCAGTGATGGATTCGACCATCACATCGCCCAGCGAACCGGTCTTGATCAACTGACCTTTGCCCGGCACGACGGCAGCTTCGATGGTCAGCAATTCACCGCCCACCTGCGTCCACGCAAGGCCTGTCACCTGACCGATCTGGTCCTGTTGCTCTGCCAGCCCGTAACGGAATTTACGCACGCCCAGGAAGTGCTCAAGCAGCTCTGCCGTGACATGAACGGCAAAACGTTTTTCCAGGGTGTGCTCTTTGACTGCCTTGCGGCAGACCTTGGCAATCTGGCGCTCAAGACCCCGCACGCCCGCTTCGCGGGTGTAATAACGGATGATATCGCGGATCGCTTCCTCGTCGAATTCGATCTCGCCCTTCTTCAGACCGTTGGCCTGAATCTGCTTTGGCGAGAGGTATTTGACGGCGATGTTGATCTTTTCATCTTCGGTGTAGCCCGGCAGGCGAATCACTTCCATCCGGTCCAGCAGCGCTGGCGGGATGTTCATCGAGTTCGAGGTGCACAGGAACATGACGTCGGAAAGGTCGTAATCGACTTCAAGGTAATGATCGTTGAAGTTGTGGTTCTGCTCGGGGTCAAGAACCTCAAGCAATGCCGAAGCCGGATCGCCACGCATGTCACTGCCCATCTTGTCGATTTCATCGAGCAGGAACAGCGGGTTGCGGACGCCCACTTTGGTCATCTTTTGTATCAATCTTCCTGGCATCGAACCAATGTAAGTCCGGCGATGACCACGAATTTCAGCCTCGTCACGCACGCCGCCAAGCGCCATACGGACAAATTTGCGGTTGGTGGCGCTCGCAATCGACTCGGCGAGAGACGTTTTACCCACACCCGGTGGACCTACCAGGCACAGAACAGGGCCACGAATTTTCTTCACGCGCTTTTGCACAGCGAGGTATTCGAGAATGCGTTCCTTGACCTCGTCCAGACCATAATGGTCGGCGTCGAGAATGGATTCAGCACGTGCCAGGTCCAGACGCACTTTGCTCTGGGCCTTCCACGGTACCTGAACCAGCCAGTCGATGTAGGAGCGCACCACGGTTGCCTCAGCAGACATCGGCGACATCTGCTTGAGCTTGTTCAACTCGGCAGTCGCCTTGGTCAGCGCATCCTTTGGCAAACCAGCAGCATCGATACGCTTTTTCAGCTCTTCGATTTCATTGTGACCTTCGTCACCGTCACCCAGCTCTTTTTGAATGGCCTTCATCTGCTCATTCAGGTAGTACTCGCGCTGGCTGCGCTCCATTTGTTTCTTCACACGACCGCGAATGCGTTTTTCGACCTGCAGCAGGTCGATTTCGGCATCCAGCAAGGCCAGCACGTGCTCGACACGGGCCGACAGGTCGATAATCTCGAGGATTTCCTGCTTCTGCTCGATCTTGAGCGCCATGTGCGCCGCCATGGTGTCTACCAGGCGACCAGGCTCATCGATGCTGTTGAGCGACGACAGGACCTCGGCAGGGACTTTCTTGCCCAACTGCACATATTGCTCGAACTGAGCCAGCAGGCTGCGCACAAACACTTCGGACTCACGGTCCGGCGCGTCGACTTCGTCAATGAGCGCGACTTCGGCGCGGTAATGGCCGTCGACTTCGATGAAGCGCTCTACCGAACCGCGCTGCTCGCCTTCGACCAGCACCTTGACGGTGCCGTCCGGCAATTTCAGCAACTGCAATACGGTTGCAATGGTACCGACGCTATACAGAGCCTGTTCGTCAGGATCGTCGTCAGCCGGGTTTCTTTGCGCGAGCAACAGGATTTGCTTGTCGCCCGTCATCGCTGCCTCAAGGGCTTCGATAGACTTCTCGCGCCCCACGAACAGCGGGATAACCATGTGCGGATAAACCACGACATCACGCAATGGCAAAAGAGGCAATTCGATGGTGGTCTTCATGATTTCGCCTCTACGGCGGCCAAGTGGCCGGAACAGATGGAATTAGCTTGAAGCCAAGATGGGGGTAGTGTCTGAAAAAAACAAGCTCTAGCACCCCGTCCGGTCAAGATCAGTTTCTTCTACAAGACGAACGTGCGCGCTGAAAATGCAAAAGGGGACCCGCTGGGCCCCCTTTCGTGTCTCTTCACGCGGCGACAGAACTGCCTGTCACGCGTCAGGAGCAACCTTGGCAGGCGGCTCGCTGTTTTCGTAAATCAACAACGGCTTGGACGTGCCATCGATCACGCTTTCGTCGATCACCACCTTGCTCACGTCGGTTTGCGACGGGATTTCGTACATGGTGTCGAGCAGAACGCCTTCGAGTATGGAGCGCAAGCCACGAGCCCCCGTCTTGCGCTCAAGCGCGCGACGAGCAACCGACTTCAGCGCGTCAGTGCGGAACTCAAGGTCCACACCTTCCATTTCAAACAGCTTGGCGTACTGCTTGGTCAGCGCATTCTTCGGCTCGGTGAGGATCTGCATCAGCGCAGCCTCGTCCAGCTCGTCAAGCGTGGCCAATACAGGCAAACGGCCCACGAATTCCGGGATGAGACCGAACTTGACCAGATCGTCAGGCTCGACTTCACGCAGGGACTCGCCCACCTTCTTGCCTTCTTCCTTGCTGCGGACTTCGGCGTTGAAACCGATACCGCCACGGGTGGAACGGTTCTGAATGACCTTTTCCAGGCCCGAGAAGGCGCCACCGCAGATAAACAGGATGTTACGCGTGTCCACCTGCAGGAATTCCTGCTGTGGGTGCTTGCGACCGCCTTGAGGCGGAACGGAAGCCACGGTACCTTCGATCAGTTTCAGCAGGGCTTGCTGCACGCCTTCGCCAGAAACGTCACGAGTAATCGAAGGGTTGTCGGATTTGCGCGAAATCTTGTCGATTTCATCGATGTAGACAATGCCCATCTGGGCCTTTTCCACGTCGTAATCACATTTCTGCAACAGCTTCTGAATAATGTTTTCCACGTCCTCACCGACATAACCTGCTTCGGTCAGGGTCGTGGCGTCAGCGATGGTGAACGGCACATTAAGCAAGCGGGCCAGTGTTTCAGCCAGCAGCGTCTTGCCTGAGCCCGTAGGGCCGATCAGCAGGATGTTGCTTTTGCCGAGTTCCACGTCATCGTTTTTCTTGTCGCGCTGGTTCAGACGCTTGTAGTGGTTGTACACCGCTACCGCGAGAACCTTTTTGGCACGCTCCTGACCGATTACGTACTGGTCAAGGATGCCGCTGATTTCTTTAGGCGAAGGCAATTTATGCGCGCTGCTTTCAGCCTGTGCTTCCTGCACCTCCTCGCGGATGATGTCATTGCACAGGTCGACGCACTCGTCGCAGATAAAGACCGAGGGGCCGGCAATCAACTTACGCACTTCATGCTGGCTTTTGCCACAGAAGGAGCAATAGAGCAATTTGCCGTTGTCCTCGCCGTTGCGGGTGTCAGTCATTCGATCGATCCAATCCGGTAGGCTTGCAACACAAGATGAAGGCTATTGCGGGCTTTTTCAAGTCCGCAGGCGGTCAGCTGAGCCGACCCCCTACATTTTGAGCCGCTTAGGCAGGCATTTGACGCTTGTTGATCACCGAGTCGATGAGGCCGTATTCAGCTGCTCGCTCTGCGCTCATGAAGTTGTCACGCTCGGTATCACGCTCGATGGTCTCGAGGCTTTGACCGGTGTGATGCGCCAGCAACGAGTTCAGACGATGGCGAATATGCAGGATTTCCTTGGCATGAATGTCGATGTCCGACGCCTGCCCCTGGAAACCGCCCAGCGGCTGGTGAATCATCATGCGCGAGTTCGGCAGGCAGTGACGCTTGCCCTCTGCACCGCCAGCCAGCAGGAAGGCACCCATGCTGCACGCCTGACCGATACAGATGGTCGACACGTCAGGCTTGATGAACTGCATGGTGTCGTAGATCGACATGCCTGCAGTCACCGAACCGCCCGGTGAGTTGATGTAGAGATGGATATCCTTGTCCGGGTTTTCCGCTTCAAGGAACAGCAGTTGCGCCGCGATAAGGTTGGCCATGTAGTCCTCTACCGGACCAACCATAAAGATTACCCGCTCCTTGAGGAGGCGCGAGTAGATGTCATAGGCGCGTTCGCCACGGGCGGACTGCTCGATAACCATCGGGACCAGGCCGCCAGCGGCCTGGATGTCAGAGTTCTGCTGAATATAAGAATTGCGGGACATGTCCTGCATTCACTCCCAAATAGTCGAGTCTTGAATACGCACAAGCCAGCGCGAAGGCTGGCTTGTGAGTGTTTTCGAACGAAAGGAGAAATCAGTCGGCTTTTGGAGCTTCCACCGGCTTGACAGCTTCTTCGTAGGAGACCGATTTGTCGGTCACGCTAGCTTTCTGCAAAACAGTATCTACAACTTGCTCTTCGAGCACAACAGAACGTACTTCGTTCATCTGCTGCTCGTTCTTGTAGTACCAGGCCACGACCTGCTCAGGCTCCTGGTAAGCGGAAGCCATTTCCTGGATCAGGTCGCGAACGCGAGCGTCATCAGGCTTCAGGTCGAACTGCTTGACGACTTCAGCAACGATCAGACCCAGCTCAACGCGACGCTTGGCCTGCTCTTCGAACAGTTCTGCCGGCAGTTGGTCAGGCTTGATGTTGCCGCCGAACTGCTGAACAGCCTGCACGCGCAGACGGTTTACTTCGTTTTCCAGCAGCGATTTAGGCACTTCGATCGGGTTGGCAGCCAGCAGACCGTCCATGACCTGATTCTTGACCTTGGATTTGATCGCCTGACGCAGCTCGCGCTCCATGTTCTTGCGAACTTCGGTGCGGAAGCCGTCGATGCCGGTTTCCTTGATGCCGAACTGCTTGAAGAACTCTTCGTTCAGCTCAGGCAGCTTTGGCTCGGAAACAGTGTTGACGGTGACGGTGAACTCGGCTGCCTTGCCGGCCAGCTCAAGGTTCTGATAATCGTCCGGGAACGTGACGTTCAGAACGCGCTCTTCGCCCGCCTTGGCGCCAACCAGACCGTCTTCGAAACCAGGGATCATGCGGCCAGAACCCAGAACCAGCTGGGTACCGGTAGCAGAACCGCCAGCGAAGACTTCGCCGTCAACCTTGCCCACGAAATCGATGTTCAACTGGTCTTCGTTCTGAGCGGCGCGAGCGGCCTCTTCAAAACGGACGTTCTGCTTGCGCAGCACTTCCAGCATGTTGTCCAGATCGCTGTCAGCCACTTCAGCAGACAGGCGCTCTACCGCGATGCCGTCGAAACCGGCAACGGTGAACTCAGGGAATACTTCGAACGTGGCGATGTATTCCAGGTCCTTGCCCTTTTCGAAGGACTTGGGCTCTACCGATGGTGCGCCAGCCGGGTTCAGCTTCTGCTCGACCACTGCTTCATAGAAGGTAGCCTGAATCAGATCACCCAGTGCTTCCTGACGCGCGCCATCTTCATAACGCTGACGGATAACGCTCATAGGCACTTTGCCTGGGCGGAAGCCCGGGATCTTGGCTTTACGGGCGGTCTGCTGCAGACGCTTGTTGACTTCAGTCTCGATGCGTTCGGCAGGCACGCCAATGGTCATGCGGCGCTCAAGAGCGGAAGTATTTTCAACAGAAACTTGCATGGATATTCCTCGTTGCACAGACGTTAGCCGGCCGTTTCCGACCCCAGAATCAAGGGCATGCATTCTAGTGGGTCAAACTCAAGAAGTCACCCTACTGAAAAAGGGCGGTTTAAGAGGAAGGAATCGGACCGCCGACGAGCACGAACCACAAAGGCCTCGCACTGCTGGCGATGCGTCTGGCACGGCCTTCTATATAAGGAAGCCTGTGTACCGGATCACTACCGACTCCATCCGCGTAGCGCGCCTCGCTCGACCGACGGCAGCAGGCCTTCGACCAGCGAAACGGTAAAACCAATACGCTGAAACAAAAAAAGCCGCACTAGGCGGCTTTTTTGTTGCAACCGAAGCGTTTCCACTCAGGCTGTTTGTATCTTGGTGCGGACGGAGAGACTCGAACTCTCACACCTTTCGGCGCTGGAACCTAAATCCAGTGTGTCTACCAATTCCACCACATCCGCGCTACAAGCTTTTAAAGCAAAGGCGCCAGATTATAAATCTGGCGCCTTTCTTAATATGGGGTGGACGAAGGGGATCGAACCCTCGACAACAGGAGTCACAATCCTGTGCTCTACCAACTGAGCTACGCCCACCATATTGCATGTGACCAGTACATCTTACTTGCTGTGCCAAAGCTGCCTTGAATGGCGCACCCGGCAGGACTCGAACCTGCGACCATCCGCTTAGAAGGCGGATGCTCTATCCAGCTGAGCTACGGGCACTTATATAATCTGTATTCTTTTACGATCACAAATTAAAAGGCTTTCAATCACACCGAGCTGATTTGCAACTCTGCCTGACCTAATCAACCAGTGCTAGCTTAACCAGTGCTGGGCTCTGCCCGGCAAGTGCGACGAATCTTATAGACGCCCCCTGAGGTCGTCAACTCTTTTTTGAAAAAAATTCAGTTAGATAAAGGGGTTAGCGGAATATGCTGACCAAGCGTCTTTGCCCTCGCGCCATGTCATGCGAGAATGCGCGCTCATTTTATTTCCTCTCGATGGTTAATCACGCGTCATGACTGCAAAACTAATCGACGGCAAAGCGATCGCCGCCAGCCTGCGCCAGCAGATCGCCAAACGTGTCGCCGAACGTCGCCAGCAAGGCCTGCGCACGCCGGGCCTCGCGGTGATTCTGGTGGGCAGCGACCCCGCCTCCCAGGTGTATGTCTCTCACAAGCGCAAGGACTGCGAGGAAGTCGGCTTTATCTCACAGGCCTATGACCTGCCAGCCGACACCACTCAGGTTGCGCTGACCGAGTTGATCGATCGCCTCAATGAGGACGCCGCTGTCGATGGCATCCTGCTGCAATTGCCATTGCCCGCGCATCTGGACGCTTCTTTGTTGCTCGAGCGCATTCGCCCGGACAAGGACGTGGACGGTTTCCATCCTTATAACGTCGGCCGTCTCGCCCAGCGCATTCCGCTGCTGCGCCCGTGCACCCCGAAAGGGATCATGACCCTGCTGGATAGTACCGGTGTCGATCTGTACGGGATGGATGCCGTCGTTGTCGGCGCATCCAACATCGTGGGTCGCCCCATGGCGATGGAGTTGTTGCTGGGTGGCTGCACCGTCACCGTAACGCATCGCTTCACCAAGGATCTGGCGGGCCATGTGGGCCGTGCTGACCTGGTGGTGGTCGCGGCTGGCAAGCCTGGCCTGGTCAAGGGTGAGTGGATCAAGCCCGGCGCCATCGTGATTGATGTCGGCATCAACCGTCAGGCTGACGGCAAGCTGGTGGGCGACGTCGTGTACGAAACCGCCCTGCCCCGCGCAGGCTGGATCACTCCGGTCCCTGGCGGCGTAGGCCCGATGACCCGCGCCTGCCTGCTGGAAAACACGCTGTACGCAGCAGAAACCCTGCACGACTGATCATTGCTGCGGACTGCGATCAGCACCGCTGCAAACCGCACCAATGAAAACGGCACCTCAAGAGGTGCCGTTTTGCATTTCGCCATGACTGGCTGTTTCATCGCTTACTTCTTGGCAGCTTCCCAGCTTTTCAGCAGGTCGGCATAAGCAATGGTTTCACCCTTCGGCTTCTCGTTGGCCAGCTTGCGCTGTGGTGCGAGGAACGCGCCGTTGCTCTTCTCTGCCTTGGTATACCACTCTTCGGCCGAGGTTTCAGGGTTCATCTTCGGTGCACAGCCACTGGCATCCTGAACCTTGGAACGCTCGATGCGCGTCATGATCGCATCCTGGTCCTTGGCCAGCCCGTCCAGTGCAGCCTGGGCGGTTTTCTCACCGGTTACAGCTTCAGCCACATGGCTCCACCACAACTGCGCCAGCTTCGGATAATCCGGAACGTTGGTGCCGGTCGGCGACCATTGCACGCGAGCCGGGCTGCGGTAGAACTCGACCAGACCACCGAGTTTAGGCGCCAGCTCGGTCATTTCCTTGGAGTTGATGTCCGACTCGCGGATCGGCGTCAGGCCCACGATGGTTTTCTTCAGCGACACCGACTTGGACGTCACGAACTGCGCATACAGCCAGGCCGCCAGACGTTTTTTCTCGTCGGAAGACTTCAGGAAGGTCCACGAACCCACGTCCTGATAGCCCAGTTTCATGCCTTCTTTCCAGTACGGACCCTTGGGTGAAGGCGCCATACGCCACTTCGGCGTGCCGTCGGCGTTCATCACTGGCAGGCCAGGCTTGGTCATGTCGGCCGTGAAAGCGGTGTACCAGAAGATCTGTTGGGCAACGTTACCCTGAGACGGTACGGGACCGGATTCAGAGAACGTCATGCCAGCTGCTTCAGGCGGTGCATAGGCCTTGAGCCAGTCGATGTACTTCTGGGTTGCGAAGACAGCAGCCGGGCCGTTGGTATCGCCACCACGGGTGATGCTGGAACCCACCGGATGGCAAGCCTCTACGCGGATACCCCACTCGTCCACTGGCAAGCCGTTCGGCAAGCCCTTGTCGCCGCTGCCCGCCATCGAGAACCAGGCATCGGTGAAGCGCCAGCCCAGCGATGGGTCTTTCTTGCCATAGTCCATGTGGCCGTAAACTTTCTTGCCGTCAATCATCTTGACGTCTTCGCTGAAGAACTTGGCAATGTCTTCATAAGCCGACCAGTTGACTGGTACACCCAGCTCGTAACCGTACTTGGCCTTGAACTTTTCTTTCAGGTCAGCACTCTCGAACCAGTCGGCGCGGAACCAGTACAGGTTGGCAAATTGCTGGTCGGGCAGTTGATACAGCTTGGATTCGACGATGACCTTGCCGGACGCGTCTTTCACTTCCGGCGACGTGGTGAACGAGGTACCGATGAAGTCCTTGAGGTCCAGCGTTGGCGATGTCGCCTTGGCGCCTTCCGGACTGGCCATCAGATCAGTCAGCGACATGGCCTTGCCGTAACGCATGTGCGTACCGATCAGGTCCGAGTCATTGACCCAGCCGTCATAGATACTTTTGTCCGACTGCATGGCGGTCTGCAGCTTCTCGATCACATCACCTTCCTGCAGCAGGTCGTGAGTGACCTTGATGCCGGTGATTTCAGTGAAGGCCTTGGCCAGCACTTTCGATTCGTACTCGTGCGTGGTCAGGGTTTCCGACACCACCTTGATGTCCATGCCACGGAACGGCTCGGCCGCCTTGATGAACCACTCAAGCTCCGCCAGTTGCTGCTCGGAGCTGAGGGTCGAAGGCTTGAACTCAGTACCTGCCCATTTTTTCGCGGCATCCTGATAGGCATCTGCCCAGGCCGTCACGCTCAATCCACTGCACGCCAGCATCGAAGCCAACGCCACGCTATGTCTCAGCTTGTTGTTTTTGTAGAACATAGACACCTCTAGATGATGATTACGCAGCCCGTCTTTCGACCGGGTTCCGGTACGAAAACAATAGCTCGGCTACCCCCAACGCATTACGACCAACAACCACACCAGCGATATCAGCGAGGCGACCCAGACACTCCAGTCAGTCACGCCGATGACCAGCAAGTGCAGGTAGGCACTTACCAGCAGTCCGATGAACAGCCGATCACCACGACTGGTGACGATCGGTAGAAAACCACGTTTTTCGACACCCGGGGAGCTCAGCTCCCAGACCGTCATGCCTGCCAGCAGCAATGCAATACCGCCGAAAAAGGCCGCTGTCAGCGGTGTCCAGGCCATCCATTCCATATCTCGCCCTCCTCAGACACGACCAAGGGCGAAGCCCTTGACCACGTGGTTGCGAACAAACCAGATCACCAGCATGCCCGGCAGGATAGTCAGTACTCCCGCCGCCGCCAGCACCCCCCAGTCAATACCCGATGCCGACACCGTACGCGTCATGACTGCCGCGATCGGTTTGGCGTTGACCGATGTCAGGGTGCGCGCCAGCAACAGCTCGACCCAGGAAAACATGAAACAGAAGAACGCCGTCACACCGATACCGGAGCCAATCAGCGGAATGAAAATTTTGCCGAAGAACTTGGGAAAGCTGTAACCGTCGATGTACGCAGTTTCGTCGATCTCTTTCGGAACCCCCGACATGAAGCCCTCCAGAATCCACACCGCCAACGGCACGTTGAACAGGCAATGCGCCAGCGCTACGGCGATGTGCGTGTCAAACAGACCGATAGACGAATACAACTGGAAGAACGGCAGCAGAAACACTGCAGGTGGCGCCATGCGGTTGGTCAGCAACCAGAAGAACAGGTGCTTGTCGCCGAGGAAACGATAGCGTGAAAACGCATAGGCCGCTGGCAAAGCAACACTCAGCGATATCACGGTATTCAGGCAAACGTAGTACAGCGAATTGATGTAACCGCTGTACCAGCTCTCGTCAGTAAAGATCACCTTGTAGTTGGCCAGCGTGAAATCCTGCGGCCACAGTGTCAGGCCGCCAAGGATTTCGGTGTTGGTCTTGAACGACATATTGACCAGCCAATAGATCGGCACCAACAGAAAGAGCAGGTAAATCCACAACGGTATGATTTTGCGCAGACTCATGACCAGATCCTCAATTCTTTTCGCTGTGGGTCATGGCGGTGTAGAACACCCACGACACCAGCAGAATGATCAGGAAATACACCAGCGAGAAAGCTGCTGCCGGGCCAAGGTCGAATTGTCCAAGGGCCATGGTCGTCAGGGTCTGGCTGAGGAAAGTGGTGGCGTTACCCGGACCACCACCGGTGAGCACAAACGGCTCGGTGTAAATCATGAAGCTGTCCATGAACCGCAGCATCACAGCGATCAACAGCACGCTCTTCATCTTCGGCAGTTGAATGTGCCGGAATATCGCCCAGCCCGAAGCCCGGTCGATCCGCGCCGCCTGGTAATACACGTCCGGAATCGCCCGCAGACCGGAGTAGCTCAGCAGCGCCACCAGCGACGTCCAGTGCCAGACGTCAATGACCAGCACTGTGACCCAGGCATCCGACGCGTTGGCCGCATAGTTGTAATTGATGTGGAAAACATTGTTCAGCGTATAACCCAGCAGACCAATGTCACCACGACCGAAGATCTGCCAGATGGTACCCACCACGTTCCAGGGAATGAGCAACGGAATGGTCATCAGAATCAGGCAGACCGTCGACCAGCGGCCCTTGGTCGGCATGCACAGTGCAACCGCGATACCCAATGGGATCTCGATCAGCAGCACACTGCCCGAATAGATGAACTGACGCAGCAGCGAATCGTGCAGACGTGGATCCTGCAGAACCTGCCTGAACCAGTCGGCGCCCACAAAGTAGCGGCTGGACTGGTCGAAAATGTCCTGCACCGAATAGTTGACCACCGTCATCATCGGAATAATGGCGCTGAATGCCACCAGCAGGAAGACCGGCAGTACCAGCCACCACGCCTTGTTGTTCTGGACCTTGTTATTCATGGCGCGCCTCGCTCTGGAGTGGGCTCAAGCAGGAAGTCATCGGCGTACACCATCAGCCACTGCGAGGGGAAACTGATCCACGCCTGACCTTGTGGCACCGGTTTGTCTTCAGGCATACGCACTTTGAGCTTTTGCCCGGCCAGCGACAGCGTCAGGATCTTGTAGGTGCCGAGATCTTCGACGTACACCACCTCGGCGCACATCGCATCCTCATACGGGCCTTCCCACACATGCACGAACTCGGGCCGAATGCCGATCTTCAGGCTGGTGAACGAGGTGCGCGCAATCAATTGTTGCAACAGACCGGACAGCGGCACGTGAACATCACCAAAGCCGACACCATCACCCTGGGGCTGCACCTCGATCAGATTCATGCCAGGGCTGCCGATGAAGTAGCCGACAAACGTATGCCGAGGCTTTTCGAACAGTTCACGAGGCGTGCCGAACTGAACGATCTGGCCGCCATACATCACCGCGATCTTGTCCGCGAAGGTCGAAGCCTCCAACTGGTCGTGGGTGACGTAGACCATGGTGATGTTGAACTGCTCGTGAATCTGCTTGAGCTTGCGGCGCAGTTTCCACTTCAAATGCGGGTCGATAACCGTCAGCGGCTCGTCGAACAGGATGGCTGACACGTCATCCCGCACCAGCCCGCGGCCCATGGACACCTTCTGCTTTTCATCCGCCGTCAGGTTGCGAGCCTTCTTTTTAAGCAACGGCTGCAGGTCCAGCACATCAGCGATTTCATTGACCTTGGCAAGAATACGCGCCTTGTCCATGCCTTGATTGCGCAGCGGGAACGCCAGGTTATCGAACACCGTCATGGTGTCGTAGATCACCGGAAACTGGAAAACCTGAGCAATGTTGCGGTGCTCGGGCGGCAGATCGTTGACCACTTTGGAATCGAACAGCACCTGCCCCTGAGAAGGACTCAGCAGCCCGGAGATAATATTGAGCAACGTGGACTTGCCGCATCCCGAAGGCCCCAGCAGGGCATACGCCCCGCCCTGCTCCCAGATGTGGCTCATCTCGCGAATCGCGTAATCGTCCGGGCCCGGGTTGGCGCTGTAGCTGTGGGCCAGGTTCTGCAAACGGATCTCGGCCATCAGGCAACCCTCGCCATGCGCAGGCCCGGCGCCTGAATCAGGCCGCCCTGCTGATCGAATACGAATAATTTGTGGGTCGGGATATACACCCGGATCGGCGCATCGACGTCATAGGCGTGAACGCCCGGCAGGTGCAGCACCAGCGAAAACAGTTCGTTGCGCACATGCAGAAAAGTTTCCGAGCCGCTGATTTCGGCCAGCTCCACGGTGACGGCCAGTTCCAGGTCGTCATCGTTGGAGGGCACCAGACTCAAGTGGCTGGGCCGCACGCCGAACCGGTACTCACCGTCACCGATGTCACGCAGGTCCACATTGAGCGGGAAATGCACGAAATTGGCGAAACTCACTTCGTTGCCTTCGATCCGCCCCGGCATCAGGTTGATCGGCGGTTCGGAGAACAGCTCGGCCGCCAGCACGGTGCTGGGCTTGTGATAAACCTCAGGGGTCTTGCCAGTCTGCACCACCCGGCCTTCGTGCAGGATAGTGGTGGTACCGCCCAGTGCCAGCGCTTCGTTGGGCTCGGTGGTGGCGTAAATGGCGATGGTGTGGCGCGCCGCGAACAGTTCACGCATTTCCTGACGCAGCTCTTCGCGCAGCTTGTAGTCGAGGTTGACCAAGGGCTCGTCGAACAGAATCAGTTCTGCGTCCTTGACCAGCGCCCTTGCCATGGCGGTGCGCTGCTGTTGCCCACCGGACAGCTCAAGCGGATGGCGCTGCAGGAATTTATCGATGCGCAGCATCTTCGCGGTTTCGTTCACGCGGCTGTGGATCATGTCCTTCGACATGCCGGCCTGACGCAGCGGCGAGGCGATGTTTTCGAACACCGTCATGCTGGGATAGTTGATGAACTGCTGATAGACCATCGAGACGTTGCGCAGACGAACCGGTCGTTGCGTGACATCGACCCCGTTCATCAGCACCCGCCCGCTGTCGGGCTTGTCCAGCCCGGCCATCAGGCGCATCAGGCTGGTTTTGCCGGACAGGGTTCGCCCCAGCAGAACGTTGAATGATCCTGGCTCAAAGCTCAGGGATGCGTCGTCGATCCATGTTTGACCATCGACGACACGGCTGACGTGCTCAAGCGTGAGTGACATGGCGTGCCCTTTGTTGTTTTTTTCTTTAAGGGAAATGCGTGACTGAAAGACAGGTAGCGACATTCGTGCCAATTCCATCCTTCAACCGGCAAGGCCCGAGCCAGAGCGTTCGCGTGTATCGGCAGGCTCAGCGACCTTTCGCAGCTGAACAAAAATGAACAGTAAACGCTGAACACCTGAACAAAATGAGCATTGACTTTGAACAATTCTGAACGACACTGGATGCACGTCACGGGCTTGGGTGGTCACGCGGCGAGACATTAAAAACAAAAACAACACGTCATACTCGCAGGCATCCTAATGGCTCAATCCAGCACTTCGCTTGCTCACGACATCATCGTTCAGGACTCATGGACTCGCTGCCGGGACTTCGGCCTCAGTCATCAGACACGTCCTTCATTCGGCCAATTGCCAGGGGCGGAGGTTTCGCGGCTGCTGGAACGCCATCAGGGGCTGGTGCAAACCACTCACCAGGAAGTGTTGCCGGTCTACGAAAACATCCTGAGCAATTCCAATTGCCTGATCATGCTGGCCGACCCCCAAGGTCAGTTGCTCAAGTCGTGGGGCTCCCAAAGGTTCGTCGACTCGTCACAAAACCAGGGCTTCATGGCTGGCGCGAGCTGGAGCGAAAGAAGCACAGGCACCAATGCCATCGGTACGGCACTGGCGTGCGAGCAAGCAGTTCACATCGAACCCGACGAGCACTTTCTCAAGGCCAACCGTTTCATGACCGGCTCTGCCTCACCGATTTTCGACGCCGACCGCCGCATCATCGCGGTACTGGACGTTTCCAGCGACAGCTTCCTGCCACCCTCCCACACCCTGGGTATGGTCAAGATGATGAGCCAGTCGGTAGAAAACCGTCTGATTCTGGATCAGTTCCGCGACACCCATTTCCAGTTGATCTTCAACACCGGCCTGAACAACCTCGACAGCCAATGGGCAGGCCTGCTGATTTTCGATGAAAGCGGCCAGATTCTGTGTGCCAACCGCCGTGCCGATAACCTGCTGGGCGTCAGGCTGTCCGGCGTCAGTATCGAAACACTGTTCAAATGCCCTATTCTGCAACTGCTCAGCGAGACCGAAGCACGGCCGTTTGCGCTGCATGCGCTCGGCAACAACCGCTTTCAATGCCTGCTCAAGCGTCCAACGCGCAAGCCGCTGAAGCTGCATGCCGTTCAAGCGCCTCAACCGATTGCCGAAGCGCCGCGCAGCCTGGACCTGCAAGCGATCAACCTGGGCGATGCCAGAGTCGAAAAAGCCGTGCATCAGGCACAGCGTCTTTTGGAAAAAGACATTCCGCTGCTGATCCATGGCGAAACCGGGGTTGGCAAAGAGGTGTTCGTGAAAGCCTTGCATCAGGCCAGCTCACGCGCCAGCCAACCGTTGATTGCCGTCAACTGCGCAGCGATCCCGGCTGACCTGGTCGAAGCCGAGCTGTTTGGCTACGCCAAGGGGGCGTTTACCGGCGCCAGCCAGAAAGGCAGCATCGGCCTGATCCGCAAGGCTCACAAAGGCACATTGTTTCTGGATGAGATCGGTGACATGCCGATGTCAGTTCAAGCGCGCCTGTTGCGCGTGTTGCAGGAGCGCTGCGTCCAACCCTTGGGCGACGGTGAGCTGTATCCCGTGGACATCCGTCTGATTTCAGCCACCAACCGCACGTTACGCGATCAGGTACAGGCCGGGCATTTTCGCCAGGACTTGTACTACCGGATCAGCGGCCTGAACATCGAATTGCCGCCGTTGCGCGAGCGAAGCGACAAGCACGCCTTGATCCAACGGATCTGGGAGCGTCATCGGGACGCCCATCAACGTGCAGGCTTTTCGCGCGAAGTGCTGGAGCTGTTCGAACACCATGGCTGGCCGGGCAATCTGCGCCAGCTCAACAGTGTGATACAGGTAGCGCTGGCACTGGCGGACGAGCAGCCGATCGGGATAGAGCATTTGCCGGAGGATTTCCTGCTGGATGCACAGATGGACATGCAGGTGAGTGAGCCGGTCGATGATTTCTGCCCCGACCTGGTGATCAAAGCCCGCATGCAACCCGGCGATGACCTCAACCACCTGTTGCAGGCGGCTGGCGGCAACATTTCACAATTGGCCAAACGGCTGGGGGTCAGCCGCAATACGCTCTACAAAAGGCTCAGGGAACAGCACATCGTTTGACGGCCTCAGGAAGAGCCAGCCTGCGCTTTGGAGTGTGAACTCAGTGACCTCCATGCTCGACTCAGGTCGTCACCGGCTGAACATCCAGCCGGCGAGAAAAACCCTGACACGCTGACGGTCAGGACGACGCGTCAGCCAGGCGCCAGGTAGTGCCGCCCTTGCCGTCTTCCAGCACCACGCCCATGGCAGTGATCTGGTCACGGATGCGGTCGGATTCAGCCCAGTCCTTGGCCGCACGCGCTGCCAGACGCGCCTGAATCAGTGCCTCCACTTCAGCCGCATCGACCCGGCCTTCGGCGCCTGCGCGCAGAAAGTCATCGGCTTCAAGCTGCAACACGCCCAGGACGCTCGCCAGCTGCTTCAGGCGTGCCGCCAGACCCGCTGCAGCAGCCGAATCGGCGTCGCGCAGACGGTTGATCTCACGAACCATCTCGAACAGCACCGCGCAAGCCTCGGGTGTACCGAAGTCGTCGTTCATCGCCGCGCTGAAACGCTCGACGAAGGCCTCGCCGCCGGCTGGCTCAGCCAACGGCAAGCCCTTGAGCGCGTGGTAGAAACGCTCCAGCGCAGCCTTGGACTCGCGCAGGCTGTCTTCGGAGTAATTGATCGCGCTGCGGTAATGGCTCGAAACCAGCAGGTAGCGCACCACTTCCGGGTGATACTTCTCCAGCACATCGCGGATGGTGAAGAAGTTGTTCAACGACTTGGACATCTTCTCGCCGTTGATCCGGATCATGCCGCAGTGCAGCCACGCGTTGGCGTAGGTCTTGCCGGTCGCTGCTTCGCTCTGCGCAATTTCGTTTTCATGGTGCGGGAATTCAAGATCGCTGCCGCCGCCATGAATGTCGAAAGTGTCACCCAGGCAGCAGGTAGACATCACCGAGCATTCGATGTGCCAGCCCGGACGTCCAGCCCCCCAAGGCGACTCCCAGCTCGGCTCGCCTGGCTTGACGCCTTTCCAGAGCACGAAATCCAGAGGATCGTCCTTGGACTCATCCACCTCGATGCGTGCACCGATGCGCAGGTCTTCGATCTTCTTGCGCGACAGCTTGCCGTAACCCACGAACTTGCCGACACGGTAATACACGTCGCCATTACCCGGCGCGTAGGCATAGCCCTTGTCGATCAGCGTCTGGATCATGGCGTGCATGCCCGGAATGTGATCAGTGGCTCGCGGCTCCATATCGGGCTTGAGGATATTGAGGCGCGCCTCGTCCTCGTGCATGGCATCGATCATGCGAGCGGTCAGCGCATCGAAAGACTCGCCGTTGTCACGCGCACGGTTGATGATCTTGTCGTCGATGTCGGTGATGTTGCGCACATACGTCAACTCGTAGCCGCTGAACCGCAACCAGCGGGTCACCAGGTCGAACGCCACCATGCTGCGACCGTGGCCCAGGTGGCAGTAGTCGTACACGGTCATCCCGCAGACGTACATGCGCACCTTGTTGCCATCCAGCGGTTTGAAGACTTCTTTGCTCTTGGTGAGCGTGTTGTAAATCGAAAGCACGTACTGCCCCTCAGACGTCGAACGTCAGGTCCAGGAATCCCGCAATGTCACTGTGCGGTTGAATACCGGATGATCAGGTGTGTAGTCCTTGATGTCGGCGCAGAAGTAACCTTCGCGTTCGAACTGGAACCTGTCTTCCGGCTGCGCGTGAGCCAGCGATGGTTCAGCACGACAACCTGTCAGCACCTGCAGGGAATCAGGGTTGATGTTTTCCAGGAAGGTGGCGCCGTCTTCAGCCTTGTCCGGTGTTGCCGAACGGAACAGGCGGTCGTACAGGCGGACTTCGCACTCGACGCTGGCCGCGGCGGGCACCCAGTGGATAACACCCTTGACCTTGCGGCCCTCGGGGTTCTTGCCCAGGGTGTCAGGGTCGTAGGAGCAGCGCAGTTCGACGATATTGCCGTCGGCATCCTTGATGGCCTCGTCGGCACGGATCACATAGCTGCCACGCAGACGCACTTCGCCGTTGGGCTCAAGACGCTTGTAGCCTTTTGGCGGCTCTTCCATGTAATCGTCGCGGTCGATGTAGATTTCGCGTTCGAACGGCAGTTCACGCACACCCAGGTCTTCCTTGGGATGACGCGCCAGCTCCAGCTTCTCGACCTGACCTTGCGGGTAATTGGTAATCACGACCTTGAGTGGACGCAGCACGCACATGGCGCGTGGCGCGTTACGGTCCAGGTCGTCACGGATGCTGAATTCGAGCATCGCGAAATCGACCACACCGTCGGAACGGTTGGTACCGACCATCTCACAGAAATTGCGGATCGACGTCGGGGTGTAGCCGCGACGGCGGAAACCGGACAGCGTCGACATACGCGGATCGTCCCAGCCACTGACGTGCTTTTCATCGACCAGTTGCTTGAGCTTGCGCTTGCTGGTGACGGTGTAACTCAGGTTCAGGCGCGAGAACTCATACTGACGGGGCTTGCACGGCACCGGCAGGTTGTCCAGAAACCAGTCGTACAGCGGACGATGGCTCTCGAATTCCAGAGTGCAGATCGAGTGAGTGATGCCTTCGATGGCATCCGACTGGCCATGGGTAAAGTCATAGATCGGGTAGATGCACCACTTGTCACCGGTCTGGTGGTGATGGGCGTGGCGAATACGGTACAGGATCGGATCGCGCAGGTTCATGTTCGGCGATGCCATATCGATTTTGGCACGCAGCACGCGCGCGCCGTCTTCGAACTCACCGGCTTTCATGCGGGCGAACAGGTCCAGGTTTTCCTCGACACTGCGCTCACGAAACGGGCTGTTCTTGCCCGGCTCGGTCAGGGTACCGCGGTATTCGCGTGCCTGCTCGGGGGTCAGATCATCCACGTAGGCTTTGCCGGACTTGATCAGCTCGACGGCCCAGTCGTGCAGTTGATCGAAATACTGCGAGGCATAGCGCACTTCACCTGCCCACTGGAAGCCGAGCCACTTTACGTCGCTCATGATGGCGTCGATGTATTCCTGATCTTCCTTGGCCGGGTTGGTGTCATCGAAACGCAAGTGCGTCGCGCCACCGAACTCGTTGGCCAGACCGAAGTTCACGCAAATCGACTTGGCATGGCCAATGTGCAGGTAACCGTTGGGCTCCGGCGGGAAGCGCGTCACGATCCGGGTGTGCTTGCCTGAATCCAGGTCAGCCTGCACGATGGGACGCAGGAAGTTGGTAGGAACGACTGCTCCTGCCTTTGAATTCGCAGCGAGTTCTGGAGTGGGCTTGCTCATAAGATCCTTGGGCATACAGTGCGCGGCCAGGGTAGGCCGACGAAATCAAAGCGCTTATCATAGCCGAAGCTGTCAAGCCCCTGACAACAGAGTGCGCATTTGAGGGTATAAAAGGTGCAAAAACCGCGAAAAATGTAACCTCGCCTGTAAACTGCGCGTCAGGGTGATATTGCCCCTTTCATGAATGCCTAGAGAGCGACTATCTATATGTCCAAAGTTAAACTGACCACCAACCACGGCGACATCGTTCTGCAACTGAATGCCGAGAAGGCGCCGCTGACCGTTGCCAACTTCATCGAATACGTAAATGCTGGCCACTACGAAAACACCGTATTTCACCGTGTGATCGGCAACTTCATGGTCCAGGGTGGCGGTTTCGAGCCAGGCATGAAAGAAAAGAAAGACAAGCGTCCAAGCATCCAGAACGAAGCCGACAACGGCCTGCCCAACAAGAAGTACACCGTTGCCATGGCCCGTACCATGGAGCCGCATTCGGCCTCTGCCCAGTTCTTCATCAACGTCGCTGACAACGCATTCCTGAACCACAGCGCCAAGACCACTCAGGGCTGGGGCTACGCGGTGTTCGCTGAAGTCGTCGAAGGCACCGATGTTGTCGACAAGATCAAAGGCGTCGCGACCTCCAGCAAAGCCGGCCATCAGGACGTACCCGTTGAAGACGTGATCATCGAAAAAGCAGAGATCATTGAGTGATACTGCTGATCTCCGATCTGCACCTTCAGCAAGAACGCCCGGACATTACCCGGGCGTTTCTGGATCTGCTTGCTGGCCGGGCTCGCACAGCCGAGTCACTGTACATCCTCGGAGATTTCTTTGAAGTCTGGATCGGTGACGACGCCATGTCGCCGTTCCAGCTTTCAATCTGCAAGGCATTACGCGAACTGAGCGACAGTGGCACCCGAATTTATCTGATGCACGGCAACCGCGACTTCATGATCGGCAAGGGCTTTTGCAAGGCCGCAGGCTGTAAGCTGCTGAGCGATCCAAGCGTTGTGCAGTTGAACGGCGAGCCCGTGCTGTTGATGCACGGCGACAGCCTGTGCACCCGCGATGAAGGGTATATCAAGATGCGTCGCTACCTGCGCCATCCCCTTACCCTCTTCATCCTGCGCCACCTTCCGTTGAGCACCCGCCACAAACTGGCGCGCAAGCTGCGCAACGAGAGCCAGGCGCAGACCCGCATGAAAGCCAACGACATTGTCGATGTGACCCCCGAAGAAGTCCCGCGGGTCATGCAGCAATTTGGCGTGCGCACTCTGGTCCATGGCCACACGCACCGCCCAGCCATTCACAAACTGCAGATCGGCGACGAATCGGCAAAACGTATCGTGCTCGGTGACTGGGATCGTCAGGGCTGGACGCTGCAGGTCGACGAACAGGGCTTCAGTCTGAGCTCATTCGACTTCGCGCCCGAAACCGTTGCGCTGCTGAACTCAGGCTGACTCACAGGCTGGTTTCCTGAGCCTGACACTCGAATGGCCCACCGACAGGGCAGCCCGTTTACGCAAGCTGCCACTCGATCAGTGCCCTCCCCCGGCGGCCGGTCCGGCCTTGGCGGCAAAGGGCGGTTTGGCCAGCCAGACCAGCAGGATAAGGCCGGCGAACATCCAGCCCAGCATGTAGAAGTAATCCACCGTGGACATCATGTAGGCCTGACTGGTAAGCGTCTGCTCCAGCTGTGCGTACGCTTGCGGGCTGGGGCCGCCCAGTGCGTCCAGCGCATGACGGGTCGCCGGGTCGAAGGTGCTGATGTTTTCACTCAGATACGCATGATGCTGGTCAGCGCGGCGAACCCAGATCCAGGTGGTCAGCGATGCTGCAAAACTGCCGCCCAGGGTCCGCAGGAAAGTTGCCAGACCGGAGCCGTCAGCAATCTGATTCGGCGGAAGGTCCGACAGCAGAATGCTCAGGGTCGGCATGAAGAACAGCGCCACGCCGATCCCCATGAACATCTGCACCAACGCCACATGCTCGAAGTCCACTTCATTATTGAAGCCCGCGCGCATGAAACAGCTCAAGCCCATGGCCAGAAACGCGAGACCCGCCAACAGACGCAAGTCGAACTTGTGGGCGTACTTGCCGACAAAGGGCGACATCAACACTGGCAGGATGCCGATCGGTGCAACCGCCAGCCCCGCCCAGGTTGCGGTGTAGCCCATCTGAGTCTGCAACCACTGCGGCAGCAGCAGGTTGATACCAAAGAACCCCGAATAACCGCCGATCATCACCAGCGTACCAATGCGAAAGTTACGGTAGGCGAACAACCGCAGATTGACCACCGGATGCTTGTCCGTCATCTCCCAGATCACGAATACTGTCAACGCAATCAGTGAAATGACCGAGCCGATCACGATGAAATTCGACTCGAACCAATCCAGATCATTGCCCTTGTCCAACACGACCTGCAATGCCCCTACACCGATGATCAGAGTCAGCAACCCGATATAGTCCAGCGGCTGCCGACTGGTGCTCACCGGCCGTTTGGCCATCTGGATGCGCACCACAAACACCGCGAACAGGCCGATAGGAATATTGATGAAAAAAATCCACGGCCAGCTGTAGCTGTCGGTAATCCAGCCTCCCAGGATAGGCCCGACTATCGGTGCGACGACCGTGACCATCGCCAGCAATGCCAATGCCATCCCCCGTTTAGCAGGCGGATAGACCGCAATCAGCAGCGTCTGTGTCATCGGGTAAAGCGGCCCCGCAACGATACCCTGCAAAGCGCGAAAGCCCACCAGCTCAGGCATCGACTGAGAGATGCCGCACAAAAACGAAGCCAGCACGAACAGGATCGTCGCCCAGAGGAACAGCTTGACCTCACCGAACCGGCGGCTCAACCACCCGGTCAGCGGCAGGGCAATCGCGTTGCTGACCGCGAATGAGGTGATCACCCAGGTGCTCTGCTCCGAACTGACGCCCAGATTCCCGGCGATGGTCGGCAGGGCAACGTTGGCAATCGTCGTGTCGAGTACTTGCATGAACGTCGCCAGCGACAGGCCAATGGTGCACAGCAGCAGGCTTGGGGGCGTAAAAGAAGCGGGGGCATTGTTGCTCATCGCAAATCCCTGGAGACGATAACGGGACCCCGGCGCGCGAGCCGGGGCCTGAGGACTGGCGGATCAGCGCTTGGCTGTCTTGACGCCCGATGCGCTGTTTTCGTGGATCAGGCGCTCGATCAAGGCATCGGCATCAGCCAACTGCTCGGCGTAGACATCGGTGCTGAAAGCCGCCTGCTTGGGGGGCTGTTGCGCCAGCGTCGGGCCGCTCTGATCGTGCAGATTGACCTCGACGGTGGTCGACAGGCCAATGCGCAATGGGTGTTTGGTCAACTCTTCCGGGTTGATGTGGACACGTACCGGTACACGCTGGACGATCTTGATCCAGTTACCGGTGGCGTTCTGCGCTGGCAGCAGTGCGAACGCACTACCGGTACCTGCGCCGAGACTGTCGATGGTGCCGCTGTATTTCACGTCACCGCCATACAGGTCGGCGCTGATCTCGACCGGCTGACCGATACGCATCTTGCCCAGCTGGGTTTCCTTGAAGTTGGCGTCGATCCACAGTGTATCCAGCGGAATGACCGCCATGGTCGCGGTGCCTGGCTGTACGCGTTGCCCCAACTGCACGGTGCGCTTGGCGACATAGCCAGTGACCGGCGCAACCAGCGTGGTGCGTGCATTGGCCAGAAACGCCTGACGCAACTGAGCGGCGGCAGCCTTCACATCGGGGTGCGACGAGATGACTGTGTCGTCCACCAGCGCCGCACTGCTGCTCAGCTGTTGCTGCACATTGTTCAGGGCGCTCTGCGCGCTGGTCAGATCATCGCGGGCGTGGGACAGCTCTTCCTGGGAAATCGCCCCGCTCGCTGCCAGGTTGCGACGACGGTTGTAGTTGTCCTGAGCTTTCTGCACTTCAGCGCGTTGCGCCGCCAGTTGCGCCTTCATGCCGTCCACATTGCTGTAGAGGCCGCGAACCTGGCGCACAACCTTGCCAAGGTTGGCTTCGGCATTTTGCAGACCGACCTGTGCATCGCTCGGGTCGAAACGCAGCAGTACCTGACCTTCGCGAACCAGATCGCCGTCGTCCGCCGCAATACTGATAACGGTGCCGGTCGCCAGCGGCGTGATTTCAACCACGTTGCCGTTGACATAGGCGTCGTCGGTTTCTTCGCTCCATTGACCATAGAACTCGTGCCATGCCCAGACGCCCAGGCCTGCAAGGACCACGATCACGGCCACACACAACAGCAGAAACCTGCGCTTGCCGGGGTTCGGCTTTTTCTGTTCAGTACCCGAGTCTTGTTCGGGAGCATTGGATTTTTCAGCGGCGGCAGTAGCCATGACGATTACCTTGTAGTTCGCGAATCAGTTGATGAGTCAGCCGAGGTGGCCGCCTGCGAAGGGTCCTGCCCTTCAAAGCCGCCACCCAGGGCCTGCATCAGCTGGATCGAAAGATCGATTCGTTCAGCGTTGAGATCAGCCAGTTGGCGTTGTGATTGAAGCAATTGCTGCTCGACGGACAGCACATCCAGGTAGTTGCCGATACCCGAGCCATAACGCTGGGTCGCCGTATCGAAGGACTGCCTGACGATGTCGGTGGCGTGCTGACGCGCCTTGATCTGCCCGTCGATGTCCCGTAGCCGCCCAATGGTGTCGCTGACATCCCCGAGCGCTCGAACCAGGGTCTTGTTGTACTGTGCGACTGCCAATTCGTAATCAGCGTCCCGTGCGTCCAGATCCGCACGCAACCGACCGCCGTCGAACAGCGGCAACGAGATCGTGGGTTTGATGGCAAAGAAGCGGCTGGCGGTGCCGAACATGGCGTCACCCAGCAACGACCCGGCGCCGGCCGACGCACTCAGGTTGAGGTTGGGGTAAAACCGGGTTTTGCTGGCATCGATGCTCTTGCTCGCAGCTTCGACCCGCCAGCGCGCCGCAACCAGATCCGGACGACGGCCCAGCAGCTCGGCAGGCAGCGACGCGGGGAGCGCGACCGCCGCAGGTTTCAGGACCGTCGGCCGTCCCAGGTCAGCCGTGCGATCCGGGCCTTTGCCCAGCAGCACAGCCAGCGCGATCCTTGCGCTGCGCAGACGCTTCTCGGCGTCGAGCAACGACTCCTGAGAGCCCGCCTCCAGACTTTCGGTCTGTTGATACTGATACTGACTGTCGATTCCGGCCTTGAGGCGACCGCTGCTCAGGTCAAGCATTTGCCGGGTGCGCTTGAGGTCTTCAGCAGCCAGGTCACGAACGATGTAGGCCTGGCCCAGGTCGCTGTAGGCACGCGCAACATCGGCGGCCAAGGTCAATTGCGCGGCACGCTGATCGATCTCTGCGGCACGTGCCTGGCCCAATGCGGCCTCCCAACTGGCACGTTGACCGCCCCACAAGTCAAAGTTGTAGTTCAGGTTGGCGCTGATGTTTCGCACGGTGCTGTAACGATCACCCGCTCCCAGCGGGTCCTGATCCCGCGCCAGACGCGCCCGGCTGACACTGGCACCTGCATCGACAGTCGGCATGCGTTCGGCATTGGCAGCATCGGCTTCGGCCATGGCCTGATGCGCGCGGGCGCTGGCCACCTGCATGTCCGGGCTTTCGCGCAATGCTTCGACGATCAGGCCGTCCAGCTGCGCGTCACCCAGCCCCTTCCACCAGTCACTTCTTGGCCATGCGGCCGTTGAAAGTGTCACCCCGCTCAGGCTTTTGCCTGCCTGCAGGTTACGGGCATCCAGTTGCTGGCTTTCCGGAGCCAGACCGCTGTAGTTGGCACATCCGGCCAGCGTCAGGGCCATGACGAGCAGGCTTGCACCCGCTCGCAGCGTCGTACCGTTCATTTCGCACCTTTGGGTTTGAAGCTCAGACGAGTGAGGGTGATGTGATCGTCGACCGACACCAGCACCTTGGTAAGAATCCTTTGCAGGGTGTCCACTTCGTCCTTGTCGAGGGCCGCGAAGGTGTCGTTCATCGCATCTGCGCCGATTTGCGGCAGCAGGTCGCACAGCCTCTGGCCCTGTTCGGTAAGCGCAACGTGCACCTGACGGCGATCAGTGGCGGATCGAGTACGGACGATCAGCGCCTTCTGCTCCAGCCGATCAAGCATGCGGGTCATCGAACCGCTGTCCAGCGACAGGTGCCGACACAATTCGACCGGTGTATCGGTCGAGAACTGAGCAATGATGATCAGCACCTTGAACTGCGCAAACGTGACGTCATAAGGCAGCAGATACTTGTCGAGCATCCGGTCTTTGAGTGCATTGGTGCGGCCGACCAGCAGCCCGATGAGGCTGGAGTCGAAATCGTCAGGACTGAAATGTTTCAAGAGCTCACCCAGAAAGCTGCTTAGGCAGTGATTACAAAATATTACTGCCTAGGCAGCCAATGTCAAAGCCTTTGTTAGCTTGCTTACTAAATAGACATAAAAAAACGACCGCTGGTGAGGCGGTCGTTTTTCAGGGGGCAATCGTGGGGCTGGTTTGGCAGCCTCATGAAATCAGGCGGCGATCGGCGCACCGCTGTGGAAGCGGAATTCTTCGTCCGGGCTTTCGATCAGTTCCCGCTCGGCGAGCAGTATTTCTTCGATCTTGGCGTCAACGTCAGCCTTGTCACCGTAAGTATGGGCGAGTTTCAGATAATCCTGAAAATGCCGTGCTTCAGACTTGAGCAGGCTGCCATAGAACTTGGCCAGTTCTTCGTCCAGATGCGGCACCAGCGCCGCGAAGCGCTCGCAGGAGCGGGCTTCTACGACCGCACCGACGATCAACGCGTCAGTAAGCCGATAAGGATTATGGTTGCGCACCAGCTTGCGCAAGGCACCGGCGTAACGTGCCGAGCTGATATTGGCCATGGGGATCTGGCGCTTTCTGATGATGCTGATCACCTGTTCGAAATGGCGCAACTCTTCACGGGCCAGGCGCGACATCTTGCTCAACAGATCGAACTTGTCGTTGTACTGGAACATGAATTGAAACGCTGCCCCGGCGGCCTTCTTCTCGTTGTTCGCATGATCGATCAACAGGATATCCAGGTTGCGCAGCGCGGCCTGCACCCAACTGTCGGGGGTACGGCACAACAGAAAGGCTTCGATTTCAGGGATCGGGTACATAAGCTCACAGATCACGGAGAGGCAAAGCCCGGCATTATACGAGGGGCATCGACGTCTCGCGACACAAATGCGTAGTACGGTTCAGCCGCCAAACGCATCCTTCAGAAAGCCTGGCGCGATATAGCGCTGATAATGGGCTTCGGACAACAGGAAGAATTCCCGGTCAATCGCGTCGCGAAGCTCCGGAAGCGACCAGTTGCGAAACTCCGGCAACAGCACAAACCCGTACGCCTCGACCTGGCTGATCACCCGCGCGCCGCGCGCGATCAACTGGTAGGCCCAGCAATACTCGGACTGATGCGGCACAAAGCGGATCTTGCGCTGAACAAGCTGCAAACGCAGTTTCTCGGCATCGAAGACTTCGAGCTTGGCGGTCATCACCTGAACCAGCAACTGCTCCAGGCGCATCCAAACCGCTCTTTTTTCGTCTTCGTTATAGCCGTTCCAATGAATGACTTCGTGATGGAAGCGCTTGCACCCACGACACACCAGATCCCCGTAAACAGTGGAGCAAAGGCCGACGCAGGGTGTTTTGATGATGTGTTCAGGCATGGCTGGCGGGGCTTGGGAAGGCGAAACAGAGGCTCATGTTAGCCCTTTGTCTAAGCAGGGTCACCCCTGAAGATGTAGGGTCTAACTTACCTTTAGCAAAGTTTTGCCGTAGAATCAGCGAGCCTTTTAAGGCGCCAATGTCCGTTAGAAGCTGTTTTCAAAGCGTCACGAGCACAGTCAAGTTAACCCCGCAGTGCGGCGTCGACAGGCCATTCCCTCATCACGAAGGGCCATGTCGACCGCCACTCCCTCCGTCCTGCAGGCGTAAAACTTTGAAAACAGCTTCTGTAAGGAACTGCCGACACCCTGCCAACAATGCTCAAAAGCATTGCGTGGGTGCGTACGGTTTCTGGATGAGCGTCCCGGACACCCATTTGGGACCACTGATGAGGGTAATACTGTGCTTGAAGCCTACCGTAAACACATCGAAGAGCGTGCCGCCCAGGGTATCGTGCCCCAGCCGCTTAACGCCGAACAAACTGCCGGTCTCGTTGACCTGCTGAAAAATCCTCCGGCTGGCGAAGAAGCTTTCCTTGTCGATCTGATCACCAATCGCGTTCCACCAGGCGTTGACGAAGCTGCTTATGTCAAAGCCGGTTTTCTGTCTGCCCTGGCCAAGGGCGAAGCCACTTCTCCCCTGATCGACAAAAAACGTGCAACCGAACTGTTGGGCACCATGCAAGGTGGCTACAACATCGTGACGCTGGTTGACCTGCTGGAAGATGCCGACCTGGCACCCGTCGCTGCCGAACAACTCAAGCACACGCTGCTGATGTTCGATGCCTTCCACGACGTGGCTGAAAAAGCCAAGAACGGCAACGCCCACGCCAAGGCCGTTCTTCAGTCCTGGGCTGACGGCGAGTGGTTCAAGAAGCGTCCGTTGCTGGCCGACAAGATCAGCCTGCGCGTCTTCAAGGTCACTGGCGAAACCAACACCGACGACCTGTCCCCGGCTCCTGACGCCTGGTCGCGTCCTGACATTCCGCTGCACGCCCTCGCCATGCTGAAAATGGCCCGCGAAGGTATCGTGCCGGACGTACAAGGCTCCATCGGCCCGATGAAGCAGATCGAAGAAATGCGCGGCCAGGGTTTCCCTATCGCCTACGTCGGTGACGTAGTCGGTACCGGTTCCTCGCGTAAGTCTGCGACCAACTCGGTATTGTGGTTCTTCGGCGACGACGTTCCTTATGTGCCGAACAAGCGCGCCGGCGGCTTCTGCTTCGGCAGCAAGATCGCTCCGATCTTCTACAACACCATGGAAGATGCGGGCGCTCTGCCGATCGAATTCGATGTCTCGAACATCAACATGGGCGATGTGATCGACGTTTACCCGTACGCTGGCAAAGTGTGCAAACACGACAGCGACGAAGTCATCACCACCTTCGAAATGAAGACGCCAGTGCTGCTGGACGAAGTCCGTGCCGGTGGCCGTATTCCTCTGATCATCGGTCGCGGTCTGACCAGCAAGGCTCGCGCCGAACTGGGCCTGCCTGCATTCGACCTGTTCAAGACGCCTGATCAGCCAGCGGAAAGCACCAAGGGTTTCACCCTGGCGCAGAAGATGGTCGGCAAGGCGTGCGGCGTAGAAGGTATCCGTCCGGGCACCTACTGCGAACCGAAGATGACCACCGTAGGTTCCCAGGACACCACTGGCCCGATGACCCGCGACGAGCTGAAAGACCTGGCATGCCTGGGTTTTTCGACCGATCTGGTCATGCAGTCGTTCTGCCACACTGCGGCCTATCCGAAGCCTATCGACGTCAAGACCCACCACACGCTGCCTGATTTCATCATGACCCGTGGCGGTGTTTCCCTGCGTCCGGGCGACGGCATCATCCACAGCTGGCTGAACCGCATGCTGCTGCCGGACACCGTCGGTACCGGTGGTGACTCGCACACCCGCTTCCCGATCGGCATCTCCTTCCCGGCCGGTTCCGGTCTGGTTGCGTTCGCTGCGGCCACCGGCGTCATGCCGCTGGACATGCCCGAGTCGATCCTGGTTCGTTTCAAGGGCAAGCTGCAACCTGGCATCACCCTGCGCGACCTGGTTCACGCCATTCCTTACTACGCGATTCAGGCTGGCCTGCTGACCGTAGAGAAGAAAGGCAAGAAAAACGCGTTCTCCGGTCGCATTCTGGAAATCGAAGGCCTTGAGAACCTGAGCATCGAGCAGGCTTTCGAGCTGTCCGACGCTTCGGCCGAACGTTCGGCTGCCGGTTGCACCATCAAGCTGGCCAAAGAGCCGATCATCGAATACCTGAACTCGAACATCACCCTGCTGCGCTGGATGATCGATCAGGGTTACGGCGATCCGCGCACCCTGGAGCGTCGTGCTCAGGCCATGGAAGCCTGGGTTGCCAACCCTGAGCTGCTGGAAGCCGATGCTGACGCCGAATATGCTGAAATCATCGAAATCGACCTGGCCGACGTCAAAGAGCCTGTGCTCTGCGCGCCAAACGACCCGGACGATGCCCGCCTGCTGTCTTCGGTACAAGGCGAGAAGATCGACGAAGTGTTCATCGGTTCCTGCATGACCAACATCGGCCACTTCCGCGCTGCGGGCAAGTTGCTGGATCAGGTCAAGGGCCAGTTGCCGACGCGTCTGTGGCTGTCGCCGCCGACCAAGATGGATGCTCACCAGCTGACCGAAGAAGGCTACTACGGCATCTACGGCAAGGCTGGCGCGCGCATGGAAATGCCGGGCTGCTCGCTGTGCATGGGTAACCAGGCACGCGTAGAACCGAATTCGACCGTCGTGTCGACCTCGACCCGTAACTTCCCGAACCGTCTGGGTGACGGCGCTAACGTCTACCTGGCTTCGGCCGAGCTGGCGTCTGTTGCTTCGATCCTGGGTCGCCTGCCGACCGTCGAGGAATACATGGGCTACGCCAACCAGATCGATACCATGGCAGCGGACGTGTACCGCTACCTGAGCTTCGATCAGATCGCCGAGTTCCGTGAAGCCGCTGCGAACGCCAACATCCCGGCCGTTCAAGTGTAAGCACGTACCACTGCGTTAAAAGAACCCCATCCTCGTGATGGGGTTTTTTTATGTCCGTGGTTCAGGAGGTATTCCCTCCGGCTGCCATGAACATGACGCTACAGCACCTGCGCCAACCGAAGCGCCAGTGCCGCTGCCTGCTCAGCGCTCGCGACATTGGTGAAGCAGATGACCAGGCCGTTCCGGGGAGTTGCGCGGCGGTACCATTTCGATAACGGCTCGATGGCCAGCCCTTCCCGTTTCGCACGCCCGGTGACATCCACGTCGCTTCCTGTGTTCAGCATGGCAACCAGGTGCATGCCTCCCGCCTGGGGATTGATCTGCAGCCGCTCGCCAAACTGTCGCTTCAGCGCATCGATCAACCATTGGCGACGAAGCGCGTACAGGCTGCGCATTTTGTTCAAATGGCGCGCAAAGTGCCCTTCACTGAGAAAAGCCGTGACTGTGGCCTGCAAGAGCTGGGGACAATGGTTGTGCAACCGATCTGCCCGGCGCGCAAACGTCTCGACCTGTTCCGGCGGCACCACCAGATAGGCCAGACGCAATCCCGGAAACAGAACCTTGCTGAACGTACCGGTGTAGAGCACGCGCCCCTGCTCATCAAGGCTTTTGAGCGCTGGCAGGGGCTTGCCGAGGTAGCGGTATTCGCTGTCGTAATCATCCTCGATGATCCAGCTGCCCTGCTGATTGGCCCAGCTCAGCAGCGCCAATCGACGCGCCAGGGTCAATGACATTCCCAGCGGGCTCTGATGGGTTGGCGTAACCACGGCAAAGCGCGCTGTCGGGGCAAGCGCGATACCTTGCGTCACGTCCAGGCCCTGCTCATCCACCGGGACCGGTACCAACTGCGCGCCAGCCTGTTCAAGCGTCTCGCTCGCCATGAAATAACCCGGGTCTTCCACCCAACAGGCATCGCCCGGCCTCATCAAGGTACGACTGATCAAGTCCAGGCAGGCGCGATAACCCGCGCACACGAACACTTGCTCGGCATTACAGGTGATGCCACGAGAGATACCCAGATAGCTCGCGATGGCCGCACGCAACGGGGCGTGACCACGCGCCTCGGGATAGACCAGCCCCTCAAAACCGGAACCCCGCAACTGACGAGCCGCCAGCCTTGTCCATAGTTTGCGGGGAAAAGCATCCAGAGCTGGCAGCCCCATCTGCAAGGCGAGCGGAGGAGTTCCGGTGTGAATTGCCTGATAGTCGCCGGGGATCGTTGCTGCGCGCAGCACAGGCGAAGCCTGACGTGAAAGGTGCGGCGAAACAATCGTCCCGGCCGGCCCTCGCGTGATCAGATAGCCTTCGCCAATCAAAAGCTGATACGCCGCCTCGACTGTGCCACGGGCCAGATTCAACTCTGCGGCCAGCGCACGAACAGCCGGAACCCGGTCGCCTGCACATAAACGGCCGTCAGCAATGCACTCGCGAAAGCGCTGATACAGCTGGCGGTATACAGGCGCGCTGAGATCACGATCCAGCTCAAAGGAAAATGCCATGGCCTAGTCGTTTGTTCAATTTTTGGCTCTATAGCCTATGCCATTAGACCTCTAAAGTAAGCCCTTCTCCGCACCACCGAGCAAGGGCACGACGAACATGACGTACACCTTCGAGCATCTGGACACCGACGCAGACCTGCGCAAGAGCTTCGGCTTGATGCAGACACTGCGGCCGCACCTCACGGATGAGCAGACCTACCGCCAACAGCTGAGTCGGCAACTCACCCAGGGATATCGCTTATTGGCCGCCTGCCGGGATCAGACGATCGTCGGGCTGGCAGGCTACCGCGAGCTGGAAAACCTGCTGTATGGCCGTTTCATCTACGTTGACGACCTGGTCGTCGATCCGGATATGCATCGTCAAGGGCTGGGTGCCAGCCTACTGAACAGAGTTCGCGAAGAAGCTACAAGGCGCGACTGTGATCACCTGGTGCTGGACACCGGGTTGCACATGGCCTTGGCCCAGCGTTTCTACTTCCGTCAGGGGCTTTTGGCCAAAGGCATGCATTTCACACAGAGCCTACTGGCGAGGAGTCCGCAATGAACAATGTGCTGCTGATAAACGCCAGCCCGCAGGGCAGCGCTTCCCATGCCCACCAATTGGCGCTGGAACTGGTGGCCTCGCTCAGGCACCGATACCCGAATCTTCGATTGACTCAGCGCGAAGTGGGCACGATCCCTCTGCCCCCGCTGGGGCTTGAGTACGCGCGAGCCCTGACCACCAGGACGCCGTTTGATGCTCCGGTGTTCGATGTTTCGGAGGGTTTGATTCGGGAACTGGAAGCCTGCGATGTGCTGATCATTGCTACACCGATGCACAACTTTTCGCTGCCTGCTGCTTTGAAACTATGGATTGACTACGTACTGCGGATCGAGCGCACCTTCCGTTCGGGACCAGAAGGCAAAACCGGACTTCTGGTCGACCGCCCGGTTTACGTGCTGGTCGGTTCCGGTGGGTATCACCAGGGCGAAGGTGCCCGGCAACCGGACTTTCTGACTTCTTACCTGCGGGTCGTACTGAACACCCTGGGGCTTTTCGACACTCACTTCACCTATCTGCAAGGCCTGGTTTCCAGCGAGGACGAGGTCCGCTCGGTGCTGGACCAGGCACGCCGCAAGCTGGTGTTGCAACCGCTGTTCAGCCAGCTGACCTGCGCCTGAACCCATCTTTTCTCACAGGAGTTTTACCATGAGCCAACTCAGACTGCCCTTCCCCGCACTCTCACCGGCGGCCTACAAAGGCCTGCTCGTCACCAACGATGCGCTGGCAGAAAGTTCATTGGGGCTGCCGCTGCTCGAATTGGTCTATTTGCGGATATCGCAGATCAACGGTTGTTCGTTCTGCCTTGGCAAGCATTCACAAACCCTGCGTGACTGCGAAGTGCCACAGGCAAAGCTAGACTGCCTGGCCGGCTGGCGGATCAGCGAATTGTTCGATGCACGTGAACGCGCAGCGCTCGCGTGGGCCGAGACGCTGACCCATGTCAGCGAAAAAGGCGCACCGGATGAGCTCTATGATCCGTTGAAAAACCTTTTCACTGACGCAGAAATTTCGGACCTGACCCTCGCGGCAGCTCTGATGAATGCATTCAATCGCTTGGCTGTGGGCATGAAACTCTAGAGGCAACGATGCCGCTGCGCTGCCGAAACCGGTCACCGGAGACAAGCAGACAGCGGCGCCCTGTCAACCCAGCTGAAGCTGAGTCAACCACTCTGCAACCGTATCGCCGCTGCTCATGCCGGGCTGCACCAGACCGTCGACCATGAAGGTCGGCGACACATGGATGCCGTTCTGCCGGGCGTATTTGCAGTGCCATTTGATCGCGTGTTCCAGCTCGGGCAAAGCGAAGGCTTCGGCGAGCGCGATGCCGCTGTAACGCTCAAGGCGAGCAATGATGTCGTTCGGTGTGGCGTCCATATTGGGGCCACAGGCGTGATGCTCGAACTCGAACTCTTCGCGATGCGCGGCAACGGCGGCCATCACTGTCTTTGCGGCTGCCTTGCCACCTTCCAGCGTCGAGGCCGCCAGAATGCAACGGACGATGACGCCCGAGTACATGTGCCAGGGTTGCGACTGGAGGCGGATTTTCAAAGTCAGGTGGTCTTCGCCAGCCTGCTGTAACAGTTCGTCGAACTTCAGGAAGGTCTTGACCGAGAACGGGCAGGTTGGCTCAAGGAACACTTCAAGCGTCCGAGGCCCGTGGCCCCATGTGAGTGCGTCTGCGTGCATGATGAGTTCTCCTCTGAAAACGGGCGAATGAGTGCCTATCGGACCACCACAATGGTCAGGAGTGTCAAAAAGCCTGCTGGCTACGTCAACCCGCTCGGTTTTCGTTGAATAAATTGGCCCTTCGTCAGCAAGCTCACCCACAGATTTCACACACTCACGGATTGTGAAGTGCGCCGTCGTGAGCGAGCTTGCTCGCGAAGGCTGTTTGTCAGGCAATACATGTCGAGCAGATATACCAGCAGGTCACTTTCTTGAGCTGCGAATTCAGTAGTCTCTGCGCTCGGCTCAGGTCAACTTTTCGCCCCTCGGCGACCCCACTTTGTTGGAGGCCAAAGTGGGCGAAGCCCCAGGCTCCGCCTGGGTCCCACTGCGGCGGATTCCTTCGTCCTGACACTGATCCGGCGGTCGCTGCACCCTGCGTCGCACGCTGCGGTGTGGCGGCTATCGGGGTTAGAAAGGCGCTGTTTGTTTTTGAGTGTGTCGGACTGGGCGTTCTTTGCACCGCTGGCTTACGAATAGATCAGAACCGCGTCTCTGACCTTTTCGAGCCCTCGGCGCAGGTCTTCCATGCCCACGGAACCCAGCGCGATACGAATGGCATGCGGTACGCTGCCAGCAATCGCAAATGGCTCGGCTGTCGAGACGGCGACGTTCTCGCGTAACAAGGCCATGACCACCTGATCTGCACGCGCGTCTTCTGGCAGCGGCAGCCACAGAAAATACGAAGCGTGGTGGCTCAGAAAGTGAATGCCTGCCAGCACCTCACGCGCCAAAGCCTGTCTGGCCTGCGCATCACGACGCTTTTCTGTCTCAAGTTGCAGGACGGTGCCGTCCTCGAGCCAACCGGTGGCGATGGCCGTCATGACACCTGGCGTGTTCCAGGTGGTCGCCCGCAGGGTACGCTCCATGACCGGCACCTTGTCGACCGGCGCTGCCACGAACCCGACCCGCAGGCCCGTGGCAACACTCTTGGACAGCCCCGACACATAAACTGTCCGCTCCGGGGCAAGCTGCGCGAGCGGCGCGGGGGCGTTTTCGACCAGAAAGGCGTAAGCCGCGTCCTCGATGATCAGCAGCCCATGCGTTCGTGCAATCGTCACCAGTTTCTGTCGCTGAGCCGCGTCCATCACCCAACCAAGTGGATTGTGCAGGGTGGGCATGGTGTACACGGCTTTGACATGGCGTTGGTGGCACAGCGCTTCAAGCGCGTCCAGATCCGGACCGTTCTCAAGCACGGGGATGGGCAGCACCTCCAGATGCAGGGTTTCAGCCAGCACCTTGAAGCCTGAGTAGGTCAGCGTATCCGCCGCTATCACGTCGCCGGGTTTCAGCAGCGCCATCATGGCGACCGCCAGCCCCTGCTGCGCGCCGTTGACGATCAGCACCTGCCCGGCGTCCACCACCAGCCCGCGCACATGCAAATGGCAGGCGACAGCAGCACGCTCGTGAAGGCGGCCTGCGTGAGGCTGGTAACGCAGCAACGCCTCAAGATCGCCGGACAATGCCAACTGGCGCAAAGCCTTGCGCAGCAGTTCCGCCTGACCTGGCAGCGCCGGGTAGTTGAAGTTGAAATCAATCATGCCGACCGCGACTTCTTTCTGGTCAACACCCAGGCCCGGCGACAACGCTGTCTCGCGGACGAACGTGCCCCGCCCTGCTTCACCGCTGACCAACCCCATGGCTTCCAGCTCGGCGTAGACACGCGTGGCCGTTACCAGCGCCAGCCCCTCAGTGGTCGCGAGCTGGCGATGGGTGGGCAAGCGCAAACCGGGCGCCAGGCAGCCCGAACGGATATCCGCTGCAAACCTGTCGACCAGTAACTTGTAGCGTGAACGAGGCATATCAGGCTGTATCCATGACAATTTTTTGATTGTGCTGAATTGCAGCTCTACGATGCCGCAATCAACTTCATTTGAACAGCGTGAGTGCGGCCCATGGAACAGGCAATGAACCGTCCGGAGAGCAAGACTGGCGAGTCGGTCAACGGTTGGGTGAACGGACTGATTGGCGTATTGATTTTCAGTGGCTCCCTGCCCGCCACGCGTATCGCGGTAACGGCGTTCGATCCGATCTTCCTCACTGCGGCACGCGCCACCATCGCCGGGCTTCTGGCGCTGTGCATGCTGGCCATGTTCAGGGAAAAACGTCCAGCCACATCACTGCTGTTTTCGTTGGCCGTTGTGGCACTGGGCGTTGTGGTCGGGTTTCCGTTGCTGACGGCGTTGGCTCTGCAGCATGTGACGTCTGCGCACTCCATCGTCTTCGTCGGCTTGCTGCCCCTGATGACAGCGATCTTCGGCGTATGGCGCGGCGGCGAACGCCCAAAGCCGATCTTCTGGGTGTTTTCGATAGCCGGCAGCGCGATGGTGGTGGGTTTCGCGGCGTCGCAAAGCATCACCGCCTCTGTAACTGGTGACCTCCTGATGCTGCTGGCGGTCGTCGCTTGCGGGCTGGGCTATGCGGAAGGTGCACGGCTTTCTCGAACACTGGGCGGCTGGCAGGTTATCTGTTGGGCGTTGGTGCTGGCGTTGCCGGTCATGCTGGCGCTGAGCTTTTTTCTCAGGCCACCCACATTCGCCGACATCAGCGCCCCGGCATGGAGCAGTCTGTTCTACGTGTCGGTGTTCAGCATGCTGATCGGTTTTGTGTTCTGGTACCGCGGTCTGGCGCAGGGCGGCATCGCTGCGGTCGGCCAGCTTCAGCTTCTGCAGCCCTTTTTCGGCCTGACACTGGCCGCCACTCTGCTGGATGAGCCCGTCAGCCTCGGCATGCTCGGCGTGACCCTGGCGGTGATTCTGTGTGTGGCCGGGGCTAGACGCTTTTCAACGTGAAGAACCTCACGACACAGCCCTGAGACCCATCCAGCCACGCACAATAAAAAACCCCACGCCTTTCGACGTGGGGTTTTTCAACGTTACAGCCTGTCAGGACAATCAGACGGTGACGGTCTGCCCGCTCATGGCCAGGTCAAGCAGCTCGCGGTTGGCGACGGCATACATGGCGTAGTCCGTGCCGCTGGCCGCACGCAGCTCGACCAGCATGGCGCGCCAGCGCTCGACCATCAGCGAGTGCTGTTCAAGCCACAGCGCCAGACGCTCCTCGATGTCTGCCGGGCCGTCAGGCATTTGCAGGACCGATACGGTGATCGCGCGCTGCTGCCAGTCAATGTCGTCGCGGAACGCTTCACGGGCCAGCGCCTGCCAGTTGTTTTCCACTGGCAGACTGCTGATCTGTTGCAGGTACCAGGTCACGTCCAGCGCACTGCCCACAGCAAAGTAAGCCTTGGCCACGTCGGCAGCATTCTGCCCGGTGACGTCAGACGCTTCGATGATCGGCAGCAACGTGTACAAGTGGCTGGTGCCTGCGACCATGCGGGCCAGCAACTCAGGCACACCGGCTTCGACATACGCCTGATAACGGGTCTGCCAGACTTCGCGGGTCGGACCTTCCAGCAGTTCGTCGAGTTTGAGGCCCAGTGCAGCGATGTGCGGACCGAAGTGCGCTACGTCACGACCGGCATCCAGCTCGTTGCGACGGCTGCGCAGGAACCAGCGCGTCGCACGACGCCCGAGACGCATCAGCTCATCCATCAGCGCCAGTTGGACTTCGGCAGACACTTTGTAATCCAGCGCTTCGATCTGACGGAACCAGTGCGGGAGGTGAAAGATGTCACGCACGATCACGTAAGCACCGGCCACATTCGCGGCGCTCATGCCAGTCGACTCTTTGAGTCGTTGCACGAAGGTGATGCCCATGTGGTTGACGAGGTCGTTGGCGATCTGGGTGCTGACGATCTCGCGTTTCAGACGGTGACCGCGCATGGCCGTAGAGAACTTGGCGCCCAGCGATGGCGGGAACGCCGTTTCCATGTCGCGGGCCAGGTAGTCATCATCCGGCACACGGGATTCGAGCAAGGCTTCCTTGAGGTCGATCTTGCTGTAGGAGATCAGCACCGACAGTTCGGCACGGCTCAGGCCATGGCCCGCCGCTACGCGCTCGGCGATCTGGTCTTCGGCCGGCAGGAACTCGATGGCGCGATCCAGCTTGCCGCGCACTTCAAGGTCGTTCATCAGGCGCTTGTACTCAGCGATGCGCTCGAAAGCACGACGTGCTGCCAGAGACAGTGCCTGAGTCTGCTTGTAGTTGTTGCCCAGAACCAGGTGACCCACTTCGTCGGTCATGCTTTCGAGCAGCTGGTTACGCTGCTTTTCAGTCATGTCGCCAGCCTGCACCACTTCGTTGAGCAGGATCTTGATGTTCACTTCGTGGTCGGAGCAGTCCACACCACCGGCGTTGTCGATGAAGTCAGTGTTGGTCGCGCCGCCGTTGAGGCCGAACTCGACACGGCCAAGCTGGGTCATGCCCAGGTTGCCGCCCTCACCCACCACTTTGCAGCGCAACTCGTTGCCGTCGACACGCAGAGCGTCGTTGGCCTTGTCGCCTACGTCAGCATGGGACTCTTCGCTCGACTTCACGTAGGTACCGATGCCGCCGTTCCACAACAGGTCCACCGGCGCCTTGAGTAGCGCGTGCAGCAGTTCGGTCGGGGTCAGTTTGTCGGCCTTGATGTCGAAGCGCGCTTTCATCTGCTCGGTGATCGCGATGCTCTTGGCACTGCGCGGGAAGATACCGCCGCCAGCGGACATGATGCTGGTGTCGTAGTCGGTCCACGCAGAACGCGGCAGGTCGAACAGACGCTGACGCTCGACGAAGCTGGTGGCCGGGTCCGGATTCGGGTCGATGAAGATGTGCAGGTGGTTGAACGCGGCGACCAGTTGCAGCTTGTCGGACATCAACAGGCCGTTGCCGAACACGTCACCGGCCATGTCGCCGATGCCGATCACACTGATGCTGTCCTGCTGAACGTTGATGTCGCGCTCACGGAAGTGACGCTGCACACCAACCCACGCGCCTTTGGCGGTGATACCCATCTTCTTGTGGTCGTAACCGGCCGAGCCACCCGAGGCAAACGCATCGCCCAGCCAGAAGCCGTAGTCGATGGCGATACCGTTGGCGATGTCGGAAAACGTTGCGGTGCCTTTGTCGGCCGCAACCACCAGGTACGGGTCGTCGTCATCGTGGCGAACCACGTTGACCGGCGGCACCAGTGTGCCTTCCTTCAGGTTGTCGGTGATGTCCAGCAGGCCGGAAATGAAGATGCGGTAGCACGCGATGGCTTCCGCCTGCACTTCGTCACGGTTGCCGGTAGTCGGCAGACGACGCGGAACAAAACCGCCCTTGGCGCCCACTGGCACGATGACCGAGTTCTTCACCTGCTGAGCCTTTACCAGACCCAGCACTTCGGTCCGGAAGTCTTCTTCGCGGTCCGACCAGCGCAGGCCGCCACGGGCAACGTTGCCGAAGCGCAGGTGCACACCCTCGACACGTGGCGAGTAAACGAAGATTTCAAACTTCGGCACCGGCTTGGGCAGCTCGGGAATCAGACGCGGGTTGAACTTGAAGCTGAAGTAACTCTTGCTCTGGCCATTGGCATCGGCCTGATAAAAGTTGGTACGCAGGGTCGCCTTGATCAGGTCCAGATAACGACGCAGGATGCGGTCTTCGTTGAGCACCTGAACGTCGTCCAGAGCGGTCAGAATGGCCTGTTCGAGACGCAACTGCTTGTCGTCGAGATCGTCCGAGCCGAGTTTGCGCGCCAGATAGAAACGGGTCTTGAACAGACGCGTCAGCTCGCGAGCGATGTCGGTGTGGTTGTTCAGGGTGCTGGCGATATAACCCAGGTCAAAGCCCAGACGAATCTGTTTCAGATAACGGGCGTAGGCACGCAGCAGCGCCACGTCGCGCCATGGCAAGCCGGCGGTCAGCACCAGGCGGTTGAACGCATCGTTTTCGGCATCGCCGCGCACGATGTGTACGAACGCGTCCTGCAACGTGTCGTTGAGTTGCTGGATATCGAGATTCAAGCCTTCGCCATACGTGAACGCAAAGTCATGAATCCAGAACTCGCGGCCATTGGCGTGGTGCAGGCGATACGGGAACTCTCCCAGCACGCGCAGGCCGAGGTTTTCCAGAATCGGCAACACGTCGGACAACGCCAGCGGCGTATCTGCGTGGTACAGCTTGCAATGCAGTTGCTGGCGATCACCGGCCAGCGGCTGGTAGAAACTCATCACCAACGGATTGGTTTCACTCAGGCTCAGCACGTGCTGCATGTCGACCACAGCCGAATGCGCCGCGAAGCGCTCGCGGTAACCTGCCGGGAAACCTTTCGGGAAGTCGGCCAACACATTGGTGCCGTGGGCTTCACCGAAGCTTTCGACCACCAGACTGGCGTAGTCGTCCTTCCACGAACGGCACGCCTGGATGACTTCGTTTTCCAACTGGGAAACGTCGATTTCCAGATTGATCTTGGGGTCAACGCGCAAAATCAGCTGCACACGCGCCAGCACGGATTCCGAGAAGAAGGTCCAGAATTCGCAGTCGCTGGCCTTCAGGCGATCCATCAGTACCTGCTGGATCTTTTGGCGTACTTCGGTGGAATAGACATCGCGCGGCACATAGGCGAGGCAGTAGCAGAAGCGGCCGTACGGGTCTTTGCGCAGGAACACGCGGATCTTGTTGCGTTCCTGAATCTGCACGATCGACATGACGGTGGAGAACAGCTCGTCAATCGGGGTCTGGAACAGATCATCACGTGGCAGGACTTCTACCACCTGCGCCAGCTCCTTGCCCAGGTGCGCCTTGGCATCGAAACCGGAACGACGCTCTACTTCTGCGACCTTGCGACGAATGTACGGGATCTGCCGGACGCTCTCGCCATACACGGACGAGGTGTACAGGCCCATGAAACGGCATTCCTTGATGACCTTGCCGGACGCATCGATCTGACGAATTGAGACAAAGTCAGGATACGCCGGGCGATGCACACGGCTGGGCACGGCGGCCTTGGCGAAGGACAGCAGCTTGGGCTCTTGCAGGTATTTGACTGCGTAATCTTCGATGTGCAGCTCTTCACGGCTCAGGCCCGGACGCAGCAGCTTGGTGAGGCCGAGGAAAGACGACTCGTCGTAAACCAGCTGACCGCCTTCGGCATCGTTGCTGACTTCAAATTCTTCATAACCGAGGAAGGTGAAGTGGTTGTCTACCAGCCATTGCAGAAAGACTTTGATCTCGGCTTTTTCTTCGACATCGGTGTTGTATTCGTTGGCATCGATACTCGCCAAAAGCTCGTGCAGACGGGCTTTCATCGGTTCGAAATCTTCTACCGCAGCACGCACCTCACCCAGTACCTGCTCCAGCTCGCGGGCCAGCACGTTCAACTCGCTGGCGTTGGCGCAGCGGTCGATTTCCAGATACATCAGCGATTCCTGAAACACGTCGTCGCCGGTCGCGCCCTTGGGCAGCAGCTCAAGCAACTCGCCGGTCGCGCTGCGACGCACGCTCAGTACGGTGGTTTGCAGGGTATGGATGCTGTAGCCGCGGCGGTTCAGCTCGGTACGAACCGAGTCGACCAGGAATGGCAGATCGTGATGCAGCACTTCAACGGCGGTGTGAGTCGATTGCCATCCGTGACGCTCGTAATCAGGGTTGTACACCCGGACCTGCGGATGCGCGTGCTCAAAGCGCTCCAGCAGACGCCAGGCAGACAGCGTGCAGCCAGCCAGGTCTGACAGACGGCGCTGAGTCAGTTCATCCAGAGAAATGATGCCGAAGAATTGCTCGGCGAACAGCGCCACTTGTGGCAGAGCCTGTTCGCTGATGTGCTGAGCCAGTGCCGATTGCAGTTGATGCTGGAAGTCGGCCTTGCTGGCTGCGGTGAAGAACGCCATCTGTGGTACTCCGCTTTGGCTTTTATTGGGGAGGCTTGAAGAAGGTGTTGCGACCCTGGGTGCGGGCATCCAATTGCACCGGCACCACCGGATCGAGTGTAAAGCTAAAGTACTAACGCCTGATGTGTCCGGGTAGTCACATTTGAATTTCGGGGTGCCTGCCAGAAAAATCGGCAGGTACTGCAGTCCCTTTTTACACGACTGCTCGTCTTTGGTGCAGCTTAACGAGAGCGGACACGACACTACTTACGAGGCTGCGACATATTCGGTCATCAGTCAGCAGCCCAGCCCGCACGGTCGTGCCAATATTGACCGATAAAATTCATCCGGGAGTGGCAAAATCCGCACACTCATCCTCCCGGCCTGCCATTTGGAACCCCCTATGCTCATCAAGACCGACAGCTTCATCGCCGACCCTTGCGACGACGAATACGACGATATGGCCCTGCTGTGCTGCCATTCCGAACAAGGCGAGCTGTTTTCACTGTCGCGCTTCCCTGATGAAAACGAAGTGGACATCACCGTTCGCGATGACAAGACCCTGACCGTGTCGACCTTGAAGGTAACGTTCAGCGCACAGCGCCTGCTGTTGGAACTGATGCCTGCAGACGGCAAGCAGCTCGACGGTCACGAGCAGTACGAGATCCAGCACAGCACACCTGCGAGCAGCCTGCAGGACATACAAGAAACGCTTCAGATCATTCTGAAAGATGTCGGTACTTACGTCAGCGAGATCAACTGATCGCAATTGTCCGCCCCTCACCTCGCCAACAGGAGTCAGCCATGCCCCGGATATTTGATGCCCATTGCCACATCATTGATCCGCACTTCCCGCTCCAGGCCAACAACGGCTTTCTGCCCGAGCCTTTTGGCGTCGAGGATTATCTGGCGGTTGTCGAGCCATTGGACGTTGTCGGGGGTGCCGTGGTGTCCGGTTCGTTTCAAGGCTTCGATCAGGGGTATCTGCAAGAGGCGCTGCGCCGTCTGGGGCCGGGCTTTGTCGGCGTCACGCAATTGCCTGCTTCCGTCACCGACGCAGAGTTGGAAACCCTCAATGGCTTCGGCGTGCGCGCGCTGCGCTTCAACCTCAAGCGCGGCGGCTCAGAACAACTCGATCGGTTGGAGGCACTGGCACTGCGGGTTCACCGGCAAGCAGGCTGGCACTCGGAGCTGTACATCGACTCCCGCGAGCTGGCCGAGATCGAAGACAGAATCAGCAAACTGCCCGCAATCAGCGTCGATCATCTGGGCCTGAGTGCCGAAGGCCTGCCGGTGTTGCTGCGTCTGGCCGAGCGCGGCGTACGGATCAAGGCGTGTGGCTTTGGGCGTGTCGACTTTCCGGTGCAGGCTGCCTTGAAAGAACTGTACGCGGCCAATCCAGACGCGCTGATGTTCGGTACCGACCTGCCGTCGACTCGGGCGCCCAGACCGTTCGAGAAAAATGACATCGACCTGGTGACCGAGGCGCTGGGCGAGACGGGGGCACACAAGGTCTTGTGGGAAAATGCCGCTCACTTTTACCGGCTTTGACGCAAAATTTAAACGAATACGGTGGTATTACGGCGCTCAACAACAGCCTCAAGACCACCGCTCCCTACACGCAACAGACGCAAGTTGTAGGGCAATTCCCAAATAAACGTCTTACTTGTCTCTAAACACTATAAAAAACGCTCTAGTCGTTAGTCGATAACAGCCTGGATGGATTAAAGTATCGCCCCCAGCTATCGGTCGACCGAAACAGCTGATTACCCTGCCAGGAACCGTCACCGATGGAACATCGTGAAGCGCTGATTGCGCTGCGAACATTTCTTTCAACGCAAATTCTCGGCCAGGAAAAGCTGATCGAACGCCTGCTGATTGCCCTGCTCGCCGACGGCCACATGCTGGTCGAAGGTGCCCCGGGGCTTGCCAAGACCAAAGCCATCAAAGAACTGGCCGAAGGCATCGAGGCGCAATTTCACCGCATCCAGTTCACGCCTGACCTGCTGCCCGCCGACATCACCGGCACCGAAATCTATCGCCCCGAAACCGGCAGCTTCGTGTTCCAGCAGGGCCCGATCTTCCACAACCTGGTACTGGCGGATGAAATCAACCGAGCGCCAGCCAAGGTTCAGTCGGCACTGCTTGAGGCCATGGCCGAGCGTCAGGTCAGCGTGGGGCGCAGCACCTACGACCTGTCGCCGTTGTTTCTGGTCATGGCCACTCAGAACCCGATCGAGCAGGAAGGCACTTACCCGCTGCCTGAAGCGCAGCTCGACCGGTTCCTGATGCACGTCAAGATCGGCTTCCCCGATGCAGCCGTTGAACGCAAGATTCTCCAGCAGGCGCGCGGCGAGGCCCTGAACGGCGAAACCAAGCCGGAACGTCGCGTCAGCCAACAGGCAATCTTTGCTGCACGCAAGGAAATACTCGGTTTGTACATGGCTGACGCGGTGGAGGAATACCTTGTGCAGCTGGTCATGGCCACCCGTACACCTGCCAAGTTCGACCCGGAGCTGGCCGAGTGGATCGCCTATGGCGCCAGCCCACGGGGTTCCATTTCGCTGGACCGCTGCGCCCGCGCCCACGCATGGCTGGCCGGACGTGATTTCGTCAGCCCTGAAGACATTCAAGCGGTTCTGTTCGACGTACTGCGTCACCGGGTCATCCTGTCGTTCGAAGCCGAAGCTGCGGGCATCGATCAGGACCGCGTGATTCAACGGATCCTCGACGTCGTTGCCGTCGCCTGATCTCATGCAACCCTACCTGATCCCCCAGCCGGGCATTCGTGTCACCCTCAGCGAACTGATCGAAATGCGCCATCGCGTTCGAGAAGTGCAGCTGTTTTCGACGCCCAGTCGACGCAGTCCGCTGATTGGCCTGCACCACTCCAAGTTGCGTGGCCGTGGCGTGGACTTCGATCAGGTGCGGGTCTATCAGGCTGGCGACGATGTGCGCAGTATCGACTGGCGCGTCACTGCTCGGACCCAGGAGCCACACACCAAGCTGTTCCATGAAGAACGCGAGCGGCCCATTTTCGTCCTGGTGGAACAGAGCCGCCGATTGTTCTTCGGCTCGGGCCTGATGTTCAAGTCGGTACTCGCCGCCCAGGCAGCGGCGCTGATGGGCTGGGCGGCGCTGGAACACAACGACCGGGTCGGCGGGCTGGTGTTTGGCGACAGCGAGCATTACGAGATCAAACCGCGACGCAGCAAGCAGAGCCTGTTGCAGTTGCTCAATAGGCTGGTGCGGGTCAATCAGTCGCTGCACACTGAAATCCCCGCTGACCGCGATGCGTTCGGCACTGCGTTGCGACGCGCCCGTGAAGTATTGCGCCCCGGCAGTCTGGTGATCGTGTTGTGCGACGAGCGCGCCCTGTCCGATGCAGCCGAACAGCAATTGAGTCTGTTGTCGCGGCACAGCGACCTGTTGCTGCTGCCGCTTGCCGACCCGCTGGACCGAGCGCTACCCGCTGCCGGCCTGCTGCGTTTTGCCGAACGCGGTGCGCAACTGGAACTCGACACCCTCGACCCGGAAATGCGCCGCGCCTATCGCGCTCAGGGCGAAGAACGTTCGGCACGCTGGGAACTGCTCGCGCAAAAACTGCGTGTGCTGCTCATACCGCTCAGTACTCAGCTCGGACTCGTCGAACAGTTGCGCGAGTTCCTGAATGCCCAGCGTCCGGCGAAACGCAAATGAATCCCCTTGATCAGCTACAACCTCTGATCGCACCCGAAGCGGTTGGTTTCTGGCCGCCAGCACCGGGCTGGTGGCTATTATTGATGTTGATCCCCGCAGCGGGCTGGGGGCTTTGGCGTTTGCGCACGATGCTGCCGATCAAGACCAGCAAAGCCCGCGCCGAACAGCCCCTCGATCCGGTTCGCGCCGCAGCGCTGGTCGAACTGGCCAGCCTGCCCAAACCCTATGACGGCGCACCGGCCGGTGCATGGCTGCAACAGATCAACGGGCTCCTCAAGCGTCTGTGCCGCAACCACTACCCGCACAGCCAGAGCCACACGCTCAATGGCCGAAAATGGCTGGCGTTTCTCGACAATCGCTGCCCGGCCGCAGGATTGACGCGCTGGATGATTCTGGTCGAGGGCGCGTACAAGCCTGAATGCAGGCTCGATGACAAAGCCATCACCGGGCTGACGCAGGCGGTCGACACCTGGATCCGCAAGCATGTTTGAGTACGTCTGGCCATGGGTGTTTGCCTTGCTGCCATTGCCGTGGCTGATGCGCGTGGTGCTGCCCATGGCCGACAGCGGTGAGGCGGCGCTCAAGGTCAGTTTTCTCAGCGAACTGGAAGGGCTCAGCGGACGCCGTGCCAAGGCCAACCTGCCAGCCTGGCGGCAACGCGCGCCTTTTCTGCTGATCTGGCTATTGTTGCTGATCGCTGCCGCTCGTCCGCAATGGCTGGGCGAGCCGCTGCCTGTGGCCGCCAGCGGCCGCGACCTGCTGGTGGCAGTAGATGTGTCCGGCTCCATGGATTACCCAGACATGCAGTGGCGCACCGATGAAGTCAGCCGACTGGTACTGGTCCAGCATCTGCTCGGGGACTTTCTGGAAGGTCGAGAAGGTGATCGCGTCGGCCTGATTCTGTTCGGCAGCCAGGCCTTCGTTCAGGCGCCGCTGACCTTCGACCGACGTACTGTACGCATTTGGCTTGATGAGGCAAAAATCGGCATCGCGGGCAAAAACACCGCCATCGGTGATGCCATTGGCCTGGCCCTCAAACGCCTGAGGTTACGCCCCGCCAACAGCCGGGTGCTGGTACTGGTCACCGACGGCGCCAACAACGGCGGGCAGATCGACCCGATCACGGCTGCACGTCTGGCCGCCGAAGAAGGCGTGAAAATCTACCCTATCGGCATTGGTGCAGACCCCGATCAAAGCGGGGTTCAAGGCATGCTGGGGCTGAACCCGAGCCTGGACCTGGATGAGCCGACCCTCAAGACGATCGCCAGCATCAGCGGCGGTCAGTACTTCCGCGCACGCGACGGCGATCAACTGGAAAAGATCCGCGCCACCCTTGATGCACTCGAACCCGTTGCCCAGCAACCCACTCAAGCCCGCCCGGCGATGGTGCTTTATCAATGGCCGCTGGCTCTGGCGCTGCTGCTGAGCGCAGGTCTGGTGGTGCGCGACCTGTGGCCGAACAACGCGCTGCAACGGCTGCTTGCACGCTGGAGGGCCATCGGCTGGCGCGAACGGTTCGATCGCCTGCGGAGGTCACGATGATCGCTCTCTGGCCGCACTGGTTCCGTCCCTGGTGGTGGCTGATCGTGCCGTTGCTCGTCCTCTTGATATGGCAACTGTGGCATCGACAAAAGCGCGCAGGCCGCTGGCAGATCCTCCTGCCAGCCGCGTTCCATTCGGTGTTGCTCAATGGCGGGCGTGGCGGCAACAGCAAGCTCCCGTGGATCGTGCTGAGCCTTGCGTGGTTGCTGACTCTGCTGGCGCTGCTTGGCCCCAGCTGGCAGCGGGTCGAGCAGATCAGCCAGAAACCGGTCGATCCTCTGGTGGTGCTGCTGGAACTCACACCGCAGATGCTCGCCACCGATGTGTCTCCCACACGACTGGAACAGGCACGGCGTAAATTGCTCGACCTGTTGCAGGCACGCAGTGACTCGCAGACTGCCATTGTGGTGTACGCCGGCAGTGCCCATACGCTGGTGCCTCTTTCCGACGATTTGGTGACCAGCCACAATCTGCTGGAAGCCATCAAGCCATCGATCATGCCGGTCGCGGGTCAACGCGCCGATCTGGCGGTGAAAAAAGCGCTGCAATTGCTCAAGCAGGGCGCGCTGGGCCAGGGCCGTATACTGCTGATCGGCTCGTCGCTGAGCGAACAGGAACGCCAAGGCATTCATGACGCGTTACGCGGACAATCGCCGCCGTTGCTGATACTCGGCGTGGGCACTGCCGACGGCGCCCCGGTAACGCAGGAGAACGGCAGCCTGCTCAAGGATGAACAAGGCGCGATTCTGGTTTCCCGCCTGGACAGCACCAGCCTCAATGAATTTGCCGATCAGGTGGGCGGCAGCTACCGTCAGGCTCGCAACGATGAAGAAGATCTGCGCAGTCTGGGTCTGCTCGACAGCCCGAAAAACCTGCGCAGCGACGGGCAACTCGTGCAACTCGACACCTGGGCCGATCAGGGACACTGGTTCCTGCTGCCGCTGCTGCTGATTGCCGCGCTGGCCGGACGACGCGGCTGGCTGTTCTGTCTGCCGCTGTTCTTCCTGTTTCCGCAAAACAGCCAGGCATTCGAATTCGAAGACTTGTGGCTGCGCCCGGACCAGCAGGGCCAGCACCTGCTGGAGCAGCGGCGCCCGGCTGAAGCCGCCCAACGCTTTGAAAACCCGCAATGGAAAGGCGTAGCGTTCTATGAAGCGGGCGACTACGCCACTGCTGCCCAGCGCTTCGCCGAAGGCAATGCCGCCGCCGACCACTACAATCGTGGCAACGCACTGGCTCGCAGCGGCGAACTCGAGGCGGCGCTGGATGCTTATGAACAGGCGCTGGAACGCCAACCCGTGTTTCCTGCCGCACAGAGCAACCGTACGCTGGTGCAAAGCGTACTGGACCAGGCAAATGCCCGACCACCCATCAAGGACGAGCAGGAAAAGGCCGATGAGGAAGGTCAGAACGCACAGCGATCGTCACAGGATACGACCAGCGACACCTCACCCGCCAATCAGGACCCTGGCGAGCCCGGTGAAGACCCATCCAGCGACAGCCTGCCTCCCGAAAAGAACGGCAGTGATAGTTCGGGTTCATCGATGGATGATGACGCCACCACCCGACCACCGATCCAGCCCGCCGACAGCACCATTACCGGCGAGCGTCGTCAGGAACTCGAACAGTGGCTGAGACAGATTCCGGATGATCCGGGCGAACTGCTGCGGCGCAAATTCCGCTACGAACAGCAACATCAGGAAAAGACCCGATGAGTCGCGTGTACACCCTAATGACCGGCCTGCTCTTGAGCCTGGTCGCCTTGTCGCTTCACGCTGCGCAGTTGACCGCCAGCGTCGACCGCATGCGGGTCACGGCAGGTGAAACCGTGGAACTCACGCTGGAAACCGACGACGTTACCCAGTTCGGCAAGCCGGACCTCAGCTTGCTGGATGAGCAATTCGATGTGCGTGATACCCGTCAGGTCAACCAATTGACTACCCTTGGCAGCAGCGGTCAGGCCACTACGCGCTGGATCATCACCCTGCTGCCTCGGCAAACCGGCAGCGTAGTGATCCCGCCGCTGTCGCTGGGCGAACTGAAAAGCCAGCCGTTGACCCTGCAAGTCATCCAGAACGAGCCCAAGGAGCAGAGCAACAGTCCGGCCCCGGTCTTTATCGAGGCCTCGCTGGATCAGGACAGTGTGTATGTACAGGCTCAGGCCGTGCTCACTCTGCGCGTCTATCACTCGGTGTCGCTGTTCGATGACAGCAGCCTGAGCGCCCTGCAAGTACCTGATGCACGGATCGAAAAGCTTGGCGACTCGCGCACCTATGAAAAGCTGATCAACGGGGTGCGTCACGGCGTGATCGAAATGCGCTACGCCCTGTACCCGCAGCAGAGCGGCGTGCTGCACATCCCGCCACAGGTGTTCAGCGCCACACTGGTACAACCACCTGCAGAAAGCGCACAGGCGCAGGACGCCAGCCCGTTCGGCCCGCAACCGGGCAAGCTGATGCGCGTCAGCTCCGCCGAAATCGCGTTGACGGTCAAACCCAAACCGGTCGACTACCCAGCCAACACGCCCTGGCTACCGGCGCGCTCGATCAGCCTGGAAGAAAGCTGGAGCCCGGAACCAGGCAAAAGCCAGGTTGGCGACTCTCTGACGCGCACGTTGATACTCAAGGCCGAAGGGCTGGCCGGGGCACAACTGCCGCCGCTGCCAGCCACCGAAGTACCCAACCTGCGTCGTTACCCCGACCAGCCGCAAATGCGCAATCTGGCCAGTGAACGCGGTTTGATCGGCACGCGTGAAGAACGTGAAGCACTGGTACCTGGCCGTGCCGGCGCCATCGACCTGCCAGCCGTTGAAGTGACCTGGTGGAATACCCGCGAAGACCATCTGGAACACACCAGCCTGCCCGCGCGCACCTTGCAGATTCACGCCAATCCCGGCCTGACCGTTGACACGCCGGTGAACAACGACATGGGCGGCCTGACTGTGGTCGGCCCTCCCGTCTGGCCGTGGCAGATGAGCACGCTGCTTTTCGCCTGCACGACGCTGCTGGGTTTCGGCCTGTGGTGGCGCGCACGTGGACAACCGGCAATCGCCCGGACCGTGCAGGCCGGCCCGAGTCCGCGTACCGTGCTGGACGATCTCAAGCGTGCCTGCCTGGCAAACGACCCGCAGGGCACCCGCCAGGCGCTGGATACCTGGGCACGTCAGCAGCCTGAAACGCTGGCTGACATGGCTGCCCGCTTCGTGCCGCTCTCCGATGCGCTGGACGGTCTGAACGGCGCGCTGTACAGCGAAACCGGCAAATTCTGGATGGGCGAAGACCTCTGGCGGGCGATCCGCACCCTGCCCGCCGCCGAACATATTCAAGACCCGGCAGGCGATGCCGGATTGCCGCCGCTGTACCCCAAATGAGGATGCAGCCCAGGCAACACTTCTTCCTGACAAGGTAACCTCATGCGTTTGTTTCACACCTCCGACTGGCATCTGGGTCAGAACCTCCATGGCCAGGAGCGGGATTTCGAGCACGCCTGCTTTCTGACCTGGCTGCTGGCCCGCCTGGCAGACCGCCAGCCTGACGTGCTGCTGATCGCGGGCGACATCTTCGACACCGTCAACCCGCCCGTCAAAGCTCAGGAGCGTCTGTACGACTTCATCGTCAACGCCCATGAACAACAACCGCTGCTGACCATCGTGATGATCGCGGGCAACCACGACTCGGGATCACGCATCGAACTGCCCGCCCCGTTGATGCGTCGCCTGCGCACCCATGCGCTCGGCAGAGTGCTTTGGCTGGACGACGGCGTACTGGATGTCGAACGCCTTTTGCTGCCATTGCCCGACGCCAACGGCGATGTCCGCGCCTGGTGCCTGGCGCTGCCGTTTCTGCGCCCTGCGGAAGTCACTGGCCCGACGCTGGGCGATGATTACCTGCGCGGCATTGGCCGGGTACATGAACTGCTGATCGAGGCGGCCAACCTCAAACGTCAGCCCGGTCAGGCCCTGATCGCCATCAGCCATGCGCACATGGCCGGGGGATCGGTGTCGGAAGACTCCGAGCGCAGCCTGATCATCGGCAACGCCGAGGCACTGCCCGCCAGCCTGTTCGGCCCGAGCATCACCTACGTTGCCCTCGGCCATTTGCACAAGCCACAACGGGTCAATGGCGAAGAGCGTATCCGCTACAGCGGCTCGCCGATCCCACTGTCGTTCTCGGAAATCGGCTATCAACACCAGATTCTGGAAATCAACTGCGAAGGCGAAACGCTGACCAGCGTCGAGCCTTGCCTGATCCCCCGCGCCGTCAACTTGCAACGCCTCGGCCCGGCGCCGCTGGCCGAGTTGCTGGTGCAGCTCAAGGCATTGCCAGACATCGACCTGCTGGCCGATCACGACCGCCAGCCCTGGCTGGAAGTGCGTGTGCGCCTGGACGAACCACAACCCGACCTGCGCAACCAGATTGAAACCGCGCTGCAAGGCAAGGCCGTGCGGCTGGTGCGCATCGGTGCCGAGTATGCAGGCAAGGGCAGCGCCGATGGCAGTGACAGCGAAGCTGCGCTGATCGAGCTGGACCAGCTCAGCCCTCAGGAATTGTTCAGCCGCGCCTGGCAGGACAACTTCGGCAGCGAGGTCGACGAACAGACCCTTACCGATTTCGCCACGCTGCTGCGTGAAGTTCAGCAGGAGAGCGAACAGCCATGAAGATCCTTGCCATTCGCCTGAAGAACCTGGCTTCGCTGGCCGGGCCGTTCGAACTGGATTTCACCGCAGAACCGCTGGCCAGCGCCGGACTGTTCGCCATCACCGGCCCTACCGGTGCAGGTAAAAGCACCCTGCTCGACGCCTTGTGCCTGGCGCTGTTCGGGGCCATTCCACGGCTGAGCAACATAGGCCAGTCGAAAGTGCCGGACATCGACGGCGAAATCACCACCAGCGATCCGCGCACGCTGCTGCGGCGCGGCACCGGCAGTGGCTATGCCGAAGTGGATTTCATCGGTATCGATCAGCGCCGCTATCGTGCCCGCTGGGAAACCAACCGCGCCCGGGACAATGCCGCAAAAAAGCTGCAGGCCAGCCGCCAGACCCTGACTGATCTGGACAGCGAGCAGATCCTCAGTAACCAGAGCAAGCGTGAATTCGAGCAACTGATCGAAAGCCGTCTGGGCCTGAACTTCGAACAGTTCACCCGCGCCGTGATGCTCGCGCAGAGTGAGTTCAGCGCCTTCCTCAAGGCGGACGACAAGGAGCGAAGCGAGCTGCTGGAGAAGCTGACCAATACGGCGATCTACAGCCAGTTGGGCCGCCGCGCCTATAGCAAAAGCAAAGAGGCCGAAGATGCGCTCAAGACCCTGACTGCGCAGGCCAGCACTCTCATTCCGTTGCCAGCCGAACAATTGGCCGAGCTCGAACAGCGCCTCAGCGATGCTCAACAGCAACTCAAGACGCATCAGGCCCAGCAGCGCCAGCTGGAACTCTCACAGCAATGGTTGACCGAATTGCATCGCCTGCGTGATGAGCACCTTGTTGCCCGTGAAAGCCTCGACAGCGCCCAGCAGGCCTGGGATGAGCAGAGCGGGCAGCGCAAGACCCTCGGCCAACTGGAGCGACTCGGGCCACAACGTCATCGCTTTACCCGACGCATGACACTGAACACTCAACTCACACCGTTGACCGAACAGATTCGTCAGCATCAGGCGCAACAGGCCACACTGCAGACCCAGCAACAGCAACTGGAAGCCCGCCGCACCGAGGCGCAAGCCAGCCTTTTGGACGCCCAGCAAAAGCACAGCGCCGCACGACCTCTGCTGCAACAAGCCTTTGACGTGCAGAACAGCTTGAGCCATCTGGCACAGGAGCTGAGCAAGCTCAGCGAACTGCACCAACAAGCCGAGCAACACTGCACGCAAGGCCAGACCGGCCTGCAAACCCTGCTCGACCAACAGCAACAGGTCGCCCAACGGCTGGAGCGTATCGCCGAACAGCTGGAGCACAGCCAGACGCTGGCACCTCTCGCCCAGGCCTGGAACGCGTGGCGCGACCGCTTGAAATCCATGACGCTGATTGCCAACCGTCTCAGGCATGGCCAGGCTGAGCTGCCTGCGCTGCAACAGCGTGCCAGCGATGCCGACGCGCAGTTGGCAGAACAACGTAGCGCGCTGGAGTTGCTGTACCGCGAGGCCGATTGTGAAGTCGCCGCGGTAACCGAGCAGGTGCAGATCCTCGGCAGCCTGTTGCAGGACAATCGCAAACAGCAACGCGCATTCGAGGAACTGACGCGGCTCTGGGCCAGCCAGCAGGAAGTCGCCGGCCAACTGCGCGACCTGGCCCTGCAACAACAGAATGCGCAACAGCAGCGTGAGCAACTCAACGCGCAAGGCATCCGGGTTCGCGACGAACTGACCGTGGCCGAACAGACACTGACCGTGACCCGGCAATTGCTGGAACGTCAGCGCCTGGCTCGCAGCGCCAGTGTCGAAGAATTGCGCGCTCAGTTACAGGACGACCAGCCCTGCCCGGTCTGTGGCAGCGCCGAACACCCGTGGCATCAGCCCGAAGCTCTGCTGGAGAGCCTCACACAGCACGACGAAAACGAACAGGCCGGGGCGCAGCAAGCGGTGGATGTACTGACTGAACAGCGCACCCAGCTACGAGAGCAGGTCGGCGGTGTCATTGCGCGCCAGAAAGAACTGCTGCGCCAGCATGAGCAGTTGATGCAGCGGCATCAGACGCTGGCGCCAGACCTCGAAGCGCATCCCCTCGCTGCCTCTTTGCTGGATCGCGCGCCCGAGCGGCGCGATGGTTGGCTGAGTCAGCAATTGAGCCAGTTGAACGAGGTTATCATCCGCGACGAACAGCGCCAGCAGGCGTTGCTGACTCTGCAAAAAGATGCAGGCCGCTTGCAGCAGCAGGTCCAGGCAGCGCAGGAAAACAGCCAGACCGCCGCTCGCCACGCCAGCGAACAACTTCAACAATTGGGCGCCGATCAGCAGCGGCTGGACGAGGAGCTTGCCGCTTTCGAGCCAATGGTGTCACCGCAGGTGCTTGAAGGGCTGCGCAACGATACGTCCGGCACCGTTATGCAGCTTGAGCAACAGGTTACCCAGCGTCTCGATCAACTCGAGCAGCAAGGCGAGGAACAGCTGGAGCAACGCGAACGCCAGCAGAAAATCGAGACGCAACAGGTCGAACAGCACAACCGGCTGCAACGCCAGACCGAGCTCTTGCAAGACGTCACGAGAGTCGGCGAACAGCACCACGCGAGCCAGCAGACGCTGGCGCAGTTGCTGGGTGAGCATGCCGGTGCCGAACACTGGCAGCAGGCCCTGGAACACGCCATCGATCAGGCCCGGCAGACCGAAAACTCGGCGGCGCAGGATCTGCAAGCCATTCACAGCCAACTGATCGGCATCGCTGCCGAGCTTAAGTCTGACCAACAGCAGCTTGAGCAGATGCAACAGGAGCTGGCCGAACTCGACACGCAAATCAGCGAATGGCGCGCTCATCACCCGGAGCTCGACGACACGGCTCTCGCCACCCTGCTCGCGTGTGACGACGCGCACCTGGAACAGCTGCGCCAGCAGTCGAGCAGCGCCGAGAAAATCCTGGAGCAAGCAAAGGTGTTACTGCATGAACGCGATCAGCGTCTGCAGCAGCATCAGGCACAGCACAGCGACCTCAACGACGAACAACAACTGACAACCGCATTGCAGGCGGCGCAGGAGCAGACGGCGCTGAGCGAGCAGTACTGTGCAGACGTGCGCGCCGAGCTGAGCGAAGACCAGCGCCGCCGCAATGCCAATGGCGAGTTGCAGGCGCAGATTGGCGCTGCCACAGGCGAGTACCAGCGCTGGGCCCGTCTGGCGGCACTGATCGGTTCAGCCGAAGGCGACAAATTCCGCAAGATCGCCCAAGCCTATAACCTCGACCTGCTGGTCCATCACGCCAACGCTCAACTCAGGCAACTGGTGCGCCGCTATCGCCTCAAGCGTGGTGGCAGCATGTTGGGCCTGCTGGTGCTGGACACCGAAATGGGTGATGAAATGCGCTCGGTGCATTCACTGTCCGGCGGCGAAACCTTCCTGGTGTCGCTGGCGTTGGCACTGGGGCTGGCATCGATGGCTTCCAGCACCTTGCGTATCGAATCGCTGTTTATCGACGAAGGCTTTGGCAGTCTGGATCCGGAATCTCTGCAACTGGCAATGGATGCCCTTGACGGCTTGCAGGCACAGGGACGCAAGGTCGGCGTCATTTCCCATGTGCAGGAAATGCATGAGCGAATCCCCGTGCAGATCAAGGTGCGTCGTCAGGGCAACGGGCTGAGCACCATCGAGGTTGGCAACTCATGACGCCGCTGCTGTATTCGTTCCGGCGTTGCCCTTACGCCATGCGCGCTCGCATGGCGGTCCGCTACGCTGGTTGTGAGGTGACAATCGAGGAAATCAGCCTCAAGGCCAAACCGGCACAGATGCTCGAATGCTCACCGAAAGGCACGGTGCCGGTGCTGGTGTTGGAGGATCGGGTTCTGGAACAAAGTCTGGACATCATGCACTGGGCACTGGCTCAGCACGATCCGGACAATTGGCAGCTGGCATACGACCCTGAACGGCAGCGGCAGATGGGTGCGCTGATCGAAGAAAACGATCTGGTTTTCAAGCTCGATCTGGACCGCTACAAATACGCGGTGCGTTACCCGGAACATTCCGCGCAGTATTATCGAACGCTGGGCGAACGCTTTCTGCGCACGCTGGAAAACCGGCTGCAGTCGGATACCTATTTGATGGGTGAACACCTGACACTGGCTGACGTGGCCATTGCGCCCTTCATACGCCAGTTCTGCTCCGTCGATCCGCAATGGTTCGAGCAAAGCCCCTACCCGACGCTGCGAGCGTGGTTGCAACGGTTTTTACAGTCAGCATTGTTTGAGGCGGTGATGAAAAAGTGAGCGAGGGCCACTGATCTTCTGTCAGGCCGCTCGGGCTTGCGCTGTGCCCCTGGCTTCTACCGGGTCGCTCGCGAGTGGCTGCTGAGCTATCTGCGGCGCGATCGCAACCAGCATCTTGTGAGTCGTGGTGCGTTGTATGGCGTGGTTGATCTCGTGCCGAGCCTCGATGCAGCGTGCAATTGCGCCGACCGAATTCTGCCCTCCCCCCAGCAACGAACTGCCGTTGATCATGACCGCGAGCCCCGCAGTCACCCATATCCTGCCGCCACTCACGATGCATGCTCCTGGGCGTTGGCTGCCGCTTGTCTGGCATCAACCCAGGAGGATGTCGACGAGCCGTGAACCAGCGTCTCGGTGGCCGGGTTCATGCTGGTGACTGTGACCACCGCGATGAAAACGACATAAAGCGCAATCGCAATGTAAGCGCCCTGTCTGATGGAGTGGAGAATAGCAGTGGCCATGGGTGTTGCTCCCTGAAATGTCTCTGGACCGATAGTGTGTGGGTTGATCGATAGCGTGTTTCCCGGTCGACAGGATCGGGTAAAAAACCCGCAGTGAAAAACGATGTATCGGCATACCAGTCATCATCGGGCTTGATGGTTCGGCATCGCGTGACAGAGGCGGGCCCGGAGCAATCCAAATGAATATATGAAAGCCAGCATGCTTTGAATTATTCTTGTGAAACGTAGGAACGCACAGATTCATAGTAATCAAATGAATGCCAAACCCTTCAAACGGATGAATTTTATGTCCATTGATGGGGTCGAAAGGAAAGCGCTTGGCTCTGGCCTGCATGCACACCCAGTCAGAGTCAGGAACACAGGCGTACCTGTGTGGTGAAGCCGAAGAAATCTCATGCCTGGGTCTGGCTGCGCATTTCGGCTCACACACTCGTAAACATGATCCAACCTGTCGATGTGCCTGCTGTCCTGGCGTTGTCATGCCGGTTGCTCAGACAACGTGGCCCTTAACCTTTTGCTGATCGATGGTGGTGAGATGGAGCAACACGTTCACGACATGAACTGGGGGGCAACACCGCTTGGCGAAAGAGCCTTCTGGCCACCGGCCCTGACCACACTTGCAAGCGTGGTGTCGGGATCAAATCAGCCCATGTTCGTGGTCTGGGGACCGCAGCACACGCTTATCTACAACGACGCTTATGCAGAAATTCTCGCTGCCAAGCATCCCGCAGCGCTGGGCTGCTCGTTTCTTGATGTATGGGCCGAGATCCGCACCGATCTGGAACCGATTGTCGAGCGTGCCTACAGCGGACAGGCCGTCAGCATGGACGACATCACGCTGATCATGCACCGCAAGGGCTATGCAGAAGAAACTCATTTCGCGTTCTCCTATACGCCTGTTCGCGGACCGAACGACACGGTCAGCGGTTTTCTCTGCGTCTGCCTGGAGATCACCGATCGAATCTCTGAAGAACGCACGCTGCTGAATGCTCAAGCTGCGTTGCGCCATCACAACACAACACTTGAACAACAGGTTCTGGAGCGCACCACGGAGCTGAACCGCCTGTGGGACACCTCTCCAGACCTGCTGTTGATTCTCGATTTCCGGGGCATCTTCCTGCGCGTCAACCCTGCCTGGACAGAACTCCTTGGCTATCGGCCGGATGAACTGATCGGCCATCACGTCAATGAGTTCGTGGTTGCAGAGGATCATGATGCGACGGTCAGGGCGTACACCCTGGCTGCCGAGGGGGGCATGCCCAAGCTCGTCAATCGTTACCGCCACAAGGACGGGAGCCTGCGCTGGATCTCCTGGGTTGCGGCACCGGCCGCTGATGTGACCTATGCGACCGGCAGAAATATCACCCTCGAAAAGAAACAGGCCGATACGCTGATGCAGACCGAGGAAGCCCTTCGTCAGTCTCAGAAGCTTGAGGCCATAGGGCAGCTGACAGGCGGCGTGGCGCACGATTTCAACAATCTACTGACCGTCATCAAGTCATCGGCAGACATGCTCAAACGTCCCGATCTGCCCGACACACGACGCTATCGCTACGTTGCAGCAATTTCCGAAACCGTTGACCGGGCGGCCAAGCTCACCTCACAGCTGTTGGCATTTGCCAGACGGCAAGCGCTGAGGCCCGAGGTATTCGCCGTCTGTGACAGCGTGCGCAGCCTCTCACACATGATGAATACACTGACCGGCTCGCGGATCAGGATTGTCACGGAGTTGCCTGACGACCGCTGTTTTGTCGAGGCTGACCCCAGCCAGTTCGATACGGCACTGGTAAACATGGCACTTAATGCGCGAGACGCCATGAATGGCGAGGGCGTGCTGACGATACGCGTTGCGACCGTCGAACGAATGCCGGCCGTTCGGGCACATGATGAGGTCCAGGCTCCCTTTGTCACCGTCTCGATCAGCGATAACGGCATGGGCATCCCCAAAGCACATCTGGACAAGATCTTCGAGCCGTTCTTTACCACCAAGCGCGTTGGCCAGGGCACAGGCCTCGGGTTGTCTCAAGTGTTCGGTTTTGCCAAGCAATCCGGCGGAGAGGTGCTCGTCGACAGCGAACCGGGGCAAGGGAGCACATTCACGCTGTATCTGGCGCGGGTGCCCGAGCCGCAGCCCTCGAATCAGGACGAGAAACACGAACCGGTGATGGACGGGCTCGGCACCTGCGTGCTGGTCGTCGAGGACAATGTCGAGGTGGGCGGTTTCGCCGTGCAGTCACTGTCCGACATGGGCTACATACCGGTGCTGGCCCAAAGCGCCGAAGAAGCACTGGCCGAACTGGCGGCCGATGCTGACCGTTTCGATGTGGTGTTCTCGGACGTCATCATGCCCGGCATGAACGGTATCGACCTTGCCCATCGAATCCGGGAAACCTACCAGGATTTGCCGGTGCTGCTGGCCTCGGGTTACAGCCATATCCTCGCCCAACATGGCACCTATGGCTTTGAGCTTCTACACAAGCCCTACTCCATCGAGCAGCTCTCGCGGCTGTTGCGCAAGATCACCACCTGGAAACGTCGCCGGCGCATCCAGAGCGAGCAGGCCGAGCGGTGACGCTGCGCCTTGAATTGCCCGCTACGTTGCCGACCACACGCGATTATAAGCATCAAAAAAAACCCCGCTACGTATGCGGTAGCGGGGTCAAGGGGATTCAGCAGGGATTCAACGCTTTCGCGAGCAGGCTCACGTAACAGTCCATGCAGGGTCTGCCACGCAATGGGCAGTGGTCGCGTGGACCTGTGTGGGCGAACATGCTCGCGAAAGCGTGTCGTTTCACGAATCCATTCCCCGGTATCGATCAACACACATCGTTAACGGGGAATGGATTCACAAAGGTTATTGCACGTCTTGCTGAGCAGTCTTGTGATCCAGTGCCGCATAGAAATTGGCACTTTGTTGCAGGTATTTCGGTGTGTAGGTTTGAGTGGCGTGAGCTTTTTTGTCGCTGACTTCAACACTGGCACTGGCAGGAAGAGCAACCGATGCCGAAATAGCCGATGCAGCAATGATGGAGAAAAGATTGAAGTTCATGTCGATCACCCTCTGTATGTTGTCTGCATGTCTGGCTTGGAAGTGTTGGCCGTCTTGGCCGTGACTCAAACTTACGCCCGAGGGTGATCAAGCAGAAATCTTTTGTAGCACTAACTCATATCATCGGGATTGATAACGGCGCCAGCCCTCGTATTCCGGGGGCTGGCGCCAAAATGCTCAATCACTTGGCGAGAAAGTGCACGTAAGACGGCGAGTCAACATCCAGCTTTTGCACCGTGTCACCCAACAATCCGCTTTGCGGATCGCGCTTCACAGTCACGATCTGGTTGCTCTTCTGGTTGGCGAACAGCACGAACTTGCCGCTCGGGTCGAAACTGAACTCGCGGGGCTCGATACCTTCGACCGAACGACGCTGGATCTCTTCGATCTTCGCGGTAGCGGGGTCGATACGGAAGACCACCACCTGATTGGCTTCACCCCGATTGGTAACGTAAAGGAATCGGCCATCCGGTGAGGTATGTAGGGCACCCGCGCCGTTCTTCTGCGCGACATCCTGATTTTTCAGATCCACCAGCTGCGTCTGCTTGAAGCCACCGTCGTGATAATCGAACACAGCCACCTGAGCAGACATTTCCAGCACCAGCCAGGCATGCTTACCGGCACGGTCGAACAGCACATGACGTGGGCCGCTGCCCGCTGGCAGTTGCACGGTCGGTACTGTCGCAGGCTTCAGTGGCTTGGCCTGGTCAGCGTCATAGCGATAGACAAACAGCTTGTCGGCGCCCAGATCGGCCATCACCACATACTTGTCATCCGGGGTCGGCACAGCGAGGTGAACATGAGACGACATCTGCCGCTCCGGGTTGACCTTGCTGGCAGGTCCGAGTTTCTCGACCTGAACAGCCTCGGCCAAGCGACCGTCCTTGCCGACCGGCATGACCGCAAGCGCACCACCCGGATCCGGGTTCACAGCGTAATTGGCAATGAACAGATAACGACCGTCACGGCTCAGGCTCGAGTGGGTAGGCTCATCGCCCTGACTCTTGACCTGATTGATCGGGGTGACCTCGTGGGTCCCGGCATTGATAGCGAAGCTGCTGACCTTGCCTACCGCATCGCTCTGGCCTGGGCCGTTCTCGTTGACGGCAAACAGATAGCGCTGGTCTTTGGAAACTGTCAGCCAGGACGGGTTCCCGGTCTTTATCACTTGCAGCGGCTTGGGATCGATCTTGCCGGTCTGGCTATCAAAACCAAAACGGTAGATGCCTTCGCTCTTGCCTTGGGTGTAGGAACCCAACAGTAATTCGGTATCGGTCATGGCATGGGCCTGCAGGGTAAACGCGCTCATGGCAGTGGCAATCGCCAGCCACGGCAAAAATTTATGGGGCATGGGGGCATCCCTTTTTGTTGAAGTTATCGGCGCCGGTTACGGGCAGTCAGGTCTATGACACTCTCAACGCCCGTCAAGTTTTGCCTCGGATGAATTTGCAGGGTTCGTCACCCTTCAGGCACCTGCACTGCAACGTCCCTGTCCGCCACTGGCGAACGACGCAAATCAGCCATGCCGGGCGCCAGCACCGACATGAACCCCCGGTAATGATGGGCGAACAACCGGAGCTGACTGATAGGGTCGATAGTGACTCCGGCAAGGATCAGCGCGATCACCAGGCCTGTCACCGAAACGCGCCTGCGCAGTGGCTTGAGCCCCTTGCGCGTGACCGGCAACAGCAACACCAGCCCGACCAGAAACCAGATGAACAGGCGCGGCATCAGTTGCGGCCGATCCAGCCCGACCTCCCAAAGCGCCCATACGGTGCACAGCAGCAGCATCAGCGTGAACAGCCAGACAGCGAAGCGCATGCCCATCACCAGCAGGACGCCGATGGCGAGGAACCCGAAACCCGAGAGCATGTAATAGAAGGAGCCGCCCAGAACGACCAGCCTGAAACCGCCGAGCAGCATCACGACGCCCAGCGCCAGCAGAAACGCACCGAGAATGGTCGGCAACAGACGCGCACGACTCAACGTACCTTGAGTAGACATTGGATCTCCCTATCTTGTGTGTGCGGCTCAATCCATTGAGCCGATACTGGCAAGGCCAGCGTGTGTAACGTCGTTATCCCCTGGTCACGCAATGCGCCAGAGCAATAAGAAAAGGCAAGCACATCCGTGTGTAGTGAGCGCGAACTGCATCATGCATAACGCGAAACACCCTACCACCCGATGTCGGCGCTCATGCAAAAGCGGTCGACACGTGAGGGGCAATCTAGCGCTGGAACGATAACGCCAAATTGATCTGGATCAATCCTGTACGGAATCGTCTTCATCGGACGGGGTAAAAGCGTCCAGACAAATGATCCGGTGGTCCGCGTTGCCATCGTTGACGACCCAGCTTTGCAGCGATTCGTCGAAGCTCGCCGCTTGAACCTGCGCTTGCGTAAAACGCCACACCTTGCGCTCGCGACCGTCCATGCATTCGATGTTCAACTCTTCACCGAGCGAAAACTCCCAGGCATGCAGCCCGTCGATTTCCAGCATGGTAGTGGCCTCAAGGGCGGCGAGCAGCGTGTCTGGGGTGGTAGTCATGAGGATATCCGGCCTGCAAAAGCGCGAATGATAGGCAAAAAGCGCAGGTTCAGACAGTCCCGCATGCGCTCGGATACGGTTTCCGGCCCGTCCCGATGTGCGTTGCACACCTCAGGAGCGGACCGGCTCTCTACAATCCACGCAGGAACGGGCTACAACGTGCCGATCCCGCCAGGCTGGAACACCGGCTCACTGGCCTCCAGACCGTTGACCAATGGCTGACCGAACTCCGCCTGGCTGACCTCGAAGCGATCGCCTGGCTGCGTGCGGATGCCATCGGCAAACGACAGCGTGGCAGTGCCGAAGAAGTGCACGTGCACGTCACCGGGTCTCAGGAACTGTGCGTATTTGAAGTGGTGGTACTCAAGATTTTCCAGGCTGTGACACATGTTGGCTTCGCCACTCAGAAACTCTTTTTCCCACAACACTTTGCCGTCGCGCCAGACGCGGCTGGTACCGGACAGGCTTTGCGGCAACTCGCCGACGCGCAATTCCGGGCCGAACGAGCAGGCACGCAGTTTCGAATGCGCCAGATACAGGTAGTTGCGGCGCTCCATGATGTGGTCGGAATATTCGTTGCCAATGGCGAAGCCCAGTCGATAAGGCTTGCGGTCATGGCCGATCACGTACAGACCGCTCAGCTCCGGTTCTTCACCGCCATCTTCGGCGAACGGAGGCAGGGAGAACGACGCACCCGGACGCACGACAATGCTGCCATCGCCCTTGTAGAACCATTCTGGCTGTACACCGGCCTCGCCCGCTGCCGGCTTGCCGCCCTCTACGCCCCATTTGAAGATGCGCATGGTGTCGGTCATTGTCGCTTCATCGCCAGCCTGCTGATGCATCTTGTCACGCGCCGAGGCGCTGCCCAAATGCGTCAGGCCAGTACCGCTGACCAGCAAATGCGCGGGATCCGGGTGGTCAAGCGGCGGCAAAATACGCAGCTCCTTGAGCAGTTGCGCATAGTCGTATGCCTCACCCAGCCCTTTCAGATCAACCTGAGTGGCAAGGTTCGAGCCTGCTTCGATAGCGGCCAATGCCAGTTCACGAACGCTCTGCGCGCCCTGCACTTCGCGCACTTGATCACCCTCGACCAGACCGACACGACGCTCACCGTTGCTCAATTCAAACTGTACTAACCGCATGGAAATCTCCTTTCAGGATGGTGGGAAGCCGCGCCTATCGAGCCTTGGCGCTGGCTGCAAAGTCGGAGGCTGGCAGCACATGCTTGCGCTCCAGTACGTGGTAGACGATGCCGGTCAACACCAGACCAAACACCATCACGCCAGACAGGAAGTACAGGCCCGACGCCAGGCTGCCGGTCATTTCCTTGAGCGCACCGATCACAAACGGTCCAATGTAGCCGCCCAGGTTGCCGACCGAGTTGATCAATGCAATACCCGCCGCCGCACTGGCACCGGCGAAGAAGCGTCCAGGCAAGGTCCAGAACACCGCCGTGCAAGAAAACAGCGCAAACGCCACCACACACAATGCGGCCAATTGCGCCACGGGCAGGGTCAGCCAGGCACTGCAGAACAGACCGATAGCACCCAACACATAAAGCACCGCCAAATGCCCGTAACGGTCGTTAAGGCGGTCGGAACTGCGCGGCACGATCAGTAGGCCAATGATGCCGAAGATGTACGGCACCGACGACACAAAACCGGTAGTCAGGTCGCTGCCGCCAAACTGCTTGATCAGGGTCGGCAGCCACAGCCCCAGGCCATAAATGCTCAAGGTCACTGGCAGGTAAAACAGTGCCAGCAGCAAGACGCGTTTGTCCTTGAGGGCGTGCAACGGGTTGCCGTGGCGCGTCTGGCCGTACTCTTCAAGGTCCTTTTTCAACTCGCCGGCCAGCCAGTCCTTCTCGGTCTGGTCCATCCACTTGACCTGTTGCGGACCATCCGGCAACCAGCGCAGCACCGGCCAGGTCAGCAGGATCGCAGGCGTGCCGATGACGATGAACAACCACTGCCAGCCGTGCAGGCCCAACACACCGTCCATGCCCAGCAGGCCACCAGACACTGGCCCGGTGATCATCATCGCGATGGGTTGCGAAAGAATGAACAGGCCGAGGATCTTGCCGCGATGGCGAACCGGGAACCACTGGGTAATGTAGTACAGCACGCCAGGGAAAAAGCCCGCCTCGGCCGCACCGAGCAAAAAGCGCATCACATAGAAGCTGTGCGGCCCCTGCACGAAGGCCATGCCAATGGTGATGGCACCCCAGGTGATCATGATCCGGGCAAACCAGCGTCGTGCACCGAAACGCTCGAGCATCAGGTTGCTGGGGATTTCGAACAGGAAATAGCCGATGAAGAACAGCCCGGCACCCAGACCGTAGGCTGCGTCGCCAATCCCGATGTCGGCACCCATGTGCAGCTTGGCGAAGCCCACGGCAGAGCGGTCTACATAGGCAATCAGGTAGAGCAGGATCAGAAAGGGAATCAGTTTGAACGTGATGCGACGTATAAGCCCCAGTTCCTGGCTCATGAAGGCGGTCTCCCATTGTTTTTGTTATGGAACCTGCGGGGATTGCCTCTGTGCATGAATACCGTTGCAAGCAACGCAAGCGCCAGGACCGTCCCTCGTGTGCAATCGACTATATAGTAATACTATTTGAACTGACAACTCTTCCAATGCGCGTTTTTTAGGCTTACCTTAGCCAGCAGTGTCGTCATTAAGTCTTACAATAAGAGAGCCGATCATGTCTGATTCCGATAAAAAACCGACCCTGCGTTCTGCCCAGTGGTTTGGCACTGCCGACAAGAACGGCTTCATGTACCGTAGCTGGATGAAGAATCAGGGCATCGCCGACCATCAGTTTCATGGCAAACCGATCATTGGCATCTGCAATACCTGGTCCGAACTGACTCCCTGCAACGCTCACTTCCGTCAGATTGCCGAGCACGTCAAACGCGGTGTGATCGAGGCTGGCGGCTGGCCGGTGGAATTCCCGGTGTTTTCCAACGGCGAATCCAACCTGCGCCCCACCGCAATGTTCACCCGCAACCTAGCGAGCATGGACGTCGAAGAAGCGATCCGCGGCAACCCCATCGACGGCGTCGTGCTGCTGACCGGCTGCGACAAAACCACCCCGGCCCTGTTGATGGGGGCCGCCAGCTGTGACATCCCGGCCATCGTCGTGACCGGCGGACCGATGCTTAACGGCAAGCATGAAGGCAAGGATATTGGCGCCGGGACCATCGTCTGGCAGATGCACGAATCGTACAAGGCAGGCTTGATCAGCCTGGACGAATTCCTGTCCGCCGAAGCAGGCATGTCCCGCTCGGCAGGTACCTGTAACACCATGGGTACCGCGTCCACCATGGCCTGCATGGCCGAAGCCCTGGGTACCTCGCTGCCGCACAACGCTGCCATTCCGGCGGTCGATTCACGACGCTACGTGTTGGCGCACATGTCAGGCATGCGTGCCGTGGACATGGTTCGCGAAGATCTTCGGCTGTCGAAGATCCTCACCAAGGCAGCGTTCGAAAACGCTATCCGCGTCAATGCCGCGATTGGCGGCTCGACCAACGCGGTTATCCACTTGAAAGCCATCGCCGGACGCATCGGCGTGGACCTGGAGCTGGATGACTGGACTCGCGTCGGTAAAGGCATGCCGACCATCGTCGATTTGCAGCCGTCCGGACGCTTCCTGATGGAAGAGTTCTACTACGCCGGTGGCTTGCCCGCCGTGCTGCGCCGCATGAACGAAGCCAATCTGCTGCCCAACCCGGACGCCCTCACCGTCAACGGCAAGAGCATCAGCGAGAACACCTGCAATTCGCCGATCTACGGTGAAGACCAGGTCATTCGGGCTCTGGACAATCCGATCCGGGCTGACGGCGGTATTTGCGTGCTGCGCGGCAACCTGGCACCGCTGGGTGCAGTGCTCAAACCTTCCGCCGCTACACCGGCGCTGATGCAGCATCGCGGTCGCGCCGTGGTGTTTGAAAACTTCGAAATGTACAAGGCACGGATCAATGATCCGGATCTGGACGTGGACGCCACCTCGGTGATGGTCCTCAAGAACTGCGGTCCGAAGGGTTATCCAGGCATGGCCGAAGTCGGCAACATGGGGCTGCCTGCCAAACTGCTCGCTCAGGGCGTGACCGACATGGTACGTATTTCCGATGCGCGCATGAGCGGCACCGCATACGGCACCGTCGTGCTTCACGTCGCGCCAGAAGCCGCAGCGGGCGGTCCGCTGGCGGTAGTGAAGGAAGGTGACTGGATCGAACTGGACTGCGCCAGCGGGCGTCTGCACCTGGACATTCCCGAGGCCGAACTGGCTGCGCGTCTGGCCGACTGGGAGGCTCCGCCGAAACTGCTGCTGGGCGGTTATCGCCAGCTCTATGTCGATCACGTGATGCAGGCGGATCAGGGTTGCGACTTCGATTTCCTGATCGGCTGCCGAGGCGCTGAAGTGCCGCGTCATTCTCACTGATGCCACGCCAGCACTGAGTGGTATCAGGCAACCGGCAGCCTTCATGACAGCATGAGCGAAAGCGGCGTTCGCCTTCACCGGGCGACCGCCGCAGCGGTTGCGCAATGTTATGATGCGCGGCACTCACCGCCAGGATCGACTTGCGTCCCCATGGATTATCGAAAGCCTTCCGACCGTAAAAGCATGCACGCCCGCATTGTCCAGGAACTGGGCATGCAGATCGTATCCGGCCGTTTCAAACCTGACGAAAAGCTCCCGGCAGAAGCCCTGCTCTGCGAAGAGTACGCCGTCAGTCGACCGGTGCTGCGTGAAGCCACGCGGGTTCTGGTCGCAAAAGGCCTGGTCTATTCAAGGCCGCGTGTCGGCACGGTGGTCAAGGCACGCCGCGAATGGCACCTGCTTGACCCGGATGTGCTGCATTGGGTGATGCAAAGTTCTCCGCAGAATGAATTCTTCAACCTGCTCACCAGCGTGCGCGCGGTGATTGAACCGGCAGTCGCAGCGCTGGCAGCGCAACATGCCACGGACGAAGAGATCGAGTCGATCCACGAAGCTTACCTGCGCATGGAAGCTGCCCCGACACCGGAAGACTTGCTGCAACCGGACCTCGATTTCCACAGCCGCATCGCCGATGCGACCCATAACGACCTGTTGGCGCACCTGTGCAACATGTTGTCGCTGGCCCTGCGTGAAGCGCTCAAATACTCCAACAAACGCCCAAACCTGCACGAACTGGCGATGCCTCGACACAAGGCGATCCTTACCGCCATCCAGAACCGCGACGCCCTTGCCGCCCGCCACGCCTCGCTGGTGCAGCTGGATGACGCGCGCAACGCATTGACGGTGGTGCTGGGCGGGGTTTGATGCGCTGAATGTTGCGGTCCCTTCGCGAGTCGGGACACGCTGTCTGGCTAGCGAAAGCGGCCGTTCAGACGCTACGTCTCTCCAGACATAGCGCCTTTGGGGCCTTTCCACTCAATGTGAAAACAGAGAATTCCCGACCTTCCCTGCCATCTTCTCCGGCTTGATCAGGAAGCGTGCGAGCGCAGGCAACAGCCACAGCGCGCCAAACATGTTCCACAGCAACATGAAGGTCAGCATCAGGCCCATGTCCGCCTGAAACTTGATCGCCGAGAAGATCCATGTGCACACACCGATCGCCAGGCACAGCCCGGTGAACAATACCGCCTTGCCGGTAGACTTCAGCGTTTCGTAATACGCCTCCTGCAACGGCAGCCCTGCACGCAGGAAGCTCTCCAGACGGCTGTAGATATAGATGCCGTAATCCACACCAATCCCAACACCCAGTGCTACAACCGGCAAGGTCGCGACTTTTACCCCGATGCCCATGAACGCCATCAGCGCATTACCAAGCACCGAAGTCAGCACCAGCGGCAGTACGATGCACAAGGTTGCCGCCCATGAACGGAAGGTGATCATGCACATGGCTGCAACGCAGATGTAGACGAGAATCAGAATGGTCAGCTCGGACTTCTTGATGACTTCGTTGGTGGCCGCCTCGATGCCAGCATTACCCGCAGCCAGCAGGAACTGCATGTCGGGACGGTTGTTTTCCTTGGCAAAGTCCTGCACCGCATGCACGGCGCGATCCAGGGTTTCGGCCTTGTGATCGTTGAGGAATACCAGCAGCGGCGCCAATGAGCAGTTGTTGTTGTACAGGCCGTCAGCCCGCGCAATGGAGTTGTTGAGCACGTCCTTGTTGCGCGACAGGGTTTCCCATTTCAGGTTGCCCTCGTTCATGCCCTTGATGACCTGCTTTGAAACTGTAACCAGCGAAATGGCCGACTGCACGCCCTGGGTGTTTTCCATCTTCCAGGCCAACTCGTTGATCGCTGACATCGTTGGATAGGCCGAACACCCTTCCGGTGGCGTCTTGACCATCACCACCAACACATCGGAACTGGTCGAGTAATGATTGATGATGAAAGCGTTGTCCTGGTTGTAGCGCGAATCCGGGCGCAACTCTGGCGCGCCCTGATCCAGGTCGCCGATCTTCAGGTTCTGGCTGTACCAGAGGCCACCGCCGAAGGCCAGCAACGCCAACACGATCGAAACAGGCGCAACCCGGGGGCTGGCGAAGTTGGACAGCAGACGCCAGAACGCATGTTCCGAGACCGCATCACGCTTGCTGCGGCTGATTGCCCGTTTGCTGATACCGGCGTAGGAAATCGCTACCGGCAGCAGAATCAGGTTGGTGAACACGATAACGGCTACACCGATGGACGCACCGATGGCCAGTTCACGGATCACGCCGATATCAATAATCAGTAGCGTGATGAACCCCACCGCATCGGCAAGAATCGCGATCATGCCCGGCAGAAACAGTTGGCGGAACGTCCGACGTGCCGCCATCAGGGCGTTTTCCGCCTCGCTGGACTGCAAGGCAATACCGTTGATCTTCTGCACACCGTGGGAAATCCCGATGGCAAAGATCAGGAACGGCACCAGCATTGAATAGGGGTCGATACCAAACCCGACCACATGCATCAGGCCCAACTGCCAGATGACCGCGATCAAGGTTGTAATCAGTACTGCAACGGTACTGCGCAGGCAGCGCGTGAACCAGATCAGCAGCACCAGCGTGATCAGAAAGGCGATGCCAAAGAACATCACCACCATGAACAGGCCGTCGATCAGGTCGCCAACTTTCTTGGCGAAACCGACGATATGAATCTTGATGTTGGGGTTCTGGGCCTCGTACTTGTCGCGAATCTTTTCTTCAAGCTGGTGGGAGAACTGCTGATAGTCCAGCGCCAGCAACTTGCCCTGATCCGCCGGGTCCGGGTAGGACTCTTGCAGCGGAACATCAATGATGCTCGATTTGAAGTCGTTGGCAACCAAACGCCCGACCTGCCCGGACTTGAGGATGTTGTTGCGCAACTGATCCAGACTGCTGTCCGAACCGTTGTAGCTTTGCGGAATGACCTCGCCACCGGCAAAGCCCTCCTCCGTCACTTCAGTCCAGCGCACGCTGGGGCTCCACAGCGACTTCAGGCCGGAGCGGTCAACGCCCGGAATGTAAAAGACTTCGTCGCTGATCTGGCGCAGGGTCTCCATGTACTGTTTGGAAAATATATCGCCATCCTTGGCCTCGACGGAAATACGAACCGTATTGCCCAGGTTCGCCAGATCATTGCGGTGCTCCATCATGTTTTGAATGAACGGATGCGACAGCGGGATCATTTTCTCGAAACTGGTAGAGGGGCGAACCTGCGTGGCCTGCCAGAACAGAACAATGCTCACCAGCAGGCACAGGAAGATCACGGCCGGGCGGTTATTGAAGATCAAGCGCTCGAGAAACGTCGCCTTTTCATCCGAATGTTGCGGTTGTTGAAGATTGGTCATGCGCGAATGTCCCCGCCCTGAAAGTTCTTATTGTTGGGTCGTCTCGGCGCCCGTTGGCGAGGTGACGCGCACGCCCCCTTGTCCTACCAGAATCAGATTGCCCTGCAGATTGGTGGTAACGCCAGCCAGCGAGATCCGGTCAGGGCGGTTGAAGACCGTGAAGCTTTCCCCATCATCACTGCTGCGCATCACACTGCCGCCGTTGCCGACCAGCACCACCGAGCCATCGGCCAGCAACGAGGCGTTGGCCAGACCGAATTCCATCGGCCCGCGAGCCCCCTGCAGCTCGATCGGCGTCCAGGTATCGCCGAAATCGGTGGAGCGAAACAGGTTGCCACGCAAACCGTAAGCCAACAGTGTCGAAGGGCTGGCGGTGCCGATGACCCCGAACAATGAGCCTTGATAAGGACCTTCGAGTCGCTCCCAGGTCTGCCCATCATCACTTGAGCGGAACATGCTGCCCGCCTCGCCCACGATGAACAGGCCCGCGTCCTTCACCTGCGCGATGCCATTGAGGTGGTACTGATCTTCGTTATCCAGTCGCTCGCTGACGTCCTGCCAGTGCTCGCCGCCGTCAGTGGTAGTGAGCAACGCGCCATAGGCTCCCACTGCAAACCCGTTGCTGGCATCCTTGAACCAGACATCCAGCAGCGGTGCTTCACGAGCCAGGTCTTCGAATTGCTTGCTCCAGGTTGCACCGCCGTCGCTGCTGGCCAGAATCTGCGCATCGTGCCCAACCGCCCAGCCGTGTTTTTCGTCGGCGAAATAAACGGCGGTCAACAATTGGCGAGTTGGCACCTGGGCCTGAACCCAGCTTTTGCCCTGATCGTCGGAATACAGAATATGCCCATGATCACCGACCACCACCAGCCGGGCACCGGCATGAGCAACGTCCAGCAACAGCCCCCTTGAAGCCTTGGCTGATTCAATGGCGTAGACCACTGCATCGCTGGCGGGCGCAGGGTTCGCAACAGGATCAGACGCAGCCTGCACCGGCACGATCGCCGACCAGCACATCAGAACGGTCAGGGACATGCCCGCGTATAACCGGGTGCGCCGATTCAAAGGCTCACTCATGGACTTCTCCCCTTTTATTGTTATCAGGCCTTTATCACCGGCCAGTTCGTATCAACCAGATGCCCACAAGCCCTCTAGCCATACCGTTTGGAAGCTGAGCCATCGTAGGCAGCTTTGCAAATGCCTGACAATCGACATGTCGTTATCTTTTGTTAAGCGCCAAGGTGTGATTGATGGAGTATCAGTGGGCGTGATGCCGGGTCAGGGTTCTGATCCCTGTATCGACCCCAGGGGATTGTGAGTGGACTTGTGCCAGTACTGACCTGCCGCGTCGCGCCAACAGCCGCGCTGGCGGGTCGGGCTCCTGCCGACAACCCACTCGCAAGACTTGGCATGAGGTATTCTGCGCCCGTTAAAACGCGCAGTCCGGGCCTGAATGGCCACAGCCTGTAATCAGTCTTCAACGCGTCGCACAGGCAGGTCTGAATGTTTTATAGGCATAGGTTCGAGCGCACCGCCAGGGGCGACCTGCACATCCACTCGCGAAATGTGTTTCAAAACTCACTCGTGCTGCTGTCAGGCACGACCTGCCTGATGGCGCCGGTTGCGCTGGCCGTGCTCGGGGTGGCCAATGGTTTTTCGCTGCTGGCTGAACAAGGTCTGTTGGCCTCGCTGCTGATCGTATTCGGCCTGTTGCTGTTGTTCGTCTCTGCCTTGTTCCTGATGCTTTGCACCGCAACCGGCGAGACGCTTCTGTTATCCCGACTCGACGGCGAAGGCCAGCGCCGCACCGAGAACTTTCTAACACGCCGCGAGCGGGCGCGGTCGGTCTTCAGCATCCAGGCCCCCAAATACCTTGAGCTTCGCCGCCGTAAACAGGCCAAACCTGTTTATACCCAACTGTGGCTGGTCATGCGTGATGGCACCGAGCATCGTCTGACGACCGACTGCTTCCCGGTATTACCCGGCAGCAAACCTACAGACCAATGGCTGAAAGAGCTGGCCGACTATCTGGACGTGGCAGTGCCCACCGAAGTCGTTGAGGATTCGGCGCCCGATTCAAAGGTGCCTTACAAACCGGGCCAAGTGCCGAAACCCAAAGACACCCACAACAGCACCGGGAAAAACAACGAACAAGAGCGCTCGTCTGCGCAGCAAGCGACTCAAATCCTCAGCGCCCCTGTACGCATCTTTCTTGTTCTGCTGGGCATTTTCATGGCAGTACTGGAGCTGAACCGGGTCTTTGCACTGGTACCGTCCCTGTTCAGCGGGCAGTTGCGCATCAGCGGTTACCGATCGACGCCTACACTTCTCTATTGGTCCGATCAACCGTTCAAGTTCTCGTTCCATGTCCTGCTTGACACAGTAGAGGTGCTCTTTATCGGATTCGTCGTCTGGCGGAGCCTGAGCATCGCGATCAAAGGCAAGATGTAAAACGGTCCCGTGGGGACGCTCAATTCAAGACGAGCATCGCGCTCTATCAGTTGCCGTAATGACGGTTTTATTCAGCAAGGCAAGTGTTACGGACGTCCCTGCTGTATACCGGGGTGAAGAGGACTACATCCGCTGCAAAGCGAGCCTGCTTACGATACGGTCGCCAACTTCCACGCCCGCTGCATCATGCATTGACGCGTCGCCACTGGCTGGGTGAGACCTTTTCCCACTGTCGAAAAGCTCGATAGTAAGAGTTGACGTCTTCGTAGCCAAGCAGATAAGCCACCTCTTTGAGGTCAATCGTTTTGTCAGCAAGCAGACGAAAACCCACTTGCCGACGGGCTTCGTTGAGCAGTGTGCTGAACGTTGTGCCCTCGGACGCCAGTCGTCGCTGTAACGTCCGCTCGCTCTGCAACAGTTCACGGGCGAGATGTCGCAAACTTGGCCGCCCGTCCGCCAGTGCATGTTTCAGCACTTCAACTGCCTGATCACAAAATCCAATGGGAGCTTCGATCTCTCGTACGGCAGCGGTCAGGCCGGGATTCATCAGGTGCAGGACTTCGGGGTTGTGCTCAAGAAACGGCAGATCGATGTCGACCGCGCTCATAGTCAATTCATCGCGGGCTGTGCCGTAGCTGATAGGGCAACCGAAATAACTCGAGTGAGTTTCCAGGCATTGCGGCGGCCGCCTCAAGCTCAAGGCGACAGGCTTCAACTGCTTACCGGTGCCCCGTCGACCCAGCTCGAGTATCAAGGCAAAACATGCCTCCACGGCGAGATAGGGTGCCAATGCCGTGCCAGAAGGCCATTGAATCGTGAATGACACATACCCGTCACGCTCGTCGATGCAAATCTTATCGGGACTGCACAGGCGCTTGAAGCGGGAAAATCTCGCAAGCCCGTCGCGAAAGTCGGCCGCATACAACGCAGCAAGGAACGCCAGTTTGTGCTTCGCAGTGGGTGTATCGCGGACCATTTTTATTGCAAAAGCCGGGTCTGCAGAAAGCGTCTCGATAGCGTTCCAGACAGCAAAGAGTTGATCCGTACTGACAAAGGCAGCCTCGTCGAGATGAAGATCAGGGAGCAGTTGAGCGTGCTGCTGAACCAGCGATGGATGCAGCCCGAGTTGCTCTAACGATTGCCAGAAGGCCTGGGGCAATTTACAACGCTCAGAGCTGATCTGCTGGTGGGACATTTATATGCTCCGAACCGCAGGTGAGCGACAGTGCTGACGCAACGCCCCTCCAATGGCGCGTTCCGCAAGTATTCTGGCGCAAATTGCCCACGGGGTTATGCTGCTTCGCTCTTACCATTGTCGTCAACGAACCGAGGCAAGAGGAACTATTGATGACGATGACGTTTTATACCAATCCCAACTCTCGCGGCCGTATGGTGCGCTGGATGCTGGAAGAAATCGGCTGCACCTATGATTCGGTCGTTCTGGATTACCAGCCGATCAGTCAGGCTGACAGCTGGGGCGGTGCTGCGCTGGCAGCGCCGGCAGTGGCCGACCCTGATGATCCACGCGTCGGCTTTTTCCGCGACGTGAACCCGATGGGCAAGGTTCCCGCACTCGTGCACAACGGACAAACCATAACAGAAACTGCCGCCATCTGTGCGTATCTGGCCGATGCATTTCCCGAAGCCGGCCTGGCTCCCGCAGCCGCAGAGCGAGCGGCCTACTACCGCTGGATGTTTTTTGCTGCGGGCCCTTTGGAGCAGGCAGTGACCAACCATCGCGCCGGTTTCAACCCGACGCCAGATCAGGAATTCTTTTTTGGATACGGCAGTCACGATCGCACCGTGGACCAACTTGAGCGCGCGGTGAAGGCTCATCCTTTCATTGCCGGGGAGCGCTTTACCGCTGCAGACGTTTACGTCGGCTCCCACATCGGCTGGGGATTAGGCCTTGGTACATTGCCGCCCAGAGCCGCATTTCTTGCCTACGCCGAGAAACTGATGAACCGCGACGCGTATAAACAAGCAGTGGCCAAGGACGAGTTGCTGCTGGCTGCAACGGCCTAATCAGACGGTGCATGGATGCTGAACATGAACAGCAGGACGCGATCCGGTCACGACACCTCCCGGACATCAACCAACAACGCGGACGCGATAGACCGCCCAAAAATTCAACGAGGCTTTTAATGTCGAGCAACATACCGGACTTCACTGCACGCTTGCTGATCGACGCAGGGATCGACAAAGGGATGCGGGTCCTGGACGTGGGCTGTGGTTCCGGTGATGTCTCTCTTCTTTTGCTGAAACTGGTAGGAGTAGAAGGAGGAGTCGTCGGGATCGATCATGACTCAAGAGCCATCGCTATTGCACGCCAGCGCAGCGAAGCAATGAACAATCCCTCACTGACATTTCTGGAATGCGACCTTTTAAAGCTGCCGAACTCTTTCGGCACTTTCGACGCCATTGTCGGGCGGCGAGTCCTGATGTATCAAAAGGATGCAGTCGCAACGATCCGCACAATCGCTACGTATTTGCGCCCCGGTGGGATAGTGGTTTTCCAGGAACATGACACTACGATGGCGCCAGCAAGTCTCGATCCGTTCCCATTACATAAAAGAGCGCAAGGCTGGTTACAGCAAATGATTGCGCGTGAGGGAGCCGACCTGAACATCGGATTCAACCTGCACAGCATTTTTACCAAAGCAGGCTTGGTTGTTGAAAACGTGCGCGCCGAATGCCTGGTACAAACACCTGATACTCCTTACAGCCTTGGCAACATCGTCCGGGCATGTTTGCCGCGAATCATCGACCTCGGGGTAGCCAGCGCAGAAGAGGTAGAAATCGAAACGTTGCAAAAGCGTCTGGATGAGGAGCGCTCAGGTTCTCAAAGTATCTACATCGGCGACGTGATGTTTGGAAGCTGGGCACGGAAAACTTGCCTTCTTCAAGATACCGATACGGCTACCTCACGCCAGTAGATGACCGCTTCAGTTGCCCGTCGTGCGAGGCGCTATACACGCTTGGCCTTCATCGATGCTGAATTCGCCTTTACGACAAGATCGCACAGCTGGCGTAAACATTTAGAATGTCTTCCAGGCTCCAGCGACTCGCCCACGACAGGTTCATGGAATGACGGTTTTACTCAGAAAAGCATGTGTTACGGATATCCCGGCCATATACCGGGGTGAGGAGGACTACATCCGGCGCTGGGAGCCTGATCATGAAGCGAGTTGGCGCTCAGAACTGGGGCGACACTTGTCGCGCTGGGTAGAAAACTTCTATCGGCTGACCGTCGCGACAATTGGCGGAGACTTCGCCGGGTACTCATTGTGGACTGACGAGCAAGCCTACGCGGAGCTTTGTACGATCAATGTCACGCAAGCCTGCAGGCGAAGGGGGATCGGAAGGTTGCTGCTTGATACCTATGCACTGGACGCTGCGAGCCAGGGCCTCACGCACTTGCGCTTGAGTGTGAGGCCTGACAACCCTGCGAAATTGATGTACCAGGAGGCTGGTTACAGGTTGACCGGGACCGATCCAAACGGCTATCTCAGGTACGAACGCTCAGCATGATTTCTACGGGTCGATCGGGATCACGCAAGTATGGTTGCACCGAGCCTGATCATGACTGACTGTAGGCTGTTTCAAGGTGCAGGACATCCCGATAACTGGCTGTGGCAGGACATTATGGATACCGAAGACAATTCGTATGTAAGTACTCTCCAAGCGCTGGAAAAACTCTACGGCGCGGTCGCCGCTCCCTCTCGTATGAAGGAGACAGATCATATTCATCCTGCCTACAGGCCCTTTATAGAAGCGGCTCCTTTTGCGGTGCTTGCCTCATCCGGGGCTGGTGGGCTCGATGCCTCTCCGCGCGGTGATCAGGCGGGCTTCGTTCATATCGAAGACAGCAAGACACTGTATCTACCGGACAGACGCGGTAACAACCGGATCGATACCCTGCGCAACATCATCGAAGACCCACGCGTTGCGCTGCTGTTTCTCGTGCCCGGTGTCGGCGAAACATTGCGGGTCAATGGAACGGCACGAATTTCCATTCAACCTGACCTGCTTTCGCGCTTTGCTGTAAAAGGCCAAGTGCCCAGATCCGTACTCTGCATCACGGTGACGAGCGTGTACTTCCAATGCAGCCGGGCAGTCATCCGGGCGGGGTTGTGGGATGCGAGCCGCCACGTCGAGCGAAGTGCGTTGCCAAGCGCAGGGCAGATTCTCAAAGAAATATCAGCCGATGAAATCGATGGTGATGCTTACGACAAGGCCTTGCCGGGGCGTATCGCTGATACGTTGTACTGACAGGAGCAAGGGCATACAGCCGACGCCTGAACAAACGCCCAAAGAGAAGCGACTTCTGCACAGGCAAGCCGGCGTCCCGGTGGACTCATCAGGCCGTCCCGCGCGAGCAACTGTTTTTGTTCAAACCCTCAGGGTTGTAGTGGCTCTTTCAATGAATGCCTGCCATTGGCGATGCGCTTGAGTTTCAACGTTGCCGAGATGGCCAGATAGACGCCCAGCACGAGACCGACAACCTCAGCGGCAAACCCGAGGCTGCCTGATCCGAACAGGTCCAGGTAAATCGGGTAAGCCGCAATATTCCAGATATCGGTTAACACAGGCCCCTGAGTATTCATGAAGATATCGGATGCCAGGATTAGCAGAGAAATATGGCCTTCATGCTGCGCGTAATCGTGCATCAGCGAAACGAGCGAGGCAAAAACGAGCACCCCGCTGGCAAGTGCAATAAAAATCCCTGCTTTTCTCGTTGCCCGCGCACTGGAAATTTCTTTTTGTGAATTCATCGGTTTATCCACTCCTTATTATTTGTTTTCAGGCGCGCCACTTTCGCGAACTACCGCTCGGGATTTACGATTATTTTTAATTCTCGGCAGACTGGATCGGTGACCAGTAGCCCCTTACTGATCACAACGGCTCGTTACCACGAACTCTGCGCCACTCGCACAAAGTTGTCGCCGAAAATCGCATTGATGTCATCGTTCTGATAGCCAAGTCGCTCAAGCGCATGCCCGATGTCTGCCAGCCTTTCTGGTTGTAACTGGGCCTGGCCGCTTACCGGTCCGTAAAACTCGGGCGGCCACCAGGCTTCCTCGCTTTCGCCCGCAGGGAAGTCGTTCAGGCCTGGACACAGTTCCGTATCCAGCCCAAGCCCGATATGAGCAGTGCCGACCCGTTCTGCCAGATAATCGATCTGGCGGACGAACGCCTGCACAGACGCTTCAGGGTCACCCAGGAATATACCCAACCCGGTCAAGCCAATCACCCCGCCCGTGGCTGCACAGGCTTGTATCTGCTCATCATCGACCGTTCTTGGGTGGTCGAAAACGGCCTTGATATTGGTATGAGAAAAAACCACCGGCCGTTGAGAGATGTCCATGACTTCCATACTCGAACGCTTGCTGGCGTGCGAGCAGTCCATGACCATACCGGCTTTGTTCACCGCGGCGACCACCTCACGGCCAAAGGGCGAAAGTCCGATATCGGCACCGTGGCATCCGCCTGCACAGCTATTGTCCCGGTTGTAGGCAAGCAGCAGCTGTTTGACACCCAGGGAGGCGAACAACCCGACCATCGCCGTGTCCTCAAGGAGCATGCTGGAGCCCTCGAGATCAAACGAAACCGCCAGCTTATGCTGATCCCGCGCGCGATGGATATCAGCGACATCGCGCACCAGCAGGACGTTATCCGGATGCTGGTCGATCCAGCGCCTGAACCCGGCAATGACCTGCATGACGGTCGCAAACGGAGTCATGTCCATGCCCACGTTGACCGAGACGTGATGGAAACCGGCTTGTTGATAGCGTAAAAGCGCAGCCATGTCCTGATCAGGTAACAGAGGCAGGCAGGCGTGAGCCTCCCACCGGATACCGGACGGGTTTGGCAGGTTCGATCTTGCACTATCGAGTTTCACAATGAATTCCGTTGTGTCGTATTGAGGTCCAGCGGGATCGGAAGCGTAATTCAATCAGAAGGGAAACTTTAAAAACATGATTGGCAGAGTTTCTTTCTGGCCCATTCAAGCAACCAGGCAGCGGAGCTATGCCTGAGGAACAGCGTTAATAGTCTCGACTTGAAACAGTCCGCCGCCTGCAGAAAAAACCGGACAGACCACGCTATACGGTTTTCCGATTCGTGGCCCGCCCAACCTTTCTGCACCCGTCACGCTCAAGCACGCTTCGGCAATTTCCAGTTCGGCCGGATGAAGTGGCAGGTATAGCCGTTGGGAATGCGTTCGAGATAATCCTGATGCTCCGGCTCCGCCTCCCAGAAAGGCCCCGCTGGCTCGATTTCCGTGACCACACGGCCAGGCCACAGTTTTGAAGCATCGACGTCAGCGGCGGTATCTTCAGCAACGTCACGCTGCTGCTCGTTGAGGTAATAAATCGCCGAACGATAGCCAGGCCCGATGTCATTTCCCTGCCGGTTCGGGGTGCTCGGATCATGGATCTGGAAAAAGAACTCGAGAATCTGCCGATAACTGATCACAGCAGGATCAAAGACAATCTCAATGGCTTCGGCATGATTGCCATGGTTGCGATAGGTTGCATTCGGCACCTCGCCACCGGTGTAACCGACTCTCGTGTGCAGCACACCGGGATAACGCCTCAGCAGGTCCTGCATGCCCCAGAAGCAGCCGCCGGCAAGGATCGCAGTTTCGGTTTGGTTGGTCATGATTTGCCCTTCCGCTCAATGGATACTTATCCATTTATGGAGGCGTGTTGGCCAATACCAAGGTCGAACAGCCTTTTAATGGTGGCCCGCTGATGCTCAGACCTCTGTCGGCGATGTGCGCCTTGCCCCGTGTATCTGGCAACCGGTAGATAAGCCGTGCTGAATCACCAGCAGCCATGACGCGTGTTCAGTAATGCCTCAATCCACAACCACATGCGGCAAGAACCGGCTGGTGTCTTTGGTGATCAGGCTGTCATCTTCACGAATACCGATGCCGGAGGCGAGGTCACCGATGACCCAGGAGCCGATCAGGGTGTAGCTGTCGCCGAACTTCGGCAATGGCGAATATGCCTGCAGGATGTAGGGTGCGTCGGTGTAAGGGCCGTCGACAGCGATGACTTCGTCGGACGGGGTGCGCATCTCGATATTGGCGCCTTCGCGGGAAAAAAAGGGTTTGCGGACCCAGCCCTTGGGCACGGGTTGACTGGGGTCGAGGTCGATGTGTGACGGCAGCAGATTCGGGTGGCCTTCGTTGAACTGCCAGAGCAGCGGCAGAATACCCTTGTTGCTGAGTATCGATTTCCAGGCAGGCTCGACGAATTGGGTGCCGCTGGTGGCAACGTGCTTGCCGAATTTCTCGTGAAAGATGTGCTCCCACGCGTGCAGCTTGAACAGTCGTTCGATGGGACGGCCTTGCAGGTCGACAAACTGACCCTGTTCCGTAAGACCGATGTCTTCGATATCGATATGCCGGGCGTCTATGCCAACGTGGGCAGCCATGCGCCGCAGAAAATCCGTGGTGCCCCGGTCTTCCGAGGAACCGGACATGGCGGAAAAATAGAACGGCGCAGCCAGCGGAAATTCGGCGAATGCCCGTACCAGGTCTTCCGCGATGGAATTGAACTGGCTGGCGTGCGCAGGCAGGACACCGCGCGCGATCTGCTCTTCGAGCCAGAGCAACTGGAACGCACCGGCCTCCATCAGGCTGGTCGGGGTATCAGCATTGATTTCGTACATCCTGGCCGGGCCGCTGCCGTCGTAGGCAAAATCAAAACGGCCGTACAGATGCTGATGTCCCTGCTTCCATGAGGTGCGGATCAGGTCGAAGAACGCTTCAGGAATCGCCAGTTGTGTGAGCAGCTCTTCACTGTCCACCACGCGCGCCACCACATCCAGACACATCTGGTGCAGTTCCTGCGTCGCCGTTTCGAGATCGCGGGTAATCTGTTGCTCGGTGAACAGATAATAACCACGCTCGTCCCAGTAACGCTCGCCGTCGATGGTGTGAAAGTCGAAGCCTTCACGTTCGGCGGTGACTCGCCAATCGGGGCGTTCCTCGATGCTGATCTTCTTCATGGGCTGATCCGTTAGCCTCCGAAACTGCCGCTGCTCTTGCCACCCCAGCCACTGCGTGCCGATGCCTGACTGCCGAAACCGCCACGCGAAATGGCCGACGAGACAGACGAATTGGAACCTGAACTGCTCAGGCTGCGGCCCAGCGTATTCTTGCTGTAGCTGCTGTCCGAGCTGCTGCGCGCCTGAGTCGAGCGACCAAAGGTCTTGCCGCGATCCATCTGGCTGGGCAACGACGAGCTGTAGTAGCCGCCCCGGCCATCACGCGTTTGATAGATGGGCTGCGAGTAGTAACGATTGCCGCCGAAACCGTTGCTCAACAGGTTGCCGATCAGCAAACCGGTCAGCAGGCCGCTGGTGCCGCTCATGCCGGCCGGGGCCGATTGAGCAACTTCCTGATTGGCGCGGTCTAGCGCATCCTTGGGCACGTTGCCGGAGAAGCCCAGCTCGAACCCACCCATCTTCGGCATGTACTTGCCGTCGGACGTCACCTGACAGTAGTCGGGCACGAAGTCGGCGTCGCACGAGGCCTTGTCATCATAAGTCGGCGCAATACGGCGGTGATCTGACAGCGCCTGCATGTAAGCGTCAGAGCAAAGGTTGACCGGTATCTTGGCGTCGGCGCACTCCTGAACGGAGGTGAAATTGGCCTGCGCGTTGAAATTGTTTTCGTCTTCCGACGACCCACATCCGGCCAGGGCCAGTGGAAGTGTGCTGGCGAGCACCAGCTTTACTGAACTGCGTCTCATCGTGAGTCTCCTTGACCGAAGCCCGTGTCAGACCGTTGGGGTCATGCACGCTGCGTTGAGGAGGCCGACGCTGATCGCGACGCTGGCGGCATAGATGGCTGCGGCCATTTCGCCTTTGGCGATACGTGTCGACAGGCCCTTGAGCACCACACTGGTGACACCGAACGCCAGCAATTGCACGACTGCCGCAATCACCACCCAGATGATCACGTCCAGAATGCTGATGCTGTAAGTAATGATGTTGCTGGCTGGTAGCGCGAAACCGATCAACGAACCGCCCAGTGCAATGGCCGCAGCGCTGTTGTTCTCGCGGATCAGCTCGAATTCCTTGTGCGGAGTGATTCGGCTGTAGATGAACTGGAACAGGGCGAACAGAATGGCTGCCACCAGAATGTACAGAACGAAGCCGAACACAGCCGTGGCGTTGAGCGACATACGAAGCGCGTCGATCATGAGGATTTCCTTGTCATAAAACGTTGATGTCAGTGGATTGCAGCGTTATCCCGACTGCAGTGGTGAGGGTAATGGTGCCCTCTTCGTCTTCTTCTACCGAGAACAGCAAAAACTCACGACGGTTTATCAGACCCGTGTCACGGGCGTACAGCATGCTCAGGTGCTTGACGCGGTAGGCTCCGTCAGGGCTGACGATGTCTTCGTCCAGAGGGGTCAGTTCGGTCTGGCCGGTTTCCGTTCCCCACTGCCGGGCGAACTCTTCGCCCTCGTGCTCGTAGGTCGGCAGACCGATCTTCGAGTTCGGTCCGGTCAGCCTGAGCAGTTCATCCTTGCTGGTGATCGGCGTGGCACTGTAATAGCCAAACAGGATGATGTCCTGGATATCCTCAGGGTTCGGACCATTGCTGACTACTTGCAGGAAGTAATCCTCGTTGTCCAGATAGAAGCGGTACAGCGTCATCGACTGACCGAGATCAATACGTCCCGTGGCCCAGACCTTTTCGTCGCCCGGTATCACCACATAGGAGTAGCCGTCGAGCAGCGTTTTCAGCGATCCGTCCAGGCACAGCATTCGTCCGGAACTCAGGCCAAGCGGCGCAACCGACAATGACCCATCACTGCCACTGGCTGCCGTTTTGGGTGCTTCCAGCCCCATGGCACGTTTGAACCAACTCATAGCGCATTTCCTTGAAGTCGACTGGAGGCGATGTAATAAATCTCGCCGCCCTTGATAGCCACATCATTGGCAGGATTGATCTGGAACTGCCCCATGGCAGACGAGCGATACCCGATCAGCGTGGCGTTGAAGTCTTGCCGCAGGCGAACATACAGCTCGCCGCACGAACAGGTAAAGTCTGACGGCAGAACGTGCCGAAACTGAGTGGCGCCCTCGCCGATGCACAGCAGTTCGTTGATTACCGAACTGGAGCCTGGGTCCTGTGATGAGCGCACCAGCATCTCGATGGCCATGTTGGAGGTGCACTCAAGCTCCGGCGCGTAGGTTCTGGCCAGTGCAGCGCGTTCGGAGTTGTTGAAGTGCGCGACCACATGCCCAGTGGGGCCGAGGCTTTTCAGCGTCAGGACAATGGCCAGCGTCAGGCTGTCGGATTGGGTATGCACCAGAATCCGCTGAGCGCCGATAACACCCGCACGCAACAGTACAGCGGGCGAATCCAGAGAGTCGCCCTTGATGAACGACGCCCTGCCCGGCAGCGGGTTTTCGGTGATGATCGAGTCGCAGATCACCAGTCCGGCGCGGCTGGTGGAGGTGTCCTGATCCAGCAGCTCGACGATGCGCTCGCTGGCCTCACCGTCCCAGCCAATCAACACAGTATGGCCGGTGAGCGTCGAGCAATCGCCGTGTCCTTTCATGTTGCGCCTCCAGATGTCACCGACCGACGTCGATGCCTTGCCGATGACAGTGGTCAGCAAGGCGATGCCGCCGAGCATGATCCAGGTCGTGGTAATGATCTTGCCCCAGCCGGATTTGGGCGAAAGGTCGCCATAGCCGACAGTCGTGGCGGTGGTCAGATAGAAATAGGTGAAATCGATGCCCTGAACCAGATGCTCTTCGCCCGCCAGCGTCAACAGCACCCAGGAGACGCAGTAATGCGTCATCAGCAGCATGCCAATGCCTGCCCATCCGAAGCGCTCGAAAAACACCGACGCGTGACGCCGAAGCAGCAGTAACACAGTCATCCTTTTCAATCCTTGAGTCGGGTGCTACTTGCGGACGAGGTATCAGGACGCCCCTTTTATACGTCAGTCATGCTGACGGCGCATCGGCCAGCAACGTTTTCGAATGCATCAGCCACGCAACGCAAACCCCGGCGATGGCGCCCGCGATATGCGACTCAAATGACACGCCGGTGGCTGGCAGGAAGCCGTAAACCAGCCCACTGTAACCAGCCAGCGCAATCACAGCCAGTAGCAGACTGGCGATACTTCGTTGATACCAGGCTCTGGCGAGCAGGTAAGTCCACAAACCGAAAATCAATCCACTGGCGCCGACGTGAAGGCTGGTGCGTCCAAAGACCCAGACCAGCACGCCGCCCAACAGACAGACCAGCCCAGCTACCCAGGCATAGCGCCTGACACCCTCGGTCGCCACCAGCCAGCTCAAGGCCATGAATGGCACCAGATTACTGATCAGGTGACGGGCCGAGCCGTGCAGAAAAGGCGCAAAAACGAGGCCTTGCAGCCCTGACAGGGTCCGCGGGAAGATCCCGAAACGAACCAGGCTGTACCCGGTCGCAGCATTGACAACCTGCACAGCAACCATCAGCAAGGACAGCGCAAGGATGACCTTGAGTCGCGTCGAAAACCTCATTCGCCATCCCTGCCGTCAGTGTGCCGATTATTGAGTCGGTGCCTGGCTCTTGGCTTTCAAGCGCGCCAACACGTCGTCAGCCCCACCGCTCCTGGCGCCGATCCCGGCTTCCTGGAGACGGCGTTCAAGGTCGCTGCCACTGGACTGGCCGGCCAGTTCTTCAGCCGCTTCCAGCTTGGCATCCTGCTCGTCCTGACGCTGCTTGAGGCGTGCCAGCGAACCCACTGCGGTTTCGACTGCACCACTCGCGCCACCGGTTGCAGTGGCGGTCGCAACGCGGGCCTTCTGCACGGTTTCACGGGCCTTGGCCATCTCGACCTGCTGCTTGAGGCTCTTGATGCGGGACTCGGCCTTGATCACCTGTTCCTGCAACAGGGCAACCTGCTTGCTGAACTGATCGGCCAGTTCTTTCTCCTGATCACGCAGGGCCTCGATTTCAGCGATCTTGTTGGCGCACTCGACAGCCAATGCTTCTTCGCCCTTGTTCAGGGCCTGCATGGCGCGGCCTTCCCAGTTGGCAATGGTAGTGGCGTGCTCTTCGAGACGCTGGGCCGAGAGCTTGTGCTTGGCCTTGATGGTGATAAGACCGTCGCGGGCCTTGACCAAAGCGTTGTCCGCGTCGCGGATTTCCTGGTCCAGAATGCGGATCGCATTGGCGTCAGCGATCGACTCGCCCACTTCAGAGGCACCGCCACGAACGGCAGTGACCAGTTTTTTCCAGATACTCGTAGTCATGAATAGTCTCCTGCTGGCAGAAATGCTCAGTAGATAAAATGATCTTCAAAAGCGTCGGCCGCACGGATCACGTTATCCGCGAGGGTGAGGATTTCCTGAACAATCACAGTGAGGGACGATGCTGCGCTCAGCGCGCCAAACAGGCAGTAGACCTCCTGACCGTCACCCAGCGTTTCGATACCGACCGAAGACAGCGGGAACAGGTCACGGCTGCGCAGCACCACACTGTTGAATGCTGATACGTCCTTGATCTTGTTCACTTCGATCAGGGTGGCGTCGGCAAGAATCTGGTTGCCCTCTACCGCGACATAGATCGGCAGGTCGCCGTGGCTGGCCATGATCAGTTTGATACCTGCGGCGTCACCCTCGATCACGCTCATCTCGATTTCGCCCTGCGTCACCAGGTCCAGTTCGGCCAGCGATTTTTGCAGGGAGCTGATGGTCCAGTTGGTACTTTCGGTCATGAAATCCTCCAGTTTGATCCTGTCGCCCAGAAAGGGCTGCCTCAAGGCTTTTTCGATTCCGCGCAATGCGTCCACGTTTTCGGGACGGACCCAGAATTCCCGCTTTACCAGCCCGGCTTCTTTGAGTCGCAAACGCATTTCACGCATGTAGTCGGTTGAGCTTTTTGACACCTTGGACGGGTTTTCTGCGTTTTCGCCTTTGATTTTGCGAGGCATTGGCGCTTTCCCCTGTCGATTGCCGTGGATCAGGCAAACAAAGTAGCAGATGTACTGAGGGATAGATACACATCACATGTGAGATTTTTGTGGCACGCATCACAGTGCTCGCGCACCACCTCGGCGAGCGTGCCCCAGACCTGTGATGGGCTGATGGCCCTGTCCGGATAGATGGACACAAAAAAAGCGCCGCCCACAACGTGGACGGCGCTTTATGCAAGGGCTGCAAGAACGCAACCGCTGCGAGGCTGGCACTACTCGGCCAGACTCTTGCTCACCACCTCAAACACATCGGCCGACAGATTGCCGGAGCTGCGAATGCGCTCAAGTTCCGCCTTCATCAACGCCTGACGGGCGCTGTCGTATTTGCGCCAGCGGGTCAACGGGGCGAGTTGGCGCGAAGCGATTTGCGGGTTCAAGGCGTTCAGTTCGATCACCAGATCCGCCAGGAAGCGGTAGCCGGAGCCATCCGCCGCATGGAAATTGATCAGGTTCTGTCCGGCAAAGGCACCGATCAGGGCACGAACCTTGTTCGGGTTCTTGATGGTAAACGCCGGGTGCTGCATCAACTGCTTGACCCGTGCCAAGCCGCCCGGCTGAGTGCTGGCCGCCTGAACGCTGAACCACTGATCCATGACCAGTGCGTTGTCTTTGAAGTTTTCGGCAAACACCGTAAGCGCCTTGTCGCGCTCTTCGGTAAACGGCGAATTGACCAACACCGCCAACGCCGTCAAGCGTTCGGTCATGTTGTCGCTGGTGTCGAACTGCTCGATGGTCGCCGCCAGCACGTCTGGCTTGCCGCTGAGCATCAGGTAAGACAGCGCAATGTTCTGCAGCGCACGACGCGCAAAGTGCTGCGCTTCGGCGACATACGGCGTGGCTTTGGACACCTCGCGGTTGGCCTGATAGCGGGCCCAGAGGCTGTCGAACAGACTGCCCACCAACTGCTGGCGAGCAAATTCACGCGCCGAGTGGATGGCATCAACGTCCGCCACTTCGCTGATCTCCGCCAGATAGGCCTCGCCTGGCAGGGACAACATCTCGGCGACCATGGCCTGATCGAGTTGCTCATCGGCCAGAACAGTGCCCAGCGCAGTTACCAGGCGCTGATCCATGACCAGCGGCTGACCCTGCTGATGCTGGCCAATCAGCTCTTGCAGCACCTGAACCGAGAGTTGCTGGCCGGCATCCCAACGGTTGAAGCCGTCGCTGTCATGCTGCATCAGGAACATCAGTTGGTCGCGGTCGTACGGGAAGCTCAGTTTGACCGGTGCCGAGAAACCACGCAGCAACGACGGCAATGGCTTTTCGGTGACACCGACAAAGGTGAAGGTCTGCTCAGCCTCAGTCACCGACAGCACACGGGTAGTACCGGCGGCAGCGGCTTCGTCTTTCAAGCGCAGGGCGATTTCGCCCCCCTTGCTGTCCAGCAATCCCAATTCGACCGGGATCACGAACGGCAACTTCTGATCGCCCGGCTGGCCGGGTGTGGTCGGGCAGCTCTGGCGGAAGGTCAGGCTGTAAGTGCCTGCGGCGCTGTCCCAGGATTCGCTGACCGCAAGACGCGGTGTGCCGGCCTGGCTGTACCAGCGCTTGAACTGGGTGAGGTCGACACCATTGGCGTCTTCCATGGCTTTGATGAAATCATCGCAGGTCACAGCCTCGCCATCGTGGCGCTCGAAATATAGGTCACTGCCCTTGCGGAAGCCTTCAGCGCCCAGCAGGGTGTGAAGCATGCCGACCACTTCGGAACCCTTCTCATACACCGTCAGGGTGTAGAAGTTGGAGATTTCGATGAAGCTGTCCGGGCGCACGGCATGCGCCATCGGGCCTGCGTCTTCGGCGAACTGGTGAGTGCGCAGGTAAGCGACATCCTGGATACGCTTGACCGTGGCCGAGTTCATGTCCGCCGAGAAGCCGGCATCGCGGTAGACGGTGAAGCCTTCCTTGAGCGACAGCTGGAACCAGTCGCGGCAGGTCACGCGGTTGCCCGACCAGTTGTGGAAGTATTCGTGCGCAACAATCGCCTCGACCCGCTGGTGAGCAGCATCGGTCGCCGTTTCGGCACGTGCCAGCACGGCGCTGGAGTTGAAGATATTGAGGCCCTTGTTTTCCATGGCGCCCATGTTGAAGTCGTTGACCGCAACAATCATGAAGATGTCCAGGTCGTACTCGCGACCATAGGTTTCTTCGTCCCAGCGCATGGACTTCTTGAGGCTGGTCATGGCGTGCTGGCACTTGTCGATGTTTTCCGGCTCGACGTAAATGCGCAGGGTCACGTTCCGCTGGTTCATCGTGGTGAAGGTATCTTCGATGCACCACAGGTCACCGGCCACCAGCGCGAACAGGTAGGCCGGTTTCTTGAACGGGTCTTCCCAGGTCGCCCAGTGACGGCCACCCTCCTCTTCGCCGCTCGCCACCGGATTGCCGTTGGACAGCAGAATCGGAAAGCCCTGTTTGTCGGCACTGACAGTGGTGGTGAACTTGCTCATCACGTCAGGGCGGTCGAGGTAATAGGTAATCTTGCGGAAACCCTCGGCCTCGCACTGGGTGCAGAACATGCCGCTGGACTTGTACAAACCCTCCAGCGCAGTGTTGGTTTCAGGGTGGATACGCACTGTGCTGTCGACCGTGAAGCTTTCGCCTTTTGGGTGCAGCGTCAGGTGATCTTCAGTCAATTGATAGTCGGCAGCGGTCAGCTCAACGTCATCCAGCTGAAGCGAGACCAGCTCCAGGTGCTGACCGTCCAGTACCAGCGGCGGCAAGCCGGCACCGCGCTCGGGGTTGCGACGCATGACCAGTTGAGCGTGGACCAACGAGTGGTCGTCGAACAGCTCGAACGTCAGGTGCGTCTCATCAATGAGGTATTCAGGCGCCTGATAGTCTTTCAGGTAGATCATCTTCGGTTGTTCGGTGCGCATGCTGGAACCCTTCTACTGATGCACGGCCAACTGATAGGCCGTGTATTTGCGAATATTGATTACGCCGGTGTCAAAAATCAGGTACTGGCCCTTGATCCCCAGCAGCGTGCCCTCGGCAATCGGATTCTTGTCCAGGTTGAAGCTGACGATCTTGGTCGGATACGCCTCAACGGGATAACGGAACTCGACAGGCTCGGCGTCATGAAGCATTTGGATGGCTTGCAGCCCGAATCGTTCTTGCAATCCGAGCAAGCCTGCGCCGCAACTGTCGAACAGCTCCTGGCGGATCGCCTTGAGGTCCACTGGCTGGGCATCGCCTTTAAGCAGCGCGCGCCAGTTGGTGCGATCAGCCACTTGACTGCGCAGCAGGTCCTCGACAAACCCGGACTGCTGACGGGTTGCTACTCGCAAAATAGGCAGTGCCTGGCTGGCACCCTGATCAAGCCAGCGCGTCGGCAATTGAGTCGCACGGGTGATACCGACCTTCACGCCTGACGAATTGGCCAGGTAGACGATGTGGTCGGTCATGCAGAACTGCTCGCCCCACGCCGGATCCCGGCAGGTGCCCTGATCGTGGTGGCATTTTTCCGGGCTCATGATGCACACGTCACACTGCGCCAGTTTGATCATGCACGGGTAGCAGTAACCCTGGCTGTAGCTGGACTTGGTCTTGCGTCCGCAATGGCTGCAATGTATGGCACCCAGAAACTCCAGGCGCACGGTCTTGCCGATCAACGGGTTGACGGCAATCTCAGTGTCACCCAGGCGAAAAGCGTATTGCACGAACGACGCGTCATCCTGACGCGCTGACATTTTGTTGACAGCACCGCGACCAATCTCAATCAATGGATAGCGTCCGACTTGAACAGGATATTGGGCACTGGCGCCGACTTGGAGGCACATTCCTGCGGCCCCATGTAGCCAGTGCGCTGGTCTTCGGGAAGGTTCTGCGCTTCCCAGGCAATGAGCGCCTGCAGGGACAGCTCACGTTGTTCCTGAGTCAGCTTGCGACCATCGGACCATTTGCCGATTTCCACGGCCAGTTTCAGGCTCTCGTAGATATCCGGGGTGATGTTTTCAATCATTTCATTAAAAGACGACATGGCGCACTCCACAAAGTAGCGGGCGATTTTAGGCTTTGCGGCGCGCGAGCGCACCACCCAGCAGCCCAGTGATACAGCCGATGATCAGTCCGCCCACGTGGGCACCGTTGGCGATGTCGCCAAAGCCCAGCATGCTGACCAGCCCGGACAGGCACAGTGCCAGCCAGATCAGCATCATCACCAGCACGCCGCGAGGCAGCCGATAGATAGGGTTGGGCGCCAGCATCTGGAAGATCCAGCAATGACCGAGCAAACCATACAACACCCCGGACAGTCCGCCGAACAGGCTGGGACCGCCAAAGCTGTATTGAACATAGTTTGAAACGGCCGAGAACAGCAGGGTAAGGCCCAGTAGATGCCAACTGCCCTGACGGATCTCGATACGCCGCCCTAACTCCCAGTACCACAGCCCGTTCATGGCCAGGTGCAAAATGCCGAAGTGGATCAACATGGGCGACACGATCCGCCACCATTGCCCTGCCGCAAGACTTTCACTCAACGGCAGGAAGGTTGCGTACTCACCGTGAATACGAAAATCCAGAAAGGTCAGCCAGCGGATGGCATCGAAGTTGTCGCCCAACAGCGTAAGGCCTGCCACCAGCAACGCGGCGAGCAGCACCAGTGCGGTGACCGGGCAGCGACGCAGCTGATAGACAAGGCCTGGCTGAGTGGCCGTTGGCGGGTGCTCCTCGTTTGGTAGCTGAAGCGATTCGTCGCCGTTGGGGAATCGCTCGTACAACTCCCGGACCTCATCGGCCAACTGAGCGGCATCCGGGACCCAGAGGACTTGTTCGCCGACCTCTTCACTGACCCTGTGAGGGATCTGCAGACGATTAAGCAGACTGACAAAGCCGCTCAGATCGACCGTCAACGGCAGGCGCAGGGCTGCAACAGGACTCATTGTGAAACCTCGGGACGCTGGACATCGACCCAGACGAACTTGTCCGGATCGAGTTGTGTTTCCTGGTCAAGCCGGTAGGCCACCAGCTTGCCATAGAGCACCGCACTGTAATCCAGACAGGCGAGATTTGGCCGAATGGGCGCAGGGACGCCGCTGCGCCAGTAATGTCCGACGAACAACAGCGGTTCATCGATGCCATAGCGCAGCAGCGCGTTTTTTTCCGACGTGGAAAGTGGCGTCTTGGCCACGCCCTCAGGCAGAGCATCAGGTTGAAACACAACATCGCCGTACGTCTGTGGGTCGTCTTCCCAGAATTTGGTGCGAAAGAACTCGCGTGTCAGGCCATCGCCACCGGTCAGCGTCAGGCCATGCGGCAGCCGCATGTCAGTACCGCGCAGCAGGCGATTAAAGACGTTGCTGGCGAAGCTGCCCGGCACAGCCGAAGCCTGCACGAATTGCTTATCGATGCAGCCGGTGCCATACACGCTGCGCAGCGGGTCGATCAGCGTTGTGTCCCAGCACGCATGCACGACGCGAAAACGGCCAGCATCCAGATAAAGCGGCAGCTCGTAGAACCAGTTGACGAACTCGTCCCACTCATCCGGGTACTGTTCGAATTGCGCCAGCGTCTCGCCAATCAAGCGGGCATGACGAGGCGTGTGCTCGCGCACGAACTGGTTGCCAGTGTCGGGTGGCGCTGCCGTGACCCAGCCCAGCGCATTGAACTCATGGTTGCCCATGATGCAGTACGCCTGCCCTGCCTGAACCATGTCACGCACGATATGCAGCGACTCGCGGATACGAGGGCCGCGGTCAATGATGTCGCCGAGAAAAATCGCGATGCGCTCAGGGTGGCGCCAGACGCCAGCCTGCATGCGGTAACCCAGAAGCTCCAGCAAATGCTCGAGAGTATGAGCACACCCATGCACGTCACCGATCAGATCGTAGCTGCGCGCCGGATCAATCATCAGTCGCCTCCAGCGCCGAGCCGACTGCCCCAGCCGAGCTTGGTGCGGCAGACTTCGTAATAGTTGTGATCCAGTGGGTGAATCAGACGCAGCTTCTGCGGCTTTTTGCTGACGGTGATGGTGTCACCCGGCGCGCAGGTAAAGTGATTCTGCCCGTCGCAGGACACCTGCGGGTAAATCGTCATGTCCTTGGACACCACGATTTTCAGCTCACTGTTACCGTCCACGACAATCGGCCGACCCGACAGCGTGTGCGGGTACATCGGCACAATGACGATGGCATCCAGTTTCGGGTGCATGATCGGCCCGCCAGCCGACAACGCGTAAGCGGTCGATCCGGTAGGCGTTGCCACGATCAGCCCGTCAGCCTTCTGGCTGCACACGAACTGGCCGTCGATGTAGATCTCGAATTCGATCATCCGGGTGGATTTGCCGGGGTGCAGCACCACATCGTTGAGCGCATCGCCCTGACCAATGGCCTCGCCGTGGCGGCGAACCTCGGCCTGCAGCAGAAAACGGTTTTCGACCAGATAGTGCCCGTCCAGCACTTCGGCGCACTTGACCTCCAGTTCGTCGGGACGGATATCAGTCAGAAAGCCCAGGCTGCCGCGGTTGATGCCCAGCACCGGAACATTGTGCCGCGCCAGCGCGCGCGCAGCGCCCAACAGGCTACCGTCCCCGCCTACCACGATGACCATGTCACAGACTTCGCCGAGCATCTTGCGCGACGAGGTTTGCAGACCATGCCCGGGCAAGACTTCGGCAATCGTTTCCTCGAGGATGACATGCAGATGCCGGTCCAACAGGAATCTCTTGAGTCGGCGAACGGTGTCGAGCACTTGAACACTGCCCAGGCGACCGATGATGCCGATATTACGAAATTGCTCCATGGGGCTCCTGCTGCGGTTCGAGGCGGCTTAAAGAGGGGGATTATGGGCGAAAGCCCCCCGGAGCGGCAAACTGGCGTGCACGACAACAGATGCGCGGGCGGTCAAAGCGGTCAGTCGCACGCAGCCACAGTGTTTGGCGCACCGTCATGACCGAGGGACAAATGGCTGACCGATGACCCGGCGACAGGCACACCGTTCCAGAACGCCCGATCCTTGCCGGCTTTCTTGGCCTTGTACAGATTGATGTCTGCCGTCTTGAGCACCGAAGAACAGGTTTCGTTTTCATTGATATCAGCGAGCCCCGCACTGCTGGTGAAGGGCAAACTACCTTCGGCGTTGCGGATCGCACTCAACAGGCGGCCTACATAATCCTCGGCCTCCTGCTGGCTGCACAACGGCAGGATCACCCCGAACTCCTCGCCCCCCAGGCGACCTACCGCCAGGCTTCCCGACGTCTTTTTCAGGCAAGACGCCATGATCCGGATCACATCGTCACCAGCGTCGTGTCCCCACTGATCGTTGATACGCTTGAAGTCGTCGATGTCGAGCATCAGAAAATAACCGGCACTCTGATCGGCTGCATGTTGCTCCAGGGCCTCCATCAACGCCCGACGGTTCAACAGATTACTGAGATAATCCGTGAGCGAAAGCTCACGAAACTTGCGCTCCATGGTCAATACATCCCGTAACGTACGGGTGTAGGTGTGATTGAGCAACATACCCAGAGAGACCGACGCCACGAAAAACAGCACCATGAAAAAGTAGGCTGCACTTCCCGATTCAACATCATGCATGGGCGCAAGAATCGCCCAGGACACTACAGTGACCAGCAGATAATCACGGGTGTAGACGACCAACAAGGTCGAACACAACGTGATCATGACTGCAATCGGCAGTGACCAGTTGACCCCCTCAAAGCGATTCAACTCACTGGCACGGGAAAAGCACAGCGCAACCACCACTACAAACACGATACCCACGATCCGCCAGACCGTGAACCCGGACGCACAGTACTGCCAGACGCACGTTCCCAGCAAAGCGACCGTCAGTAACACTTCCATACTGCCGTAATGAATACTGGGCGTGATCAGCAGGACCACCACCCAGCAAATAATGGCGATACATTGAGCGAGCGCTATCGCGGGTGAAAGAAGAAGCTTTATTCGAATCTGCATCTCACCATTCATATACAACTCCTTGGGTGGCATTCCCTTCCGGGCAAACACCTGATGACTCGATGAGACCGCTGCTATTGCGTAAACAGGCATCAGACTCACACACGTGCTGACGCCAAACACATAAAGTCGCCGCTATTGCTGTCAGGCCACTGCCTCGTCGAGCGGCAATGGCGGCCAGCCATGAACACGATTATCGCTGCCTGTTTGAATTGAGTACAACGCCATGACAAAGCACAGCGAGATGATTCGACTGACCAGCGACATGAAGTCTGGCAGTACCTGAATAATGGATTTGTCATGTACCGCAAAGTAACCGCGCGTCTCCCCTTCCTGGATCAGCCTGATCAGATGGGTCTTGGAAACCGAGGCATCGCTGGCAAGTCTCAAATACGAAGTACCTTTGAAACCTGACCCCTGATTCGAGGGTGCTATGGCGTCGAAATACAAAGCAAGCATCAACATATGCCCACCGTCCTTGTGTAGCAACCACCTGCATTCCGGCACCAATTCACAGAGGATAAGATCGCGGTCAAGCAATTGTTTGTATCCCCGAAAATAAACTGCCAGAAACGCTTGATCGTCCAGCGAATCGACATAATCAAGAACAGGGCAACGAGGATAAAGCTCCAGCATTGGCTTGATCAAAGAGTTCAGTGTCTTGCGAAGCTCACTGAAGGCCAGCCCACAGGGACGGAAAGTGCGAAGTCTCCGATCATCGGGGTGGCCGCCGATGGTCATCAACCCGGTTGCTCGTAACAGTAGATAAAAGGACTCAAAGCTGTTTTTGGAACAGAAACCTCGTGCCACACACACATTCCTGACTTCGGAGAGTAACGGGTAACGTTGAGAAAAATAGCGACTCAACAGTGTCATCAACACCATGAATCTGCCGTATTTCAACACATTTTTGTAAAAGAACGGACGCTGTCGATAAGGCCCCTGCAAGAGAATGAAATGCATGCGCATGATGGATTCGAATTGCGGATGGCGCTCGATTTCCGCGGCCATCGTGTAAATCTTGTGTCTCGACATGAATAACCGCGCTCTTGTACCTTGAATGCCTTCCACCCGCTGGAGCATCCATTGGATCCCTTTTGAGCACATGCGGCGCAGTGTAAGGGGCCAATATAGCGGCGCCATTAAACTAAATTCATACGTACCAGAAATGTTCCAGCGTGCCTGGGTGCTACCTGACTGGTCGAAATGGCGAAACGAGCGGCGACAGCGCCGGCAGCCCCGTCCATACCCTCGTCCCAGAGCCCTCTGACGCCCTGCCCCGCCTTCGGGTTTACGCAGAGCTTCAGGCCCATGGCCACGCAAACGACCGCCGGATTGACTTGCCCGTTGCGCCTCGACTCAGGCTATTCTCGGTACATGACTTTATTTCCCAGCCTGATTGACCTTCCTCGCCAACTGCGCAACCCCGAAGTGCGTGATCTTGCCTGGGTCATCCTCGCGCCGCCCATGCTGCACGCAACCCCATGGCCGCAGCGCCATCCGCTGACAGCAAGCGACTGGGTATGGGCACCGGAACAGCTGGAGGGTTTTCTGCGCCAGCTCGACCGAAACAGCAGTGCGCTTGAGGAATGGCTGCTGCTGGCCACGACCCGACGACTCGGGCGTTATTACGAACGGCTCTGGCAGTTTGCCTTGCAGCATGCGCCGGGCGTCGAAATCATCGCTGCCAACCTGCCCATCCGCGTGGCAGGGCACACGCTGGGCGAACTGGATCTGCTGCTGCGTGACCGGGATGGCGTGCACCATGTGGAATTGGCAATCAAGCTGTACCTGGGGCCGCAGGAGGGTGATGGCAGTGATCCGGCCCAATGGCTGGGGCCAGGCTGTAACGATCGACTGGACCGCAAACTTGCTCATTTGAGCCAGCACCAACTGCCGATTTCCGCGCGACCTGAAAGCCGCGCGACGTTGGCAGCACTGGGCGTCGAGACCTTCAGCGCAGAATTATGGCTGGGCGGTTATCTGTTGTATCACTGGCCAGGCTCAGCCACGCCACCCCAAGGCGCTCATCAGCAGCACCTGCAAGGTCGCTGGCTGCATCAGCGTGACTGGAAGGCCTTCATCGCCCAGACTCAGCCCGGTCGCTGGCAGCCCCTGCCCCGTCACGCGTGGCTGGCGCCTGCGCATTACGCCCAGGCCTGGAGCGACGAGCAACTGCAGGCCTGGCTGGCCCAACTGGACCCACTGGCACCGGCACAACTGCTGGTGCGCCTTGGCGAGAACGCCGAAGGTGAGTGGGAGGAAGCCGAGCGGCTGTTTCTGGTGTCGGACCTATGGCCTCACGTGCCCGACACCAGCCGCTCGTTCAACTCAGTCGCAGCGCCAGCGCCGCCAGTGTGATCAGCAAGACCGGCACCGTCAGCACCACGCCAACCTTGAAGTAGTAACCCCAGCCGATATGGATGCCCTTGCGATCCAGCACATGCAGCCAGAGTAGCGTGGCAAGACTGCCAATCGGGGTGATTTTCGGCCCCAGATCACTGCCAATCACGTTGGCATAGATCATCGCTTCCTGAATCGGTCCGGTGGCATGGCTGGCATCAATGGACAGCAGCCCGATCAGCACGGTCGGCAGATTGTTCATGATGGATGACAGCAGTGCGGTCAGCACACCGGTACCCATCGCAGCACCCCAAATGCCATAACCGGCAAACCAGTCCAGCAGTTGAGCCAGGTAATTGGTCAGCCCGGCGTTGCGCAGGCCGTAAACCACCAGGTACATGCCCAGCGAAAAAATCACGATGTGCCAGGGTGCTTCTTTCATCACCTTGCGCGTAGCGATCTTGCTGCCCTTGGCTGCGACGCACAGCAGCAGCAACGCACACACTGAAGAGATCGCACTGATCGGAATGCCCAGCGGCTCCAGCGCAAAACACCCGACCAGCAGGATCAGCAGCACCCACCAGCCAGCAATGAACGTCGCTCGATCATGAATCGCCGTTTCGGGTTTTTCCAACTGATCAGGTTCGAAATCGACCGGGATGTCACGGCGGAAATACAGCATCAAGACGATCAGCGTGGCCAGAACGCTGACCACGTTCACCGGCGCCATCACCGAAGCGTAGCGATTGAAACCGATGTGGAAATAGTCGGCCGATACAATGTTGACCAGGTTCGAAACCACCAGCGGCAGGCTCGCGGTGTCGGAGATAAAACCCGCCGCCATCACAAACGCCAACGTCGAAGGCGCCGAGAAACGCAGCGCCAGCATCATTGCGATCACGATCGGCGTGAGGATCAGCACCGCGCCATCGTTGGCGAACAAGGCTGAAACCAGCGCGCCGAACAGCACGAACAGCGCGAACAAACGTCGGCCCCGGCCATTACCCCAGCGAGCTACATGCAACGCCGCCCAGGCGAAAAAACCGGCTTCATCGAGCAACAGTGTGATGATAATCAGCGCAATGAACGTCGCAGTGGCGTTCCAGATAATGCCCCACACCACCACGATATCACTGGGTTGCACCACGCCAGTCAACAACGCCAACACCGCCCCCAGCACGGCACTCCATCCGACACCGAGCCCCTTGGGCTGCCAGATGACCAGCGTGATGGTGAACAGAAAGATCAGCGTTGCGATCAGCATTATTTATTTAGTCCGGGGCAGAAGAATAGCGAGAATGCCAAGCAGCGGCAGGTACGAGCACAGGTTGTACACAAACAGGATCCCGTGGCTGTCGGCAAGATAGCCGAGCAGTGCTGCGCCTATGCCGCCGAAGCCGAACATCAGACCAAAGAAGATCCCGGCGATCATGCCTACGTTGCCCGGCACCAGTTCCTGGGCGTAGACCACGATGGCGGAGAACGCCGACGCCAGCACAAAACCGATGATCACACTCAGTACGCTGGTCCAGAACAGGTCCGCGTAAGGCAGCGCCAGGGTGAACGGTGCTGCACCCAGAATCGAAAACCAGATCACCGCCTTGCGGCCAATCCGGTCGCCAATCGGACCACCGAAAAAGGTCCCCGCCGCCACTGCGCCGAGAAACAGGAAAAGATGCAGCTGCGAACTGGCAACCGACAGGTCGAACTTCTCGATCAGGTAGAACGTGAAGTAGCTGGTCAGGCTGGTCATGTAGAAAAACTTGGAGAACACCAGAAACGCCAGCACGGCAAGCGAGCCGATCACCCGGTTTCTCGACAGACCATGGGTCGCTACCTGACCGGCCTTGAGCTTGAAGAGGTTCAAGTGGGCGCGATACCAGCGACTGATCGCATACAGCAAGCCCAGTGAAAACAACGCGAACAGCCCGATCCAGGCCACATTGCCCTGACCGAATGGAATGATGATGGCAGCGGCCAGCAGAGGCCCGAACGCAGAACCGGTATTGCCACCGACCTGGAAGGTCGATTGCGCCAACCCAAAGCGCCCGCCTGAAGCCAGCCGCGCAATGCGCGACGCTTCAGGGTGAAACGTCGACGAGCCGATACCGATCAGGGCTGCAGCCAGCAGGATCAAAGGGAAGCTGCCCACTACAGACATCATCACAATGCCGATCAGGGTGCAGATCGAGCCGACCGGCAACACCAACGGGTTGGGATGGCGGTCGGTGTAATAACCCACCCAGGGTTGCAACAGCGAAGCGGTGATCTGAAACGTCAAAGTGATCAGGCCGATCTGAGTGAAGCTCAGGTCATAATTGGCCTTGAGCATCGGGTAGATCGACGGCAGGATGGCCTGAATCAGGTCATTGATTAGGTGCGCCAGCGCAACGGCGCCGATGATACGCATGACCAGCGGGCTGGTCTGTGGAGGGGTCGATGCCGCCGCGGTCACGGGCTGAGCACTGGTCGCCATGGGATTCATCCATAAAAAGAGTTCTCGGGGCTCCCCGGACGGATGATTACAAGATGTGTCACGCGTGCCAGGGCGCGCCAATGTGCCATTTTTCAGGGCAACTGTGCCATGTTTTGTTGCATCTTTACCGACAACTGACGTGACGGCCAGAACCCGGGCGGCGACGTGGTGCGCGAGCCCGGGCCTTCGTCTTGAGGGTCAGGCGATAGAGCGCACCGCCTCGTCGCGCGCTGGCGCCGGAATATCGTGCAGCGAGATTTTCGAGGTTTCCGGCAATGCCAGCCCGCCGACCAGGGCCATCAGCGCCACGGCAATCAGATAAAACGCAGGCGACAGATTGCTGCCGGTGGTGCTGATCAGCCAGGTCGCCATCAGCGGCGCGGTGCCACCGAACAGTGTGTAGGCCATGTTGTAGGTGATCGCCGAAGCGGTGTATCGGGTGCGGGTCGGGAAGGTTTCAGACAGCAGCGCTGCGGTGACAACGCCACACAACACCGCACCCACCGCCAACAGCATCACGCCGATGATCGAGGCAGCGAATGAACCTGAGCTGGCCATCAGGAAGGACGGGAACACCACCACCATCAGCAGAATGCAGGCCGTGGCGATGGTCTTGCGTCGCCCTACGCGGTCTGAATACGCGCCTGCCAACGGGCAGATGGCAGCGGCGAACGCCAGCGCGATCAACGACACCAGCAGGGCCGAGGCGCGGCTCAAACCACCGGCCACTTGCAGATAAGTCGCAAAATACGTGGTGAACATATAGAACGACAAGGCCGTGAGCGAGACGAAAGCGCCCAGACAGCAGATAGCCGCCGCGTGATGGCGCAAGGTGTCCTTGAGTGGCGAATGCGCGACCGCGTGCTCTTGGGCCACGGCCTGAAAAGCCGGTGTTTCGTCCAGCTTCCAGCGCAGGTACAAGCCGACCAGACCCAGCGGCGCGGCGATCAGGAACGGCAGGCGCCAGCCCCAACTGCCCATGGCCTCGGTCGATAAAGACGCCTCCAGCGCATACGCCACTACCGCTGCAGCCGCGAATGCCGAGAACGTCGACACCGGGACGAAGCTGCCGTACCAGGCACGCTGGGTGCGCGGTGCATGCTCCATAAGGTAGGCACAAGCACCGGCATATTCGCCACCCGCAGAGAAACCCTGCGCACAGCGGATGATTGTCAACAGAATCGGCGCCGTCACCCCGATGGCCGCGTAGGTCGGCAACAGGCCAATCAGGGTCGTGGCAGCGGCCATCAGCAAAATGGTCATGGCCAGCGTCCTCTTGCGGCCGATACGGTCGCCGAGCATGCCGAAGAAAATCCCGCCGAGGGGGCGAAAGGCAAACGCGACGGCAAACACGGCGAAGGTTTTCAACAACGCGGCACTGGCGTCGCCGCTGGGGAAGAACTGCAAGGCAATGGTGGTCGCCAGAAAGCCATACACGGCAAAATCGAACCATTCGACAAAATTGCCGATGGCCGCCGCAACAATGACTTTTTTCAGGGTGGCAGGATCGACCTGCTCGACGGCGGTAGTTGTCATGCTGACCTCGACATAGGGATCTGGAATGGATCAATTATCGAGACAGCGACCCGGACACCTCACTCTGAAAGTGTCATCCACGTAGTCAGGGCCGACGCCTCACACCAGACCCGCGCACGTTTTGTGCCAGCAGCTCTGGTATAAGCCTTACAAGCCCATTGCCCGTCTGCCCTGCAAGCCACCGGTGTGCACGAAGATCAATCGCGTCCCGGGGCCGAAGCGCCCGGCGGTCACTTCGTCGTGCAGGGCCAGCAATGCCTTGCCGGTGTACAACGGTTCCAGTGGCACACCGCTCTGCGCCTCGCTGACGGCAATGAAGTCCAGCAATGTCGCATCGGTCCGCGCGAACGCGCCCCGGCTGGCATCCAGCAAGTGCCATTCAGGCAGCGCTGACCGCTCTACAAGTCCATCAGCAATCGCCTGCTCGACCAGCGTCGTCACGTTTTGCCCCACCCCGTGGTCAGCTGGCACCGCCATCGCACCATAAACAGGGTGATCACCGGCCTCAGCCATGACCATCCCGGCCAGTGTCGTTCCAGTACCCGCTGCCAGCCACCAGGCGTGATAATCGTCCCAGCCCAGCGCTCCCAACTGGCAGCGCACGTGATCCAACAATGGCCCGCAACCGAGCGCGCCGGGGAGGCCGCTGCCGCCTTCAGGGATCGGATACAGAGACGGATACTGCGCCTGCCAGGGCAACCAGAAATCCGCAGCATGCCGGGCGCGATACCCCGCATACCCAAGCCAGTGCAATTGCATGCCGAATGCCAGCAGGTCACGGACGGTGGGCGTTTCCTGTGCATGGCCGCGCAGCAGGCCGACCGTCGGGAAGCCGAAGCGCTTGCCTGCGGCGGCCACTGCATGAAGATGGTTGGAATGGGCGCCGCCCAGACTGATCACCCCTTCTGCGCCGTTACTTGCAGCCTGTTTCAAATGCTCGATGAGCTTGAACCACTTGTTACCGCTGATCAGCGGATCGATGCGGTCCAGACGCAGGATTGCGACTTCCACACCGGCCTGTTGCAGCCAAGGCAGTTCCAAAGGGTCGAGGGGAGCGGCTGGCTGCCAGCCAAGGGCGTCGGAAATCATGAGGCGCAGTTTACAGACAGTGCTGCGTCAGGGTCTTCATGAAAGCGCGGGATGCGCTCACAAACACCCTGACTCTATTGAGGATCAGAGACCGGCAGCCAGTCGCGAGCCCTGGTCAATGGCGCGCTTGGCATCCAGCTCGGCGGCCACATCCGCACCGCCGATCAAATGCACGCTCTGACCTGCGCCAACCAGTTCGTCATACAGCTCACGCAGTGGGTCCTGACCGGCACAGACAACGATGTTATCCACCGGCAACAGTTTCTCTTCACCGTCCTCGCCAATGCGGATGTGCAGGCCGGCATCATCGATTTTCAGGTACTGGACGCTGTTGAGCATCTGAACCTGCTTGTTCTTGAGACCGGTGCGGTGAATCCAGCCGGTGGTTTTACCCAGACCGTCGCCGACCTTGGAGCTCTTGCGCTGCAACAGGAACACTTGACGCGCGGGCGCGTGTACCTGGGGCTTGATCCCGGCCACGCCGCCGCGAGCCTCAAGCGTCGTATCGATTCCCCACTCCTTCCAGAACGCGTCACGGTCCAGGCTGGTAGCAACGCCCTGATGCACCAGAAACTCCGACACGTCGAAACCAATACCGCCCGCGCCGATGACCGCAACGCTGTGCCCGACTGGTTTGCGCTCAAGAATCACGTCCAGATAGTTCAGCACCTTGGCGTGGTCGATGCCCGGGATGGCCGGGGTGCGTGGCGCAATACCGGTGGCCAGGATTACCTCGTCATAACCGGCCGCCAGCAGGTCTTTTGCGCTGACACGATTGCCGAGACGCACATCCACACCGGTTTCCTGCACCTTGTTTTTGAAATAACGCAGGGTTTCGGAAAACTCTTCCTTGCCCGGCACACGCTTGGCGATGTTGAACTGACCGCCAATTTCGCTGGCTGAATCGAACAGCGTGACCTGGTGTCCACGCTCGGCAGCCACTGTCGAAGCGGCAAGCCCGGCAGGACCGGCCCCTACAACCGCAATGCGCTTGATCGTTCGGGCAGGCAGATAGTTGAGTTCGGTTTCATGGCAGGCACGCGGATTGACCAGGCAACTGGTCAGCTTGCCGCCAAACGTATGGTCCAGGCAGGCCTGGTTGCAGCCGATGCAGGTATTGATCAGTTCAGCGCGACCGGCCGCAGCCTTGTTGACGAATGCCGGGTCGGCCAGAAAAGGACGTGCCATGGACACCATGTCGGCGTCACCCTCACTGAGGATCTGTTCGGCTATCTCAGGCGTGTTGATCCGGTTGGTGGTAATCAACGGGACCGACACCGAACCGCGCAGTTTGGCGGTGACTTTGCTGAATGCAGCACGCGGCACCTTGGTGGCGATGGTCGGAATACGTGCTTCGTGCCAACCGATGCCGGTATTGATCAGAGTGGCGCCCGCCTGCTCGACCGCTTTGGCCAGTTGCACGATCTCTTCCCAGCTACTGCCGCCCTCAACAAGGTCCAGCATCGACAGGCGAAAGATGATGATGAAGTTCGGGCCAACCGACTCGCGTACGCGGGTAACGATCTCGACCGCCAGGCGCATGCGGTTTTCGTAGCTGCCGCCCCAACGGTCGGTGCGATGGTTGGTATGGGCGGCCAGAAACTGATTGATGAAGTAGCCTTCCGAACCCATGATTTCGACGCCGTCATAACCGGCGCTCTGGGCAAGCGTTGCGCAGGTCACAAAGTCGCTTATCTGCTTTTCGATGCCTTCTTCATCCAGCTCGCGTGGCTTGAACGGGTTGATGGGTGCTTGCAAGGCGCTGGGGGCAACCTGTTTGCGGCTATACGCATAGCGGCCGGCGTGAAGAATCTGCAAACAGATCTTGCCGCCCGCCTCATGCACCGCCTGAGTCACGATGCGATGCTTTTCGGCTTCTTCGACGTTTGTGAGCTTGGCCGCGCCGTCGTAGACACCGCCTTCTTCGTTCGGCGCGATGCCACCGGTCACCATCAGCCCGACACCACCCAGCGCGCGCTCGGCAAAATACGCAGCCATGCGCTCGAAACCACCCGGCTTCTCTTCAAGCCCCGTGTGCATGGAGCCCATCAGGGTACGATTGCGCAAGGTCGTGAAGCCCAGATCCAGCGGGGCGAGCAGGTGCGGATAGCGAGCAGCAGTCATGGCGAAGCTCCATCGATTCAATCACGGAAAAACGAGAACCTCTGCGTGCTCTCTTCAATCAGGCCAGCAGGCCGTTTCATGACGCCACAGTAAAGAGCCGCTGACGGACACTCAATGACCGAAAGTGACAAGTTATTGATCCAAACGCGCAGCGCCCTCTTGGCAAGCAACGGGCACCGCCCTACCCTAGTCGATACTTCTCTGATGGCACTCTTGCAGCCTATTTATGCGTAAATTCTTTGCCATCTGTCTTCTGCTGGTGAGCGTAGCCGGTCTGGCCAGTTACGGGCTCTGGACCCAGCAACGCCCCATGGGTCACTACCTTTCCGACTTGCGCATCCATCTGGCAATCAATGAAGGGCAGCCCGGTGAGCGAGGCAACTTGCTGGGCATTCAGCCTGAACTGTTCCCAACGGACTACCAGGACCTTGGTCGCTTGCACCGTAAACTGGCGGCCTACCTGCAACAGGCCCGCGAACTGGGTCTGCTCAATCCGAAAACAGTGGTCGTTCTGCCTGAGCACATTGGCACTTGGTTGTTCGCCAGCGGCGAGAAAAACCAGTTCTATCAGGCCAGCACGGTCGACGAAGCCATGAACTGGCTGTCCTGGAGCAACCCTTTCGACTTCGCCAGGGCCATGCTGACGGCCACCGGCGAAAACCGCCTGGATGACGCGCACCTGCGGATGAAAGCCAGCGACATGGCGAAAAATTATCAAATGCTGTTCGGTGGCCTGGCCAAGGAATTTCAGGTGACGCTGGTGGCCGGTTCCATCGTGCTGCCCGAGCCCAGTGTGCAGAACGGCACGTTACAAATCGGCAGCGGCGCCCTGTACAACAGCAGCCTGGCCTTCAACAGCGACGGCCAGCCGCTGGGGCAGCCGCAACGTCAGTTGTTTCCAAACCCCTATCAGGGGCGATACGTCAAACCGGCCAGCGAGACTGCACTTGATGTGGTCGATACGCCGGCCGGTCGACTCGGCATCCTGATCGGCAGTGACAGCTGGTACCCGGACAGCTATGCGCGCTTGAACCAGCAGGGTGCAGAGCTGATCGTCGTGCCTGCTTTTGTGATCGGCAAAAACGGCTGGTCCAGCCCGTGGCGCAGCCCTTCATCTGATGGCACCCCTATTGATATAGCCCCAGGCACCCTGATTGAAAGCGAGGCCTGGCATCAACTGACCCTCACTGGCCGCGCACCCCATAGCAACGCACGTGCGGGCATCAGCGTGTTCATGCGCGGGCAATTCTGGAACGAGGGCAGCTCCGGGCAGAGCTTTGCCAACCACAACGGCCAGACAATCACCGAGCCGCAACCTGCGCAGGGTCCTCTGCCCGCTGGGGCGCGCCTGATCAACCTCTGGCTCTGAGCGTGCCGACCTTGACGCTGCGCCTGGGTGACCTGTCCGTGGGCTTTGTCCAGAGCCTGACCGACGCCGTTCGCAGCGTCGGTCAAGACCCGAACACGCTGCTTGAGCAGTACGGGCTGGATAGTGCAAGGCTCAGCGAAGCCGGTGCACGCCTTTCGATCCCGCGTTATATGCGCCTGGGGCACGCCGCGATTCAATTGACCGGCGAACCAGGACTAGGGCTGCGCATGGGTCAGCTCAGCCGTATCAGCCAGGCAGGCCTGGCCGGTGTCACCGCTGCTCAGGCACCTGACGTGCGCGAGGCAGCCCGAACTCTGATCCGCTTTGAAGCACTTTACGGCTCCAATTACCGTGGCCAATCGAGCTTTCACGAAGACGCGTCGGGGGCCTGGATACGCTTTTACTCGATCAGCCCGTATAACGCTTACAACCGCTTCGTGGTGGACTCGATTCTCGGTGGTTGGGTAGCCCAACTCTCGACACTGGCCAGCATTCCGCTACGCGCGCAACGGGTCGAAATCGAATTCGACGCGCCGGACTATGCCGCGCAGTACATGCACCTGAGTGACAACCCGATTGTATTTGGTGCCGCCACCAATCAGTTGCGCCTGGATCAGGAAACCCTTGCCCTGCGCAACCCGGATCATTGCCCGAGTACCTGGCAGCATCTGCTGCAACTGTGCGAAAAGGAACTGGAGCAACTGACCCGCACTCGCAGCTTGTGTGAACGCATCATTCAATTGCTGGGCCCGTTATTGAGCGGAGGACGGGAGCCGGATCTGGAGGAAGTGGCGGCAAGGTTGAAGCTGCCGACCTGGACGTTACGCCGCAAGCTGGCTGAAGAAGGGACGCGTTTCAGGACCGTACTCAATGACACACGACGTGATCTGGCGATGACGTATATCCGCGACACCGAACTGGCGTTCGGAGAAATTGCTTACCTGCTCGGCTTTGCCTCGGCAGAAGCCTTTCAACGTGCCTTCAAACGCTGGAACGGGAAAACTCCAGGAGAGTTCCGCCGTAGCCAGCGCCGAAGTGCCTGATGCCCTTCACAGCTCGGTAGCGTCGTCAGCAGGTTCTACAGGGTCCAGCTCCGATGCGCGATATTCCAGCAGTTCTTCTTGATACTCGTCCATTTGCTTGCCCTCTTGGCGGATTGATGGGTGTCAGTAAAGCCGAGATAACTGACCACGAGATCAACATTAAAGTGCCAATGTGAAACAAAAATGTTGATCCACGTTAATCAGACGAACGATAAGGTGCCGGATAAAGCATTTGTCTTGACGGACGCCCGCGATGACGCCGCTTGACTTCGACGCCCGCGCCGCAATAACCTCCAGCTCATGAACACCCTCCAGCAAAACCTCGGCCAGATTATTATTACCGTCATTCCAGTCATGGCGGGTTAGCCGACGTTTGCAAAAAACCCGCCCTCGAGGCGGGTTTCTTCTGTCTCCTGGGCAACATCGCTGAACCAGGAGTCAGACATGATCGCTATCCATCGCTCTATCATCGCCCTTATCGCTTCCTCCGACATGATCGTTGCCCCACTGCGCATGGCCGCTCCGCGCCTGTACAAGGGAACGACGCGATGAGCCATGGCCAGCCCGATCTGCTCAATCACTACGCACGCAAAATCCTCACCTCCCGCGTCTACGACGTCGCTGTCGAAACGCCGCTGCACGGTGCTCGTCAGCTGTCAGAGCGGCTGGGCAACCAGGTACTGCTCAAGCGCGAAGACTTGCAGCCGGTGTTCTCGTTCAAGATTCGCGGTGCGTATAACAAGCTGGCTCAATTGACCGCCGAAGAGGCCGCACGTGGCGTGGTCACTGCTTCGGCAGGCAACCACGCCCAGGGGCTGGCCCTGGCGGCACGCGAGCTGGGGATTGTTGCGACCATCGTCATGCCGCGCACTACACCTGAAATCAAGGTCGAAGGCGTGCGTTCGCGCGGCGCCACAGTGGTCCTGCATGGCGACTCCTTCCCCGAGGCACTGGCCTACTCGCTGAAACTGGTCGACGAGCAAGGCTTCGTTTATATCCACCCTTACGATGACCCCGACACCATTGCCGGCCAAGGCACGGTGGCGATGGAGATCCTTCGTCAGCAGCCGGGGCAACTGGACGCGATCTTCGTGCCGGTTGGCGGCGGCGGCCTGATTGCAGGCATTGCGGCCTACGTCAAATACCTGCGTCCGGAGATCAAGGTGATCGGCGTCGAGCCGGATGATTCCAACTGTCTGCAAGCGGCGATGGCGGCGGGTGAGCGCGTGGTGCTCAGCCAGGTGGGCTTGTTTGCGGACGGCGTGGCGGTGGCGCAGATCGGCTACCACACCTTTGAAGTCTGCCGACATTACGTGGACGAAGTGATCACGGTCAGCACCGATGAGATCTGCGCCGCGATCAAGGATATTTACGACGACACGCGCTCCATCACCGAACCCGCAGGCGCGCTGGGTGTGGCGGGGATCAAGAAGTACGTCGAGCAGCGCGGCATCACGGGCCAGACCCTGGTGGCGATCGATTCGGGCGCCAATGTCA
>Ga0265798_10000210_pt1 | contig 107418 bp, 114 predicted proteins | sample P3T30metagenome_FD_192430 | JGI IMG/M metagenome (GOLD analysis project Ga0265798, IMG submission 192430) | Plant litter microbial communities from East Loma Ridge, Irvine, California - P3 T30 | ecosystem: Environmental > Terrestrial > Plant litter > Unclassified | place: USA: California... | reverse complement strand
CAACCGCCCGCGTGCCCAGCCGAGCGAGCGCTACATGCGCAGGTCCTCGGAACGCATACGAGAAGCCCGCGCCGACATGGAATCTGCTGCCGACCTGCTCGACTCTCTGAGCGACATACCCATCAATAACCCCTTCATCCTCTCGGCCTCGTCCACCCGCCAGCGCAGTCCGTCCGTCGTGGTCGGCAGAGACCGCAGACAGACAAAGAGACGGAAGCTCGACCACCATGCCGCCCCAAAGTCCGAGTACGACGGCTTCAGGTACGGCCACAAGGGCCAGGTCGTGCCCGGGCGCCTCAGAATGGAGGTCTTCCACTGCGATGGTGGGGAGTACTACGACAAGGACCACCCGATCGGCCTCCACAATGTCCAGAATGTGCTCAAGAACGACAACAGCGTCTACTGCAGCCAGAGCTCGAGGTGCAATCTGCTGCTGAAACACCCAGGAGATGTACCGTTTGCCCTGGAGAAGATTGTCATTCGAGCTCCAGATCGTGGCTTCACAGCCCCGTATGTTGTTCTGCCCGCATGCTCAACACAGTACTGACACACCAGCAGCGTCCAAGAAGGCCTGATCTTCGTGTCCATGGACTCAGACGAACTGCTCACAAACACCATCGGCTATGATCTCCAGTACTCGTCCCGCCCACCAGTACTGTCGGAGCCACCCACGCCTCCTCCTCTAGACGATGAACAGCTCTCACTCACAGAGGCGATGGAAGACCCGCATATTTGGCAGCACTCCCGTCAAGGCGCCCACGAGGAAATGCAAGAACGCATTGAGAACTTACGGCTGCGTACCGCTCGCATCAACAGGGAGAGTCCGCTCTTATCTGAACGCAATCGCCGTCGGCGCCAGCTACAGGCTGCAGTCGATCACGAGGACGCGTATGGCGACAACTGCGACAATGCCGCGGATGATTCATACGCCGGCATCGTGAGGATATCCGCGCCTACCCCACCTCCGTTCACCGTGACCGCTACCAGCGACGAAGACGAGTCGGATTCGGAAGAGCTGCCCAGTGCTGCAGTCATGGCAGATCGTTTGCGCAGGGAGAGCCGCTGGCGTGCTGGCTCCGACGACGAGGGCGATGATGTTGCTCCTCGCTTCGGTGGCCTTCGTCGAGCCGGTGCCATGAGCTATACTTCCTATGATGAGTGGCGGGAGAGGCGAGATCAGCGTACTGAACCTATCCGCGCGACACGCATCGGCGCGCCGAGCCGCATCGAGCCTTCGGAACCGCTGCCTGAGGCGCAGAACCTGCTGCCGCCACATGCACGGTTTTTTATCGCAAAGAACAAGAGCAAGATTACAATCAAGTTCCATCCCGCTATGTATGTATCAAATTCAGATGTAGGATGAAAAGCTGCTAACATTTGTTAGTTCTGGAAGTAATGTACTGCTCAAGCTTTGGAGTCCTACACACGATGGCAACATCGACATCGAGAGCGTGCAGTTCTATGGATACTCCGGGCCGCGGTTTTTTCCTGCGGTGCAGGCGTGTTGATTTGGTGGTGTGGAGTTACGGAAGAGATGTCTGTTGATTGAGTAATGTTTAACGAAATTATGTTGGTATGGCTGGAATGTTGCATGAGGATTATCATATGAGGGCTGGTATCGCCTTGGGATATCAATGACAGGTCTGAAGTTATACTTGTACGTATCCGGAAGCTCGTGTTCAAGGTCTTTGGTGACGCTCATGGAACACTCATCTTTCAAATTTCAGACCGTCTTTGCCTTGAAGTCTTGCTCCAATATATTCATTTCGTTTTTCACTTCAATCAGACTCAACACCGCGGCGCTGGAGGCGAAACGAAGCCGTGATATAAAGTAAGTCTGATGTTTCGATATGACAGTGTGGGACACTCGAATCACACCGGTGTCAAAGAGTGAATGTACGCATTTCGTCATAGTTCTGCTAACATTCTCAGCAGTTCAGCTTCATCGCAGCACGCCATCATCGTGCCTGCATCTAGTCTTTTTCGTCTCTCGTCGTCCCATCACAAGTGAAAAACATGCGTCCTCACCATGTATTTCCCATCCCAACTCCTCTTAACAATCTCCTCACTCCTCTTAACCACCTTCCCTTTCCCCCCCACATCCGCATCCGGATCCAGCCCATTCCCACTCCCACCCGGCGCCGGCGGCACATGATCCGCAATCTCAAAGAAGATGTTCGGGCTGTGCATCGCCGACCCATTCTCCTCCGCCACAACCCTAACCCTCTCCACAACCTTCCGCCCCAACTCGGCCTTATGCTGCATCAAAAAGTACGCAATCGTCGCGCCAATCGGGCCCCCCAGCAGCGCCTTCCCCTCATCTGTATCCGCGCTAAACGTCGCGCCAGGCCAGGGTTGTAAGCGCTGATTCGTGTTGCGGAATGCTTTGGCGAGGAGCGCGACGGTTTGCACGTTTGCGACGGTCACGGCGCCGTAGATGCGGATGTTGCGCACGTTGGGGTTCGCGCTGGACCAGTAGCCCCAGTAGAAGTCGGAGAGGCTGCGGAGGGTGGGGAGTTCGGCGCGCGTGTGGTCGCGGCCCCAGGTCTTTTTGGCTTCGGATTCGGGGTTGTCGAGATACTGGCCGATTATTGCTGGGGTGGGTTAGTTGGTTGGGAGTGGAGGGAATTGCGGCTTGTGGTATGTAGGGTTACGTACAGCCGTCGACTTTGTTGGTGGTGAAGGAGTATGCGGCGCCGGTGCACTGGAGGACATGCGTAAGCAATGTCACGTGGTAGATTGCGTCAAAGGACGTACGCGATACTGAGTGCCGTCGACGTTATAGTACTGATCGGCAGGCTTGATACTTTCGTCATTCTCGTCACGCTTGTCATAGTCGCCGTGTGAAGGCCAGTGGATTTTGTTGTGCCCACGCACCTCCGCCTCGGGATCATCCGCGTACGGACTGATACCAAGCCCACGAAAGGCATTTTCGAGGTTGTAGCTACCGCCGTCGTTGAAGTATTCGCCTTGTATGTATGAACCTGGCATTTCCACCCAGCCAAACTTGGCCATGTCCTGCGCAAAATCGCCGCGCCAAATACTGGCTGCCGACGGTGGACTTCGCTGATCGTTCAAGTACTCGCCCGCAAACTGGTCTGAGCCTCGCAGAGCGCACATGAGGGAGTGTCCCTTCGCGACATATCGGTCCCACAAGGCGTCATCTGCGACGTTGTTCGGGTCGAAGAAACCAAGGGCGGGCGGTGTGTCGAATCCAGCAGGTTCAGAGACCAAGGCAGATGCAGTCGAGTTCTGGAGTCGACCCTTCGACTGCGTTGGAGGCTCGTTGATGACTTCGCCTAGGGCAAGTGCCACGCAGGCGACCATGAGAACATAGCTGAAGACCTTCATGATGTAGAGACTGTGTCGGAGCAGGCTCTCCGGTCGAAATGTAACTGGTGACTGGTGTGTTCGGCGCGAGGCTAATACGATGTGGCTACTGTTGTGTGGTGGAAGGTAAGTGGGTAGAGTTGCAAACGGAAGTGAGAGACGGAAGAGCACCAAGCGTGGTAGTGAAGTGAGAGAGAGACCAACATAGCCACTCACGGGCGCGAATCTGGTATTGCCTAGTGACATCAACGGCAGGAAGACAGGAAGTACGACTGCATCGCTGAGGCCATCGACTACTCGTCCTTTTCCTGCAAAAACTCGACAACAGCTACATCTCGTCAGTACCCACGTCCCAACACCCGCACAATCAAACATACCTTTGATAAATTCGTCCGGCTTCTCACTAATAACCCAATGCCCACTGTCAATATCCACAACCTCGAACCGCGGAAAGAACCTCCCCACAATCGGCAGCGTCTCATCGCTCACATAATGACTCCTCGTGCCCCTCACAAACAGCGTCTTCTTATTGAACCGCGTGACATCCGGATCCGTAAACGGGAAGTCTGCCATGTTATCTAGCGCATCGGTCAGAATCTTGACAGGTATGCGCCATTGCAGCTGTTCAGAGGGCACAGGCCGGATCAAGTTGGTGAGCAGAAATTGTCGGACTGGTAAGTCTTTCGCGTATGGTTGGAGTACTTCGTCTGCTTCTTTCTGGCTCATGGGCTTCGCCTGTTCGACGCGCTGCATGCCCTCTGCGTACTTGGGGAAGTCGCTAGACAAAGCAGCGTCAACGGGCGCGTTATCGACGGGGATGATGTTCGCGCAGCAGTCTGGGTTGCGCAGGGCCATTGTCATGACTGTCTTTGCGCCCATGGAGTGTCCGATGAGGGTGGCATCTTTGAGGCTGTGCTTCTTGAGGAAAGCTTCGACGTCGTCGGCAAGGGCGGCGTAGGTGTGGACTTTGTCGTGTGGGGAGTCGCCGTGGTTGCGTGTGTCGATGGCGTAGACTGGGCGGGAGAGGGTACGGGCGAGGGCACTGTGGTGAGGGTATTAGGCTTGTACTGTCTGTGGGAAGTGTGTGACATACTTGCTGACACTGCGGTTGTTCTTCTTGCTGCCAAACAGGCCGTGGATGATCACGATTGGGTCTCCTTTGGCGCTGCCCTTATTGTCATGGAGGCTGTATGCGAGATCGAGCGCCTTCAAGCTCGCAGACGCGTGAAAAGAACGCGCCCATTGTGGTCTCGGCGTTACATTCAACGATTGTATTCTAGTGACATGCTTCGGATGCAGAAACGGCGAGCAAATCGGCTGTATGCTTCGCGATATCGAAGGCATGGTGACTGATGAGGTTCGGCTTCATTCCGAGCGCCGGAAACTTTTGCTGTGCCAAGGCTCGACGTCATCTTGAAGGTTGCTCACTCCCCTCATGCTGTACAACTGCTCTTAGAGAGTCCTACCCTTTTTTCGGTCTCAACTTGCGTAAAAGGTAATTGGTGTACTAATCGCAGATAATGTGAGCAAGCAGCCAAGACTCTGAATCTGTTCCAGACACACTGTCTTCCTTTTCAGTCGGTCAATCTTCTGCCGACACCAACTTTCTTAGTTTTATACCATCATGTCTTGCTCTCCACAGATACAAGTCCTTCAAGGGTGTGTGGACGAGGATCAAGAAAGCGAATTTCGCGTTCTGGTAGACAACAAGCACGTCAAGTACATCACCATACATGGCGGCCTGTACAGCGTTGAAGACATGTGCTTTGCGCCTACTCTAATCGAGATGTTACCGCCACTCCCTTCTGGAAATTGGAACGAAGGCCGCGTCTCGCGCAACACAGAAAGCCATACCATTAGCTTCACGTCCGTCAAATGATCACATCTCCCTGGAGTTGAGCGGTCCTGGCATCCACAGCACATCGATTATCTGGAGCTCAGCATGGGTCAGAAACTCCGATCAAACGTCTACGAGGCCACCTGTGATCGCTTCGCTTCGCCCGTCATAGCCAAATTCGCACGGTTCGAGTGGGAGATTCCACAGCTGAATCACGAGACGGTGGCGTACGAGTGGATAGCAGAACACCACATTGGGCCGGAGTTTCTTGGGCATTTAGTTGAGGAGGGAAGGGTTATTGAATTTGTGATGGAGCGCATTGCAGATGCTCGGCACGCCACGCCGCACGATCTGCCATTGTGTCGAACGGTTCTGTCAAGACTGCACCGGCTGGGCATCGTGCATGGGGACATTAACAAGCATAATTCCCTGATCCGTGCCGGGATAGCGACTCTGATCGACTTTGATAGCTCGTGGCGGCCGGCCAGTGCTAGTGAGATGGAGAAGGAGCTTGAGAGCCTACAACAGCAATTGGAAGATACCTCTGGGAAGGGTGGCACACTTAAATACACCGAGACTTTCAACACAGACGAAGAGACGTCTCCACTTTCTTGAGTCACTGAAATTGGCGTGTGATACATCCTGAAGGTTGACAAATAAAACCAAGCGCCTTCGTAGTGCAGTCTTGACTGCCTTGGATCATACAATCCACCTGCGAAAGAGGGGCGTCACAAATGACCACATGCGTACAGCTGAGCTCGCTACAGAAATGTGGCCAAGGTGCGCACAGCTTTCCAACCGCAATATGCCAACTCATCACATCCGATACTCTGCCGTGAAAGCGCACACACGCTTCCTCAACGACCATATGCCTGCGTCACGAATCCATCCCACTCATGCCAGGTCATCCTCCAGACTCTCGCCCGTTAATCTCCTGCCCTCGAACACCACGGCACCCGCCCCAGGAATATCATGCAGCTCGCCCCACAGGGTCTGGTCCGAGAAGCAAGTGATCAGCCCAGTGCATCGCTTTCCGAACGTCAACTTTCCTGTATCGAGGTCGCGCAGGCGCCAGCCAAAAGATACCGGCTCGTTCAGTTCGGGCCCCGGTTTGATCTGGATGATACCGTCCCATGCACCCCAGCGAAATGTGGCCCACAAGCAGCCGCGGGCAGAGTTCTTGGCGAGCGTGAGGTTGAAATCGTAGTCGTTGATCATGTGAGTGGCTGTGTGACAGTCGATCTCGTAGAGTCCGCTCAGTGCGACGCCGTCTTGGCTGGCTCCGCTGTGGGCGTATGGGTCGGTCTTGACACAGGGGGAGGACATGGGCTGGGAGCCGTACTCGTGCTTGAGATATGAACTAGACGACATCGGTGAGGACTGATGATGCTCATGCTTGACGCGCGGTGCAGCTTGCTTTGCGACAGGCTCTTTCTTGATCCTCTTTGTAGGCGTAGACTCGTTCTTGACTGAGGTAGGCTTCTTCGATGCGCTGGTGGGTGTAGAAACTTGGCTACTCGCTCTTTTGCGCTTCGGGGTGACGTTGCTTGGCCGCTGGGCGACTGGTCCCCAAAGGATAGACAAGCCACACGACAGCGAAAGGTTGACTTGCGCAGCTGTTAGTGATGACACTTGGTCGACATTCTTAGACTAACCCGTGACATTCAGACCAGCCGGAGCACCCTGCATAGCCTCTGTCTTTGCTCCTTTCGTACCAGCCATTGCCCCTGCACTCTTCTTGATCTTCCTGTTCTCCGCCTCCCACTCCTTCTTGAGGTCGCCCTCCAACTTCAGCACCCAAGCAGGAATCTCAGGCTTGAACTGGTTCATCGCATCCAGCAACCTGACCTTGGCCGTATTCTTGTTCTTGGTGACCGCCAGTCCATAGTAGATCAGCTGCGCGGAGTAGTAGTGCCAGGCTGGGTCCTTTGCAGGCGAAGACGGCTCAGGTTTGCGACCATGGGAGTACAAGTTCGGGGCTTCTGGGCGGAGGAGGGCGGCTAGTTCTGCAACGCTGGCGCGAGGATGATGATTGCCATTCCTGCGTCGGCGTAGAGGACAGAAGAGTAGAAGAAGTCACCGCGGCGGGCGGGAGGGGCGAGTTTAGAGAGATTCGACATGGTCTTGTCTGGCGCAGTTGCGCAATGTGGGTGGGAGAAGTGAGCTTAAGCTTTATCAAAGTCTGGACCCTACCCAGAAAATGAGTGTGGGGTGACTCGGGTCATCGCGTGCAGACGCGGATCCAAGACTTCGCTTTGGTACCGTATCAGTGAATAGAAACAAGCCAAGGCCGAGGCCTAGTGGTATTGATTGATATCCTCCTCGCAGCACCAAGAGGCCCCAGAACATCGACCGGTCGTAGGTCTTCTTGAGTCCACCCATAGCTCATTTCGAGGTCGTCGCGGATCGCTGCGAAGCTATCTGCTGCTCTAGAATTATTGCACTTGATTGTGGCCCTCTGCGATCTTAGCGACTTCCCTCATACATGCTTTCAAGAATCCGAGGTAGAAACTACCGTCGGCTGCTTGCTGCTCTTTGCATGCATTTTCGTCGTCTGTAGTCCTGTGCTCATGGTAATTGCACGGCCTCAAACGAGTTGGTTTTAGGGCTTTCGCTGGTAGAACACTCCGGGGTACAGACAAGATAGCTTGTAAAATATCCGTAACGAATGCTCGCGGGAATCGATCAAGGAAGCTTCTGCTGCTGTGGTTCTTCTGCCAGATACGCGCCACCTGCTGCGCAATGTAACGTCGAATTGGGGCAGTGTCCGGCAGTCTCCCAACAAGAGTTGAGGCACACAGTGATGTACATGTCTTCATTCCATTGGTATGGAATTGGCTCTCCAGGTCGACAAGGACAGTCATGATGTCTTTCCTGAGCTGGGGGACGTCATACTGATCGGCAAAGACGGATAGATCAACGAACAGGCTGTAGTACCCACGAGGCTGCTCGGAGAGATCTTCCACGTCAGTTTTGGGGAGCGAAACACCTTATGTGACACGTACCTTTCACTTTCTCCCAGTCCAGTACAGCAGGACCAGCAGAAGCGGGCAGCGTATGTTCAGATGTGTGCTTCTTGGTATGAAAGCCGCCTTCCTCTCTCGTAGCTTGAGCATAGAGCCAAAATTGAAAGACTAGTAAGGTTCCTTCAAAAAGATCGCCTAGGCGAAGACATTTCTTCACTTTCTCGAAACGACCCGTTTCAAGCACCTCGAAAGTATTCGGAGTGGAAGCAAGCAAGGTCCTTGTACACCATGAATTACTTGTCGCAGTCCGTAAGTATGGCTTCAACTTGCGTCTGGTCCATGTCTCTACACGAGCCATTAGTATATGTTTGAGGGAAATCAGGGATGCACATGCAGAGATCGCTGAATACGTACATGAACGTGGGTCGCTTGCGCTTCACTCCCGCAACGGGCTGCACCTCTCGACTACTATCTTTATGACTAACAGTCATCGTTGCCAACTGAATGAGATACTGGCGTGCGGTTAAGGGAGGTAAAGCATGTCGGTCAAGGTGCTGCGAAGCACACGCGTCGCGCTTCGGGCGCGCCTGCACATGTGACTGCACGCTAGTCGATACCGTCTAACCTAGTCGAGCGACAAGACGGCAAAAGCCAAATCTTCGAGCATTATCAAGAGTACGGCGTACGTCGTTCTCGCAGTAAGGTCGTGTGCTCTTCGACTCTGCACATTGAGCGTTGAGGCATACCTAGATAGATGACACCAAATCATAGATTGAAACGTACAACAACACTGCCTACTTCGTTGTAATTGACGGGTGCTTCGGCACGTGAGAAACGACCCAAGTCTTCCTGGAGACCATCTGCTCATGCAAACTCATGAAGGGAGATCGTACGATGATCGCACCTCTGTCTGACCGTTCACGCTCACGAGACCTACCTGCCCCACCTCAACCACGAACCCACCAACCTTCACAAACACCCATACAAGTCCCACGAACAAACACAACCAAAGGACCTTTCTCCCAAACTCTACGCTACTCTAGCTCCTAGCACCCTTACATCAAAACACCAAACAAACACAGCACCGCCCTAAACCACTCGCCCGCGCAAACCCCAACTTCTTCTACCGAGAAGTACGAACAACAAAAACAAACACGCACTGGCACCATCACCAACTTCCTAAAGCACGCGACCAGTTCTACTTGCCAATCGGATGAAACGCGTTGCACTCGAAAGATCCAACTGCAGGATCATCGTCACAAGCGCAGATTCATGCTGCAGCCCGTCAGCGGAGCCATGTTGGTTGGCCAAATGCGGCCATCCCGGGGCGGAATTATATAAGCCGAGTCACGATGGGGCCGAGTACGTATTTCCCGATCACGATAGTACATGTTGGAGCGTTTGTGGAAAAAGGGCAGCAGGAAAAAGCATCGTGGCCCCGCAAGTCGGCTGTGTTCCAACATTAGGCGGTCGTGCTGTGAGACCGCGATTGCGAGATCGAAGCGAGCAGGTAAGGCAGTGTCATCGCGCTTACGAATAAGGAACATGTGATATCGCATTTAAGCGTTGCGTTTGTTTCAAGTATTATACACGCGCGTCACGAGGGACGCTCAACACCAGCTTCTCGTATCCACAACAGAACGGACCGCACAAGCATGCAATGCCGGTATCCAGAGCCCCAACAACTTTTCAGCAATGCGAAGGGAAGCGCTCGAACAAGTGTAATGTATATCCAACCGACTAGGAAGGACGGACGGCAATGATGGAAGAAGCAAGAAAAGAAAAAAAGAAAGGAACTCATGGTCGTAGTCATGATGCGGTCCCAGATCCAATGTACCGCCCTGAGCACCACGAAAAAGAAAACAGCACGGTATGCAATGCGGAAGAAAGAAGACAAAACGGTCTAACGGGATTAAACAGATGAGAAGAAGGTTGAACAAGAAAAGAAAACAAAAGTGTCGTTGTGATGCCTGCGCCCTCTGCGCCAGATGCTCATTTCATTTGTGTGACGTCGTCAAATTGGTGGAGTGTTCAGTAATGGCTCCCCGCCATTATGTGCTGAGGTGGTGCCATCGTGGTCATGCCGAGAGTCGGACCCGGAATGTCACTCAGCGACACGCCGTGGTGGGAAAGCGACAGGTAGTCATTGCCAGACTCAGGAGAGTCCTCTTCGAGCGAGTGGAGGTGGTCCTCGTCGCCCTCGAGATCATCATCCTGGTAGTCACTCAGCGGCTCGCCGTCAGCGCGTGGCTCGTGTGTGCGACGATGTCTAATCATGGTTAGCAATGTGTAAATCAATTGGAGGATGGTTGTTGACATACTGAGCGAGATTGTCTGAGCGCGAGAAAGCCTTGTTGCACAGCGGGCAAACGTATGGTCGTTCTTGTGTATGCGTACGCACGTGTCTAAGCGCCCAGTCAGCGTCTACTCGCATAAAAATAGCACAGTAGCCCCGTCAACAAAGCTGATGGTGGAAATTGCGAGCGCTTACCTCTTGAGGTGCTCTAATCTCTTGAAGAGTCTGCCACAGGTGGGGATCGGACATGAGTGTGACTTCTGAGGGTACGGGCCAATCTCCATCATGGTGGCGCTGCGGGCGCGTCGGAAGACAGGTGCAGCGCCTGCGGTGCGAGCCAGGGCGCTGTGTTGTAGAGGAGTTTCGAACAGCTCGCCGTTGACCATGCTGTTGAGATCATCGTTGTGCAAGATGGCGTGGTGTTGTTCTGGGCTCTCCTCGACTGTGTGGAGAGGTGTGCCTTGCCGTGAGATGTCTACAAGAGGCTTCATATCCGGTATTGACTGTGGATAGCTGCCTCCGTTGACACTGTTTGGTGAGTTGTGGTCGGACTCGTCAGCCTCGGGTACAGGAACCACAGAGCTCGACATTGACCGCCTGAGCTCGCTGGGTCGATGGACCTGGTGAGCGGCGCCTGCAGCAGTGACCGCAGCACTGATGCCAGCGGAGAGCGATGAGCGTCTTCGTCGCTGCTTGTAAGTAGGAGAGCCTTCTATGACCGAGTAGACGTTGCCGGGTGCGAATGGCCTCGATACTGGGTATCCAGGACCCATCAAGTTCGACGGAGGAATATTCATGAGCGGGTTGTAGTTGTTGGGGACTGGCAGGTCAGGAATGGCACTATACAGGCCAGTGTCCTCGTTGGCAATATAAGCAGGTTCCTGGCCAAGGGTAATGTGGTGTTGAGGAGGGGTCAGCGGTTCGAAGGACAGGCCGCGAGTGCTGTAGTCTTCGTAGTGAGATGAAACAAATGAAGGCGCGGGCGAGTATTCCATGTATGCTGGCATTGAGCTGTGTCTCTGGTGCACTTGCGACAATGGGATGCCGTTACGATCGTACTGAAGATGTGCGCTGAACTCGCGCTGCTCCCTGCTCTTCACAACGTTGTTCTGCATTGCTGGCGGCATCGACATTTGGTGGTGGTACTGAGCCATGGGGTCCTCGTGGGGGTGGGCGGGTTGCTGCATCTGCTGCATTTGCGGCATGGGCTGCATCTGGGGCATGGGCTGCTGTACCGGTACCATGGTTGGTGGGGGCATGGACGCTTCCATTCCTCGCATGTCGGGTGACGTTGACTGCGCATACGATTGGACATTGTTGTTGAACGACGAGGAGTTGGTTTGTTGTGCCTTGGTGAGTTGCTCGAACAAAGATTGCGAGGAGTCGAACTCAAAGGAAAGGGCAGGCTCGCTCACGGCCATGGTGGTGGCCTCCTGGCCCATCTTCTCCCGCTTGAGGTCGCGCTCCAACGCATCAAGGAAGAGTCTATCATGAGGCACACTATACCAGTAAAAGACCTTCTGCTTCTTTTGTGTTCGAATGCAGTTGTTCTTGTAGAGAAAGTCAAGAAATGCGCTCTTCGGCTCCTCCAGAGATGCATCTGTGCCAGACTTCAGGTTGCGCAGGTCGGAGAAGATTCCCTCCTCGAACTTCTTCGAGTTCTTCACTGGGCGACCAAAGGCCTGAAATCTGAATGAAAGGCATCGTACAATATCTGTGCCTGAGATGTGAAAGAGATTGTTCCTGAGCGGGAATTAGTCGACCGAACAGCGTGTGAAAGCATTGAGATACTCACCAAAGTACGCAGGATACATATTCGCCAGTTGGCAGAAGAAATCTGCGGATGTACTGGTCCTGCTGCCAATCGACTGGTGCTGAGATGAGAAAGTATTTGACTGTGACGGCGTCAGTAGGGTGTACCGGCAAGCAATGCGTGAGCAATGTTCAACGCGTGGCTGCACAGGTGACATGAGTGATGCACATACGGTTGTCGACTTGCTGAAGCGCTACGATACTGTCAGGTGGTAGGCTCTGCTGCGCGTCCTGGTCTAATAGAAAGGTCTCAGGTGCGACAGATCGTGCCTGAGGCGGCGGCATCTGAGCATGATGGGCGGAAGGGTACATGCTGCGCTGCAACACGCTCCTATGTACAGTGTTTGGGAGTTGGGGTGGTCAGACGTAGCGAGCCGTGGAATGCTGGAACACGGCGGGTAGGCACTGAAGAAGGTCCTGCCAGCTTGGAATGATGAAAGGTGAAGCGTAAAGCGAGTGAAAAAAGCCAGCAACCGTATCAGATATGCTAAGTGGGATAATAAAACGTATAGAGGGCCTGCCTCGGGGTTGAGCAGTCTCGACGTCCAAAAGACTGGGCAGAGTGAAAGTTAGGGCTTTGGGGATACGAAACGCAAATCTGAGGGGGCAGCGGCAGCTTTAGGTGTCGGAGGACTTCGTGAAACAGGAGCTTAGCGGTCTCAGAATAGTCTATTAATGGCCCGCGCTTTTGCCAGTAAGCTCGGCCAATTGGGCGGCGCACACTTGTGCAGCGCCAAGTTAGGTGACAGGGGTGTGGGCGACTCGTGGGACCGCCCGTGCGGACGTGACGGAAGAGTTGGCTGGCCGGCGCGAGCGCAGCGCTGGCGTTGGTAAGTTATGTCGCTCAGCGCTGGGGAGCGTGGTTTACCGTTTGGCACTGGCTGGTGTGTTGCCCGTGGAAGTTGGGGGATGCCTGTGGAGATGAGCTGGATGTGAGGGCGCCCTGCACTCGATCGATCTCCGTTTGCCGTTGCTGCTCGCAGCTCCTTCCTTGCGCTCGTGGGTCGCGCCTGCTTCCCCGATAATCTGCCATGACTGGCACCTGCCTCGCCCTCGGCTCAGTCGACGCTTCCGGCTTAGCGTAGCACAGCGCTGGCGGGGCCTCGCTTGCATTGCCAGCATCCACCACGAGGTGCCGCGACACAGACTGCAGTCGAGAGATCATCGCGGTCCGCCGGCTACGGTTGCTTCAAAACAACCTTTCTTGCGTGAAGAAGTTTGAGTTTGAGCTGGCAGCCGTCCCAGGGTCTATCGCCACAAGCCCATCGTCACTCATGCACTCACCCCGAGGCCGGTAGATCGCTTGCTGGCCGGCGTGAACACCGTGCATCGTATGTCGCGCCTAATACGCTGATGGCCGTGAGCCTGAAGGTCGAATCCTCAGTATCGATATTCGCGCCCCGTCACCTGATGCGCACCGAGCCCACAGCGGCGGCTTCACATTTTGAATCAACGAAAAAGCCTCTACTGTACGCCTGGCTTGCCACGGAAAACCGCTCTCTCAAAACGGGTCTCTTCGATGCCGACGCGCCAGAGGCGTTCGCTCGGACGCGTTCGGCAGACGCAGGAACATCACAGTGACACCTGCACGTCTGCGCAGCATCACGAGAGCATGTCCTCGATGACAGCCTTCTAGCCTTGAGCTCATCATCGATGGCGGTGGCTGCTCAATTAGCCAGGTGAGGTGCGTCAAGATGCAGGAACGAGCAGAATCAGCACTGGGGCATGGTTTGATCTCCACCCTGAAACACGCGCCTTATCGGCCTGCGGGACTGGCCCTTCTTCCATCTGGCATCCTTGATGTGCGATGCTCTTCCGTCCAATCTCTCATAAGGTGGCTGTCACCTTCAATTCTGTCTCTGCTGCCATCCATACAACAAGAGCGCGACGGTCTGCCTTCTTCGGCAGGCTGACCATGGGCGTGACGCTTCCCATCAAGCCAGTAAAGTGGTGGAAGCCGTTTCAGAGTTACTTTTGGCTAGCGGCTCAACACTAGCCGCATTCACTCGTAGTCACATTCGCGAATCAGAGACGAAGGTCAAACCTGTCTCTCGGCTGCAAGCGCTAGACCGTTGCTCGTCAGATGCAGTGGTGTACCTGGTGTAGTTTGTTGCCAGGTTTTGCATGCACAGCTGTTGGACGTCACAGCATCAATTGCATGCCGGTTTTCAGCCTGCAAGTTACGTACATCTGGCAGTGCTGGGTAATTCTCACGGTAGTTACTCCATGCATTTGACATTCCCTCAGTCGTTTCATCTGTCTACTCCACCCGCTTGTGAATAGTAACTACAAGTCAGCAGCGAATTCGAACTTGTATGAAGACGGTGGATGCTATTTGGAGTATTGGGAGCGCAATTAAGTTCTATACGAGACGGTAGAAAATGGAATTATTGAAGCCGACCTCGCCTCCTTTCCCTGCAAACGCCTGATGGCAGATGCTGGATGCTGTGGAACACGCATAACCGTTTCCGAAAACGAATTCTTGCAGCCGTAGACGTTGGCATTCAGAGGTGCGTGCGGAGCAAACGTCAACATTGGGATAGTGTACCTGTACCTGCGCTAGTGGGACGCACTGGCACTCCTGAAACTCCCCCAACCTCTCCCTGATTCCCAGACTCGGACACAAGGCTGCCCGTCAGAGGCGAGTTGGTTTCGCTTCGAAGTCCTTTTTGCGTGTTTACCTAACAAACGGATGCGGGTGAAAGGGAAAGCACTACCCGTTTCTGTCACTAGGCGGATCATCGAACTTACAAATCGATAGTTGATGCACACGCATCTGGTGAGGGACGGACATTAGAGCAGTACACAAGTCATGCACTGCAGTAGCAGCTATTGCCTCTCCCGAATCGAGCACATGGTGATTGCAATGCTTGAATCAAGAGCATTGCCTGTGGAAGTTGGTGATTGTGAAGTGGTCGAGCTTGATCGATCTTGGATTGTACTTACCAACAACAGCCGTGCTATCCGCTACAGAACCAATTGCTTCGGCGGAAATGCCTCTTGGGCTAGCGGAGGCAGTGAAAGGTACTCGACTTCTTTGATAGCAAATTCATCACCGGCCAAGTCGATGCATCTGACTAAATGTAGTCCCTTTGCAGCAAAGCAGCCGATGACAGTATGTACTGCCAACACATCATTTGCTTGTCCAATCACCGTCGAGAGAAAATATGATACGTGTTTGAAGTCGACGATCGCTACAACATCGAACTTGAAGCCAGTGACAGAATGGTAGAGTTTCAGACTAGTTGGTCACTTGCATAATGAACTCCATGCGTGCTACGGCTGTAAGCTGGCCGTAGCGCGAGATTGATAGATTTGCCGGCAAATCGGTGTGGGAGGCGGAAGACCTTCCGCCCCAAGTGGCACAGGAAAGCGGGCCCTCAACGCAGTGGCTGGCAATCATTTGTAAACCTTGAAAGACTTCTAAATCTGCTTCAATGCTTCTAGGGTGAACCTTCGCGCGCTTGATCGGATGATACCGCTGTCTGGATGGTTGCGCAATACTTTCCATGTCAGTTTTGAGTTTTCGAGGTTCTATGAAACAATATTTACTACGGCAGTGCGGTAGTGTTGTCAACGCAAGCGAAACCTACCAAACTTTTCTCAGTAACGTTCAGGTTAGTGCACGGCAAACCGCAATCTGATATCAGAACGAAACCTTACTCAAAAGTACTTCAGCCAGCACGTCTAAAGAACAGCGAACCGTGCCAGGAAAGGAAACGTAGTGGCATTTCCAGGATCGACTTGGCCCCGCCGGCATTTGTCTTCCTCAATATTAGCTTTCCTGCTAACAAAGCGCTGGAACCTTCGAGAAGTTCAAGTGTGCAAGTTACGATGGCGTGCTGCCGCGGGAATCCGACTAGTAGATCAAACCATTCAGGAGTCGAAGGGTACACCTACGTTCACGAAATGCACCATGCTTAGCGGATGGTTCCTGAGAATCGTGGAGCACCCGAGTCGTTTCGCAGCGCCATTATGAGCTCCCATATGCAGCCAGAAGCTTGTCATCCGTTGAAGGCTGCGGGCTACTTCGCCGACCTTGTCTCATTGTCACGGGGTGCGCTGTCCTACTACAAACTCTAAGTCAAACCCGCGGGTTCATCGCATGAACTCAACAGACTATCACCCCACAAGACAAACTCAAGACCCTGATCAATTGGCGCTATCCGGAAGTGTTGATCCATTCAAATGCATCGACGCTTGAAACGAGCGGGCCTTTCCGTGGAGAAAGTGAGCAATGAGCCGAACAAAGTTTCTCCAGCTTCGTGGCTAGAGGTCAAACTTTGCAGCCACAAATATAGGTGAAGGCGAGTGGCGAGTCAGGTTCTAATACCTCAGTCCTCAGACCTCAGACATGGCCTCAGATGCAGGGTTAGGAGCACGTCTTCAAATGCTAGAACATGAAGCAGTGCCGTTGAATTGGCGCAATTCTTTACTGTCCGCGGGAATCAATGGCGGTCAATTCGTCTATTAATACTGTTCGACCGCGGGAAGGGGAATTGTACCCCATCGGCTGCTGAAAGTCATAATGCTTCAACCCTTGACATCGCTCTCAGCGACCGTACGGGCCCCAGCACGAGGGAGGACGATGGATTTCCACATGATAGTTGCCAGTGTGCCATGACAGACGCTCAAGTTGTTCGCTCTCGGCACCTGGTTCAGCATGCCATAGCACGATACTTCATCTCTCTGCCGCTCTGCGTCGTGCGAGATTAAGAGCATTCATCGCTCTCGTGTCACTGGTCAGATCTCGACCGTAGTCCTTTTGGTTCGCGTCGGAGAGCAGTCCATCTATACGGATCGTTCAGCGAACAAGTTCCCTTCTCGAGTTCAGCAAGCATACTTCCTCATAAACTACCCTCCATATCATCACACGACGCTCACCTGTCATCGATGACAATATATAGCGCTACTGGCATTGCGTCCTGAACTCCAGGGTAACTCATTAGCCATCTCGAGCTGCTGCAGAAAAATGGATGGAACGACTATGCGGATAGTCACGTCACCCTCACTCATCCATCTGAGCAAGGACGCGATCTTGATGGTTTCATTCATACTGCTACTGTACTTGACTTTTCTGCCCTCGCCTAACCGTGCTACCTTCACCTGCAGTTTGCGACTTCCTCGGCAACTGCTACTTACCTAGGTAACAGCTAAGTCGCCATTTTATCTACCGTCTCAGAAGCTACTAAACGATAAAGCACATACATCATGAGACTTCTTTCCTATCTCCTGGTGTCAGCTTGTATTGCCATAGTCGGATGAGAGATCACGAGCAGTCACTTCAACCGAACAGCTTTCCGCAACAGCGAACTGAAGAACACCAGCGCCTCAGGCTTCCAAGACCTCCCGTTCACAAATCCAGGCACCGATGCGGCACTTGCTTACGACCCGAATAATGCTGCAAGTACGGAGCTGTGGAACCGCTACGTTGTCAAGGGCGGTGCGCTGATGTGTGCTCTCAAGTACTCGGATCAGTTTGCGGGAGATTATTTGAATGATGACCGTGAGCCAAAGTCTGCCGCAAGCCGTTGGCGCGGGGACTTCCAAATGTTTGCTTAGGCCACCGACACCTAGCAAGGACATAACTAACTAGCGCAGCGAATTGAGAACTTGGGGCTGAAATGAATTCAAGGCAGACAGCGAGGACTGCGATTACGATGAAGAAGGCACTTATGCGCTGGAGAAAGCTTTGGACGCTCTGGGGATCAACGTAGGTCCGGTGGAGAGAGGTGGTCCTAACAAGTGCCACAAAGTTGAGCACTGGGACCCAACGAAGAAGGATGGGCACGGTGTGAATATCATAGCCCATAATCAGGTGTACGAGGCTGAGGGCAATTATTACCGGGTAAGTTTTTAAAGCAGTCGATTTTCGCTGCCTCGCTGACACAATCACAGGCGACGAAGGGTGCCTTTGCGTTCGGCATCAACAAGGCTGACGGCGGTAAGTAGTGAATAGATGTCCGTCTTGTTCGAGTTCCATCGCTAAATGCGATACCTACAGCTATATTCGGGCAAGAACTCTGGAGCCCGAGCTTCCGAGCCTCCAGATTTTGGGGTTACATTCCTAGAAAGAAAGAGCTTCCCAAACTCCACGCGCTGTCTAACATCCTCTGGGGCTACTGGAGCCACGACAATCCCAATGTCAAGAATATCCGCATCTACTGCGCCAATTGGGTCGCCAATTCCGATACTCAGAAGCTTCTCGCCACAGCTTTGGGGGCAGGCCATTGGAGATCTGGCCTGGCGCTTCATTCACCACCGACACGCCCGAGGGCAAAGCACTCCTAGGATCGCCAATTGGTGCGAGTATAGCTTACTTCTTGCTGCACCCCCTTCGCTCGTGAAGAAGAGTGAGGAAGTCGTGGAGAGGAGCGACGATGGCAAGAATATCTTGAGGTTACATATCTTTCATTTGTAGGTCTTCGAAAGCCCTTGGAAAACCTACAGAAATTTATCTGCCGGGAGCGTAGGAAGTTCAATTGGTATTCCTTTCCAGTAGCTCATGTCTCATTTCTGCCATCACGAGCTGCGAGATGAAGTACTCCAAAGCGAAAAGTCAAATTCTGTTGGCGTCTTTATGCATGATCGGGATTAATGCCAGGTATCTCTCCCATTGCTGTCTCAATATTGAGAATAGCTTACGTATGTTCTTCAAATGTCATGTCCGAACGGTATAAACTTGACGAATAAAATCGAAGTGCTTCACGACTACACAACAAATTCGCCGAACGCCATTTAATTAACGCCTTTGGCGCCACTGGAAACGCTCACGAAAGCATACACACTTGTCATACTGCATCAACTAATCGATACAAACCCAATTCAAGGCTACCTATGGTGTACAATGCATTAACCTAACTAGACTTACTGTTGTGAGCAGAAAGCTCATACCACACGAAACGAATAGTGAGTATTGTGGACTGTTTGCTCATTTACTTCCTATGTCCAAATCATGGCTACGTGACGGATTCCGTGACAAATCATCCGTTTCGTCGAGGAAAAGCAGCCGCGCCTCGGACAAAATATAGTCATCCGGGACCATTCGCCCACCAGGGTAATCTAATTTGAGGTCTAGCCACATCTTCAACATCTCTATACTGTGCCAATCGATCTCCTTGGCTGCTTGTTGATCTGTCTCCTCGGGTTCCGGAGTCCATCCAGCTGTTCCTATCCGAAGAGTCAGATAGGCACCTTCGCGATGATCCGCACTAAAGTCTCTGAGGCAGAATTGTTGGGTGGCGAGGTTAGCAAAGATGTTCTCAGGTTTGACATCTCCGTGTACGAGTCCAAGTGAGTGAAAATGCTGAACGGCGCGATTGAAATCACGCAAACATTTTGCTTCATCAATCTCATGGCCGTGCAGTATAGCGTGAATGAGATTCATCTCGTAGCGGTCAAATACTAGACTTGTCACTTGACCCTCGTCAACCACGACGCCGTGGTACTGACATACGTTCGGATGAGGGTGTTGCAGCAACATTTCGCACATTTCGATCTCTCGGAGCGTGATGTCTCGTTTCCGGGGTGGTGTGAATGCGTCGAGCCCGTGCTTCAGAAGATCAAGCTCCTTGACGTAGCCGGTCCTGGAGGGCGCGAGAGTCATACTATTCGCATCAAAGCGTGGGAACAAGGACGTGAGATCATACTTGCGTGGTGGCGAATCCCACGTTCAAGGATCATCGAGTTGCTCCTGTGTTAGAGGCAGCTTCGTCTCGGTGTACCACAACTCGGACTGGTATCGCGACCTAAGGACTACGCGTTGCACAGAGCCGTAATCACGTGCTTGGACCACAACCAAAGGTAGCTGCTTATGGAAAGACATGAAACCCATTGTGAAGGTTGCGCAATAATATGTTTTCGAGATGAGACAAAGTAAGATCCGGAAGTCTGTTGTTCTTCTAAAGTGTGTACGCCATTGTCAATTGTTGGAACACAATGCTGCGTGAGACATGCACAAGGTGATCACGTACATCACCCTAGACAGCACACATTCGAGCTGCTTGAGTGAAAATCTCTACGTTGATTGTAGTGAAATTCAGGCAGTCTAGGTTCACACCATCTGAGTCACAATCTGATTCGAGCTTGAGACTTCGAACCATCCCCACGACAGCCGGTCTGTGAAGTTCTCCTCCACGGACATTGTCAGCACACAGCCATTACCGTACAATGACTTTGCATCGCCCTACCCCTATTCTACTATTCAAAGCATTCGCGAACAACATGTACATCAAACATCAATTCACCGAGTAGAAGTAAGACCAGGAACAACCGCCATTATGCTGAAAGACATTCTCAACATCGACTTCAAAGCTTTGAAGCTAGCACCCACATCGTCAGGCCCACTCAAGGTCGTGCATGCTGCCCAGAAACCAGGAAAAGATCAAGAAGATACCGAAATCTGGGTTCTTGCGACCAAAAACTCCAAAATCTACGTCGCAGCCAAAAGGCGCCTTCTTTACCTCTGCTTGGGATCGCGCAGACTTGTCCACCTTCTTCTACGTTCCAGTTCAGAAGTTCGACCCAGCTAATCTATACCCAGAGCCCAAGCCGTCATACCATCGATTTCGCTACCGCAAAGGAGAAACCCCGGACGATGTTTTCGAGAAGTACCACACTCCGCTGCAGATCGCCATCGACGACGAAGGAGCAGAAATTCTACACGACGACCACACCGCGCTTCTCACGAAACGCGAGGTAGAGACGTGTGAGCTTTTCCGCGACCATCCGCACCGCAATATCGCGAATTATCGCGGAGTCGTCTACAGTAGTAGCCTACGTTATGGCCATCCTAGCGGTGAGATCCACGTGCCTTTTGACACTGAACGCATACTGAAGCTCGTCTTCAAGCGCTACGACTGTACGCTCTGGCAGCTAGTCACGCACCATCAAGCAGTGAACGTCAAGCAGTGTTTGGAGTCCATTGCGGCTGGTATCATGCATATGCACAGTCGGGGCATGGTGCATGGCGATATTAAGCCCAAGAACATTTTTGCGAGCGCGGAAGAGGGTAAGGATCCGAAACACTCGCTATTGTACGTCATTGGCGACTTTGATAGTACGCACAAAACTGGCTCACGAATCAAACTGAAGAGCGGTGACTTGAAGTGGACGCGGCGTAAGCGGAGCGGCGACTTTGCGGAGGAGGACGATGACTGGTACGCGTTTAACATGGTGAAGGAATGGTTGCTGAAGAGCACTGGTGCGAAGCTAAGCGATCTCGAAGGTATTGGAAAGAATGTTGTTAAGGGTAAGGGGCGTCGATAGATGAATGTCTAGCTTTGGTAACCATCGATCATGCCTCGGAAAAGCAGTGAAAGAGAGCATTACTATACCCAAGCTCCTGCCCGTGTGAAACGAACAACGTTCCTGTATGTCTTCGCCACGTTATTATCACCCTGTCTCGCTTCCACAACCCCCTGCAACAACTCAACTTTATCTGTAACTTCACATCCACAACTCTCCGCTACCGCTTGCAGTACTCCCGCCAAAACAGGTAACATGTCAGACTCATCCTCAGCGCAGAACGTTGCACCCACAATGCAAGTCATACAATTCATAGGCCTCAATAAAGGCGCAAGCGGCCACGAAACTTGGGTTCTCGCCAACAAAGACTCGAGAGTATACCTTGCTATGAAGAAAACCCGCAATCTCAAGCACGATCTAGAACACGACGACCTGCCCACCTGGACGGACCCGGTGAACTGTAAACCTCCTGAAGAAGTCGATCTGACCACCATATACCCACCACATCATCCTCACTATTCGCGTTTGGTGGCGCGCGAAGGAGAGGCTGAGCGCAGCCTATACATGAAGCAGGTCCGATATCTTGACAAAGCGTGCCGCCAAGATCTCGATGACTCTATACTAGCGAAGATAGGAGATGTAGTTGCGCGCGATATCGCAATCTGCGAGCGTCTCAAGGCACATCCACACACGAATGTCGTAGAGTATCGCGGCGTGTTCAGCCAGAACAAGATCCCCTTCACAATTGGCAGCACATTCGTTGAAGTTCCGCTGGATATAGAGCGTGTGCTGGGAATATGGTACGCGCGCTACGACTGTACTCTGTACGATCTTGTAGCTCGCGACGAGGACTTTGATGTGCGGCACTGTCTTGAGAGTATTGCGAAGGGTATTGAACACTTGCACGCGCTCGGCATTGTGCACTGCGACACCAAGCCGCACAATATATTTGTGAAGCGTTTGCCTCAGGGTCGCGGACATCAGTGGGTAATTGGCGATTTCGACAGCGCGCACGAGGCGGGCGCTCGAATTCGGCTCAAAGCCGGATCAAAGCATTTCATGCGGGAGAAGTCGGGGAGCGATCACCGGGCTTATACGAGCGACGATTGGTATTCGTTTCAGAAGGTAAAGAAATGGCTGGTGTGTCATACGGGTGGGACAAAGGCGATATATGGTGGGATTGGGAAAGTGGTTGCAAAGGAGTAAAGCAGGCGTCCAATGCTGGGGTGGTTGAGGTGTGGCCGAACTTGAGAAGGTTTGTGGGATCTGTCTTTATCATTGTGCGCGTTATACTGGGAGAGAGGAACATTTACTCGTGCCGCTCGGCTTTCTGCGAGCTTTGAAATCCGTGGAGGACTCTGGCAGAAATCTGCGAAGTGATAGTAACAGAATGAGATGGATGTTCGTCTCATATGCCCCGATTCCTTACTTTATAGTTTCATAGACAATGGCAAATCCCACAAAACTCTGGACGGGCCAGCATCAGACTCCGTGAGGATTCGTGATCGATTACTTCGTCGAAGCTGTACTACTAAACAATGAGAGTAGAGTAGTCTTACTTTCCCTCTATTTTGTAGAATGAGCATGCCGAGAAGGTCCTCGCGACGTTAACAAGCGCAGTTGTCATTCGCGTGGAAAGAGGCGCGTATTGCTAGGCGAAGTCGAACTCGTCAAGAGTGTTCGTATGTTCTCTCTTACACAGCGGCACGATCGAACGGACAACGTTACTTGCTGCGAGTATGGCGTTAAACGGCTGAAGACAGATGCAACTAGCGTGCCTGAGGCTAAGAATTAGCTCCAGCCCGCGGGATCAACCGTCCGAAGCCGCAAAAACGCGCCTCGCTCCGTTTCATCTTCCGCGTCTCCACGCGTCCGTAAATAAATATCTAAACCCATACTCAACGCACCCTATATTCTTCTACCCTGCCTATATTACAGCCTCCCATGTCTTCCCAATACCTGCACCCCACGCTCCCCACCAGCGCCACGAAAATGCTCGACGCCCTGCCACCCCCCTCGCACCATCTTCCCGATCTCGCGCGCGAAGAGAAGTCCTACACCTTCGCACACTGGAATTGTGAGCATGCCTGGGTCATTGGCAACATCCTGCGCAATGCCCTACGCTCCGGATCCATCCCCGCGCTCATACACATCTCCATGGCCTCACAAACGCTTTTCCACGCCCCGTCGCTACCAGGCACAATGCCCGACGATGAGACCTGGCTGCAGCGCAAGCGTGCCACGGTACTGCGCTGGGGGCACAGCACGTGGTACATGAGCTGCCAGTTCGACGGGGACTACAAGCGATTTGCGGAGCACCACGCGATGAGCGGGGACGAGTGGAGCAAATACACGATTGAAGGGGGTGGGTACCCTGTGTTTGTGAAGGGGGTGGAGGGCGTGGTTGGTGCGATCGTGGTCGTCGGGTTGGAGGCGGACGGGGCGCAGATGCATGGGGTGGTTGTGAGGGCGATCGAGGAGTATAAAGAATTGAGAGAGGGCTTCAGAAGTCCAATGAGGAGTGCGACGGTGAAATAAGGGGTGATGATTGACGTTGATGTAAGGCTATAATACTGAGGAAGAGGTGGACCGCTCGGGACGGAAACCGAAGCGTCCGAGGACTGCGTCGAAGGCTATTGAGTAGCCGTGCAGGAAGTTGCGGCCCGTGTTTACGTATGGTGAAGATGTAGAAGATACCGGGACAACGAAGTCAGGCTCGAAGTCTGAGCCTTCGCCGACCACGAAAGAGTAGCCCGCTACTGGACGATTGAGTGAAGGAAACGCAACGGTGATCTCGGTCCCTGGCTTGACACGCTTCACCATCTTCGTATACCCCTGCTTGATTGGGTTTGGAATAGTAATGTTAGGTATCGACCCGCCTTGCTCGGGCCTGATATACATTTGAGAAACTCCTGTGTCGACCAGCACCGTACCGCAATAAACCTCCCCGCCGTCGATTCTGAAGCACATTGCAGCCATGGCCCAGTCTCGTGGGTCTTCACTGTGCGTCAAGCCTGGCTGCAGATCCGAGAAGGCGAAGCCGTGCATGTTCTCTTGGGTCAGGCCAATATGTACGCCTCCACTGGACACTGTATATCCAGGCCGGAAAGAAGTTAAAGACACTGGCCGTCCGTCAATTGTGTCGATGTTCAAGAATGGATTGATCCGAGGTATGGCATAGGGCATGCCGTCTGACGGACGATTGCGCCCAAATCCAACTCCCATGTACGCAATCTTGGCCGTGTCACGTTCCGTGGCTTCCTCGCCGTTCGGCCCAGGTGGACACTCCGAGCTATCTGTACCAGGCCTGTACCATGGACAATGCAAGCTCTTATCGACAATCAAGACTGGCACCCGGGCTGTCGCATTCAGCCCAGCATCAGCATGGAACGTGATCTGAAGATCAACAAGCCGCCCCACGTAGAGTATGCGACTGCTTGTAAAGAAGTGGTGTGCTGTCTCCCCAGCTGTAGGGTCTAGGTGAGGCAAAATGGGTGCGCCTATGAGAGTCCCTGTCGAGCCGGTGTCCAAGGGCATTTTGTGAAACATTTCGCTCTCGATGCTGCATCTGATGCGCGTCACATCCTTGGAGCTGAAATCGTTGGTGAAGGGAAGAAAGATACTGTCGGTGAATGTCGATGAATCTGTGCCATCGTGACGCATGGTGTTATAGGTTTTATAGATAGGGCAGAGAAAGAAGATGCATGCGGCCAAGGCTGCGCAAAGCAAAAGTGTTGAACTTCTTGAGGATGTGCGTCTTGGTGTTGAATGTGTTGGTGACGGCGAGGTGTGAGGCGACGACTCCGCTTTATGCACAGCGCCCATGATCGGGATGGCTTGTGGAGGAGCGACGCCAGCTGTTCACATGTCTGCAGTGCGGCCAGACTCGAGATGTATGTGATGGCAATGCGTACAGGCTAGCCAGTCTCATCAAGCAGGACTGGTGGGAGCTATAGTTTGGGTTACGTCAGCGCATGTTTTCTCCGCGTTGTCCGACCGCAATTGCTTGACGACAACCTCAATCTAGCATTGACGACTCCTTACCTGTACATATTTGACATCATGTTGTCGCCAGCCAAAATGCACGTCAATTGCCGGCCGCAGATCCCCCGAGGGATCCACCTCCCATGTGCTGATCAGCCGCCACACGTGATTGGAGATGCAGGAGGCAGAGGCTTGGCTCCGTAACGGCTGTGCGACCAGGCCTCCGCCACGACGGTGACACCCACCCGTTTCCGAGGAAGAGGTGAGCACGTGGAAATGGATACAGTCCATGTGCGCGACACGCTTTGCCGAGTCTGAGGACCACTTCCACCCTGAGCTACTTCGGACGATCCAAACCACCATCTCTGCGCAGGGACTACTCGAGCCGTAGCATGTAGCGAACATGGGACGCTCGCCCTCTCACTCCAACGATGGCGCCGATGCTGGCCAGGTCAATCGCGACCTCCTCAAGGCGATCGAGGACAAGAAGCACGACGAAGCGATCGCAATCATCGAGCAAGCGCGAGGGAAGTCGCAACCCGTCGACCACCTACTGCGCATAGGCGTAATGCGCGCAGCCGAGCGGGGCAACAACTACATCACCGAGTACCTGCTGAAGAGCGGTGCGAAGCCTGACGGGGCACCGGGTGGTCGCGTCTCACCATTGCTCAAGGCAATTGAGAAGAACCATGTCGGTATCGTGCAGTTGCTGCTCAAGTTTGGAGGCAATGTAGATGTCCAGGACAAGCAGGGACGTACGGCGCTCATGACGGCCGCCTGGAAGAACCACTTCCACATCATGGTCGAACTCCTGCGATGCGGCGCAGATGTCAATAAGAAGGACAACACTGGCAGGAACGTGCTACACAACCTAGCAGCAGACAAGCACTGCAACTGGGGTCGCGACGTCATTGCTGAGCTGCTGCGCCAAGACATAGCGATCGATGGGCCTGACGGGCAGGATGAGCAGAAAAGAAGCCCCTTGCATTGGGCTGCAAGTACGGGCAAGAAGGAGCTGTGTGAGATGTTGTTGAAGCGGCAGAGGCTGCCTCGAGCAAACGTGAACGCTATTGAAGATCGGCAGAAGACGGCGCTGCATCTGGCTGTCGCGCATGGAAGAGACGATATTATTGAACTGCTTCTTTATTTTGGAGCAAACGCAATGGCGAGAAGCGATGGAAGCTGGATGCCGTTACACAACGCGTGCGAGCAGGGTAGTGTAAAGGTAGTCCGGATATTGCTTACCGCTGGAGCGGACGTGAATGCGAAGCTGCTAAACGGGAAGACCCCACTACACATCGCCGCACAATTTGGGCATCTGGACGTTGTTACCTGTTTGCTCGAAAGAAGTGACATCAAGAGGGCTGCGAGAGACACATTTGGCATCACGCCTTTTCTTCTAGCGGCACAAAGCAAGAACGCTGCGCGGAAGGACATCATCAACAAACTGGCCCCGTCGAACCAGGTCGAGGCACTGAGTAAAGATGCGCTTGGTGCGACTAACGGCTTTCATGCCACTATCGTGGACTTTGGAAATTATCACAATAACAACAAGGTCACCCGGAGGACAATATACGAATTGCTCTACAGTCGTGACACCGTCAATGAGAGGAAGCCGGCTGTTAGCATCTTACCTACAGATGCCAAAGCTACAAACTTTAGATGGATTCACTTGCCGGCAAACAACATGGCGTGGGTTGAGGCACTGCTTACGAAAGCTTTCATCGAGGAAGGCGCCAGCGATGTTGAAGGCTTCAAGGCGCTCGAGCGGTCGTTCAGTCATCAGCATCGTGGCCAGCAAACTCACAGCCACTTTATGAGGCCGCTGTGCCAGGGTACACCGCGGGCGCCAAAGCATCACGAAGACTCTGAATTGTCAGACAGTGTCGAACAAGGGCCGCCACAGATCGTGGTGAACAGTGGACTTGGCCTAAGTATAGACTCTACAGCCAGTGCACAGGAAACCGTGCCTCTGCCACACTTCCCGCGGACACCAGTACGGACCGGTACCGTCAGCACAGACCAAACGGATTGGACCGTCGGCAGTTCTGGGACTGCAACTGGCAAAGAGAGCAAAGGGAAGGCGAAGGACAAACCGAAGAAGGCGGCCAAATGGGGTGGTTCAAAACCGGCCGGGAAGAAGTCAAGCGGCACTGACACTCCAACTCGGCAGCCTGACCATCATTCGAAACGGCCAAATATGAGTTCCTCGCTCAACAGTAGTGGGCATCTCAGATCACCGGGCTCACCCGGGAGAAAAGACCCTACAGCTGTGGCCAAGGGTAACATTTTCGCTTTTATGCCGTATCTACACTTCGAGACCGATCGCAGGCGACATGAAATGCAAGCAGCAATCACCCGCGCGGAGATGATCAAAGACCGTGACAAGCACGGAGACCGAATCATGAAGCCGGTCATACATCGAGCTTCCACCTACGATGAGATGCTGCTGAGGGCGCATCTAACGGGCTCGCAGGTCTCGCTTCACGTTCGCCGGACTCTGGACCAGTTCTTTTACCATAACATTGATACGCAGTCGCGCGATCGAGATCAAGTCGTCTACCGTTATCAGTGTAAGAATGCCGACGAGCACGAGGTTGACCCGAAAATATTCATGGTCGACCAACTGTGGCTATGGACTTTGGGGAAAGATCTGGTTGTGACGGCGTTTCCTCAGCGATGGAACCAGCCGCGTAACGACCCTTTGAATGTTTTGGACGGCATTATTGAGGACATTAATAGCAAGACGCGAGATCCAGTGAAGAACGTGTATGATCTCGCGATGATCATTACCAGCAGGTGTAGCGGTGTGTTTGATCGTCATCGGACAGGCGATGAGGACTATCAATTTCTAGATATGTTCGAGAGTAGCATAGGCGATGCTACGGAGGAGGAAACGATGCTGTTCAAGGAGTTCAACACTGCATCAAAACAAGCATCCGCATGGCTTCAGCACCACCGCAAACCGAATCGCTTCTCGCGGCATCTTGAAGCAGAAGAACGGCATCGCGACCACAAGACAAGGCGCTCCATGCCACAACACTCGCATACACACGCACTGTTAGATCCACCTATACAAGAGGACGACTACAACTTTGATGACAGCTCTCACGCGCATGCGCCTCTTTTCGTCGACAAATTGCTCGACATCGGCGCAGAGACCAACCTTCTCGCCGAGATCAAAGACATCCGCGACGAGCTCAACATGATCGCAAAAGTCCTCGAGGACCAGCGAAATGTGATACCAGATCTCGAGGCTTCCGTGACCGACATATACAGCGAGGAGCACAGAGGAAACACGAGGGACTTGCGGCGCAGATTCAAAGACATGCTCAAGACGATCGACACGCACATCCGCGACCTCGAACGCATGGACATTCAAGCCGAGCGAATTTACAAGAGCATCACAGATCTCCTTGACCTGAAGCAAAAGCACGCCAACGCGTTTGAAGCGCGTTTCGCTCGCGATCAAGCCGCTGGAACCGCACGCCAAAGTCAGACGATCATGGTCTTCACTATCGTCACTATCATCTTTCTGCCCCTTTCGTTTATAGCAGCACTTTTTACAATTAACATCGAAGAATTCCCGCACAAGCCCGGCGGCGACCAGTCTTCACTACCAATGAAGTGGGTCTTTAAATTCATGTTTGGCATAGGCCTCGCTATATCCATACCCTTCATCGCCATCGCACTCTCATACGACGCGATCGGCGACTTCTTCCGCGAAGTGCGGCGGCGCTTTAGGGATCGACGCACACCGGCTCCCACCACGAATCGACCTGCACTTGGTACCGATACCCAGGACTTCGAGATGGCAGTCGATATGCGGGCGCTCGAACAGGCGCTGTCTGCTGGTCGCAGTACGGTAAGGCCAGATGGCAGGCGCAGTATCGAAAGCTATTTGACTCGTGGTTATGGTGGGCGTGCGGGGAGTCGGAGTACGATCAGGAGTGGTGAGAGGAATGGGGGAAAGGAAGGAGCGAAGGGTGGGATGGTGAAGGTCAATGGAAGGCTGAGTGTGGAAGTGAATAGTCCGGTTGAGAGGGTTAGTACGGGGTTTAGGATGAGGAGGGAGAGTTGAGATCGAAATAAACGGATGTTTGAATGATGTTTCCAGTGGAGGTCCATGGTGGACGCTGGTGTGATGAATTTGCTTACGTTGGTCTTTATTGCTTGAACCGGATTCGTGCGATTCGATTGGTCAAAGGACACGCACTAGCGGAGGCCACCATCACCTGCTTTTTGCACTTACGCGTCTGCTGCCTGCTGCCTTCCGTTGTTAATTCTGAGTGTGAGTGTGCATAGCCTGAATACTTTTTCAGAGGCAATTTTTCAGCACGCCTGGCCATACTTACGTAAGTTGGTCTGAGACGTAGCAAGAGGGGCCGCCGCCACGCGTGGCTGCACATGTAACTGCACCATTATACTGCGATCTCACCTTCTTCCTAGCATCTTAAGCTATCCTCAATCTCCGCCGTCAACATAGTGGTTCTTTGAGAGCGGAAGGACTGGGTATACTTGAGTTGTGGTGGCAGCCGTCAACATGGAAACCTCGCAGCAGCTGGAAAGTGCGAAGCAGGCTGCCGTCGAGATGTGAGGAGACGCAAGAACAGCAAACCTCCTGTCGTGGCAACGAGGAACAATCCTAACGCTGCTTAGGCGTCACCGACTTCAAATGCGCTTCAAACATCTCTTGCCCGATGTCGAAAACTCATTCGCAGAGATCCTGACTTTAAGCACCGAGCTCGACAATCAGGCAGAGGAGCATGGCCGACGTGCTTGCCGAAACATTTGCGAATCTGTACTCATAAAGCTGCCACGCGAAGTGAGGGACATCATCTACGGCCACCTCATGGACCCAAAATGTAGGACAAGCATCCGGCGTCCGTGGGATCGCCATCCCGTCACGCATCCCAACGCATGCGTGTGGAAACCAAGTCCCCGTCTCCCGTCCTGGATCCGGGAAGCCTACATGGGCAAGATAGTAATGCTAGAGATCGTGGAACGCTGGTACGCCACACGAGCGTTTGTCTTGGACCAACACAGGTTACCTTTGCTCGAAAATCTGCTTTCGTACGATCATTATGAAACTAAGCTTGAGCCTCGAAGCACCATCCGGCACATCGAATTCAGCATCTGGAACGCAAAAAGCTCGGCGCTCATTTCTCTTGCTGAAGACGTGAAACTCCTCGACACCATACACAACAAGCACATAAAGATCGCATTCGTCCGGTCGTATTCGATGCTGAAAAACGCTGTGACTGCGACGACACTGTTGGAGTTTTTGAAGCTTGTACGTCCGGCGGTGCAGCAGTTGCGCAGTACTGGGCACCGCGGTGTCTATGTTGGGACTGTGACACCTACGCTGGATCTCACCTACATCTTCGACACGCCAGAGATTGACTTCGAAGCAGAATTAGTACGCTTTCGCAAGACTGTCTGCAACTTGGGCGCTGACGCACAATAGAAAAAGCTGACGGGCGATGGCTTGAGCCTTGACGATGTGCTGAATGTGTTGAGGGATCTCGAAAAGTTCAAGATTGGTTCCTGACGGCGGATGTTGCGCTGGAGAATGAACGCTGGGCGACCAGCGCAGAGGTTGGGAAATAGTGCAGAGTTTGGAGGAAAAGTATAGATGTTGAGGGAATTGCAGACGTTGAGCTGATAGTACATGTGTTGGGGAAAGATAGAGAGGCTGGGAGAAAAAGGAAAGATAAGAAAAGGGTTGAGTTTAGGTAAAACAATAGCCACCACAGCGGCGAATAGCTGGGAGGGAATGGAACGAGAGCTATTCACCATGGCAGTGGAGAATGGACCAAGTGGGACGACTCCACTTTGGTCCTATAAATCGAACCAGACATTTCTTCCCAGAGTCGCTTTCATGGTACGGGTACTGAACTATGACTCGGAGTCCAAAAGAGTGGTACACTAGCAAACCACGCAACTTTCGCGACCCGCATTTCCGTTTCTTTGAAAAGGTGGGAGCCCCGAAGTTCCAGAGCGCCTGCCATAATGGTGTCTTCCGAGCAGCTCCACTGGAGTTACAACCATCTGCTCGAACGCCAAGAGCAACTGCGACGCATCAGCGACCGGTGAGTCAAATCCTGAAGACAACAGACCCTAACACTAAGATTGCTGACTTTACCCAGAGTACACGCATTAAAAGTCCAACGTCTTGCTTTGCAAGCAAAACTCTACGTCAGCGAGTGCCAAAAATGCTCGGATGAGAAAGCTTACACATTTGCTTGCATAATGTACGCCCGCCTCGCGTGCTCCGCACTATGCCAGTCTATGTACTCCACGCTCCCACTCGAACTGCGCGACGAGATATATGCATACCTCATAGACTCGCCCGGGCTACAATACGTTAATGGTCCGGAGAATCGCAGACGAGTCAACCACCCTGAAATCAAGTGCCGAACGGTTGCCATCCCCTCATATTTTGAAGTACGACTACGAGAGACACAAATCGACAGCAGTGCATATGGTCATTGGTGGTACCATACGTACACTGGCCAGCACGTGGACCGCGAGATCGCAGCGCTTTGGTATCGCACGCGCACTTTTCGCTTCGATAATGCCGTGGACAAAAGGTGCATACAGAGGTTTCGTCAGGTAGACGTATTTGACAAGCGGCTAGTGCCTGGGAATCTGGTCCAGCGTATTGAGGTCGCAATCTCGGAGGAGGATGTGGCTACAGCTTCTGCACGGAAGAAGTTGCAGCTGCACTTAGATGCTCTAGAAGGAATTGGAAACAAGAACGTCTGGCTGAAGCTCGAGATTCCGAATGACAGACTCTTATCCGGAGAACTATTGCAGACATGCGTAGACTCCCTGAGACCTACGGTGCGCAGGTTGCGAAAGAAAGGCCTCACGAGAGTGAGGGTGTGGCAGCGAGGCGATGTGCGACTCGGATGGCAGGAAAAGGATTGTACGGAGTTATACGACAAAGACCCGGGTTCGGAAAGAATCGTGAAAGCGAACAATATAGCTCGTTTCCATTTGCGCTTCTAGTACTAATCCTCACTAGAGCCGTAGTCTTTGTCTATATTACCAAAGTCGACACTCCACGAACCGACTCGCCATCTCTAGAGCTTTACGCTTTCTCCACGACACTTGCATACATCATCTCTTCGTCAACTTTCTCCCAATCCTCTTTCGTTGTGTCCATGTTCGATGGGCTGAACGTCCTCGTGACCACTCAAGAGCGAGCCAACATGTTTGGGTTTTGTCGGATCGTGAGTATCGGTAGAGACATCGGATGCTCAATGCTGGCCAACGAGCCGACTCGATCCTACATCGGTCCGACTCGTGGTCGAGCTCAGGTATACCTTCGTAGCACCCACGTTCATAGATCAAGCAATCACAATACCAAGTCACAGAAGAAGCTCGTTGTTGTTATTCACCCGTACGATCGTACAAGGCCTACCAACAGGTTTAGTAATGTTGCTGCTTTTTTGAGGGAAATGATACTTTCCTCATGAATTGCTGTACGCACAAATGACTTTCATCGGTCATCAGCATTCCGCACTCGATGTGGAGATAAACGCACGCCAATCGAGGGCATATTCGTCCTGATGATGCGAGTCGCAATGCGTTGTGTTTGGTGATGGCCATGATGGCGCTAGCTCCTAAACAGGCAGGGTAGAGTTTCTGAATCTTGTTCAAGCACACGTCACATTTTTGCGCGCAACAACACAGTGCTCCTTGTACAGTTCACGAGCAATGCGGACAACCTTCAGGTCACCGTAATTGCAGAGAGACGATGAACGTACCTAATTAACGGTAGGCATTCGGATCTTCTAGGCGCTCAAGCAAACGTCTAGGGATCAATGTCATGCAGTCACTACCTAGGCATGTAAGCGGCGCCAATCGGTGTATGTCCGGGTTTCACCGGTACAAGGGCTACATATGTAAGACCATGGTAGCCTCAAGGTCAGACCTAACGCACTCGCTATCTCGTTCCACAGACAAATCCACCTGCACCGCTAGACTCGGCCAACATACATTGCCAGGATTCACCGTCTATAATGGCCCAGTGCCCAGCCTCGAACGAAAGCGATCTTCTCGTCATTATCATCGGGGCAGGCATTAGTGGCTTGCTGCTTGCTCAAGAATTTCGAAAGTCAGGCGTGTCATTCCGCATCTTCGAGCGCGACCACGACTTGTCTACCCGAGGTGCTGGTTGGGGCCTGACGCTCCAGTGGTCGCTACCTGCTCTGCGAGAGTTGCTGCCTGAGGATCTACTAGCTCGACTTCGCGATGCTTACGTTGACCGTGTGGGAGTTGAGCAAGGAGAATCATCCCGGTTTCCTTTCTATGACCTCAGTACTGGGGAGCTCAAAGGGGTAGGCCCAGGTAAAAGCTGCATGTACGAACTGAATATGAGACAAACACTGACTTCGTACCTACACCTCTGCAGAACTGCCGGAAGATTCTCGAATACGTGTGACGAGAGAAAAGCTGCGTAAATTGTTGGCCACGAACATCGATGTACAGGTACGCGCCCCCGGTCGCGTACGTAGAGGCTAAAGACTGACCATTTCTGCAGTGGGGCAAAGCGTTTACAAGCTTCTATGAAGATGAAGATTCAATACAAGCCATGTTCGAAGACGGCTCTACATGTCGAGGCAAGCTCATTGTGGGCTGCGATGGAAGCCACTCTCGAGTGAGACGTGCAATCTCTCCGCAAGCCAGTCAAAATCAGCCCGTGCCTGTTCGTCTGTACGGCTTCACGTTGCGCGTGACGGCAGAACAAGCGAAGCCTATAAGACGGCTGGATCCCTTCTTTCTCCAAGGAACGGCTTCAGCGAGCAATGTATTCATGTACATGAGCTGTAAGTTCTAAATCTCGGACGCTCGGGCTCTCTTCTTCACACCACACATGTCCGTGTCTCTAACAAGCTTCTCGAACAGTGCTGGAAGCGCCACAAAACCCAGAAGCCGTCAAAAATGGTTATCTGTACCAGCTTTGCATCTCCTGGAACAGAACACGAGATCCTGCAGACTTCAAGCACCAAGCTGAAGGTCCAACTACCCAGAATCAACGGGTATCTATTATCAAAACGATCTCTCAAAGCTGGGCCGAGCCTTTCAAGACATTTGTCCATCTCATACCCGACACTTCGTCAGTTCAACAACTTGATCTCGACGACTTCGTTCCCTCCCATAGCCTACATCCCCAAAGCAGGGTGCTCCTTGTGGGAGATGCATACCATGCAATGGTCATGTGTAAGTACACACAACAAGTCTTCGCACGGGAGCGCAAAGAAATCTTGGTTTCGGACTGGGCTGACTCCATGCATAGATAGAGGGGAAGGTGCGAATCACGCCATTGTAGATGTCCTTGACTTGAAGCAGAAAGTGCTACCATGTCTAGCTTCTACCGACAATGTAGCCATAGCCGCTGCTATAAAAGACTTCGAAAATGACATAATTGCACGCACCCGCCCGGCAGTTCTGGCGTCTCGAAGAGCTTGTCTAGATGCTCATGACTGGCAGAGACTAACTCCGAGCAGCCCATTGCTCAGTCGGCGGCAGATGCAGCTTGACTTCACGGAATAACAATGTATTTACCCGGATGGCCACAGGAAGAGCAGCGAGCATGTGGACGATTGCTTCGGCTTTGCGCGCTACCCGCTAGTTGTACAAATGTGCGATTTGAGCGCATTTATTATTGAATTCCACTTCGTACTCTCTGCACGCCGTCAGCGCTAGGCTGTACTTAAAACAAGCTCGGCAGGTGACGATCAGCCCCGCACCAAGTGCGGAACTCGCAGGACTTCGGGAGACGAACGGTCAACTTGCATCTTGCCGCACTAGAGCGCATTGCCGTAGTACAAGACGCTGACGTTCGAGCGACATCTTTTCGTTGGGTCACACGTGTTGCGCGCAAGAGAACACGGATGCCAAGCAGCCTCCTCATGTACGTTGATGAATAGCCGCCGGATTAAAACATCATCTTAGCGAGCTGACCAAGGAAGGAAGCCGGCTTTTCGACGATTGAAGACTGTAAGAGACGCTGAGATTTTCGTACAGCGGTCGAAGCGCTGTCATCACAGGAATAAACCTATTGCGCGATGGAAAATACATGTACTACTGGGGCAGTGGGCAAGAAGAACGAAGTCGATGCTGCGTGGACATATCTCAATGGAAGCAGCAGTGTCAGCGAAGGCGCCACCGGCGTGGTTAATATGTTAGCCTTGCGTCGCAAAATCGATTGGCACATTGTGCCTTTGATGTTTGGATGCTACACGATGCAATTTCTCGACAAGGTCATCCTCAACTATGCAGGCGTCATGGGTATTCAGAAGGACCTCAACTTGAAGGGCAACGACTTCTCGAACATTGCAACATTCCTCTTCGTTGGTTTAATATGCTTTGAGGTTCCAAATGGTATCTGCTCCTTCGAAGCCAGGGACATTATGATGCTGACGAGAGCCAGTATACCTTCTCCAGAGAATCCCTGCGGCGAAGTGGCTGGGGCTCAATGTCATTCTTTGGGGCACGGCCGCCGCATGCGGTGCTGCTGCTCATGACTATCGGACTCTGTTGGTTTCACGTGTCTTTTTAGGCGTTTTTGAAGCGACCATCGGCCCATCGTTGATCTTGATCAGTTCGCAATGGTACACAAAATCCGAGCAGGCTCCACGTTTCTCTCTGTGGTATTGTGGGGTTGGTGTTGGTCAGATATTGGGCGGCGCTATTTCATATGGCTTCCAGCATGTCAGACAGGACTCAGGCCTTGCTGGTTGGCGCGTCATGTTCATAGTCCTCGGGTGCGTGACAGTGAGCATCGGGCTTGCGACCATCTTATTCATTCCTGACACTCCAATGGACGCACGATGGTTGAACAACGCCGAGAAAAGGGCCCTGCTGAAGCATGTCAGTGTCAATATGACTGGCATCCAGGACCGGAAGTTCAAACCACGGCAGATCCTGGAAGCATTTGGGGACATGCAGTTTTACTTGATGGTACTCGCTGTAATCTTGGTAAGTACGACATGACAAACTGCGCAGAGTCATAAGAACTAATAAAAACAAGCTATCTGTTTCAAGCGGTGTTGTCACGACCTACTCAGCGACCCTGATTCGCAATCTCGGCTATAAGCCCAAGCAAGCTGCGTTGATGAACATGCCGTCTGGGGGAGTCTCGATCTTCTTCACCCTGCTTGTAGGTTTCGGAATCCGGAAGCAATCTCATCGATGGCTTTGGATGATCTGCTGCCTCGTTCCAGCGTGAGCCTATCTTCAGAGCAGCATACTCAGAAAGCACAATTGACCGACATAGAATCATGGGCGGCGCGTTAATGTCATTCCTGCCGATTGCGAATAGGTCAGGCTGTCTTGCTGGGATATATCTCACCAATGCTGTGGTGGCTCCGCTGGCTGTCATATACGCTGTAAGATATCGGAACCATTTGTGAACGACAGTGAACGTCTCTGACAGGTTTGGTAGTGGACCGCAGCAAATTTCGGGGGCGCCACGAAACGTGCTTTTGCTGCTGCTGCTGTGAGCGGCTCTTTCTCCATCGGGAATATCATCGGCCCGCAGACCTTTCAGGCAAAGGACGCTCCTGATTACCGGCCGGCAAAACTTGCGGTCATGGGTACGCAAGCCGGCTGCGCTGTGGTGACAGTCACACTATACTGCTATTACCGCTGGGAGAATACGCGCCGAGATGAGAGTAAGGGTGTTTCGAAAGAAGATGAGAGCGCTTACATGGCTCCGGAAATCTGGTCTACATTGACTGACAAGGAAAATCGGCGATTTCGGTACTGTTATTAGGATTTGTGGACCATGGCTCGACCGGTGCTGCCTGAGGAAGAATGGCTCTACATTTTGTGAACATGGTATTAATATGCGACTCCCCAAATCTAAGCTCAATCGTATTTGAGGCAACAAAGTAACACAGGCCGGCTCTAAGCTACGAAATGATTTAGCATTGCGCAGTTTTGCGGTACTCGTTCGATCGACGAGCGAGTTACGAACTTTCAGCTTTGACTGGGTTCGTAGGTTGCCAGGCTCGATAAGCCTGCGAATAGAGCGCCGATTTGCCATCGTGCTTTCGCATCATGAGACGGCACCGCAAGAATTTGTGATCGATCACCTCAGAGAAGCTCTACCACCAGTGCCACTAAACACTAAGAGTACGTTAAAAGTAGAGCCTGACTATCCTTAATATATTACGTATAGCTTTCTTACTCTACTTAACTACTAATAAAGATAGACAGGCTATAGTTCAGGTCACAGACTTTGCTGTTTGTTGATAGATTTTGCTGGTCCATCGATCACGAATTCTTGCGGCACCTGGTGACGCAGACAGCACGGATATGAGCCTAGCGCTGCGCCTCCATGACAATATCTCCCAACTGCTGCCTAAAGCAACGTCTGCCTACCTAATCGCCTCATTATCGAACACAGCTTCATCTCGCCAACTTTGTCACATCTAGCAAGGATATTTTGATTCTTTCAAGTCAACCTGTCGATTGGGATCTCTCGCACAGGACCTCAGAAGATTATAACCATGTCCCATTATGGCACTGTTCGCATGAGCACCGCAACAATCCCGAGTAAAAGAGCAAGGAAACGAATAGAAGCCAAGCAGGCCGAGGAAAGGAAAAAGTAAGATGGAAGAAGCGTTTACGACACGTGTGCTTGCACTGATCGCATTCACGTAGGGTTTGCGAAAAGATTCTACAAGAAGAGGCTTTAGCGGAGTATGCAAACTGTTCAATTGGTTTCTGTTCCCAGGTTCCTCGCTAAATACATACAGCGAAAACAAGGCACGCAAACTCTTGCTAGCGTTTGAGCGCGGCAGGATGCAATGCGACGCCTTGTGTGCGAGTATACATGCAAGTCTGCCCGCCGAGATCCGTGATTTAATCTATGACAAACTCATCACGGTCGGTCTTGAGCATCATGTGATGGAGGCCAGGGGAGAAGATGGCGCTCTTCGTGTCAGCAATAATCCCTTGGTTCAAACATCATTCTTCGATCCTCGTTTCCGTATGCCCGTGGAGCCTGCCGTACGTCGCGACTGCTGGAGATACTCCGAGTATACTGGCACCCTCGTCGGAAAAGAGATAGCAGAGCGCTGGTACCGCACAGGGATCTTCAACGCTTACGCTGAAGACGATCTGCTCGAGAAGTTTCTCTTCCATGATGTTTGGGAGAGAGGTGTTCTGCCGGCAGTGGCCGTTCGCCACATTCACCTTCACTTGCCAAACATTGTTCTGGCTCCCGACTTCTTTGAAAGCCAGATCTGCCACAACGTCGGTCTCTTGACGAGGCTATTAAATAAGAAAGCCAACATAATCATAAAAACGTGGATGCTTACACAGGACGGTCGCCAGTCGTTTCCGGGCAACATGCGTCAAGTGGTCGAGACTCTACGCATCTTAGGACCAATCATCTACCGCCTACGAGGATTGGGATACAGTAACGTCAGAGTGCTCGATCGTTCTACTCCCCTAGGTCAAAATGAATTCACACATGTTTTCGACCAGGACGAACGCGTGTTCGAGAGCATCTTTAAGCAGGTAAGAAATCGCCGAATTTAAGCAGCAGAGGCTTGCTTACGCCAAAAAGTCCTCTCTGAACGAACGCATACACCAACTACATGCAATCATCGCGCAACAGGAGGAGCCTTTATGGAGTACTCGACTGATGCATCAGCTGGCATGAGAAAGTGGCAGGCTGCGACCAGTTTAGCGCCAAGCAACTCAAAGCACAAGGGATCCCTATCAACAAGATCAAAGAACAGTGCGAGTAAATCATGCTCCAGCTTTTGCTACCAGATATTGCTTGCAAAAAGAGTAGTCGGTATATCCTCTGGCAGCCCCCGGTGTGTAAAAGACCGTTCGATCATACTCGGCCAGTGGTACGCCCTCCTTGACTCGATATACGAGATCCGGATTGGCCACAAAATACCGACCAAAGGCGATGACGATATCAAAGTCTTTGTAGACTTCATCCGTTGCATGTTTTGCAGATTCTGGCAGGAATCCTCCAGCCAGGACGATGGGACTGATATTACTCCATTGCTTGACCATCCAATCCACCGATTTTTGCCCACCGCAATCTGCATCATCATTGCCTTTGATACGGGCCTCGATTAGATGGAGATAGCTGAGACCAAGGGGTTTCAGCTCTTGCAGGAGGTATTCGAATGTTGGTTCCGGCTCGTCCATGAGCATTCCGCCGAAGTCGCTGTATGGGCTCAGCCGCAACGCGGTTCTCCGCGCACCAACTGCGCCAATGACTGCTTTGACGACCTCGAGATGGAACCGAGCTCGATTTTCGATGCTTCCCCCCCAGCCATCTGTGCGCTTGTTACCTGGAGGTAGATGTATGAAGTCAGTGTATGTCTCACATGCACTTTGTACATGGACATTACGTACACGTTGTCTGCAGAAACTGATCTGGCAGATAGCCATTCGCACCATGAATCTCAACTCCGTCAAATCCGGCAGCAATGGCATTCTTAGCGGCAGCGGCGTAGTCTTTGATGGTGGCTTGGATTTCTTCCTCGGTCATAGCCTCTGGAGTGTCGCTCTGGGGATTCATTGGGACGGCGCTCGATGACAGCAGTTTATTGCCTTGCGCTTCGAGTGTTTTGCGATCCCCACTTCGGCCCTGGTGCCAAAGTTGGCAATATATTGCGCAGCCTTTTGCATGCATTATCGACGTGACATTTTTCCATGCAGTAATTTGCTCTTCAGACCAGATTCCAGGGACATTGCGCCGACCTGCGGCTCCTTTTGCGATGATAGTGGCTTCACTTATAATTAGGGTGCCTGGTACGCATGCCCTCTGCTCATAGTATTCTGCTCGCAAAGTCAGTGACAAGCGCTCGTGCTCCACATATCGACCAGCACTTCCAACACACCTTTACTCATGGCACTCGCCCGCCACTCGTCGTCCATGCGATACCTTGTCAACGGGGCCATTGCCACACGGTGACCCAGCGTCGTTTGACCAACGGCCAGTGGTTGGAAAAGTTTCGACATAGTATCAGGCTACGAAGGATAGAAGCCGTGGGGATACGTTCACTTCCGCGTTGCGCGCAGATGCGGCGGTCATGAGATATATGCCCAACATCGCCCCGTCGACTTACCGGTTCGCGCCACAGCGCAAAAGATAAGCACGCTTCTCATCAGTTCCCTGAAGCTCGGCACGTTGCATCAAGGTGTGACACCAGCAATACTACCATGAAGATGGTCCACGATACGCGTTATCGTGCGGCGCAGGCATTGTGGAGAACGACGAGTCGAGGGCCGATGCAGCGGGCCCAAACTTGTCGTCGGAATTTCACATTAACTTGGAGCGACCCACCCCTGCCATGCGATAAGGGCAAATGCACCTGCCTGTGATGTGTTCGGATCTCCGTCGCGATTACCGCTTGACAACATCGCTGCTGTCGTAGCTTTGACCTCCCTTAGCATCTCCGATGTCGAATTTGGTTATCCGCGAGGTTTGATTGGTGGTTTTGACGAGATTCCCCGATTTCTCACGATGCGGTTCAATGCGAGCCGATGTTTGCATAACGATATATCAGGCACTGCTCGATCGCCTAGACAGAGCGTTCATATATAGCCAGTGTAGAGTATCCAAGGGCCATCTCCTATTAACTGGGAATTTGACTGCAGCTCTACACCAAATCAGTATAGCACTTTTACACTCCTCTCACTATCGTCATCGCAATGCCCGAGGTATACGCCGCACATCCTGAGTATGCTTTTGAACGCGACTTCAAAGGTTTTGGTGAAAAAGGCCTCCAAGGATTGAAATGGCCGAACGATGCCCAAATCGCCGTGTCTTTCGTCATCAATTACGAAGAAGTAAATTACATTTGATGATTAATGTCAGAGTTTTTACTTACTTATCCCTTCAGGGCGGTGAGCGATCGATCATGAAAGGGGATGGTGTGTCGGAAACCAGTCTTCGCGAGTACCCAGCCATGCAGCGCATCAACGAGCGAGATTACAGCGGCGAGTCCGAGTTCGAGTACGGCTCACGCGCTGGTTGGTGGCGCACCTTCAAACTCTTCAACGATTACAAGATGAAATTTACACTCTACGCAGTCGGTGCGGCGGTGGAAGAGCAACCAGAAGTGATCACTCGTTGCGTTGAAGAAGGACATGACATCGCCTCACACGCATACCGCTGGATAGATCATCACAACCTTAGCGTTGAAGCCGAGAAGCAACACATTCGCGATAACATTGTTGCACTTAAGAAGCTCTCGGGTTACGCGCCCAAGGGATGGTACTATGGCCGACCATCTCCGCAAAGTCGGGCGCTCATCCCTATGGTGTACGAAGAGATGGGCGAAAAGCTTCTGTGGGCTAGCGATGCCTACGCTGATGATGTGCCCTACTGGGTCGATCTTCCGTAAGCCCTGATAATATCGCCACGAAACATGTATACTGACAAATGACCAGGCAAGAGCGTAACAGTGAGAACCCAAAAGGTTGCTTGATGGTGCCTTATAGCTATGACTGCAATGACTTCAAGTTCTTGAACGGCGGCCCCGGTTTCCGTAGCGCCGGCAGCTTCTCTGAATATCTCATCAACGCATTCGACGTATTGTATGAAGAAGGGGGCGACGGTGCGCCCAAGATGATGACAATCGGGTTGCACAACCGTATCATTGGACGACCAGGTACGTAACTTACATGTACGAACTGGGTCAGGGACAGACACTGACTTTTGACGTCCATCTTACAGGTCGTTTCAAGGCTCTACAGGATTTTGTCAAGTACATCTCGAAGAAGGAGGGTGTGTGGGTTGCAACAAGGACGGAGATCGCAGAATCGTTCAGGGAACAATTCCCGTACAAGAAGGGTCAGCGAGCTTAGAAGAGGTGCAGTACTGAGTAAGCAGGCTAGTATATAGATGCCGTTGTACATTTTTGTTGTTGTGTCAAAGTGCAGTGTACTCCAGTCTTGATTATCAACCCCGATGCATGAAATGGTAGCGGAGTATATCGATCGTGACCACTCTAACTGATACATCTGTAGTCAGCCACTTCACAGAGCTTGCAAATTCATGGCATTGATTTTGAACTGCTCGAAGAGCTAAAGACAAAATATTGTCGGCCGTGGGATCTCCCGCACGGGCCAGTACTGTTTGCCCCAGGTTACACCACATGTTTGCTCTCATGCACTTCCCCATTAGGACTAGTGCGTGCTTCCTTCAGTACATAGGCCTCGCTCTCCCATAGCCCAATACAACATGATTCTCCTCATTCTCTCCTTCCCACAAATATGATGATGGCGCCCCAGAAGAAAGACTACAGCATCCCCTGAACATTTGGAGCATGGTTCTCGTATCTATTGTGTCAACCTTCAGGACACACTGAATACTAAAGTTGGTGACTCAAAAGAGACACCAGCACTCTCGTGGACAGTGACACACCATGATTGATTCATAGACGACATGCATGTACCTTTTGCGCTGCACAAGAAAGGGCCTATCATTTAAACATGACGGACCTCTTAATTTGCCTCAACATAAGAGTATTGCACAAAAGAGTCGGTCTTGTATTCCAAAATGCAGTCATTGGAAGTGGTTGTGATAAGACCGATGAAGGTGCTCGGATGTTTACTTCCGGTCGTTCAGCGCGTCGATAAGGCCCTACCTGAATCGGATGTTCGGTCCACCTATCATACCAATACCTCCACTACATCCAGATTGAAGTCCGATAGACACCGAAACAATGTCAGGACATCTGGCTCATGTGTCACATGAAGTCGGCTACACTTGGCATCGATCGGAAGATGCGACAGCTTTATCTCTGGCCAATGCGAACCAGTCTGCGTGTTCGTTATTGGCAAGCATGTTCCTATATGAGGTGTATGGCTCTGCTGTTGCCAGTGTGGCACCAGCTAGGTAGAGGTCATTGCCAACAGACAGCCACCTCAACCGAAACATGGGCGCTTTCGACAAGACTTCCAGACAGAGAATTACGGCGCTTTTTCGATCAAGGCACGCTTTTGTCGACTCTCTCAGGGCAGACCAAGGCGTTGAAGGCCATACCACGGTTGGCGACTCCAAATGGTCAAACAAAGATCTTGAACCCACGATAGAAGAACATAGGACTTGGACTTGGTAAGATAATCATTGCTCATCATAGAGTCATACTTACAGAAGAATAAGGTACAATCTACCACTCTACTGGTTCTCCAACAAGTTCTCGTTGGTCGGTTGGAGTAAGTGTACATGTGCGAAGTACATGTGAGACAAACGCTAACTTCGCACCTACACCTCTCGCAGACACGGGTGCTTCTCTGATCACCGTCGGCCTGGTGAGTGCGATAACATCTGCCCTTCATGCAACAGTCATACTGATTTCAATAGACATGGCAGCAATCCTTCGTCTCAGCATGCATTGGATCCTTTTTGGCTGCAATTGTAGTCGTCCTGATGGCTCGCCCAGGTGTCAAGTACCACATCGGCTTGTGAGGACTCGCGTCCCGAACATCAATAAACATCGCTCACGCTTTTTAGTCCCGTTTTGGCGCGATCCGTCATGGGAATGTACGGCTCCTACTTCTTCATCTTCATCCGAGCAATTGTTTGCATCATATGGTACGGAATCCAGACATTCTACGCCGGTAACTTGCTGTCCGTAATGCTACGATGCATCTTTGGCAACTCGTGGAACAACTTTGGAAACGCATTGCCTGCTAGCGCCAATGTCACGTCGAAGCAACTCTTGACGTTCTTCATGGCGTGGCTTCTGGAGTTTCCGTTCGTAGGTCGTCGAACAATCCTTGAGTGAAGGAGAAAGATTGACACATCTTAGATGTTTATACATCCACGACACAGCCATTACATATACACTGTGAAGGGCTTTACGATGCCCATCGCAGCTTTCGCTGTTTTTGGGTGGTGCATGGCCAACGGGGGCGGACTCAACGCCATCGGCATTGTTTCGAAAGCCAAAATAGTTACTCCATTGGGCTGGCGAATCATGGCCGGTATCAACACCATCTTCGGATCTCTTTCGCCCATGTTGGTTAACCAGCCTGACTTGGCACGTTACTGCAAGAAGCCTCGCGACGCTGGCCCAATCCAGGGTGTCAGTGTATTCGTTGCGTCTATCCTGGTCTTCTTCCTCGGAATGGCTTCAACAACTTCTATTCAAGCTAGATGGGTCAGTAACTGTATGTAAACTGCGCGTGGGACATGACTGACTTCGATCTTTAGGGCACTGCGTACTGGAACATCTGGGATCTGTTCGATGCTATTCTCGACCATTACTCAACCGCTGGTGCTCGCGCGGCCATATTCTTCGCAGCGCTAGCATTCTTCTTTGGCGTGTTTGCAACTAACTTTGGTTCCAACTCTATCCCTTTCGGCGCGGATATGACTGGCCTCTTTCCGAGGTGGCTCACCATCCGCCGGGGCCAAGTTCTATGCGCTGTTCTAGGTGTTATCGTCCAGCCCTGGCAGCTTATGGCGAACGCATCTGCCTTCCTCAGGTGAGAAACATCTTGGGCTCGAGCGTATACAAGATACTGACATGTTCACAGCTTCCTTGGATCTTATTCTATCTTCATGGCGCCTCTATGTGCTGTGATCATCGTCGACTACATCGCTCGAAGGGGTAACATCCACGTTCCCTCGTGCTACATTGGCGACAAGAGAGGCCTCTACTGGTTCAAGTCAGGGACAAACTGGTGGGGCGCATTGGCATGGCTGCTCGGCACTACCATGGTAAGAGGTCTTATGACAACATGAGACTGAACAAGACTTACTTTCGATATAGGGTGTCCCTGGGCTGATTGGACAGTATCAGCCAAAGCTCGTCAGCAATGCCGCGAAGTACATGTACATGATGGGGTGGCTTCTGACATTCTTTACTTCCGCCATCATCTACTACGTGATGACCCTCTTTGTCAAGCCACGAATCGTTCCTCATGGCCGCGAAGACACGCCACTGACATTTGAGTGGCTTGCAAACGAGGGTCGTGAAGGATTTTTCGAAGGCGAGAGGGAGGGCGACGTAATATACTCCCCAGGTACGCCGCCCATGGCAGACGAGGAGAAGCTCGAGATGGGAGAGAAGTCGCTCAAACGTGCTGGTTGATCGCAGCTTGTGACATTGTGGTATCACTTACACTAGGCTTCTTGTCTTGAAATAAATCGCTTGTCTTGACGTAGTCTGGATATCCTGAAGAGCACAGAATAAATGAAGAAGAATGCGATCGCTGGTTTCCACAAACCTTTCCCATCTTGCAACTTCGTGACGTGATGCCTGTATGAACTTGCGATGACTGAGCAGTGTTCATGTTCCTTGACACCCTATCGTAAGAAGTTAGTGTTGTAAGTTACCGAGATTCGATAAGCGAGGTCTTGACTCATGGTCATGATATTCGGAAGCAGGTTGCCTGATGATAAGCCTTATCCGGTGTCGGCCCAGATCCGGCGCAATGTGTGCCGAAGGCAAGAGTGACGAGGATTGCTGGGTGCTTTCGGCTCGTGTCGATGAGCATTTGTGGATGCCTACAACTCGTAGCTAGTGCCAATATGTGTCCACATGATCTTCACCCTTCAAAAGCCTGTTGTAACCAGTGCCATGAGATGTAATTTCAATGAACCAACAGGCGGACGAAATTCACCAGTAGAATCTTCCATAGCCTCGTAGGCATAAAATACCCACCGAATCAATCCAAGTCACCGTTATTGAACACCAAGATCTTGAACGCAAGGAGGAAAATGGACAAAGAGCTTTACAAACTCACGGCGACGGAAGTCTTGGCCAAGACAAAGGCTGGCGAACTCTCAGTCACAGAGTATGCCAACTCCCTTGTGAAGCGCATCGAGGCAAGAGACGAGGCAGTTCAAGCTTGGGCATACCTTGATCCAAAGTATGTATTGGAGCAGGCGAAAGCTTTAGATGCCATCCCAACATCTGAGCGAGGCCCTCTACATGGCGTGGCCATCGCCGTGAAGGACGTTATATACACCAAGGGTAAGCCAACCCCAAGAGGCATTCGATCGATTGTACTAATAGTTCAGACATGCCAACACAGTTCAACTCACCGATATATGCCAACAACGCTCCCAAAGTCGATGCAGGATCCATTGCCATTCTTCGTAAAGCTGGCGCTTTGATCATGGGTAGGTACAGTGAAGTGGTCATAGTGAGTTTGAATTGACCCAGGAATAGGCAAGACGACTACCACAGAATTTGCTGCAACGACCACGGGCCCTAAGACACGGAATCCGCATGATCCAAAGCGAACTCCTGGAGGCTCGTCTTCCGGGTCGGGCGCAGCAGTTGGCGATGGACAAGCCGCAATTGGTCTTGGTACACAAACTGGTGGAAGTACCATTCGTCCAGGCTCTTACAACGGTATTTATGCTCTGAAGCCTACCTGGAACTCAATCACTCGAGAGGGCCAGAAGATGTATTCTCTAATCCTAGACACGCTTGGACTCTATGCGCGGAGTGTTGCGGACCTTGAACTTCTTGCAGATGCGTTCGCTATCCAAGACGACGAGCTTGCTCCTACAGACTTCGCCGTGAAAGGCGCCAAATTTGCTGTCCTTAAGACCATGGTGTGGCCAAATGTCGGTCCCGGTACTACAGCTGCACTCGACACGGCCGTCTCTCTGCTCCGCGAGCAGGGTGCTGAAGTGGAAGAAATTTCGCTTCCAGAGCATCTGGACAGCTTGCCAGCGTGGCACCGCTCTGTGCTCAATTCGGACGGTCGAACAGCTTTTCTACCGGAGTATCTCGTGGCCAAGGACAAGATTTCTGAACAGCTGGTGGGTCACGTTGAGAACAGCGACAAGATCTCGCGCAAGGAGCAGCTGGAGGCTTTCGACAAAATCGCTGCCGCGAGGCCAGTCGTAGATGACATACTCGGGAAGTACGACGCAGTACTCACACCGAGCGTGCCCGATGAGGCGCCGCGAGGCATCGAGAAGACTGGAAGCGCAGCATTCTGCGTTATCTGGACAGTAAGTGGAACCGACTCGTAAAATTTGTTGCGAGTGCTGATGTACGCCTAGGCTTTGCACACACCAGTGCTCAACATCCCAGGTTTCCAGGGCGAGAACGGCATGCCAATTGGTATCTCGCTAGTCGCACCGCGGTATCATGACAGACATTTACTTGCAGTTGGTAAGAAAGTTGGCGCGATATTCGAAGCTGGAGGAGGATGGAAGGCGTCATGTTAGCGTAGTGACGACTAAGCGTCGACCAAGCGGTGCAATGAAAGCTTCCTCGAATGAACGTGTTTGAGATATTCAGTCAGCGATCCAGCGTTGATTGGAACGAGATTTGGAATGTTTGTGAAAGAGACAACTGAACGCAGCAATGAAAGAGCTGCGGAGCTCGGGGGATCTGTGCTCTCCGATGGCGACGCGCTTTGGGGGCCAAAACGTGAGACACGCTGCAACATGGCGCAATACATCTTCCACCATGTTCTCGCTACCTGCATACTCCTGCTGTCAAAATCTTCTCTTGCGTATAATTATTCCTCCCGACTATCGATACTATGGAGCCTGTCTCAGCAATGCTGGGTGTGGTACGTGTTTGTCCTTGTACATCTTCCACCCTCTGCCCAAGCTGACACGATACTTAAGATGGCTGCCCTACCAGGCCTGATAAACTCTGCCAAGGATCTGTACGACCTGCGCAGTCGATACAAGGATGCGTCTGTTCTCATCAGCGCCATATATAGCGAATCCATGGTTCGCAGCCACGGTGACATATATGAGACACATGCTGACAAACAGATCTCTAGGTCATCGCGGCAAGTCTGAGTCAAATACAGAACCTACTCCATCATGACGCCCTGCAAAGCAAACCTCAATTACTAGAGACCTTCGATCGAGCTCTTACAGGATGTCGCGTCGTATACGGATGCTTGGAGGAGGAAGTGCGGGACCTGGTTGTAAAGGCAGACGCCGACACTCTCAAGTTCAAGGACCGGGCCAAATTCCTCTGGAAAGAGGATACGTTCAAGGAGCTGTTGACACAAATACGCGGGCAACAATCAGCTCTCAGTCTTCTTATTCAAGGCTTGCAAATGGAGTCGATCGCTGATATAAGGAAGCTTGTCGAGGAGAACAGCGTGACGTTAGACCAAGCGGTCAAACGGTCACGGACTCTGCGACAATCACACCCAAGAGTGCGTGTACCAGAAACAATCTTCAACAACCGTCATGGTGCCGACGATGCGATAGACGCGGAGAGCATCGCCAAGTCAGCAGAGTTCAGCTTCGATGACGAAGTCATCAATTCAAGGTCGTACAGGAGGGCCATGGCGCTATATACTACCCAGACCAAGCACAAAGAACCGCAGGTCTCCGAACCAGATTTCGAAGCCGATGATCTCCCCGCTTATGAGTCTCCTTCTCAGTCGGAAGCACCCGAGGTGAAGCGCTCTGCCACACTAGATGGCAGCATGGCAAAAACATACAACACCGAGTCACCTACTGCAGGAGAGGAATTGAGGAAGACGCAATCTGTACCGATTGATAGTGCCTTTTCGGACGATCTGAAGGATGCTTTCGACTCCATCGAAAAAAGCTCTCTGCCTTATATGCCTCGAATAACATCGACTGCGCCGTACCTCACGGCGATGCAACCAAATAATGTCCCTGAACAAACTACACAGTCTACGCCATTTCCTGTGCGAACCCCCGTGCGTTCCCAAAGCGAAGGCAATCTTCTGTCGTCAGAAGAAAACGCCCCACCGTTGCCACCGAGACGGCCAAGTGGGCCTCAGTTGCGTTCAGAAATGAAGGATCCTGATGCTCCCGTTCGTTCCGACTTGTCTACTGACAGTGCTTACACTTCAACTACGCTCTCCATATCGTCGAAAGTGTCTACGGCTTCTACGTGGACATTACCCGAATCCTTAGACGCGAGGAGTGCTGTAGCAAAGACACCCGCACGAAAACCGCTACCACACCAAGCATTCAACGACATTCTTTTGGTAAACCGCATTACCCCTGTACAAACTGCCGATGCATCTCTGCCACTATTCCGGAATGCTGAAATGCGCGGTATCTGGCGGTCGCTCGTCAACGCCGAGCAAAGGTACATCGAGCGTATGTCAAAGTTTCGGAAGATGTTCTACGACAATGTGGTACAGTGGTGGCCGCTCCTTGAAGACCACATACAAGCAATTGTGTTTGGCGAACAATTGGCCGCTGTGAACAAGGAATTGCTACTTCAAGCTATGCAGTCACAAATGTCTGACGGCGACGAGTCAACCTGCGACCCGTCCATTTTTGAAGTATATACTGACAAAGCTCACAAAACTTACCGCGAGTATTTCCAAAGATTGCCGCATGCTATTTCTTCTCTGCGGACAACTCAGACGGTAGATTCCAAATTTAGCCCTTTCGTTAATACGCTTGGGTTGAGTCTCCTATGGTTTGGCAAAGCCTGGGAGGACTACCTCAAACTACCTTGTATGCAGCTTGAGCTATACATCGACAGCATACAAAGCCTTCTGAGTATCGCGAAAGAGCTAGATACATCGGCAGCTTCTATGGAAGTCCGGCGCCTAAAGCGTGCTGCTGAAGCTGTACAATGGTTGAAGACCACCGTCGATAGCATACTTGACGATGCTCAACAGCGCGAGGATGTGCAAAACCTCGAGAAGCGCCTGCATACAATAGACGCGATTATCTTCTCGCAGCTCCGGATGCTCGATTCAGACCGCCGGATTAGACATCAAGGCGGCATGGCGATCAAGCTGAAGAGCCAAGGACCATGGCAAGCCGTCCACGTCATGCTTCTGGACAACTATCTGCTGTGGGGCAAAGTGAAGCCACAGAAGAAGATGAAAGGCGACAAAGTGATGGTTCTAGATGCTCCAATCGCTGTCGGTGCACTGAAGATGTCAGCCTCTTGCGAGCAGCACCAGTTCCAGAAGGCTACCATGATGGACGACATTCCCCGTGGGACTGTAGTCTACACGATCGCAATCATGGACGAGGATGCAAATACGATGAAACCGCACTTATTGGGTGCTTTCGGGTACCAAGAGCTGAAAGTATGGTTGGAGCACCTGACCACCGCTACCAACACGCCTTGAAAGGCTACAGGATGGAACAACATCATCGCAACTCACCATCCCCACAACTTTCTATGGGCCACGTGACACAGCGAACGCTCACCCTTTGGAGATTTGGCGTCGCTAAGCAGGCACTGGGCCAGTCACTCGTCCATGATTCAGCAAACCTAGGCTGACGGCACGTCGCCCTCGTGATAGAAAGTTCACCCACCACGTGTAGGTCGCACTTCATTCCCTCGCACAAACCAACTATCACCATCGCCCCTGAGCGCTCCTCAACTCACAGCGGTTTCGAGAACCCTCCCCTCCAAAACCAAGGCAAGAGGCGATAGCGCTCAGCACCCCACCTTCTCTGCGGCATTGCATCACGAACCCTTCTTCTCGCCACCCAACCATCACCACGACCTCGGAGTCTCTATCAACTCCGCGATATCAGCAGGCATAGTTCCGCGAGCCTACAGATCCTTGCACTAAGACCAAGTCGCAATATGACTCCTGCCATCATTGCAAGCGCTCCACCAGCAGGACATCCTGCGGTTCCCCCTGGCATTGCTCGACATCATCTCGTCGCCATCGTCACCGTGCATCACGCGGATGCTCCCAACGCAAATCGCAATATATCACACCATAGATTGAGCCTCACCGCTGAGGAATCCCGTGCCAATCGGCGTGCACTCACCGGAGAAAACGTCTATCTTCGTCGGATAGGTGACCAGCACTGCTTTAGCTTCGGCGGGCAACGAAGCGCCAATGTCAAGGCGAACCGCGATCGCGACCAGCAAGACGTCTACATCCCAGGTACAGGCGCTGGTATTCGGCAATGCAGTCTTGTCCCAGATTGGCAGAACAATGCCTGGCGACTGCACTCAACCTCGGAGAATGTGATGACCGTCAACGGTGTGCCTATCCAGAACTACACCGCTACCACAAGGAAGCAGCAAGACCCTCTGCCACACGCGATCTATCTCAAGCAGTCTGAGGTAAACGTCCTTGAAGTCAATGGCATACGGATCGATGTCTGGCTCATGAAATCAGTACACCAAGTATACGAGCAGGAAGACTTCAAGCCGCCCAACTTGCAAGCGCTCGTGCAAGACGTTGCTGGTCGTCCTGAGCCGTGGGCTCGCGAACGCTGGAACTTGACCGAGGAACGAGTGTCTCGCAAAACCTTCCGAGTCATCCAGCGATTTACTGGCGACCTCCAGACCGCCAAAGTCTTTGAGGCTAAGCAGCGAAAGCGACAGCTCCGTGATCAAGAGTTCCTAATGTTCAATCGACAGGAGGTGGATGCATCTATCGTGCGCTACCTCTATTCGACGGAATTCACAAATCTCCCAGCCGTCATCACCGACTCGCACGAGGGCTTCGTGACCTACGCGGCGATGCAGGCCGAGATTCACAAGTCGCATCCGTCCGCGCGGTTCGAAATCGCCACTACCCTGCTTCGTCGTATCTTCTTTGGACTTGGCTTCATGCATTTCCATGGCATCATCCACGGTCACGTCTCCAACGACAGCGTGGTCATGAAGATGGTGGGCGGGAAAGTAGACCGTGTTCTCCTCGTCGACTATACCGGCGCTCGTCCTTTCGACTCTGGTGCTCCGCTCCCCATGGACCAAATTCTTGCCGACGGTCGGGCTGCAATGGAGATCGTCGAGAACTGTTGCGACATTTGGGCATTCCGGAATGGTCCGACAGCAAAAGCCATGGGCGAGCAGACAATGCAGCGGCGCACCGCCGAACTCCTGGTCCTTTACCAGGCGATTCGGCGTGTTAATGCGGACTTCTTCGAGCATCATCAAGGCTCCCACAGCTCCGACAAAGGCAAGAAGCTGGAGCGGTTGTTGAACAAGTGCTGCAATGACTGGCAGAGTGCCCGAAATGCGCAAGACGAAAACCAAACATTGCGCGAGGTCAAGCCATTGTCAAAATTGAAGATAGATGTAGTGGTCGAAGCATGCAGTCATGCTGATGATAGCCCTGTGCCTTGGGGCATTCACCAGCGGTACATGTTACTTTCCCTGGGACACCCGTACCTCGATAGCTTGGCGAATAGCCTATACCTCAAGCGCTGGAACATCACACCTCATGAGGTGTGCAGCAAATTCAAGGAGTTCGGTGGGGACTTCCAGCACCCGTGGCAGACTTTTGAGGTGAAGAAAGCTACGAAGATCATGTATGGGGGCTACGGCTACACCGATACATCAGTGCTGGCATGGCTTGCCTCATGTTGCGAGATATATCCCGAATGGCGGGAAGTGTTGGAGCGTGCAGTGCCAGCCTACATCGACGAGCACGATTTGGAAATCGATGGCACCAGCATTGGTAATCTCTATGCGGCACTACAGAACCATGGGACATTGCCACCAACAATGGTAGCAATGTTCGACCGTCTGATTGGTACGGAAGAGATTTCGACTCTAGTTGAAGAGACGTACCAGGTATCGTATCACGTACCTTCTCGTCTCTTCAACCTCACACAGCTCCACCGCCTTGCCTCACCGGAGCGGCTGCAGCGAGTTGTTAACGAGGAACATCTTCCTTGTGAGAACTTCGCAGAAGTACGTGGCGACCCCAAGATCGAAGGATGCTACGCGCACCTCACAATTCTGGCATCTTTCTGTCGTGTCCTGGGATTGGAACTACCACAGCATCCCGATCTCACGGCTATGCCTACATTAGACCCGTCCGATTTCAGCGAGGTCCAACCAGGACGCATCATCTTGGCTCGTCCTGGACTGCTCGGCTTCGCGTCGATGATACGCTCTGGCGAGCAATGTAACTTTCTCAACCCGAAGGCGCCCGAGACGTTCGATACGGAGAACGCATTCATTCCTACGTACTTTGGGGACATGCCGGTTCTGCCCAAGCTCCCTTACGGCGGACGTCACTACGAGCGGCCATCGCATTGGTCTAAGTACAAGACGGCGGCAGAGACTGAGGCGACAACTTCTACCAGCAAGCGCAAGGTCTTGCCGACGAAAGCTCCAAGCAAGGGCAAGGGACGCGTGAACCATGCTTCGCCAGTCGTTCAGATGATGGATATGGACATTGACATGGATGATGATGAAGACACACACACTGTCCACAAGACGAAACTTGGCAAGATCCTCCGTGAGCGTGAGGCAATTCGTGCTGCGGCTCGTTCCCCTCCAGAGCGCACCGTGAGCGGGAGCGCCGCTCCATCAAGGGACGCGTCACCGGTTCCAAAGCGAGCTCGCCCGTCACCTACAGCGAAGATCCCCGAGATTACCGACTCATTCATAATGAACATCGAGCGCCATGCACAAGCGCCGGTTTATAGGAGTCCCTCGGGTGAAATCGTTCGACCCCATCGTCGAGACCACGAACGGTCGGCAATGGACTTCATGGGCCAGTCAGCCATGGGACGCGGCGGAGCATTGTTTGCGCGGCTACCCAGTGATCCGGTCGACGACGTCAATCAATCTTTTACCGTTGCCGACGCAGACGAAATTCTGGAAGAAGATTGGAAGACCGTGCAGGCCATGCTCGATGAGATGCCAGACGAGGACGACGAGGATTACGTGCCTTTTACGGCCTTCCGGCACCACGGCAATGATGGTGATGGCGACGACGACGTTGCTAGTATTGGTTCAACTGAACCTGACACTACGGGCTTCAACGAGCGGTTCCCTCCAAACCTTGAAGATGGCTACGTAGGCAAAGGCAAGGGTCGAGCCGATGCGCCCACGAACTCCAAGAGCACGCCCTATGGTTCCCATGGATCGCATGGCCAGTCCCTTTTCGACACGCAGCCCTCCCAAAAGGGGCCGCCAAAGTCGTCATTTAGCATCTTCCGATCGCACAAACAGGATGCACCAAGCGCGCCTGATCACGACATGGACGCAGACGACATGCCAGACACGCAGCCATCAAGCCCTGTTCTACCCTCTGATCAGCCCACGAGCCAGATGTTCGGCGCAGGTTTCGGTGCGCAGCCCAGTAACGACGTGGGCGGTAGCTCCCACTTCGGCAACGACTTGGGCAACAGCTTCAGCTTTGGTAATCCGTCGTCAGCGCCGGCCTCGTCTTTCCCGCCGTTTGAGGTGTAGCGCGTTCATTCGAACAGGCCAACGATCCGCCGAATGCTGCTCGCTCGTTGTGCGGTGGGCCAAAAGACTCGCAGTCTCAGTCTTTCGGACAGCAGTACACGTCCTTCGGCCAGAACCAACTCGCAACAAACGGCTCTTTCCGCGGCGTCTACCAATCTACCACGCCCAATGGCTCCTTCAGCTCAAACTCCCAGACTCGACAGTACCCGAACATCTTCAGCGCCGGGACGATGCCCAACATCTTCGGCAGCGGGAGCGCAGGTGCCAACAGCGCCAGCTCTTCATTCAGCTCGATGCCTTCCACACAGTCGCAGTCGTTTGAAGGAGCGACGGGCATTTACTCAACCAACGGCGGGGCGCAGGATGTGGACGAGGATGTGCCGGATACGGATGTGGAGTGGGAGGATGGGGTTGGAGATGCAGCTGGTGGCAATGGCGACGGGAACAAGCAGATGGGTGGTACGTAGAGGAAGGTAGAGGTAGAAGAGTGGGGGAGAAGAGAATGGAAGTAAATAGTCAGGCAATTGTCATCCCCAGAGTACGCAGATGCAAGAAGATAATGAGCTCACCCTCACAATTGATGAGTGACAAGTGACTGCTGTATACTAACAAAGGTAGCCGACTTCCAGTTTCAGAATTGTTCACGTGTGTCAATCATTACGAGCGCATGCCTCCAGAAGATCGAGCAGATGTCACTGGGGGAGCCTAAGGTGGTGTTTTGTTTAGCAGCATCTGTGGAGTGATTGCTTGTCGCCTTCGTACGTCAAGTCATGCATTGTGTGTTCGACATGATGTGCGTTGCTGTGAAGGCGTGTGCGAGGCTGCTAGGTTTGGGAATCATCGAAGGCCTCTTGTGAAGATTTCATCAAGTGGGCTTGGTGCGCTGCTTGAGGGCGTGCAGAGTAGCGAGTCGGCGCTGGTGTCGGAGAGGCTGCACACTATTGCTGTTAGCGGTGAGAGTACCGTCCCATCTCTGCCTGCCACCTGTGTATCTCCAACACGCATCACGGCACCAACGACAAAGCTCGATATTTGATCATTCATTCATGATCTTGGGATGTCTTGATTTGATATGGCCATTGTCAAGGATTTTCCGAAAACACAGACACCGTGAACCAGCCTGAACATGCCATGAGAAAGAGCCCGAGCACAATTGCCTCTGCTGTCATTCTCTCGTTCATCACCGAGTATGCGCCGTGTCACCATCCACTCCGTCGCCCATCCACCAATTCATTCGTTTCCCAGCCCCAGCGGTCGTGACGGAAATTATATCGAAGAAGGGTAAAGCATGACGCGGACAGAGGCACCGAAGGACTTGGGAGGCAGGTTGGTCCTGAAGCGGGCGCGGACGACGCCGCTGTTGCCGTGTGGCCGGGTGACCTTGCCCCAGATGACGCGGATCTTGGAGCCCTGGATGGCCTTCTGTGCGCGGTAGACGTCTGCGAGGTGTTAGTCCTCGTCCGTGTGTTCGCTGTGTCGGAGCTGGATGCAGTTGCACGTACATGCTACGCGCTTGCCGGCGTACCACCGAGCCGCCTCAGTGCTGTCAACGCCCTCGAGCTTGAGCAGCGAGCATGACGGGGTCTGTGTCTTCTTGCCGCGCTGGAAGCTGCTGGCTGTTAGCGATGCGACCGGGTGCATCTCAGGGAGCGCACTCACGAGATGTGCTTGCCCTTGACGTAGAGGCGGTGGGACTTTGTGTCAGACATGACGATCGATTTCTGGCCTCCGGTTTGTGTGTGGGAAGGGTATCGGTGGTGCTGTCGCTCTGGTTAGTCTGGCCGTCGACGATGAGACCTGTCGAAATTCAGCGTCGGTGCCAGCTCGCTTAGCGAGCTCACGTGAGCCTAGCGCGACTGCGAAGCTTGGCATTCTTCACCACCAGGGTCTCTTCCGCCTCATCGTAATCCGTTACTGTCCACACACGAAACACAGTCTACAAGCTGGTACTCGTATTTGAACCTAATGCAAACGATTGCGTATTGACTTCGCATGAGATGAGTGTCTGATCTCCAAAAATCAGTGTCGAGCCTATTGCTTCTCGCTCACTTTCGGAGCACCGCTCAAGTCCAGCCTGTAAGTACAACTAGACTCCGTATCGCTTGCTGTTCGCCTGGCATTCGATCACTTCACCCGTAGGAGAGCTGTGCATGCATTGGGTGATTGACTGCAAGCCTGCAACATGCACAAATGTTTTTTCTCTTACCACTTCGGGTGTGTAACGCTACTCAAGGACTACGCAGTGAGAACACTCGCGCGGGCATGGATCTTTGTAAGTAACCCACTTTCAACAATGAGCGCTCTGTTCATGCCTAATCACTAATCAACGAGACTTGCGTTCTATACAAGGCGCTGCGACAGGACAATAGCTCTTAGTACGTCCTTGGATAGCTTCAAAGTAGTAGATTGCAAGAAAGTCAATCCGCGTTAAAAATATAGTCCGCAAGAAGGAAAGTAATCACACTAGAGCAGACGATGTCTTATCTACACCACATGCGGCATCAGACATGTCTTTTCCGGGAGGAGACAGTGAGCCTTCGGTAACCGACTCGATCAGGTACTCCGCGAGTCTACCCAACTGCACTGTGGTAGGATCATGCCTCGTCGCACATTCATCCGTCCGAGAAACCACCCCTCCATCCAACAACGATATTTACCAACGGCAAATTACACACCCACGTATGGCTACCAGACTGCACTTAGTCAGCGAGTAGTAATGATCCAATTCACAAGAGAGTCGACGTTGAAGCTATGCAGCCTGTCAGTGCGACTTAGGGCCTCAACAGCGCTGCATTGACGCGACCGATGTTAGGGGGGCCGGAAGATTCCTAGAGACTGAGAACTTGCTCTGTGACGTGGTCAGACGCGCCGATGCTTGTGTTTACTCTATTTCGCCATGAAATAATATTTGCCTATGGCTGCCGGACATGGAGTGAGAGAGCTTCGAGGCGGGGCAGCCGGCGGATGTGTGGGATAAGCTCAAATCTCAGACCCTGTGACAACGATGAAACACTCCTCGAATGGTAACTACGATATGTTTTGCCCGGCAATGTCTCGGGCAACTTGAGGTTGCTCTTGAATTGTGTCGCGATGCATGCGTGAAACAGTTGCATAGAAGAGCGGTGGTGGGGTCGGGCGTTTGCAACATCTCGGCGTTAGCAATGGAGCTTCCGGCGGCGTTGCTGGGATTTGACTGGTGCCGGAGATGTGGTTTGCAAGACGTGTGGCCGCTTAGTGATGCTTGATGACCTGGTTGTTTACTCGAGGGCTCATAAAAGAGGTCGAGGCCTCGCTGCAGACTGCCGCGAACTTTCCCCTCCGTTTGTTGTTGACCGAGCAAAGAGGCAACGAGCCAGACCTGAACGCAAACGCATACGTCAAGAAACTAGACGCAGGGCTGAACCCCACTACAGAAGCTTTTGCCTTCTCACAACACGGCCCCTCGCTCCTTCCGCCTTCATTCTGACGTCTAGTGCTTCCTAAACTCTCTCTGTTTTTGATAAGCTCCAATTGACCTCGCACAACCGCCCCCAACTTCTCACGCCAGCGCTTGCGTTTCGCTCTACATTCACAGACATGGCGGACACAGTTATTCAACCTCAGCATGAGGAGGTGACTGCTGGGTAGGTGCACTTTTTCTTTTCTGCCCACTTCCCGGCGCTTCCGCGACTCCCTGACCCAGTTTGATCTTTGCGGTTGGAAACCTTTTTGAGGCGTTCACGGGAATGGAGGAAGAGTAGCTTTGAACACATGGGGGGGCGCATTGCGAGAGTCACAGGAGGACAATTGGCTGATCGCGGTGCCCACACAGCAACAAGGAGCTCAAGGACAACACAATCATAGTAGTGCTGGGCGCTTCCGGTGATCTGGCAAAGAAGAAGACGGTGAGTACTCGAGCGCTCAAAATCTGCGTGTGGTGGCTAACACTCTACAGTTCCCGGCACTCTTCGGTCTCGTACGTCGCACGGTCTAAACTTCTTATAACTGCCATTGACCTTTATTCAGCACCGTAACAACTTCCTCCCCAAGAACATTCGCATCGTCGGATATGCGCGGACAAAGATGGACCACGAGGAGTACCTCAAGCGCGTCAAGTCCTACATCAAGACACCCACAAAGGAGCTTGAGAAGCAGCTGGAGGAGTTCTGCGGCTACTGCACATACATCTCCGGCCAGTACGACAAGGATGAGTCTTTCGTTGAGCTGGAGAAGCACCTGAAGGAACTCGAGAAGGACCGCAAGGAGACCAACCGGATATTTTACATGGCGCTCCCACCAAGTGTCTTCATCACAGTCTCACAGCACCTGAAGCGCAACTGCTATCCCAAGAATGGCATTTCTCGCGTCATTGTATGTATTCCAATGGTTTATTTTCGCCTTTATGCAGCTAACCGCGGTGCGACAGGTTGAGAAGCCGTTCGGTAAGGATCTGCCCAGCTCCCGAGAGCTCCAGCGCGCCCTCGCACCAGACTGGACCGAAGACGAACTCTACCGTATCGATCACTACTTGGGCAAGGAGATGGTCAAGAACATTCTGATTCTCCGGTTCGGTAACGAGTTCTTCGGCGCCACATGGAACAGGAACCACATCGACAACGTCCAGGTATGGTGGCATATACACAGTTAAAGTAGATAAGCTGACAGGCATAGATCACCTTCAAGGAGCCGTTTGGCACTGAGGGACGAGGAGGTTACTTTGACGAGTTTGGCATCATTCGCGACGTCATGCAGAACCGTACATTACTCCGTACGCTCATAGAAGCACAAGGCTGACAAAACCAGATCTGCTGCAAGTCCTCACTCTCCTCGCTATGGAGCGCCCCATCTCCTTCTCCGCCGAAGACATCCGTGACGAGAAGGTCCGCGTCCTCCGTGGCATGACCGCGATCGAACCTAAGAACGTCATCATCGGTCAATACGGGAAGTCGCTCGATGGCACAAAGCCCGGTTACAAGGAGGACGACACAGTGCCCAAGGACTCGCGATGCCCCACGTTCGCTTCGATGGTTGCATACATCAAGAACGAGAGGTGGGACGGCGTGCCCTTCATCCTCAAGGCAGGAAAGGCACTCAACGAGCAGAAGACGGAAGTGCGCATCCAATTCAAGGACGTCACCTCCGGTATCTTCAAGGACATCCCTCGCAACGAGCTGGTCATTCGTGTGCAGCCAAACGAGAGTGTCTACATTAAGATGAACTCCAAGCTGCCCGGTCTCAGCATGCAAACTGTCGTCACAGAGCTGGATCTCACCTACAGGCGGCGCTTCTCCGACCTGAAGATCCCCGAGGCGTACGAATCGCTCATCTTGGACGCGCTGAAGGGCGACCACTCCAACTTTGTGCGTGACGATGAGCTTGACGCCAGCTGGAGAATCTTCACTCCCCTGCTCCACTACCTTGACGAGAACAAGGAGATCATCCCCATGGAGTACCCTTACGGTAATTTGAGCGTATTCTTGTACAATACTTGGCTAACACTGGTTCTAGGTTCTCGCGGCCCTGCCGTGCTAGACGACTTCACGTCATCCTACGGATACAAGTTCAGCGACGCAGCAGGTAGGACCTCACCTCTGTGAACGCTTCGACATGATTATTGACGCATTTGCAGGCTACCAATGGCCCATGAACGAGCAGAAGCTTTGAGCGTCCAACTCTTTGGTTGAAGGTCGGCAGCGTTGAAGTTTCACGTCAGGATCGGAGTAGGACGTTTCTCCTGGTTAAAGGGCTTCGGCTTTGAGTGGATGTATGACATCAGTAAGAGCGAGCATGAGCCGCATCAGCAATAGATAATGAATGCAATGGCTATTCACTCGCAAAGTGCACTTGATGATAGAAGTCAGAGCACGTGCACTGGGTGAAGTTTGAACATGGACACGTCCGATTGCGGAGGCTGTCGCGGAAGAGAGATGGTGGGATGGGATGGAGGGGCTAGCGTAATTGCATCATGCCGGTCGGCGTCAATGGTGTCAAGAAATTTTGACAATGATGGAGTCATTCGTGGCTGTCAGCTTCAGAATCCGAGAAACAAACTGGCTTAGCCTGCTCGTGCAAATAGAGTGGAGACGTGTTGACTGGTTTCTGGTGTCGCTGTTTTTCGTGGCCACCATCCTTTCACTAATATTACTACACTTACCTTTGGAATAGAGACTCAACACCTCGACTTGTACTTTTGTAGCACAGACCTGGAGTAAAAAGCTCACTCATCACATTCTATCAGCTAGACCTTCGAGACCTCGAATCGCTTTTCTGAATCAAGTTGCTCTATCCCGCCCGAGCGCCCTCCACATCCTCCGTGCACGCCATGACTCCAGCGCAAGACATCGCCGGCAGCGCGAACAAGCTCGCGCGCTCCGTGTCCAACAGCCTCAACCTCAGCACCAGCCCGAACCTCTCATTCCACAGCCCGCCCTCCAGCTTTCGACAACCGCCGTCAGCAAACTCCCGCGACGGCCGTCACAATGCACCCACAAACTCGCATGCCGCGCAGGCTTCACAGCTCGCAAAACAGCTGAAACCATTCGACACGAAGGACATCAAGGTCCTGCTCCTTGAAAATGTGAACGAAGCGGGTGTCGCCATCTTGAAGGACCAAGGCTACCAGGTCGAGGCGATCAAGGCCAGCTTGCCAGAGGACCAGCTGATCGAGAAGATCCGCGATGTGCAGGTCATCGGCATCCGCTCAAAGACGAAGCTCACCAAGAAGGTGCTGGAGGAGGCGAAGAACCTGGTAGTCATCGGCTGCTTCTGCATCGGCACGAACCAAGTCGACCTCCAAACCGCAGCGGAAAAGGGCATCGCCGTCTTCAACTCGCCCTTCAGCAACTCGCGCTCCGTCGCCGAACTCGTCATCTCAGAGATCATCGCGCTCGCCCGCCAGCTGACGGACCGCTCGATGGAACTGCACAACGGCACGTGGAACAAGGTCAGCAAGGGCTGCTGGGAGATTCGCGGCAAGACGCTGGGCATAGTCGGCTATGGACACATTGGCAGCCAGCTGAGCGTCATGGCCGAGTCGATGGGCATGAGCGTCATCTACTACGACGTCCTGACCATGATGGGCCTGGGCACGGCGCGGCAAGTCGCCTCGCTGGACGCTCTCCTAGAGCAGGCAGACTTTGTGTCACTGCACGTACCCGCAACGTCGGAGACCAAGAACCTGATCGGCGAGAAGGAGTTCGCAAAGATGAAGGACGGCAGCTACCTCATCAACAACGCCCGCGGCACCGTCATCGACATCCCCGCGCTCATCGAGGCCTCGCGCTCCGGCAAGATTGCTGGCGCAGCCATCGACGTGTTCCCTAACGAGCCCGCCGGCAACGGCGACTACTTCCAGAACGACCTCAACTCGTGGACCAAGGACCTCGTCGGACTCAAGAACATCATCTTGACCCCGCACATTGGCGGCAGCACGGAGGAGGCACAGAGCGCGATTGGCATCGAGGTCAGCACGGCGCTGATGCGATATATCAACGAGGGTGCGACGCTGGGCGCTGTGAATATGCCAGAGGTCAATCTGCGCGGTCTCTCGCTCGAGGAGCCGAACAGCATGCGCGTCATCTACATCCACAAGAACGTGCCGGGTGTGCTGCGACAAGGTGAGTCAACATCATTACATCACTCTCTGGGACAAGGCTAACAAGTGCACAGTCAACGGCATTCTACTGCACCACAACATCGAGAAACAGATGTCTGATTCGAGGGGCGAGGTTGCGTACCTCATGGCGGATATCAGCGACGTCAAGGAGGGCGAGATCAGGGACCTCTTCCAGAGCCTGGAGGAGCTGTCTTGTACGTTTTATCACACAAAACATGGAAAGCATGACGGCTAACATCTCGCAGCGTGCATCCGTACAAGAGTGCTCTACTAGGCGTAGACGCACTCGATGCGGTGGCAGGACAGGGTTGACAGGCGTCAAGTTTCAGCTGTTGCGTGGTTTCATTACATGTCTCTTCAACGTCGTCAAAGCAAAAGTCAAGCATTCAACATGGCGTTTCTCTAGATAATCAGGGCCGTCGAGTAATAATGGCACGTAGAGAGTGTTCCTCAATACACTTCCAAGCGCAAGACGCAATTCGATGCTCGGGTGTTTCAGCGTGCGGGAAACAGCGGATGATGCGTGGGTTCCGAAACGTTGGCATGTTTGCGTGACTGGTGTCGGGGAAGTACCGCTGGTTCAGAGTGGCGGCCCACTGGTGCGAGAACGACTGCGAGGGGTAATACACATCTAATGGAGAATTGATAGATGGCGATGGTGACACGGCAGCAGTTCGTGAGGTACGCAGCAGGCCAGATACAAACGCAGTGGAGACAGCTGCAGGCCCGTCTGTAGTGAGACTCTCCTTTCCAGGTATTCTTGTGTGTTGTGTGTTGTGGTTGGTTCTCCCCCTGCAGCTCGTGCTGTGCGTGCTGCATGTTGGCGGTGAGTCTAGCGCGGCTCGAATTCCATGTGCACATGTGCTCGACACCGCCTGCGCACGCAAAAGTCCCAACACGCACGCATTTCCCCCCTCGGCGATGCATTCTGCCCTGTGACTGCGGCGACCCTGCACGCTGTCGACTACCGCCCTTTTGCACTACCAGCGGCCGCACTACATAGCGAGCTGGAGCGTGTCTGCAATTGACGTGCGTGGTAGTGGACCCTGACACGACTCACTCGCTGTTCCCCCACACAACCGCACCGCACCGCAGAGACAGAGACGCCGCCAACATGGCTCACATCTACGAGACGGGCACGCGGGCATGGCAGCCCGACCCCACCGACGGCTGGATCGGCTCCGAGCTGGTGGACAAGAAGATCGAGGGCGACAAGGTGAAGCTGGTCTTCCAGTGCGAGAATGGCGAGGTACGTACCTAAGGCTTCTATGGAGGGATGGCGGGGAGAGGAGAGAGGGGGATACGATGGCTAACACGCACCGCAGAAAAAGACGGTCGAGACGACGCTCAATGGCATCCAGACGGGCAACGACCCGAATTTGCCCCCGCTGATGAACCCGGCCATGCTCGAGGCCAGCGACGACCTGACCAACCTGTCACATCTCAACGAGCCGGCTGGTACGCTCTCACATACCCAGACCCATAGCAAGAGAATGCACATTGACAGCCCGCAGTGCTCCAGGCCATCAAGCTGCGCTACCTGCAGAAGGAGATCTACACATACTCGGGCATTGTCCTCATTGCCACAAATCCCTTCGCCCGTGTCGACTCGCTATACGTCCCGGGCATGGTCCAGGTCTATGCCGGCAAGCAGCGCTCCTATGGCGCGCCCCATCTGTTCGCCATCGCCGAAGAGGCTTTTGCGTACGTCCTTCCTAATTCTCAGAATCGACCCAAAAGCACATTTCTAAGGAAGATCTGCTAACGTCGCCCAGTGACATGCTGCGGGGCGGCAAGAACCAGACCATCGTCGTATCTGGAGAGTCTGGAGCTGGTAAAACCGTCAGCGCCAAATACATCATGCGATACTTTGCGACGCGCGAGTCCCCGGAGAACCCAGGCAAGCGGAGAGGCAAGGCCGACTCCATGAGCGAGACGGAGGAGCAGATCCTTGCCACCAATCCCATCATGGAAGCCTTCGGCAACGCAAAGACCACGAGGAACGACAACTCGTCGCGATTCGGAAAATACATCGAGATCCTGTTCGACAAGCAGACGGACATTGTTGGTGCAAAGATCAGGACATACCTCCTCGAGCGGTCGAGACTTGTGTTCCAGCCGCTTAAGGAGCGGAATTACCACGTCTTCTACCAGTTGATTGCTGGTGCTTCGGCCGCTGAGCGGGAGGAGCTGGCGCTGAAGCCAGTCGAGGAGTTCACCTACCTCAACCAGGGTAGCGCTCCGGTCATCGATGGCGTGGACGATAAGAAAGAATTCAATGACACGAAAGTCTCCCTCACTAAGGTTGGTGTACCGAAAGAGACCCAAGCGGACATCTGGCGTCTGTTGGCTGGTATCCTCCACATTGGAGACGTCAAGATCACGGCCACCCGCACAGACTCGAACCTCGCACCAGATGAGCCTGCTCTTGTCAAGGCCTGTCGTCTGCTTGGCATAGATCCCAACGCCTTTGCGAAGTGGACAGTTAAGAAGCAGCTCATCACACGTGGGGAGAAGATCGTTTCGAACCTCACTCGGGAATCAGCGGTAGTCGTACGAGACTCCGTTGCAAAATTCATCTACTCGAGTCTGTTTGACTGGCTCGTCGAGCGCACCAACGAGAGCTTGGCCACCGAGCAGGTCCTCGCGCAAGCTCAGACCTTCATCGGTGTTCTTGATATCTACGGTTTCGAGCATTTCGCAAAGAACTCCTTCGAGCAGTTCTGTATCAACTACGCCAACGAGAAGCTGCAGCAGGAGTTCAACGCACATGTCTTCAAGCTCGAGCAAGAAGAGTACGTGCGCGAACAGATTGACTGGCAATTCATCGACTTCTCCGACAATCAGCCGTGTATCGATCTCATTGAGGGCAAGCTTGGTGTTCTCTCCCTGCTCGACGAGGAGTCCCGCCTGCCCATGGGTTCCGATGAACAATTCGTGACGAAGCTGCACCACAACTTCTCTGGCGACAAGCATAAGTTTTACAAGAAGCCTCGTTTCGGGAAGTCTGCCTTCACTGTCTGCCATTACGCCGTCGACGTCACATACGAGTCCGATGGCTTTATAGAAAAGAACAGGGATACTGTTCCTGACGAGCACATGGAGGTCCTCCGAGCTTCTAGCAACAAGTTCTTGGTTGAGATTCTGGACGTCGCTGCTCAGATTCGAGACAAGGAGAACGCATCCACTCAGTCCGCTAAGCCTGGCGCAGCGATGTCCGCTGGTCGCCGCATTGCTGTCAACAGGAAGCCGACTCTTGGTGGTATTTTCAAGGCTTCCCTCATTGAGCTCATGGCTACTATCAACAACACCGAGGTTCACTACATCAGATGTATCAAGCCCAACGAAGCCAAGGCTGCCTGGCAATTCGACGGCCCTATGGTCCTCAGTCAATTGCGAGCTTGTGGTGTGCTTGAGACAGTCCGTATCAGTTGCGCTGGGTACCCCACGCGATGGACGTACGAGGAATTTGCTCTTCGTTACTATATGTTGGTGCGATCAAACTCATGGACGCCTGAGATCCGGGATATGGCCAAAGCTATTTTGAAGAAGGCACTAGGCGCTGGCAAGAACGACGGTACCGACAAGTACCAGATGGGTCTGACTAAGATCTTCTTCCGCGCTGGTATGCTTGCTTTCCTCGAGAACTTGCGAACAGCCAGACTCAACGACGCCGCCATCATGATTCAGAAGAACCTCCGCGCCAAGTACCACCGCCGCGTGTATCTGGAGATGCGGGAAGCTATTGTGCATGTGCAGTCATTGGCCAGAGGTTTCATGACAAGAGAGCGCGCCGAGGAGGCGAGACAAGTCAAGGCTGCGACGACTATACAAAGAGTATGGCGCGGTAGCAAGGTCCGAAAGGAGTACCACATCATCCGCAACTCCATCATACAGATTCAAGCTCAGGCCAAGGGTCGGTTACTCAGACAGGCCATCATGGATCGACAGTGGTTGCGCGCCGCTCTCATCTGCCAGCGCAGTTGGCGTTCACAGATTCTGCTCCGCGAGTGGCGGAAGAAGAGGGCTGGTGCCGTTGTCATCCAGAAGTTGTGGCGAGGAAAGCAAGCGCGCAAACAGTACAAGTCCCTCCGCGCCGAGTCTCGCGACCTCAAGAACATCTCGTACAAGCTGGAGAACAAGGTCGTTCAACTCACCCAGACTCTTGGTACGATGAAGGAGCAGAACAAGTCTCTGAAGTCGCAAGTCGAGAACTACGAGAGCCAGATCAAGTCGTACCAGGAGCGAAGTCGCAACATGGAGAACCGTCAAAAGGAGCTGCAAGCCGAGGCCAACCAAGCTGGCATCGTTTCTGCCAAGCTCACCCAAATGCAGGAGGAGTACCAGAAGCTGCAGACCAGCTACGACGAGAGCACTGCGAAGATGCGACACCTCCAGGAAGAGGAGAGGGAACTTCGCGCATCGCTCAAGAGGACTACAGACGACCTGGAGTCGTCTAAGCGGAGAAGCAACGTCACCGAGACCGAGAAGATGACATTGCGCCAGCAGCTCGCCGATTTACAGGAGCAGGTCGAGGTGATGAAGCGCTCTGGTCCTATGAACGGCGAATTGACGAACGGCAATGCGCCAAAGACGGCCACCGAACTGTTCAGAATGGTCACAGCAAAGACACCGAAGCGGAGAAGCGCTGGTCCAGATCTTCGCGACATGGAACGTTACAGCGGCGCGTACAACCCACGACCTACCTCTATGGCACCTGGCTCTGCTACCCACAGGCAGAACCTGTCTGGCTCAACTTTCGCTCCTCTTTTCGATAACGTCGAAGCGGAGCTAGAGAACATCCTTGCCGATGAGGACATCTTAAACGAGGAGGTTACCATGGGTCTTATCAAGAACCTCAAGATTCCGTCGCCGGCCACGGCACCGCCACCTACTGACAAAGAGGTCCTCTTCCCTGCTTATCTCATCAACCTCGTCACCTCTGAGATGTGGAACAATGGCTTCGTCAAGGAGTCTGAGCGCTTCCTGGCGAACGTCATGCAGTCTATTCAGCAAGAAGTCATGCAGCATGACAGCGAGGATGCGATCAACCCTGGTGCTTTCTGGTTGAGCAACGTGCACGAGATGTTGTCTTTTGTCTTCCTTGCTGAAGACTGGTACGAGCAGCAGAAGACCGACAACTACGAGTACGATCGGTTATTGGAGATTGTTAAGCACGATTTGGAGAGTCTTGAGTTCAACATCTACCACACCTGGATGAAGGTCCTCAAGAAGAAGCTTTCGAAGATGATCATCCCCGCCATCATCGAATCGCAGTCCCTTCCCGGCTTCGTCACCAACGAGTCCAACCGCTTCCTCGGCAAACTACTACAAACCAGCAACACCCCTGCCTTCAGCATGGACAACCTGCTCAGCCTTCTGAACAGCGTCTACAAGGCCATGAAGGCATACTACCTCGAAGACACTATCATCACGCAATGCGTCACTGAGCTCCTCCGCCTCGTCGGCGTCACCGCCTTTAACGACCTCCTCATGCGCCGCAACTTCCTTAGCTGGAAGCGCGGCCTGCAAATCAACTACAACATCACGCGCATCGAGGAGTGGTGCAAGTCGCACGACATGCCCGAGGGCACGCTGCAGCTCGAGCACCTGATGCAAGCCACCAAGCTGCTCCAACTCAAGAAAGCCACACTCAACGATATCGAGATCATTCAGGACATCTGCTGGATGCTGAGTCCGAACCAGATTCAGAAGTTGCTGAACCAGTACCTTGTGGCCGACTACGAGCAGCCGATCAACGGCGAGATTATGAAGGCTGTTGCATCGAGGGTGACGGAGAAGAGTGACGTGTTGCTTCTGACTGCGGTGGACATGGAGGACTCAGGGCCATATGAAATTGCGGAGCCAAGAGCTATTACGGCATTGGAGACGTACACGCCTTCATGTAAGACATTCCCTTTCCTTCTCTTACCTTGTTCCCCTGCCCATCTCACTCTACACCTGAATCTCCTGCTAATAACTGACCACCAGGGCTCCAAACCCCCCGCCTCAAGCGCCTCGCCGAAATCGTCTCCCAGCAAGCCATTGCGCAACAAGAAAAAATGGACTACGACGGCGAAGACGGAATGAATGGCGATGACGACGACGGCGACATGAATGGTAATGGAAATGGTATTCATGAAAACGGCACGATTCAGGAAGAGGTTGCTGCGTAGAGTGCGGTTGGCTGGTTGGGTGCGCGCTGTGAAGTGTACGTGTAGATGGAAGCATTTTTTTTTATGTTGGTGGAGTTGCGACACGCGGTTTTGAGGTTGGGGTTGGGGTTGGTTGGGGAAGGAAGGGATGGGAAGGGAGGGCGATGTAGGGTTGGGTTTTTAATGAGATTATGTGGTTTATGGGAATATGAGAATGAGAATGCGAAATGAAAATTATTTGAGAGTTTTCTTGGGGAGGTTGATGTGATGCGATTGTGCTTTGGGAGTGTGGTGTGTGGTTGTTTGGAAAGTACAGGGAGATTGTCGGACGTGTGGTTTGGGTTACATGTGAGCCTGTCCTGCCATTGATGGCAGCTCGAATAATATTCAGGAGTAATCCTGAGCATGGTTTTGGGCATGACGCAGTAGTAGGAATAAGAATTGCGATTAGGCAGGAGGTAGTGTTGTGACTTTGTACTGTTGGCTGTTTTGGTGTCTTGTCGTGCTTCCTAATGAGCCGGATGTAATACTCTGGGGTCGCATTTAGGGACTGGATTGCTCTGCTACAGATTGTGCGTGTTCGGATATGAAATTATGGTGTACGGTTTTGCAATGCGAGATATCAAGATTGAGTATGGCAAGCTGGAACGTGACTTGGTGATGGAGGTGCTACACGAGTTATATCTTAGATGAAACGCCACTCTATAGAAGGCTTGATGTTGCGCTATAAAGCATGCTCGGATTAAACACTAATATGATCCGCAAGTGAAGACACACCAAGCACCTAAGACCATCCGCTCAACTACCACGTTACCTCTTCTCAACCACAAGATCCACCTCAGCCGTACCCTGAACTTCATCCTTCGCATCTGCATAACTCTCCACCACCTTAATCGTATACATCTTCCACGGCGGGAGCGTCTGCGCCTTGGAGTAATCCGTCTTGTCATTTGCATCAGGCAGTGCATGAGCAGCAATGACACCTCGTAGCTTGAAGACGATCTGCTCGCCCTTGTCGAACGTGATCGCAGGGAGAGCATCGTTTTCCGCGCGGGCGGTATTGTCTACTTCTATACCAAGGTCGTACCGGAACGTACTCGAACTCGTTCCAATCTCACCGATTTGTGCAGGGAAGACGGGGACTCCTGCGTCTTCTGGCTTCGCTTTGTAGAGTTTGGTCAGGGCTTGCGGCAGGGTGATGCTGCATTCTCCTGGGCTGGGGTCGGAAGACTTGCTGATGAGGTCAGCGAGTGGCTGTGCTTTCGCGTCGAACAGGGCGCTTGTTCCGGCCACAGTTGAGGCAGAGAAGTAGACGTTGATGGAGGTGAGTCTGTCGAACTGAGGATCCACGCTTCGGTTGGCGAGGTCGCCAGTGATCACTAATGTCGTGTCGCTGCCGAGGGTGGCCTGGTCCGTTTTCATAGTGTACTCGAGAAGACATTGTGGCTCGGCTGGAATACGCTGGAAGAATCCTCCTGAGGCGTCTGGCTTGTTGGTTTCCCACCACTTTGTTAGCCGCGCAGTGGGCGGTTCGGGAGCGCCCCAGATCCATGTAACGATGTACGATAGCAGCATGCCGATGGCTGCAATGGCAAGACCGACCCAGAACGGGACCGTGCATATCATTACCAGAACTTCGACAATCAACTGACAAGCTTGGATGACGAGTGTCAGTACCGTTTGAATGCGCTCGACTAGACCCATGTCCTCCCATGTCTCTGCGGCAGCGATACACGCTATGATGAGTATCGCCAGTGCCATGGCGCAGGCGAACCCGCGGATCACGTACTCTGTGGTGCTAAACCTCAGAGGTTTAGTCACAACTAGTGCTCTCGGTTCTCCCATACGCTCGACACCGTTCCGGACTACCGGTACAGGAGCAGCACCAGCTTCACCAGCCAAGGCTACCTGTACATTCCTCGACTTGTTCGTTCCGAGCGCCATGTTCTTGGAGCTGACGGCGTTGCGACGACACCGGTTCGCCAGATCGGTGGTATCCAGGACGACATTGGGATGGCTTGCCATTGAGATTTTCATGACCGACATTTCCAAGTTGCGCGCAATGACGGCATTCGACTCGAGCATTTTTTGCGCCGTTTTCACGCCTTGATCCCTGAACGTCTCGTACGCTTTCCACGAGGCAAAGGCCAGGTTGCCAAAGGCTTGTAAGCTGCCGACTACGAGTCGGGACTTTTGGAGCTTGGTTAGACTGGTGGGGTCTGAGTACCACGATCCCCATGCGTCCCAGGACTCCCATTCAAACCAGGCTGTCTATAATCTGTCAATTTCCGGACCAAGAAGACTGGGGCAGTTTGTGACTTACCATTGCCAATCCGATTGCGAACGTGAGTGCTCCCATCCACGGCTGACCCGTCGATTGTTGCGAGGAGTAATCTCCCTTCTCTCCCTTCACTGCCCTCCTCACCGCAGACCATGCCCTCGCCAATCCCTTCCGACCAGAGATCATCTCCAATCCAGTGGCAAATCCAGCAGCGTTCTTAATCATGCCGCTGATTCTATCGACCGCACCTTGATCCTTCTTTCTTATTTCGTTCTTCTGGTAATTCTCTCCCCACTGGTTGAAGACCTTCAGACTCTTGACCATCGATTCGCGAAACTCGCTCGATACGCCTGCTTTTGTCGCGGCTTCTTCGTCGAGGATGAGCGTAAAGAAGTCGAGAAGGTAATCGCGAAGGCCGTTTTCAAGCTGTTTAGGGTCGTTGATTGCGCGGTGCTTGAAGAGGTTGTCCTGGATGAGACGAGCCTTGACTGCGTTGCATAGTCGCAGGGTGAGTGGTCCGAGGTCTTTGGTGCCCTTGTCATCTCTCCAGAGGGCGTTAAGCACTAGTGAGCAGTGATCAGTGACAGCTTACCACTGTACTACGGAGCATACTTACTCGTGCAATACATCTCCAGCGTGTTGAGCTGTGTGATCTCCGCTAAAGCCGACTCTTTGCCTATATGCACCAGCATGTCTTCGTGCATGAGCTCATCAAACAAGAGATGTGCCCACTCCTTTCCACCCGACATCCTCTTGATCGCTTCATTGCTCGTCTGATCAGTGGCCATCGTCTTGTCGCTCGTGTAATCGGTGATGTGTGGGTACTTGCGTGGAAAAACCAAGATGGACAGCTGTGTGTTGAGCTCATTGTACTCGCGTGACATCCCAAGACAGCGCTTACCTGACCCTTGCCAAAAGTACTTGGGGTATCGTTGCGACGCGGGATCAACCTTAAGCTTGAATCTCTTCTGTTGATCGTCTGTGAGTCCTGCTGCGCACTGAGCGATCCAGGCTGGCGCGTAAGTGCCCTTGATCCACTCTTGTAATTTTGGGTCCATCAAGCTCGCGAGATCCTCGGGAATCTCGTCGAAGCCGTACGTTCCACTTGCAGTCGACTTTGGTCTTACCTGAACCCCCAAGATGTCCTTCCGATCCTTGTCGTCCATGTGGTAATGCATGACCTTCTTGAGAAGCTCTTGGGTATCTTTCTTCAGCTCAGCGGTGCTGATTCTGAAGCCTGTCGTGAGATCTCTCACGCTCTGAGGTGGTATGGGAAGAGATTGGGGCGTTGACCCCGCCGTGGGACGAGCAGGAGTCCCTTGCTCAGGAGGGCTGACTAGTACCGCAGGAGTCTGTATCTTTTTGCCGTGGACCCTGTGAGCCGATTCCTTGTCATCCTTTATCTCCAAGTCAAACTCAAGCCAGGTAATACCACCTCTCAAGCCTTTCATTGTATTGGTCGACAAGAAAATCTTTTGTGGTATGAATCTCATGTCCAAACCACCCGGACTCAATCCCATATTAGTGTACTTCAAATCCGTGTACGACTTCACCTCGTTATCGTCTGAGCCTTCCAGCACATTATCATCCGCCGCCAGCGCGATTCTTTCGGGTGAAATGAAGGTGATCTCACAGCACAGCTCGTTCTTCTCCTTGTACGTGACGAACGTACTATACAGCTTCACAATCCCGGTCCCCGTGGGAGCTGTCTCATTGAGCTTCACAGCTAGCTGATCCAGCGCGGGGAGCGCGTAGTCAAACGTGGGAACGCCTTCGCCCGCATGTTTTCGCACTTTTTGGACCTGTAGCACTTGAAAGGGATCTTCTCCAGTAGGGCCTTCGTGGAGGGTGTCGACCTCGCACATGAGATTGTATGTTTCGACAACTTGTGTGAACGTCCATGACGCCGCAGTTGGTTTTGGGCCTTCAATCTTTTCGACCGACTTGACTCTCTCTTCAAGAATCGACGTATCTGAGATGACGACACTCACACCGGTGAACATCTCCTCAACAACATTCTCGTCCTTGACAGTCTCTTCTTTGACAAGCTCGGAATACTCTTCGGCGGCAGCTTCAGCACCAGCTCCATGAAAAAATTGCTCTTCGCCAACTGCAATCTCCTCCACCGGCTCACGAAGAGCGATAGTGAGGGCCTCAAAATAGACAGCTTTACTGGAAGGTTGTGTTGGTGACGGGTCGTCGTCGACCCATATGAAAACGTCGCTAGCTACCATGTTATGATCACCGCTAAACGAACACAATCCATGTTCCCACAGATCATCGTCCAGGGGCCGCGACCAGACAAAGCCTCGTTCCAAGACTTGCGCACACATACATGCCGTCCCATCAAGCCAGACTTGACCATCGATACAATCGACTCTCGGGAGGGAGTAATAATCACCTAAAGTCTTCAGATTGTGACTATCGGCTGTTATCTCAAATGATCGGCTCTGAAAGTAGAGTGCCGGCACTTTGGGACCCGATGATGGCTTGGTACGCATGGCTGAAAGGTCCGAGTCGCTTCTGCCCAGCTCGGCATTGAGCAAATTCATGATTGTCCCCTGTCCGAACCGCGAAAGAAGCGGCTCCAGTTCCTTCAGATGATCAAGCATACGCAACTGTTCTGCGGGTGGAATCTGTCGAAGAGAATCGGCAATAGTTTTGATGGTGATCTCTGGATAGTTCATGTGCACGAGATAGCCATTGGCGTGGTAGCTTCGAAGGCCTTTGCGCAGATGCACGCCGTAAACAAAGTCCCCATGAACAGTCTCTAGTCTGAGACTCCGGATAGGTATCTCGGTGTATTCTCGTCCGTCGTTGGTGTGTGAAAGAACGTGCCCGACTTTGAGCGCCCCGACCTCAAGCCATGGACTCTCTTGATGAGCAGCTGTAGGATCCACGGCGCGCACTCTGCCAAACTCGTCGACGAAAGGGTGGCTCGGGGTGAAGAAGGCTGGCTCGTCGTTGATGGGGCAGAGAGTGATTTGTTCTCCGCGGACGGACGTGCGGACCACTTCACTCGACACGATGCCCCATTCGTTCGTATCGGCTGGAGTCAGTACCCGATCATGTTCTCGCAAGATCTCAATAGGCATTGACCCTTGACTGGTCATCACCGTTGTGCCTGCCAAAAAGCACGATGCTGGGGGCGGTTCCAAGTCTACGGCACGGATCCACGCCAATGGGTCCGCTTTGTGAGTTCAGCTGGTCGCAGCGACGGCGCTTCGTACATTTGAATGTGCACATTCCACACATCGATGTCCTTATACCCGATCTGCGCGGCCGCTACGACCACTCCGCACTGGTGATCCCGGACTTTGTGCTTGGCTGTACCCGTCTTTAGCATATCACCTGCCTGAGTGTCGTCGCTCATATGGACTTCTCCAACTGTATCGGTGTCAATGGAGCGCAGCGCAGCTTGTGCTATAACTTGGAACTGCTTTTCCCAGTCGGTCCAGAGCTCCTGCAAAATTGAAGGTACGAAGTCAGTGGTTGTATCACATTCGATTCGTACATGCAATTCTTACATGTGCGAAACCGAGCGTGTTTTGTGGAACTGACGTGAGGACCTTGGTCTTGATGGCTTCGTTGCTCATGGCCTGCAGTGCCACAGATGCCAGCACGTTCTCGACAATCAGCGGTAAACCACTGGTCATGTCGAGACGCGGTAAATAGACAAGGTCCACAGGTAGAAGGATCTGCATCAAATCTGGCGTGAACTTGGACCAGTCCTTGACATCGCCCTCCGTATGCGCGCTCGTCTGTGCTGCCAAAGCCTTGTTGAAGACATCGGAAAAGGTTGCCTCCTCGTTGGGGGCTTTGATCTGCTCCAGCCAGGCTTTGACCACGTCTGCAAATGAGCCACCAGCACTGTCGGTGCTGGGAACAGAACCGACAAGGTAAGGAGTACTGCCTCCGCGAAAGAACTCGTAGATAAAAAGAAGATTGGAGCGATAGTTACCGCCGCTGAATGACTTGGCTGAATCTTCTGCAATGCTGAACTGGACAGCTTGACATTGTTAGTTCCAACGCAAGATCATTTGTTCAGGCGGAACAGACCTTCTGTAGTCAATATCTCACGGTATAGTTGCTTGAATTTGTCGTTCTTTGCCAGAGTTCGGAATGATGGAAGTGCCACATCATTCAAAGCACTGTCGAACAATCAGATTCTGCACCCTTACAACATGGGGTATGCAGCTTGCTTTTCGATGTGCGCTTCAATGAGGAAAGGGACCAAATTCATGAGTGACGATCGCACTATAAAGGAATGGCTTTGTCCTGTACAGTGATTAGTGAAGCTGCCAAAGTCTGTCACAAGATTTGGGTGCCTACCCGGTTCGCGAACTTGACGAATCCATACTCATCGCCCGGCTGCGACGACAAAGCCATGGCCAGACTCGAAGCTGCGAATATATCGCCATCAGCCCTGACTTTCTTGTGGTTGTTGCGTATGTCCTCGTAGACATCCGATTTCTTCGGATCATAGCCCTCGACCAAGTCTCCCAATGTACTTAATTTTCCGTTGGTAACAAGATGATGGCAAAGCGCACGCGCTGAGGTAGCCGATATGATCGGTGCAGTGCTCTGTAGATCTTGGATCAGCTCTATTACCTTGTCTCGCAAGAGGTCCGTTGTGTCGGCCATGCTGGGCCAGATAATTGACGCGGTCGGTGGCACTGCGAGATGAATTGTCACTCAGGTATACTGGATTTTGATCCTCTATGTGATGGGGGAAACCACGAAGTAACCACTATTGTTAGGATAGGCAGGGCAGGCAAGACGAACAATGTGTCTCGAGATCTGTAAAGAGACAAGAACGACCTCGGGATGTTCTAGGTGACAATCCAGGCCTTGCGCCGGTGGAGAGCTGAAGCTGCATGTGTCGTGTCAAGACCGGTGGTTACCATAGCCTATCAGCATGCAAAGGAGAGATGGCGGCGTAGCTGAACTTGCTAGCTTCAGCTGGAAACCAGGTTCGTCCCGTCTCAGCAAGCGTTCATCGCTGCATTCGGTTCAAGCCTGTGAGAACTTATCAAAAAGCAATCGTCGGTACGGGGAGTCCCAAAGCAGTGCCCCTCGTTGTGGGAGAAGTTATCACGAAGGATTGTATTCGTCAGAATAACTGCTAATGATTGATAGGGTCTTGTCGCTACAGATCCAGGGCGAGAAATGTGTAATGTGGCACAGACGGATGGGGGTCAAGAGCTCTGGAGAGAACGTCTCGCGGCTGGGACTTCTACTCGGTATCTCTTTTCATAGATCAGCCCATTCCAAAGACGTCCACATACCAAACTTTTGCTCCGTCAGGCACAACGTGCTTGGCCGTGATACCATCGGCATAGTCTGAGATCTGCCATCAGCGTGCGATCCCGGGTTTTTCTCGGTGGACAGAATACGCTCCCGCATCCCTCGAAATAACTTAGACCCCGCCCAGACAGTCCCACCTTTCCACGGGGTAAGCAGTTCAGTATACCGCTGCGAGGGTCGCAGGCGAGGGCTCTTCAGCTCAGGGGAATCGTTGGTGCCGGTTCGCTCTTCGACAATGCTGATATTGGGAACGCTCCACGAGTCCAACATGCAGTCATTGACCCCCATTTGCTTCGCCAGCCATGCCCTTTCGTGATAGTGTATTCTCTCACTGGGCTCGGAGATCCACACGTATCTGTTCGCGGGCCGTCGGGACATATTTCTGGAGTCCCTTGCATGTACTCATGAGCACGGAAATACAAGACTGTGACAACGGAATCTGACTCTTCGACCAGGTATTCCAATACGTGTGTATTCCCTGCGTCGAAGACGCACACAAAAAGGCTTGTGGCGAGCTGTTGCTTCCAAACACTGCATCTACTCGGAGACGCCCACTTGGGCAATTCCACTCTGAGCGTGGCCTGGCCCCATGCAAGTGGTGCGACTGGCATTTCAGCCGGGCGTTGGAAAACCAGGTCTCCGAAGATCGATCCTGGGGTGCTACTTTCCACAATTGTGCTGAAGTTCGCGTTGTCAGAGATGGGCCTGCATATCCCCAGGGCTCGACCAGCGTCGCGCCACAAGCCATGAGATCTTCAATAGAACAGTCATCCATGTGTAGGCCGAGTATTCTCCTAAACAAGACCTCGCTGTCTACATCGTAATCGATTTCAATGCGGGGACGGGGATGCGCCAGCGGCAGGAGAGCAAAGACACGGTCCCGCTTGATTTGGCACCCGCAGCCGACAAAGTGGTACAGCAGCAAGGCAAGCGACGGCTTGACGTTCTCGCGCCGCGCTTGAGTCAGGTCGTTGCGTCTCCAGTTGAAGAACTTTTCACCCAGGGGTACAACTGCGTTTCTGTTTCGAGCTTGAGAGTGTACGTGCTGGAGGTAGGCGCCCAGAACAGTCATTTCGGAAAGGCGAGTACCGTCGAAAATGTACACTTCGGCTTCTTCCGGATTGAGTAACTCCTGAGCGATCCATACTCACTGCCAGTAATCATTGTTCCATAGAGTGTAGACTTGATCTGACATGTGATGTGTGTGATGGGGAGTCGAAGCACGCATGGTATGTTCCTCGTCATGAAATCGAATCAAGGCTTCGTTCCACGCCCCGGTTGAGTCAAGTTGGTCCCCCTTCCATTATATCGTTTACGTCTGCGAAGAATTGTTGCATTGTGGTGTCAAGTAGACCAAGCCATATGATCATCCTTGCTGCGTTCCAGTAGATCTGACCCATCTGCTGAACCTGATGGTTTTTCTCTTCTGCTTTGGATTGCTGGATACTGATGGCATCAATCCATAAGCTGCTTTCATGCTTGACTGTGTAATTGTCCGACCGCACGATTGCTTGACTCTGACGGTACGCATGAAGGAATTGATGGAGATTTTCGCCAATAGATAGAGGATGACCATTGGCTTGAATGTCGTGCTGAGGATGTGAAGGCTGCCATGTGTATGAGAGACAAGTGTACTTTGCACCACTCAGTCTCGCATGCCGAATCGTACATCGTATGGTTGCATCTGGCGGATCGAGGTAGAGATCAATGAGGCGGATAGAGTCGGTTGCATGATCGAGTGGCTCGTAGACAAAAGGCTCTAGAGGAGATTCTGAGAAGAATTCTTTGGTATGCATTTCGTTCGGTTCCTCGAGTTTGTGCCTTTCAGCGCTCGCGTCGTCTTGGGATCCTGTACGTTCGGACATGGTGAGGAGCTATGTGTTACCTCATACTTGAGAATGCGTGAAGATTGAAAAGATTGGAATGGGTGGAATAAAGAAGGAATGGGGTGATTCTAACTCAGCGTTGTGCCAGCCTGCAGTCAGAATATGTAGAGTCAATGCAAGATCATCTGGGCAAGTAAGCAGTTCAGCCTTGCTCCGCCACCACCATCAACCCTGTAAGTAGTAGAGTATACAGACGCATGGAGCGTCTACTACAGGTTATGTCGAGAGTGGTATATCGTGCGATAATTTTGAGCGCATGAGCATACGGAGGTGCTCCTTTTTTCAGTTGCTTTTTCTTACTTTTAGTGTGTCCAGAAGGTGGACGATGAGCACAAGAACGACAAGCTCCTTCGTAGCATACAAGGCTAAAAAGCGGAACCTTCATGTTGTAGATAACCACGACCGAGGGTTCGATGATTGGGAATGCAACATACATCTAAAGATATCGTGGAAAGTTGTCGTAGAGTCCGTGACCCAATCTCTCGGTATTCGGCAACGGTCACGGCCCGCCTTTCGCCTTGGACCCTTCACGGCCAAGTCGACAGCTTACGTCCACCCTTGCAGCCGCCAACATCTACACTAGCTACGTTTCCTAATGCAACAATTCATTCTCTACAGTACCTTCACTTTGCGTTGTGCCCTTACCTTTGCTGACCGCGTTTGCTGACCTTCCACGCCCAATGCGACCGTCCACGTTTCCACAACTTCGACCCGATTGAATCGACACGCGCACACCTCTCACATAACGATAGAAGGTATTAACAATAGGCGGACATGCCCTCTGTCGCACAATGGAGAGGCACGCCGAAGGTCAAAGGCGCGTCTGAGAGCATCCGTATGGCTCTGCTCACAGCGTCTCTCATCGGCCTTCAGTACGCTCACATGCACAATCGACACACAAGTATCTCTATTCTAAAAGCTATACAGATTCACATGGAACGTCGAAATGACATACTGCACCCCCTACCTTCTCGAGCTCGGCCTCACCAAGTCCAAGATATCCCTCGTCTGGGTCGCCGGCCCCCTCAGCGGCCTCATAATGCAACCCATCGTGGGCGTACTCGCTGACCGCTCGACCTCGCGCTGGGGCCGCCGGCGGCCCTTTATGTTCTTCGGCACAATACTCGTATCCATGTTCCTACTGTTGCTGGGCTGGACGAAAGAGGTGGTGCGGTACTTTGTCAAGGACGAGGAGAGCGCAAAGAGCAAGACAATTGTAGTTGCGGTGTTGGCGATATATGGCATTGACTTTGCGATCAATGCTGTGCAAGGGAGCTGTAGGGGCTTGGTGGTGGATACGCTGCCGATATCGAAACAGCAGCAGGGGAGTAGTTGGGCGAGTCGCATGGTTGCTGTTGGGTCGCTGATTGGATACGGAGCTGGCGCAATTGATCTGAGGAGCGTATTTGGGCCGATGCTTGGGGATACGCAATTTAAGCAATTGACAGCTGTGGCGGCTATGACGCTGTGCTGCGCTGTGGGGACAACGAGCTGGGCTGTCACTGAGAGTGTGAGGGTGGTGGATGGGGAGACCGAAGACAAGATCAGTCCGCTGGAGGTGCTGCAGACGATTGTCAAAACAGCTATGGAACTGCCGAGAGGGATCCAAGCAATCTGCTATGTGCAGTTCTGGGCTTGGATTGGTACGTTCTGGCTCTACGCACCATATTATCTTTCATACTGACAGCTTCCAGGATGGTTCCCTTTCCTTTTCTACAGCACGACGTGGGTTGGCGAAGTGTATCTGCGCTACGAAGCACCAGCCGATGTCAAGGCGTCTGCCGATCTGACTGGCAAAGTAGGACGTGTAGGCTCCACTGCACTCATCTCGTTCAGCATCATCACATTTGTTATGTCGATTATACTGCCCTTCATTGTCAAGTCGCCAGAAGATTTCACGTCACGGACACCGAAAAGTATGGCAGGTGCTGCTACGGGAGTGGAGAAATACAAGCCTTCCCTGCTCACTGCCTGGACAATAGCACATTGCCTCTTCGCGAGCTCGATGATGTTTGCGCCATTCGTGCAAAGCCTGAGGGCGGTGACTTTCATCATAGCTGTGTGTGGAGTGTAGGTGCATCCCTCGACTGGTATGACCCATGTGCTAACAAGTGACAGGTCCTGGGCCGTCGCTTCGTGGGCCCCATTTGCCTTCCTTGGAGTTGAAATCAACCGCCTTTCGCAGTCCAACGGTCACGCATACTCCCACACAGGCCGGAGCTCGATCGACCTCGACTCGCCAAAAACCTTGCACCTGAGCGCAGGACTGGAGGAGGGCAGGGAAGGCAGCAACTCCGGCGGTGCAAGTTCTGGAAAGTATCTGGGCATCATGAACCTGTACACGACGCTACCGCAATTTGTAGGCACGGGAATATCCTGGGTGGTGTTTTCGATACTGGAGCCTGGCAAGAGTCCTGAGTTGAGCGAGGCGCCACCGGAAGAGCACCATTCGACGGAAGGGCCGAATGCGATTGCTGTGTGTCTGTTCATTGGGGCGTGCTGTGCATGTTTGGCTGTGTTAGCGACGAGGCGGTTGAAGAGGATACAGAACTATTGATAGGATTTGGGAATTAGACACTGTCACACCCAGTTCGTTCAGCATCATAGTAGTGCTTGTTCTTCTCGGTGTCTCTAAGCCGGCGTCGTACCTCAGGACTATCTTTCTGCATTTCTAGAGTCGACAGGCTCCTCAACACGGGATTTGCTAGTTTGCAGGCTAGGTAAAGACGATGGCGCAGGAAATGGTTGGGGTTCCACCTTCCGCCTTCTACGGTTATTCTAGAAGGGCAGGTGCGGCTAGCATGCAACGCTGACAACAGCAAGGGATCCAAAGACCAATGCAAAAAGTTTCAATGTTTTCAATACAGCTTGAATGCAGACACAATAGGCCCACGAAGACTTGTGTTGTTCTATTGCGTAGAAGACGGCCACCTTACGAGAGCGATCACGACCAATGGCAGCAGGGACACGTCCAAAAGTAAGTCCTACGCGTACGCGCGGGCAAGGTCGGCGTTAGCCCAGCAGCTTGTGCTACCATCCACTACTGCGAGTTGCTGCGAGTGTAATTGAAGGCAGGCCTCTGAATCGTTGCGTCGTGGTGTAGCTTGGATGAGCACACGCGTGCACGTCCTTGGAAGAAGAAGCGGTAAAGAAAATGCCCTGTTTGCCTCTGCAAAAACTGTCACTCTGGAAATTTTGTCGTGCAACCAGCAAGCGTCGTTGACTGCCCACTTTCTTTCGCCCAGACCCAAACAAGTCGGCCGCGGTTTTCTCCACCCTAGCCGCAATCAGTTACACAAGCAAGAGAGGCGACTAGTCCACCCGCCAGCATTTCTGCGCGAGAACACTCACCACACCACCGCCCTCAACAACTCGCCACCCTGCAAATCGACATCACTGATCTGCCAAGATGTCTGAGCCAATCCGGAATAAGAAGATGGACTCCATCTCCGCTCCGTAAGTGCGCTCTCCCCCGCTACACTCTTTTTTTTGCGCTTCACACGCACAACACACTGCAAACCACCGTCGCCATGGATATGCCCAAATCTAACACGGGCGCCACCAGTACCCCCCAGAACACACCCGCAAATGCTGCTCCCATCTCGTCGCGCGCCCAGCAGCCCGGCGTCGGTACCATCAAGGAAGGTAAGTCGCAATATCTGGTTGTTGTTGTTCCTCGCGTTGCCCCTCCGAGCCCCGCGGTCCGCGCAGAGAGAAGGCCTGACCGCTAATTCAAAATTTTGCAGAGGATCTCGAGCGCACAGCTGCCGGTCTCTTCGCGTCAAACCCCGCCCTCGTCGCCATGATGCAGAACAAGCTTGGCTCCCTCGTCGGCCGCTCAAGCGGCTACATTGAGTCGCTGCCCGCATCGGTCCGCCGCCGCGTCGCTGGCCTCAAGGGCGTCCAGAAGGACCATTCCAAGCTCGAGGCAGAGTTTCAAGAGGAGGTCCTCCAGCTGGAGAAGAAGTACTTCGCCAAGTTCACACCTCTCTACCAGACCCGCGCAAAGATCGTCAACGGCGCTGCCGAGCCTTCCGACGAGCAGGTCAAGGTTGGCGAGGAGCAAGACGAGGACGATGAGGACGAGGACAAGCCCGAGACTGAGCTCAACAAGGACGAGGGCAAGGATGTCAAGGGTATTCCAGAGTTCTGGCTGAGCGCCATGAAGAACCAGATCTCGCTCGCAGAGATGATCACAGACCGGGACGAGGCTGCCCTCAAGCACCTCACCGACGTCCGCATGGAGTACCTCGACCGCCCCGGCTTCAAGCTCATCTTCGAGTTTGAGGACAACGAGTTCTTCTCCAACAAGACCATCACCAAGACTTACTTCTACCAAGAAGAGAACGGCTACGGTGGCGACTTCATCTACGACCACGCTGAGGGCGACTCGCTCGACTGGAAGGCTGGCAAGGACCTGACCGTCCGCATCGAGAGCAAGAAGCAGAGGAACAAGAGTGAGTTCACCACGAGACGTCTAGTTCGACTTTACTGACTATGCCAGACACAAAGCAGACGCGCGTCGTTAAGAAAACTGTGCCCACCGAGTCGTTCTTCAACTTCTTCGACCCACCCAAGCCCCCACAGGACGATGACGACGCCACCTCCGACGTTGAGGAGCGCCTCGAGCTCGACTACCAGCTTGGTGAAGACATCAAGGAGAAGCTCATTCCCCGTGCCGTCGACTGGTTTACCGGCGAGGCCCTGCAGTACGAGAACATCGAGGACTTCGACGAGGGCGAGTTTGAAGATGAGGACGACGAGGATGAGGACGAGCTCAGCGACGACCGTGACGAGGATGACGAGTCGGATGATGAGGTATGATCATTGGGCATGTCGAACCAAACGCTTAGAATCTAATAAATTACAGAACGATGGCACAAAACCCAAGCAGGAGGCTGCTGAGTGCAAGCAGAGCTAAACTGCTCTCACATTGCACATGGTTTCCATGTTCGGGAACTTTTGGTCTCTGTTCTTCAAATCTAGATCCTGGCATCAGAACGCTTGGTTGCTGTCTCGCGGTGTAGGCCTTCGCTCTGCATACCCATACCCCATTGTCTTCCACGACTAATACTGCATTGAAAGATCTGGCGAAGGTCTGTCAGCAATAACACCATTGCAAACCTGTCTGCAATTTCCTCAATGATTCGCACATTTCCTTACTTATTTAACATGGACACGATCACTAGCATGTTTGGCGTCTCGTCTGGTGGAGTTCTGAACCTCTTTGATGGCAGCTGTTTCATTAGAGGAATGGAGAATCGGTCTTCGATACGGTCACAAAAAGTTCTAAGATTTTATGTCTAATTTACGGCAACACTCGTTTTGTGAAGACTACTGATTCCTTGTCCGAGCTTTGGTTGAGTTTTCCACATGATACATTATGGCAAACACGGCCTGGCTGCACTCGTATTGCGTTGTATCCGATGACCACGACCAAGTGAATATCAACGTGAGCGATGTTAGCGCGGGGTAGCGGGGCCTGATCGGCCGAGCCTCGGCGCTGGTAAATTTCTAGGAAAGCAACAACTTTCTGGACCGCGAATGCGCGAGAACCACCCAAGCCTCACCACCTCTTTTATCGCTTTTTGAAACATACTACCGTTTCCTCTAAGATACCAAGCTCCACGTCCGCGCCTGACTGTATTTACATCGCCCGCATTGCGCATTGCGACACCCGAGACCCAAGCACATCATGGCGCGCAAGAACCCAAATATTGTCGTTACAGGTACACCTGGTGTGGGGAAGACGACACACGCCGAGCAGTTGGCGCGAGCGACAGGCTTCCAACACCTTTCTGTCAACCAGATTGTGAAGGACGAGGGCTTTCACGAGGGCAAGGACGAGGAGACTGGCAGCTGGATAGTAGACGAAGATAAGGTACGCGTCTTCGCTCGCGAAGCCCACAGACTCAGACCATTGAAATGCTAATCCCCTCCAGCTACTTGACCACCTCGAATCCCTCCCTTTGCACTCCACCGGCGGCTACATCCTCGACTGGCACGCATGCGACCTCTTTCCCGAGCGCTGGATCGACCTCGTCATCGTGCTGCGCTGCGACTCGACGATACTGTACGACCGGCTTACGGCACGAGGATACAAGGGCAAGAAGCTGGAGGAGAACATGGACAGCGAGATCATGCAGGTGCTGCTGGATGAAGCGAGGGAGGCGTACAAGGAGGAGATTGTGGTGGAGTTGAAGAGCGAGAGTAGTGAGGATGTGGAGGGGAATTTGGAGAGGGTGGAGATGTGGGTTGAGGGGTGGAGGAAGGATATTGCTGGAGGGGAGGAGTAGGGTCTGGCGGACTGGAGATTTAATAATGTTGGGGATGCGCACAAGGAGCTGTTGAGTTGGTGGTAAGTGAACGTCCTTCCTTTCTGATATACTACTCGACGCCTTCAAGCCTTCGTTCCCTTCAGCCAATCCTTCAGCTTATTCAGCGCCTTTCCACGGTGGCTGATCTTGTTCTTCTCGCTCTTGTCCATCTCCGCGTACGTCGTGCCTTCGTACTCAAAGCATGAGTCCCAGCCTAAACCTTATCAGTATCATACCTTCGTTCACGACACCAGCTAACTCACCAAAGACAGTAGGTCCCCGACTCGCGACCAGCTTCCCGTCTGTTCTTCCCTGGAACAGCACTGGCTCATGGCCCGGTCCCTCGCAATACGCGAATGTACACACTGCTTGGGCCGACTTGTCATCGAAGCCTTCGAGCATCTTGTGCATTTGGGACGCACCGAGAGCGAGCATAAACCATTTGCTGCGATGGCGTTAGCATACGATAGCGTTAGCATATGCCGTCAAAAGGAGAAGCTCGAGGCACTGCAGGACAAGAACGTATAAGCCTTACATGTATGGGCCGGGTAGATCGTTCATCGCTTTGAAGCAGAGACATGTGTCTTCAACGAGGACAGGGCCATTGATCTAGTCAAGGCATTAGCATGATCGATAGATCGAGTGATCTAGAATAAAACATACAGTCTCTGCAGCTCTCCGTGCCTTATCTGTCGTGACCTCTTCGACCGTGCCTTGGATCTCGACTATATCGATGTTCTGGTTCCGCAGCTCGATTATGCCTTCGAGAATGGCTTGAACTTCGGCCAGCTTGTTTTTGTTGCCGGTAATGAAGTTGAGGGTGGTGGGTAGTGTGGAAGCCATAGCACCGGTAGTTGTTGTGTTGAGAGAACGATAGCTTGTGTATGATGTGCTTTGGAAAGATGAATTGGTTCCCAATTTGCTGGCTGGTCAGGCCGTACTTTGCTCAATTGTAGGGTAAGTCTCAAGGAATCTCAAGGTGTTTTGCCTCAGAGACTTATGTCCCACGTCGATAACAGTCGCTCTTGATTCCGCAGTCTTGATAATCTGCCATCTTGTAAGCAACTTGGTGTGACTCTTCACGCGGAATTGAAGTGCATCGCAGTATTATTGGGTGACATACCACGGAAAGGGCTCACTGCAGAGTAGTAACAGAAGGCTGAGGTTACTTTGACAAGGCTATCGGAGGCTTGTTGCCAATGTGAGTCCCGAATGGCTAAGTCCAGCCGACAAAATTGAGTGATGCTGCTCGAAGAGGGAAGGCGCAACGCAACAGCCTAGACTGTATTGGGACATTAGCGCCCTTTCACTTTCGATGAAGTTGTGGTACCTGACGCGTCAACTAGCCTTGCTCATCATCAAACACGTCTTGTCGACCAATTCCTCGGGTGCAAAGTACTCCGTTGCGCTCTGGAGATACAATCTGCGGCTATATGGCTTGTAGATCCGCACGTCGTTCCATCGATTGAGGCTCACACCTTGCTGGCGCGGTGACTGGTCGAAGTTTGGTCTTTCCTCCAGGACACCAAATTCCTCAACCAGACTTCAGTTCTGCCGGCCAACACAAGAAAAAATGGCTTCCCTAAGGACCCTATTTCTTGGGGTGTATGCCTCTAATGCAGTTATAAGGGTGCTCTTCCTGCCGATATGCTACATCCTTCTGCTTACTCCGTTCTTCACGCTTGCTGGTTACTTCCTCGGGTTCGGACAGTCGATAAGAGCATATGTACCCGAAGAGTTCTCTTGGACCGACCTACTGCCGCAAATCGTGCTCTCGGCTGTCTTTCTACTGTTGCCAACAAGACTCTTGTCTGGTTGGTCTAATGCTAGCACGATTAGTGATGGAGGGAAGAGGAGGGTACAATCGCTGCCATATTGGATACCTGGGTTCCGGAACTTCTGGAGTATTGTGTCTGGCGGAGAAACATGGCTGAAGGGTGTTCGGTAAGTTCTACTTACGCTTCGATGTTCACACGCTGATAGTTCTGCAGCGACTCCACAGTCGAAAGTATTGTGGCATACAACGCTTTTGGAGGAAAACACAGCATTGTGCTTAAAGAGACACTAACGAAGGACTCATTACTGTGTCAAGTTCACCAGAATGGAAGCAACCTTCAAGTTCCAAAGAGGATTACGTCGACCACTATGCGCAATGCTTACAGCATGCCGAGTAACTTCGAGGACCACTATTTCGAATTGGAGAGCACCATCAAACAGCAGATACAAGTCGAAATATACGAAGAAGTGGCGCAACAGCTCACGTCCGCGACTCTAAACACACTGTCTGAAACGCTGCCAGACTTCGTCACGTTCAACTCCTCGATCGTGGATCAGATGCAATGGGAGCGCGTTGCGGACGTCGAACTCACCGACGGCACGTCGGAAGCAGAGTGCAACTTCTGGGCTCTAGTCAACGAGTTCTGTTGCAACGCCGTGCTACCCTCCATTATTGGTGCGCAGTTCACAGAATCGTATCAACTTCTTGCTACCGATTTAGCATCCTTCAATCGGCGGTACTGGGCGCTTGCTCTGGGTCTGCCACGTCTGTCTCCTATTCAAGGTTTACCAGGTGCTGCTTTGGCACAGAAGCGCCTCACAATGAACTTCGCCAAATTGTTCAGGGAATTGACGAATCCCCCCGTGAAGCGAGTACCCGACGACGATGAGAGCATGAGTGGGGAGGAGACCGACGCAGATATCCTCACGCCGATAGCCAAACTCAACAACACGTTCACCAAACACGACCTTCCCATAGCTACGCGAGCATCAATCGCTCTGCAGATCATTCATGGAGTCGTCGCAGAAGTCGTCCCGCTTGTCTTCTGGACTCTACTACATGTTTACTCCTCACCCACAAGCTTCGCAGCAGCAGCTGAAGGCACAACGCCACTCGAGAAAATCAAACAAGAAACTGGACGCTGGGCTCAAGCCATTCAACCTCCTTCGATACACCCTTCGTTCCCCGCACCACCGGAGATCGTCTTCAGTCCAGGTGCCAAAGACATCTCGTCAGGCGATGTCCCTCACCTAACGTCCTGCATCAACGAAGCTCGCCGTCTATACAGCACTCCCAATGCCATCTATCAGGTCAAGCAATCTTTCAGCATCCACGAAGCCAGCGTGCGGCGCGGCGAAACAGACGAGTGGGAACTGGAGGCCGGCTCATACATTGACGTCGGCCTATCGCAAATACTCGTAAACTCCTCTTCCACTATCTTCCCAGAGTCAACAACATACAACCCCTACAGGTTCCTCGTCAATCCTTCTGGCACATCCTCCGTCCTCTATCCTACAGATAAAAGCCGGCCATACAAGACATCACTCATAATCGCCATCGTGACCGGCATCATCCAGCTCTGGGAGATCGCACCCGCGCCAAAGAAGTCTTTCTTCGACCACATGCAAGAAGCACGAGAAGAGGCACAGATTGGCGCGCAGGCGCTGAACGCCGAGGAGAAGGCTGCGAAGAATAAGGAGATGAAAGAGAAAAGAGAGAAAGAGAGCAAGGAGACGAAGTGGAAAGTACCACAGGCTGTGGATGCGAGCTTTGTCAAGGTTCCCAAGGCAGATATCAGGGTTCGGATTCGTAGGAGGGAGAATCTGCCTGCGAAAGCTGTAGTGAGAAGATAAGCTGATATGTGTGTTGAGCAAGGCTTCGAAGATGTATGGCTTCCGCACAGATTTCTAGACAAGCATTTGGTAAATAAAACGATCACATCAATTACCTATTACCAGTTCTCCCGCTGCTCCCATTCCCCGCGTCCTCCTCCGAACTGTTGACGCCCACTTTCCGTCAGACTAGCGGTGAGCCCTTTCGTTTCCAAACCCTTAAGTACGGGAAATCACTGCGCATCCACGCGAGCTGTGATTCATGAACGCACTGTAGCGCCGAAACTCTCGATAGGTCATGCAGCGATAGTAAGCTCGAGCGTCAGCGGAAGCTAGCAACTTTCCCGTATCACGCCGCATTTGAGCACGTGGACATGCAAATACGACTCGTATTGTGCAGCTTGCTGGCATGAGGAGATGGAGGAACAGGCGATTTAGCCGAGGAGTACTGCTTGATCTGGAATGGGAAACGTTTTGGCTGATGTCAATGTGCAGCGTCGGAGCTTGGAGACGACGATGTTGACTTCATAGCTTCTGTGTTTTAAGCAAACGTGAAATAGTCAATTTAGGGTTATTGGCAGTGACAATCCGAACGAAAGATACGTCTCCAAGCACCGCATATTGTGAACGAACATCTTGATGCAACATCTTATGTGTGAGGGTAGGAGGGGAGCGTGGGGGTCAACAGTCGCTGCAACGTAACAGCGCTGCCGTTCCTTTCAGTCCCAAACACATGCAGGTACGTCACGTTGGCAGATGAGACGAGGTTTGTGTCTTGTCAATGTCATTCCGTGATCGTACTTTTCCCGCACCGCATAACACCAGATGTCATGAAATGGTACATCTATGCATGCAGTCACTGCCGCGGGAGCTCATCAAGGGTATGTCCATTCGTTGTAAACATAACACCTTTTGGTATGCCCATATCATGCCGAAGAAGTTGAAAGACCCAGAACCCCATGCCTAATCAACCGCAATCGCTTATACCTCCTCGAGAACTTTCTCCTTGAACTCGCGCTCGACCTGGGCATTGTTAGCTTGGCTTGTGAGTATGATGAGGCTTTGGGTTGTACCTTCTGGCCGGCGTCGTCCTGGTTGGACTCGCCGTGGAGACCGAGGAGAGCACCAAGATCGAACTTGGGTGCCTTGAGGAGCTTGACCTTTCGGACGTGGACCTGTGCCAAATTAGCCTTGTGCTCTCACTTCTGTATTCCCGCGTGCTGAACATACGTTCTGGAGAGGGTAGATGCCCTGGGTGGCCTTCTCGATCTCGCGACCGATGACCTCGGGGATGAGCTTCTGGGTGAGCTGGGCGAGGGTGCACGAGCTTGCGTCACGGGCCATGATCTCGACCATCTTCTTGCGGATGGCCCTGATCTGCGAAGAGGCGGCGTATGTGGTCTTCTTGATCTGGTTTGGTCGTCGCTTAGTGAAGCCGATGGCGAAGAGACGGAGGAGGTAGTCGTCGGTGGTCTTGACAACGACGTTGGCCTCGATGAGGGTTTGCCACTTGCGGACGAGCGACCTCAGCTTATCGGAGGTGAAGTCGAGGCCGTGGAAGTTGGTCAGGCAGTTCTTGCCCTGAACCTCGTCGACGCGGAGCTTGACCTTGCGGAACGCGTGGTCCTCATCCTTCTGGAGATCGGCCAGCGAGACCTCGAATATCCGGCCCTTGAGGGCGTCGTTTGCGTTCTTGATACCGGTCGTGCGGTTGACGAGAGTCTTGCCTACACTGCGAGGGGGGGGCAGGTCAGTATTGCATCGATTGCGCAGATTTTGCGCTGGCGGCGGAAGTCTTACTCTCGGACGGCGAAGGTTCCTGGGGCCTTGACGTTGTACCAGTCCTTCTTTGCGAAGGTGTCGGTCTTCTTCTTGAGACCCTTCTTTCCCTTTGAGAGGCGCTTGTTCTTTCCGACAGCCATGTTTGCGACTCTGGTGTTGTGGACGTCGAAGCGTGTGGGTGTGTCGAGGTCAAATCGCTTGCAATCGCTCTTGCAATATTGATGGTGCTACTGCTCGCTTGGTGGGCGCGCTAGCCGCCTTGGTAGATGACGTAAGCAAGCACGACCCTCATCATTCACTTGTCACCCATCTCGCAACCACATCCCCATCTATTGCATTTCCATCAAAACCATGCCAATGTTCGTTCGCAACTGGGAAGGGTATTACCGCTGCATTGTCGGCCAATTTCCCAACACCTGTACAATCGTAGTCCTGAAGCCTTCGATGGCACATCACAAGCTTGCTCGCCTAGTCAAGCCAGTAGAGAATTGCCAGCCGTATTCCACACTCGAAGACTTCAGCAATATGTCGCATCACCAATAAGAGACAAATGCAAGGTACAAGGAGGAATTCAATTTCAAGGGCACAATGTAATAAGTAAGATTGCTGAATTGCTGGTGTAGGTAATGTGTTCCTAGCCACTATCTCTAATACTTTGCCGCGCCATGAACACCATGGCATGACATCTAGCCACCGAAGGTTCCGGTGAGCCACATGACACGCTCCAGACCTGTCCTGTCACGAGCCCGTGAAGAGCCTCGCCCCCAGCTGCTACTCCGCTACCGTCAACATGAGCTCAGCCGCAGCCGAGTGGCTGTGCTATGATCCGCGAGCACCGCGAGTGTGCCCCCACACAACTTGCTTCTCTCACCGGAAGCCGCGAGGTCATGACGTACTAGTGCAGCTAGGACGTCTCGTTGCTTCTGCGGTCTTTTGGGACCAGTGCCAATGTTTCCCTGGTCTGTTCAAGGCGTGGCGTGGTCGAACTGTGCTTCGACTTAGGTGGCTCTGAAGGGGCTTGTAGTTCTTGAGTCACCGGCTTTTGCGACCAGTGTGTCTTGAAGGTCGACACAATATATGCGACCACTTTAGTGCGGCAGCTTTCATTGTCGCTTCCATCGAGCGGCTTGGCCACACCTCTTGGTGGTACTGACGGGCTCATGGTTGGTGGACAGTCAACGCTGCCTTCGGCAAAAGTATCGACGAAGGTCCCGAGTGCATTCGAGTTCGATAACATGCCACCCACTCAAGTCTTGACAGGCGAACGGTCACGATGCTGGCCATACACACCCTGGCTCTGGTGAAACTTTTCGAAGTCTGGAAAAGAGATGTAGCCATCTGGTTCATATCAGCAGCCGAAAGGCACACTTTCTGGGAGGAGAGGAGGCTTACCTTGCTGCCTGTACTGCCTAACATAGCGGTCGCTCTCGCTTCTCCACATAGTCGGGCTTTCGTAAGAGTAGGACGAGGTTGACTGATATGCATTGTTTCTTGACTCTGTTGGAGATGACGAGGTTGGTGTCGGTGGATTTTCGCCTCGCGGTGTTGTGGGTGTTGAGACTACTTTAGCGAGGAGAGCATGTGCTTTGGTCGGACTTCCCGAAGAACTGGCCGAATCCCTTCGAGGCATGGACATCAACGTAGTCAGGCATGGTGAGGATACCGTCGATGGCGTGAGAGGTGGGCGACGGCTGCCTGATCGTGATCGTGGTGCTTCTGTTGGTAGCGAATAGTAGTATCGAGCGTTGTTCGTCATGATTGCTGTTGTCTTTTCGAATTGTGTTACGGTGGGGATTTTGATGTGAGGACGAAGATAAGAATTCATGAATAGCAGGAAGGCCAGGTACCGATAGTAATAATGGTCGTCAGACGGGTGCCGAGACGCCATTCACCCCATACTAACAGCATGAAAGACAGCCACTGCATCGTGCAGGGCGACCCATGTCGGGCGGCGCTGCATCAGCAAACGGACATCCCCACTCTCACGCCTTCGCTTTTCTCTGCTGGGATGCATGCTAAAGCGCGCCGCCGAAAACGTGGACCCGTTTAGATTTAGTATCTTGCAGGGGTGATGTGCTGTCATCTGGTAACTCGTCCAGAATCGCCCCCAACGCATACGGGGGCCACCGCACGTCAATATGTCTACTGCACGTCTGAGCTGGCCACAGCGAAACGGTGCAAAAGTAGCCACTGCTATCTGCTTCATCACTTGGTCATGCTGTGAGCTTGCTCTGGATTGGCTTCTCAACACGCTTGTTCAGGCAGTTTTGCAGTTTCGGCTCTTCAAAATGCCTGATTGGCATTGCGCGTCCGATCCAAGACTCCAAGGTTCGTCGGAAGAGCGGCTGCTCAGCCAGAGTCTCGATCAGGATGAATGTCATCGAATCGGCGGATGAAATCCGGATTGCGCTCAAGGATCAGGCCCGCATCGTCATCGCTATTTTTGAGGGCACGTTCAGTACCTGGCAATCACGCCGGCACGCCAGCATTACTTTGTAGTGTTCCTGAATTTCGGAACGTCAATCCCATACACATTCGTTTTCCAAAACGTTAACCAACATCGATCTGGACCGTTAAATGGCATGTGCGAGTTGATGAAGCAAACGTGGTCGACTGCTGCCTCACTCTGCTGTGACGACATTGTCTCCGGATGACCTTTCCGTCCCTGTGTGTCATGCTTCTGCAGATTACGCAGCTCATAGTAAAGAGTCGAGAACATCGATGGGCAAGGTCATCCATGGCAATATGTCGCACCCCGGGTGATCCGCTTGGAGCATAAGTAAGACCGCAAAAGCAGCCGACGACAAGCACTGCACAAACCTTCGATTATTCGGTGAATTTCGAACTTTCTTACGATGATTTAATGATGCTGACATCGATGTTTCCTATTTACAGCATCGTTTTGCGCGGCGATTGAGCGATGGCCACATTACTGCTCGCACTTTGCCGCCTTTCCATTTGCTGGCTGGCTCGTACCCCTCATGTGTCTTGGTCTCCGCTCTTGCTTGCCTGGCGAACAGGATAAGACGCCTCTTAGCCTTGCATTCACAGTCTGTATCTGGAGTCAAATCAGCTCGTTTTGGAATCCGCTTCCACGTCAGCCGTTATGGCCGCAGCTGAAAACGTCTCTTGGTGCTAGTAAGTTAGGTAAAGCGGGGCGGGTCGATTCTCGCACACACAGATGTGCGACGGCGCTCATAACTATTTTGTCAACCTTTAGGACACACTAAACGCTACAATTATTGGTTCAAATAATGCTAAACCCAAGTGAAGTGCTTGACTCCCAAGGTTGCAGTATCCTCCTGCCCGACTTTATAGGACTTGTGAGGTGCCTTCCTAACATAGCCAGCCTTCATTTGTGCTTCAGCGATTGCATCAAGAAAAGGTCACTGATGCTTCACAACACAAGCCGTTCGTGACGAGCGGTCAACGCTACTAATGTAGACCATCTTTAAGGCGCCCGATACATGCCATGCTGCCCAGTATCTCATGTAGCTACTGAGGGTCGAGGCTAGCTACCGCAGCACAACGCACGTGTACAAGTACAAAGCGCTTCGAGTACATGTACCCGTCTCTAGTAACCAGGCCCGAGAAGCGGGTACATGTAGGACACCCGTCATAACCGCGGCCGTTAAGGAAAGCGCCACATACGCCCTTCAAATTGTATGTACCCGTGGACTCATCCATCTTTCTAGTATGTACAGGCTCGCAATGTATTTCTTTCAAATAGTCACATCGACCTATTAGCAATCTGGATAGCGTAAAGATGCTATGCTGCAATAGTGTGGTCTCAACACAACCCCTCTTCATCACACCCTCCCACACTCTTCGCCTCCAACTCCATCCCAAAGTATATTCTCCGCGCATCCAGACACGGATCCATGGGAGATCTCACGCCGATCCTATCCGAAAGTCTCACCATAGCCGTAACAACAACCGCACCACCATGACAGAGTGGGCCTCGCATATGCACCGGTACTCCTACGATAATTACCACATTTCACGCTTTCCGCTGGTGCTGAATCCAGGTGCCAGTAGACGGGGCCATACTCCACTGTATATGTACAAGTGCTCAAGTGTTAATCTATGGGGATATTCACAATCGCTTAAAGAGGGCTGTGTGTAGACTAAGTGGATACCATGGCATCGAAAGAAGCGGTAAGAGCCCAACGCGGCCCGCACCGATTATAGCCTTTCATCGCGCGGAATCAATTTTCCCATGGTATGACTCCCACGCAGAGATGCGAATTTTCGAGGCTACAAGGCTGCTGCAGTCATCCGATCAGCGGGCGTTGAGCGCGGGTAGGGCGGACGACTTGACTGGGATGGCAGATCTTAAAGAGTGGAGGTGGTCTCGTGCAACATGTGAGCATTTGTGTTGTGCCATGCAAGCATTGTGGACGCAAGTCACGTCGGGTGTAGATGCAGTACCGATGATGTATTTATCTTCGCTGATAGCCCGACTTCGTAGGTGTAGTGAAGAGACGTGGAATACGTCCATAGAAGGCAACATACATGGCACAACGTCAGTGGCATGTAAGCGCCACAGCTGGGGTCGACGCACACTGCATGGATATTCGTCGTGCGCCGGTAACTTCGAGCGGTCTATTTCCATTCTTACAGAACTTCTTATCTGAATGCGTGGGATCGTCACTCTAGACTTTTGCGCGGAACAAGCTATGCCGAAGTGGTTGCTACGTGCATTAAATGACAGGCCAATCGCATCGTGTCTGCGTGCCAGATGACCATCTACTTGTAGACTGTTAATGCGCTTACGTGCATGGTGTTCTGCGATTGGAGTCAGGAGAGCTAATAAGAAGAGAGGTATCCCACTTACATCAGTGATCAATATCTTCCCAACCCCGGCCCTTTACGTTCGCCAATTCGTCCATGGACATGACGTGACCAGTCGTAACTGCAGAATGTCAGCATAAGCTTGGGTGCATCGGAGAGTCGTCAAGCTGCAGGGCCACGACGCAGAAGATGGACGGCCCATCGATGAAAATACGTACAATAGCCAGCCTGAATCTTTGCATCAATCTCCACGCGACTATCCGCTGGGATCATATCTTCGGGAATCGGGATGCGCTCATGGATTGGGATGCCTTGCTCGACGATGGCGTCGTGCTTCATGTTACTCATGCTCAACATGCGGTCGATTTTGGTGATGCCTAGCCAGTGCAAGATATCCGGCATTAGTGCCTGGAATCTCATGTCCTTGACGCCAGCGATGTTTTCCGTTCGCTTGAAGTACTCGCTAGCGCGATCTTCACCTCGCTTGCGTGCATTGTACACAAGGTACTTGGTGACCTCGCCGAGCGCACGTCCTTCTTTGCGGAAGTATATTACGACACCGCTTCCTCCTCGCTGAGCTTCTTTGACGGCCTCCTCGATACCGAAGGTGAGATATGGACGGCAGGTGCAAATGTCGGAGCCGAAAACGTCACTTCCGTTGCATTCGTCGTGGACACGAAGGGCTAGTTTTGCATTGGGGTCTGACATCTTGGCTGGGTCGCCGAAAATGTATACTGTCATACCGCCAATAGGAGGGAGGAACAGCTTGATGTCGTGGCGTGTGATCAGCTCAGGATATGAGCCACCGGTCTCCTCGAACAGGGTTCGCCGAAGCGTTCCTTCGTCTAGGTAGAGATTAGTGGAATCTAAGAAGATTGAAAAGTTGAAGACGTACCGATGTTGAAGCGCTCTGCAACACCAGGCAGATACCAAACTGGCTCGACAGCGACCTTGGTCACAGCTATGTCACCCTGTTCATTGACACAGATTTTTCCATCGACGGTGATACGTCCATCCTTAACGCTGTTCTCCATCTCAGGAACTCTCATATGTGCACGAGTGATGGCGATAGTAGGTCGAATCTCAACGTCATCCTTATCCATGGTTTCTTTGAACAGCCACGGAGCCAAGTGACCGTACGGATCCATAGCCACGATCTTCTTCTTGTCGGTCCATTGCGGGAAGGGTCCGATCTTTGCAGCGGGTTCAGTGTTCGTGAAGTCCGGTTTGTGGGTGATGTCGAGGTTCTTGCTTGCTACAGCAAGGGCGTTGTAGATGGAGTAGGAGCCTCCATGAGCACCGATAGCTGAATCATGCCAATAAGCAAAGAACACTATGGCGATCGAGATAATACATACCGTTACGGCGGCGAATGGTGTTTGCATGTCTAGACACGACTACAGGACCACGAACGGCAGGATCCTTGGCACCCCATTCCATGGGTAATGGATCAACACCAGCTTGACCAGGATACGAAGTCAAGATGATCTTTGAAGTCTTAGAGACGCTTGCTCGACGAGGAGGGGCGTCAAGGTTTGCAGGCGATTGCTCATACTGTTGTGATGCAGCTTCTATAGTTTGAGCGGACTCAGTTTCCCGTGCCGTTTCCCTGTTCAAAGTACCATCGGCAGCATCAGATGCAGCACCATCTTTGATCTGCTTGATTTCTGCCAACATGTTGACCCTGCCATTGATCTTGTCCACTGACGCGGCGAGCGAAACATTCTCCGCTCGCAGTGCCTTCAAACCGTCCAGGATCTCCTTGAGCACTGCATCACTTGAAGAAGCGTCGAGAGACATGATTGATGATGAGCGTTCAGAGACGATGTCCAGCAGAAGTGATATAGAAGATCGGCTTGATTATACCAAACACGCTTGTCACAAGCTGCGTAACAAAGACCGGAGGCTGCCGATAACAGGCTCGAGGCAAAGGTGGGGTTGATAAGTGGCTTGATAGTGAACAGCAAACGTCGGTCGTGGTAGGCAATTTCCAAGTCCCAAATTCTGGCAAGCTGAGCAAGATTCAAAAGAAGAGAAAGAGGAGAAAGGAGGACAGGAGCAACGTGGACGGAGACGGACAGCTCTTGGGACAGCCTGAACAGCTGACTGGGATGCCGCTAATGAACAGGTGATTGGTCCGGAGGCTTATCAGACGCGATTGGTCGCTGCATGTGGATACAAGGAAAGGCCTTGGCTTCGGAACTGCGCCAGAGTTCACGAAAGTGAACGGAACCATGGACTGTCACCGAACAAAGCTCACACTTCACAAATTCTTTCTCTCTCTCCACACACGCTCGATCTCTTCACCACAACTCTGACAATTTCTGCAACACCCACACAAACTAATCAGAAACACCAGCAACATGGTATGTAGGAAGCTTTCATCTGGTCGCATGCGCATACTAACAGCTTCGCAGGGCAAGCGCAAATCAGCCAGCAAGCCTCAGGGCCCCAAAAAGGTACGTGTCTTGTAGCGCATAGTCGCGCGACACCATCTAACAACTCTACAGAAGGAGAAGCTCCCAACAACCTTCCAGTGCCTCTTCTGCAACCACGAGAAGTCCGTCTCCGTCTCCATCGAGAAGAAATCCGGCGTCGGCAACCTCCAGTGCAAAGTCTGCGGCCAGACCTTCCAGACCAACATCAACTACCTCTCCCAACCCGTCGACGTCTACGCGGACTGGATCGACGCTTGCGACGCGGTCGCGAAGGAGGCTGCTGCAGGCAAGGCTGCGTCCGGGCACTCGAACAACCGGACTGGCCCAATGCCGAGCGCACGCGCTGAGGAGGTGGACGATGACGATGGTTTCATCGAGCGCGACGACCTCGATGGTGAGGGCGACTATGGGGAGTAGGATCCCGTTCTAGGCGTCTTTACTTACTTGTAACAATATGGGGTTCTGTCACGGTTATTTGCAAAGGCGTCGGTGATACAACGGAAAATGGGACAAGGAATGCACGGCGTTGCAAGGAGTTGAAAACATGGTGGAATGGTAGGCTAGCCTTTGGCGGGCACCTTTGGTATCAATATCATGTCGCAATATTCCGGAATCTTTCGCACGAACACATCTCGGCCCTGATTAACTTCCAAGTTCAATTCGTGCCAAGAACGTAGCCGAAGCTACTGAGCCACGTTATGTCAAGCAGCATGTGATGTGAAGTCCAGTCCTCTACATGGTGTAGAAGCGATCGCCGAAATCTCCAAGACCTGGAACGATGTAGCTGAACTAACGTTAGCTAAGGCCCTGTAACACAAGATCGAAATGCTTACTTTTTCTCGTCTAGCCCAGCGTCGACGAACGCTGTGACTACTCGAACCTTGGGAAACCTCTTGGCCAGATTCTCTGCACCTTCAGGGCTGGCGATGAGGTTGAGGAAGAGAATGTGATCTTCTGGCACGCCTCTCGATATCAGGACATCGATTGCCATGAGCGCAGAGCCACCTGTGATGTGTTAGACGTTGCTTCTCAGTCAATATGGAAACTTTTTACCAGTCGCAAGCATAGGATCCAACAGCAAGCACCATCGCTCCGCAATGTCTTCTGGCAGCTTGTCATAGAACAACTTCGGCTTGCTCGTCTCCTCGTCCCGTTGGATCAAGATCTTGCCGATACGCACCGACCTACAGCAGTCTCGCAGACCTTGCTCCATGCTCTCTCCAGCACGCATGATTGAGACACCACAGATCTTGCCCTCGAACTTGACGCCCGAGTACGTCCTTCCCACGGGTGTGGTGATCTCGTGGCCCACGACAGGGAGGTGGTTGAGACCCTCTTCTACCAGGAGACGGATGATGCGATTGCTGTAGAAGATGAAGTCTGCCCGGCCTGTCCCAACGTCGCGGATCATGCTATGAAGAAGTTACGATTGATCATGCATGTATATATTGGGATAGCTTACGTTAGAAGTGCTATTAGCTGTGGTGTTTGAGGGAGAATGTGAACATTTTCCTGCTTGAGAGGGGTCGAGACGGTGGCAGTAGGCTTCTGGGTGGCATCTCGATATTCGGGTCCTACGCACTGCGATGGTGCAGTAGGCGGAGAATCATTTGCCATGCTGAGGAGATCGGCTGCTATGAGGATGACAGATGGAGAATTGTAGGTGGTGCTTGTAGGAGTTAGCACGATGATTTGCACCTCGAGTACTGCTGAGCCAGAGCTCTAATTCTATTTTCAGGCTCACATACGAGGGCAGCGCTTGAGTTTGACTTGGTCCCAATCCCACTGGTCAACTATGGCTAATGAGCAGTTGAGGGGTAGATTTTGGAGCGCAGAGATAGTCCTTGAGTAAAATCGCGTCTGGAACAGCTGTACTGCTTTATATATGAGAACGTAGAATCTCGATAACAAAGGGGAGAAGAGAATTGGGCCCTTGGAGGACTAGAACCCAGGCTCGTGACCTGTGCCCACGAACGGAAGCTGCGACTCGAGGAGCTCGCCTAACCTCACCGCCAACTGTCTTAGGTTAGCGCTCCTGCCGTCGGTGCGGGAGCCTGCACATGGCGCAACTTCCGTCATTGTGCTCTCCATGCAGCGACCCGCGTCTGGAAACCAAACCAAACAAACAGACCTCACCGCGACCGGCCGCGCCTCACATTCACACTCACCGCGAATGTTTTTGCGATTCGAAGATCATCCATGCCCTCATCTCGCCACAGTTTTCCACCGACACCATGCGCTTCTGAGTGACTTTCTGGAGGTCGCGATAACACCTCCACCTCCGTAAGAAATGGCAGCTTTCATGTCTTCCAGCTTCACAGGGCCCGATCGCAAGAAGAAGGTCGTCACATACGGCAAGGCCTCGCGTCTTGTGCCCAAACCACTGCCCTTCGCCAGTAGCGACGCGCCATCGCCAGAACGACCTCGCAAACACACTACAGTGCCTGATGGACTACCGAAGAGGAACGCTGGGGGATCTACCTCGCGGACTACGCGTGCGAACAGCGAGAGCTTGGAAATATTTGATGTGCCTTCGGACGACGATTTTGGCACGCCTGCAGTCATCAGACCGCCAAAGAAATTTGGTAGCGAACAACATGCGCTCGCAGAGAGACACAAGGCGCCTGCGATACGTAGCGGAGTGACGCAGTCTGGCCTGCAACGCAACAAAGCTGCCCAAACGGAGCGAGAGACAGCAAAATCAAGTCTGGCAGCTGGCCCATCCTCGAAAGCGCCGAAATATGTACAGCCGCCGAGGGTAGCACCCGCATTACCTTTAGAGCCTCTCATTGCACGATCGAAACGCCAGGGCAATACGCCACAGCCTATACAATTGCTCGAGCAGACCAGTAAAGACATACCGAATAACCAGCGTCTCGCAGTTAAAGTGGCAGGGAAGACAGGCTCTGTGCAGCAAGCAAAACAAAGGCTACCTGCTTCAAAGAATACAAAGGCGAAGACTAGCTCTTCTGTGCCTGCGAAGAGCGTACCAATCACGGTGTCTGCGAAACCAGATCAGCCTACCGATGTCTTCGATTTGCCCTCCTCGGACGATGAATCGCACATGCCTACACCGAAGCCGATCCGCCGAGCCTCCATCGCCACGCGTAAAGACTTCTCGAAGATAGTCAAGCCTCGTAATGCGCCTCCAGATACAGAGTCGGAAGATTCAGAGGCAGTGAGGAAGCGTAAGCGCAGAGGCTCTGTTTCATCTGCGTCGGCCCCAAAGCCAGCGGTTGAGCAGAAGGAGGATGAATCACACCCACAGCGTAGTCGCAAGTATCAAAAGAAAAAGAGTGACGACTCACCAGGCTACGACCGTCCTCGACCGACCTCCACTTCCACACAATTTGACGCTCAACCTGTAGCGTCCGCTGTCAACAAGCCGAGAAGAACGCGCTTGCGTACCATACCTATTCTCGGTCAGCCAGTGATCACCAAAGGACAGCCATCGCCGGCTACATTACACAGCATGCTTCCTGGAAACCGGGTAGCTCAGCCTTCTGCCATCAGTGAAGCCCCAGAAAATGCGACTTTAGAGGATGATACAATGTACGACATACCAGATGCGATGACTACGCCCCTGCGTCGTCGCCCGGAGATAACATCTGGATCCGTCACTCCACGTCAAAAAGCACTGTTTGGCAGCCTGCTTGGCACATCATCCTCTTCTGCTACGCCCATGCCCAGTATGTCGGGGTTAAAGCTGACGGATCGAAAGCCACCATCACTTTTGGGAGCTCTGTCAAGATCGAAATCAGATCTCACTCACAGTCCCCAGTTAAGGAAGGCCAAACTCATTGCGTCGCTCAAGCAACCCGATAGTAGCTCAGATGATGCCGTCAGTGGAAGCGAGAGTGACAGTGGTAGCGAGGAGGAGGTACATGGCAACGCCACAACAGCTATCGCGAAGAATGGCGAGGACTATACCACCAAGCTCACTCGGGATCCCAGCATCGAGAGCGATGATATGGAAGTCGACCACGAGGTAGCTGCAGATTCTCAGACATCGCAAGCTACGTCGGCATTCGGATCGCGGTCCAAGTTCACGTACGCCAAGTCACGCTCATACCTGCAAGAAGCCAATCCAGAGGATGCCTTTCTCATGTCTATGGATATGGACGAACCCATGACATTCGGTTCACAGAGCAAAGACAACCAGACAGAGGAAGAGGAGGAAGCGAGCCAGGTCCGACCTAATCACGAATTGAAGAGGCAGGGACACAACACCAAATTTCATTGGGACAACCAGATGTTGATTGACGATATTGCCACAAGGTCAAGTAACAGCATACGCCGGAGTGCAATGCTCGAGCTGTGCACCAAGATGGCTGATGAGACGTTCTCACACGCCTTGATGGACTCATCGCTGGTCGACGACTTCTTCGAGAATGCTTTATCAACAGACGAGACGGTATTTGACTTTGCTGTAGCTGTGGCTGCGACTTTCATCCTCCGAGGCAAACCTGATTACACCGCCCTTGATCAAATCTATCGTTCCGCGATACCATCAATCTTGACCAAGCTTCTCGATTACGATTCCGATATCTCGAAAATTGCCAAGCTCAGGAAGTCGAACCTGTCCAAGATTGCGCAAGAGTCAGTTGCCACATTCCGCGCCACTATTCTGGCTAGTTCAGCTTGGTCATTATCAGGTCTACAGACAGTATCGCCATGCATCGTGGCCTTGAAAGGATTGGAGTTACTGGTCATCGGACTTCGTCACACTGGAAACGTGGACTCGATCATCAGCCAGGAAACGACAGCGAAAATTGCAGAACTCGCTTCCAGTGTGTCCGAACGACCACAGCGTGTAGGTGAAAAGGATGAGCGGAAGGTCGTTCTAAGCTCCGCCTTTTCCATTATGGAGGCGGTGTCACTTGCAAAGCAAAAACCGATCGTATGGTCCGCTCACATGCTCCAACGCCTGGCAAAAGCAATGCCTGTAGCTTTCCAGGTGGGAGGGCCTGGGATGATAACAGTCGCGGTCAAGCTTTGCATGAATCTTACAAACAACAAGCCCAAGGCTTGTCAACAGTTCTCGGATCGGGCTTTCGTGCAAGCCCTTGTACAGTCGATCGTGGATCGGACCAAGTTTTTGCAAGCAGATGTAGAGGAAATGCAGCGCACGGAAGCGCTTGATACTCTGGTCCTCAGCTTGGGTGCCATGATTAACCTCACGGAGCATAGCGACCAGGCCAGGGTCAATGTTGATGACAGCGGACAGCTCATCGAAACCCTGGTTGCGACCTTCGTGAATGGTTCGGTCCGAACAGCCCAGGTGAGTCTCTCCCATCTCACCAATCGAGGCTTTGTCATTGACGCAAATCAGGCTGTATCCGTGGAACAATCGCGATCAAGTGTCGTGGTGGGCTACCTGAGTGTGCTACTGGGTAACATGTGCCTCAACGAAGCCACGAAAAGCAAAATTTGCGCGCAGCTACCAAATCAGAGCCTCACGGTTCTCGTCGAGAAAATCAAAGAGTTCCTACACGTGCACGAACAGGCCAATCGCAAGGCAAAGCAATTCGAAGGTCAGGAGGGTCAGGAGACATGGCAGAACTATACTGCACGTATTATGCAGGTCGTCGAGCATTTGGAGGCTGGATTCTGAACGGGCTCTTGTTCGTGCGGATGAACTTGCTGTTCATGCCGTACACACCGTTCGCGGAGGCACACACATTCCTGTGCATACTGGAGGGCTCGGATTGGTTATCGTCGAGCATCACTCTCATATGTCATTGGCGTCAGGCTGTTGGTTATGCGATACCCCAGATTATGATTTTGCTTAAGCATCGAATTGGCTTGCAACCCCGGATTTTGGAGCGACAGAGCTGAACACACGGCTGCCATGCATGCTGCAATGTTTAGGCTGGCAGATTTGCCGGGTGCACATGGAGACAGGAATGCAGGCAGCTACATACAGACGGCAAGAAATACTTTCTGATCAAGCGAATTGATGCGGCTAATTTTGGGCTTGTCTATCCTCGTATTTGCAAAGCTACGAGTGACCCAGGAATTCGGTAGCTATGACGCAGCCGGCTCGCGGTACCGGCTTCATCGCAGTGATCCGACTGAGTCAATCTACGAACTTACTTCCATGAACCTTCTTCGCAACAACCTGCAGTATCGTGACCACTAAAAGCCCCTGCATATCCAGCTTCCACGCTACACGAGCGCAGAGCATGGTTCGGGTAAAGTAAGCGCAAGCTAGTGATCGCGGTGGCTCCGCTCTTCCCATGTGAACGCGTTGTCTCTGTTCGCAGTTGGTGGGCTGCTATGCGCTAAGCCAAGGTAAATCGACATCACGTAAATTGAACCCTTCGCATACGTCCATTTGCTTAGTACAAGTACGCTGCCAGACCATAGTTCGTGCCCAACGGTCCATACATCGAACGATTGCGCTACAAGACCGGAGATCGATCCAACTTAAGTATAACGGCATCAACCCGCAGGCTGCTGAACTTTTTCTTGCACAGCACTTGAAGGCAAGACGCCTCGCCAGACTTGCACAAGATCCAAACCGCTGCAACTTACCGAGTCAAACGTCTGACAGAGCTAGTCCGTTGGCTGCATCACTCACCGTCATCCCAGGAAAGCTAGCTCGTACCGAGAGCCAAACGCAAGGCAGCTACGTCCAGCGGTGGATTGAAGCCGCAACTTCTCGACACTGGCGAGCCGCTCAGCTTCCACACGACCTCCCCAGAAAGCCAGCAGCAAGATGCCGGCCGCACCGAAGCAGAGAAAGGTGGCGATTGTGGGCAGCAGAGCCGTTGGTATGTCTCTGCGTGTTCGCGCTTCAGCTTGCGCGTTCCGAAGCATGTGAGCAGTACTCGACTAATGAAGCGCGCAGGAAAGTCGAGTCTGACGGTGCAGTTTGTCGACGGCCACTTTGTGGACAGCTATTACCCGACCATAGAGAACACGTTCAGCAAACTCATCCGCTACAAGAACCAGGAATTTGCGACCGAGATCATCGACACAGCTGGCCAGGTACTTGCAGGCTTTCCTTCTCCCCGCATCGCGTCGCGATCTCCAGCCCCACTCCAAACTTCGTATGCGGTACCCGCACCAATTGCATGTGCTTCCGCATGTTCCAGTCGCAGCGAGCTGTAGGAAATCATGTTCTGACATAACTATGCACAGGATGAGTATAGCATCCTCAACTCGAAACACTTCATCGGCATCCATGGCTACATGATTGTCTACTCGGTCGCCAGCAAGCAGAGCTTCGAAATGGCGCGCGTTATCCGCGACAAGATCCTCAACCACCTCGTATGTACAACGTCTTCTGATGCCAAAGTACGTTATCTCTGCGCTCTTCTGGAGCAACACGCAGAGCCTCTAACCACCTTGTAACACAGGCAGTCGACTGGGTCCCCATTGTCATCGTAGGCAACAAATCCGACCTGCGCCCCGAGCAGCGCCAAGTTACGCCCGAAGACGGAAAAGCCCTCGCCGAAGAGTTCAAGTGCGCGTGGACTGAGGCCAGCGCCCGATACAACGAGAATGTGCAGAAGGCGTTCGAGCTGATCATTGGAGAGGTGGAACGCAGCCAGAATCCTAGTGAGCCTACGAATGGGGGCAAATGCATCGTCATGTAGAGAGGCTCTAGACTGACATGCATGCGCGGCGCAAGGCCTTACCATCGGTGAATACACCAAGGCGGCATTCTACAAGAACGAGGACGAACCAAAGCGGCGCTCCCGCCGATGTTGCTTTTAATAATGGAGTGTCGTACGACTATACGTTATTGCGTCTAGACATGATAGACGAACGATGGGCGGCGGATTGTTTGGCTTTGAAGACTACATGGCATACAGCTTTCAACAAGGACGGCGTTAATGGTGTTTGAGCGGAGGCGTAATGGGCGGATTCATCAATAATGGGTACATCGATCGAACAGAACATTTTATGTCAATAGACGGTACCAGTATTCCTGAAGAATAGACTGATGTTCTTCACATGGCGGACACACAGTGCTGGTGAGGTGAACATGGCTATAGCTCCACACCGTTCCATGCACCACCGCACGCGCCATCGTGCCACCTTTATTAGGCAGCTGGAAAGCTTGGACGGGAAACGCGCAGTTTTCGATGGCTTTGGCGCGTGCGGTCAGGACTTCTTGCTGAGTTTGGAAGGTTGACTTTGCGTCTGGATTTTTGGTTCAAAGTTATTCGAGACGAATGGTCTCTTTCCTCACGGGCAGTCTGCTTTTGTCTGAGTGAACATGAGATTGTTGATGAGATGTATATGTTGTAAACAGTGCTATCTAACTTCAGATTCCAATATTTGAATATGTATCTTCTTTCCTGACCCTCCACAAGGCGAATTCGAGCAGTCGACATGTGACTTGCGGCATGTGTTGGAGGGGCTCTTTCCCTCGTTGCGCGAGCCCCGCGCTAGTCGGGATCCCTGCACGCTCCAGTGACTCCACACTCTTTCAGTATTCGAGCGCGAACACTTTCTAAACAAATCGCCCAATACCTCTATTATTTGTTCCCGGTCGCTTGTACAAGATGCTAGACGTGTAGGTACTCGCTGTCTTTCATTCCCATATCTTGCCCTGCAACAGTTCGATTTCTGGGGAAATTTACTGGACACGCGCGCCAGAAAACATACGAAGGAGCCAATTGGACTTCATGTGCACAGTTTTGCTGTGAGATCACAATGGCCTGCCCAAGTCTCACCGGGTCGATATCTCTACAGTACTACGATACCAGCCAATGCACACGCTCCCACATAGCAGTGCTGTCCGTCGTGGATGTCGACCAGTCTGCTTGTGGACCTTAGAGAGACCCAGTCTTCTTCGCAAGGGGACCTCCTTTCCTAAAGAACTTACGAAGCTCATCGAAGAAAAACGGCTAACACGCGTCAAGTCAAGACTTCATCAAGGAGCGCGGCGGCGACCCAGAGAAGATCCGCGAGTCCCAGCGAAAACGAAATGCCCCGGTCGAGATCGTTGACGAGGTCATCGCCGAATGGGAGGACCACCGAAAGACACTGTACGATGCGACCCAGATCAGCTCTACCATAAACGCTATTCAGAAACAAGTGGGACAAAAGAAGAAGGCGAAGGAAGATGCTACAGAGCTACTGGCCGAAATGGACAAGCTCAAGAAGGACAAGGTCGCTAAGCAAAAAGATGCCGACGAGAAGCAGGTGAAGCTCAACGCCAAGTGCAAGAGCATCGGCAACTACGTCCACGACAAGGTACCCGTCTCGAACACAGAAGACGACAACGCAGTGATCAAGACCTGGGCACCCGAGGGCAGGAAAGCAGAGTTCAAGAAAGACGGCATCCCACACCACGGCGTCCTCGCGAAGCTTGCTGGCTACGATCCAGAGCGCGGTGTCAAGATCGTTGGCCACCGCGGTTACTGCCTTACAGGCTACGGTGTCTTCCTCAACCAGGCGCTCATCAACTACGGCCTCGAGTTCCTGTTCAACAAGGGCTACACACCGAATCAGCCCCCATTCTTCATGCTGCGGGACCAGATGGCTAAGACAGCGCAACTCTCGGACTTTGACGAAGAGCTCTACAAGGTCACAGAGAGCAAGGACAAGCCAGAGACCGACAAGTACCTCATCGCCACTTCGGAACAGCCTATTTCTGCGCTACACTCAGAGGAGTGGTTAGCTACCGATGCTCTGCCTATCAAGTACGCTGGATACTCTACCAACTTCCGAAAGGAGGCTGGCTCGCATGGAAAGGATGCATGGGGCATCTTCAGGATACACCAGTTCGAGAAGGTCGAGCAATTCTTGATGACGAATCCTGAGAAGTCATGGGAAGCTTTCGACGAGATGCTGGCCACCTCTGAGGAGTTCTACCAGAGCCTCGGACTACCATACCAGGTTGTCGCCATTGTTTCGGGAGCATTGAGTGAGTTGCATCATTCTTGTTGAGAGGTCCATCCTACTAATATGCGGCAGACAACGCAGCAGCCATGAAGCGCGATCTCGAAGCGTGGTTCCCTGTTACCGGTGGCGGCGAGTACAAGGAGCTTGTATCCATCTCAAATTGCACAGACTACCAGACGCGCGAGCTTGAGATCCGATTCGGCCACAAGAAGCTGACGGCGACTCGCAAGGAGTACGTCCATGCGTTGAACGGCACACGTAAGTTATTCTCTCTTCTTTACTAGGCGAGAGCAGCCTTACTGACCTGACAACTAGTCTGCGCTACCGAGCGAACACTCTGCTGCATTCTCGAGAACTACCAGACACCCGAAGGCTTTGTCGTCCCCGAAGTCCTCCGCAAGTACATCCCCGGCCAGCCAGAGTTCCTGCCCTTCGTCAAGGAGTGGAAACAGGAGAAGGATGAGAAGGTCATCCCGGACAGGACGAAGTAGGAGGCGTCTGGAGCCGGAACATTTGTCGTCAAAAGTGCGCTCGACATGACTCGGATTAGGACCGTATCTGAAGTACTCGCGGAAGTGCGGTCATTCATCATGCCATGTCTGGTTCTCTATGCCGCAATCTTGTTTGTCCAAGCGTGATTGGGGAATATTCAAGGCATGGGTATGGGCTATTGTGTGGCCGCTTGTCCGGGTCAAAAATACTGCTCAGCATGCTGTCGAGTGGTGTGGCATGTGCGTGTGGCGTTGCTGTGAGATGACCAGATTCAAAATTCCAGCGCTGCATACACTTTTTAT